>Ga0123355_10000279_pt1 | contig 65611 bp, 66 predicted proteins | sample TergutEmb28metaG_3_FD_89872 | JGI IMG/M metagenome (GOLD analysis project Ga0123355, IMG submission 89872) | Embiratermes neotenicus P1 segment gut microbial communities from Petit-Saut dam, French Guiana - Emb289 P1 | ecosystem: Host-associated > Arthropoda: Insects > Digestive system > Gut ...
AGACCCTTCCTTGGCGGCCCTAAGACCATATCGCTATTATATGTTTTGCCATTATATACGATGGAATCCCCAGTTTGTTTCTGCAAAGGGCTCCATAATTCAAGTGGAATTTCCTGGGCTTTGGCACGAGCCGGGTCAAACTTCCCTCGCCGCAGTAGCTCAAAGCTATATCCAAAGCATGGAGCGCGGTGCCATAGGGGTAGGGCTTTGATGATAAACATGTCATCTTGATAGCTATGTGCGACACGGTTGGGCCACTCTATAAATTCCAATTCGAAAGGGAGTTCCTGGGCGATTACACATAGACTTTTTACTACATGAGCCAGACCTGTAGGGCCGAAGAGCTTAAGGGGCTCAGTCCGTTCTGCATTGGCCATGGTAAGGAGCAACCCCGGCAGTCCTGATATATGATCCCCATGGAAATGAGTAATGCAAATTATATCAATTTGCTTAAAGCCCCAACCAAGAATCCTGAGGCTTACCTGGGTCCCCTCGCCGCAATCCACAAGAATCATATTACCTTCTACACGGCAGAGCATAGATGACAAAAACCGGCCAGGAAGAGGCATCATGCCACCGGTACCAACGAGTGCTACATCTATCATGGGTGTATAACTCCATTCCTTTTATGGGAATGCACTGCATTCCATAGATAATATAGCACAGGGTGTGTTGAGGGTTCAAGGCAGTGGGGCTGGATATGTATTCATTAACTTCATGGTGTTTGCCTCATTAAGAACTCATCAAACATCAACTTCGTCGTCCAGTGCAGACGCGGGATTCTCTAACTCTAGTCAAGAGGCTGGGGCCCCCCCGGGGCAAGCACAGATGACAGGCCTCAAACACATTCTGCGAAAAAAACTTGCATGAAAAATAACTGTATGATAAAAATAATACACGAATTTTTACGTGAATGAATTAATTTTTGTTAAGGTGGGAATATAATGAACTACTCGACTCTAAGTTTAGGTGAAAAAATACAACAGATAAGAAAATCCAAAGGACTGTCTATGGAAAATTTGGCTCATGCCGCCGGATGTAATATGTCTACTATCAGTCGGATTGAGAATGGGCAGTTGGAGTGTAGTGATGAGATGCTTGCCACTATCAAGAAATTTATGGAGATAGGGGATGCCCCGCTATTAAAGCATGAACTTGAGTCTTATAAGGACCATTTGTGGTTGGTTCACGCTACGTATTATGGCGATAAACAGCTTGTGGCAGAAAGTATGATTGATAGCGTATTCCCTATTACAGAGCTACCTTTTGAACATGACCTATGTCTTTTGTACTCTATGTTAAAAGTAAAATTTATATGTATGAGGTTTGGTGAAACAGGTGATAACTCTGCGGCAGATGAAATACTAAGTAAGGCAGAAGCTTTATTAGATTGGGCTAGTAAAGATACCTTACATGTATATCATTTTAATAAGGGTATCTGTTATTGGCAGGATAAAGACTATAAGAATTCCCTTAAGCACTACTTAAAAACACTCGACTTAGTAGGGGATAATGCAAAGCCACAAGCACTTCATTTTTTATACATTGGTGATAATTACCGCGATCTTGGAATGCCATATTATTCTATCATCTACTACGAGCGTGCAAAATTGATGTTTACTGGTGACCAATTTAATGTTATTAGGATAAATATTGATATTCATCTTGCTTTAAGCTATATGATGGTAGGCAGGTTTCATAAAGCAAAAAGATTACACGAGACATCTCTTTCATATGCAAAAAATCGTAAGATTAATTTTTATATTGGTATGCTGTCAAATGATTTATCATATATTTGCAGAAAAACCGGTGACCTGGAAGAAGCCCTAATGCATTGTGAGCAAGCAATTGTAAATCTTGATAACACTCCGTATTCTGTATTTGCTCTCTATAGCAAAGCTGATACTTTATTACTTATGAAAGAACATGCAAAGTGTAGTGAGGTGATAGATAATGGAAAACCATTGGCTATGAAGTATGAGGACAAAACACATACTGTTTTGTTTGAAACTTTAAGCCACATGATAAATTTAACGACTAAAAAAGATAATATCTCCACTGCCTATATAGAAAATATTGCTATTCCACATCTAAGAACATGTGAAGGGCAATTCAGGCTGAAAGCAGTGGATTTATGTGAAGACCTTGAAGCATACTACAAGAAAAACAGGTCTAATACTAAGGCTCTGACCATGGCAGCAATAGCGCGGGATATCTATAAAGAAATGATTTATGGTGATGAGGATTTTGATATAGATTAAGAACCTATATACGATTGAAACGACTATATTTTATGCATAAGTGAGAAAGTGGGAATATAATGAATTATTCGACTCTAAGTTTGGGTGAGAAGATACAACAAATCAGAAAATCAAAGGGCCTATCAATGGAAAACATAGCTCACGCCGCTGGATGTAACATGTCGACTATTAGTCGAATCGAGAATGGGCAATTGGAGTGCGGCAATGAGATTCTTACAACAATTAAGAAGTTTATGGAAATTGAAGATGCGCCATTATTGGAACATGAACTTGCACTTTATACAAATCATTTATGGTTGATTTACAATACAATTTATGGTGACAGAAAAAAAGAGGCAAAAGCCATGTTTGATAGAGTATTCCCTATAACCGATTTGCCTTTTGAACATGACCTATCTCTGCTGTACTCTATGTTAAAAGTAAAATTTTTGTTTAGCAGAACACTACTAAACGACCGTGCCGCTGCAGAAGAAATCCTGAATGAGTCAGAAAGCTTATTGGATAAGGCTAGTAACGATACCCTGTATGTATATCATATGAATAGGGAAACTGGATATAGGCTTCGCAGAGACTACAAAAAATCGCTGGAGCACGGTATAAAAAGGCTTGATATAGTAGGAGATTACGTAAAGCCAGAAGCACTCAATTTTTCAACTATTGGTGACAATTATCGTGATCTTGGAATGCCGTATTATTCCATTATTTATTACGAGCGTGCGAAATTGATGTTTAGTGGTGAGCATTTCAATATTATTAGGATAAATATAGATATTCATCTTGCCTTGGCTTATATGATGGTAGGCCGGTTTCGTAAAGCAAGAAAATTACACGATGCATCTCTTTCATACGCTAAAAGTATACAGGAAAAATTCTACATTGGAATGCTGTCAAATGACTTATCGCTAATTTGCAGAAAAACAGGTAACTTAGAGGAATCCTTAATGTTTTGCGACCAAGCATTTATGCATCTTGACGGTACGCCATATTCGGTGTTTGCTCTCTATAGCAAAGCAGATACTTTATTGCTTATGAAAGAATATACAAAGTGTAGTGAGGTGATAGAGCAGGGAAAACCCTTGGCTATAAAGCATGAAGACAAAACACATACAATTTTGTTTGAAACATTAAGCCATATGATAAATCTGATGGCTAAAAAGGATAGCAATTCCGCCGCATATGTAGAAGATGTAGCGATTCCACATCTAAGAACCTGCGAAGGGCAATTTAGATTAAAAGCTGTGGATTTATGCGAAGACCTTGAAGCCTACTACAAGAAAAATAGGTCTAACACAAAGGCTCTGACCATGGCAGCAACAGCTCGGGATATCTATAAAGAAATGATTTATGGTGATGAGGATTTTGATATTGATTAAAATCCACGGCAGTATGGCCTTACTGTCGGCTTTATGAGACATTGTAAGTTGCACATAATCTATGAAAAGCAAAAACCCCTTGAAGGCTAGGAATTAAGCCATTTCAAGGGGTTTTGTTTCGCGCTTGGCATGAATCGAACATGCGACCTACCGCTTAGGAGGCGGCCGCTCTATCCCCTGAGCTACAAGCGCATTGTTTGAGCACTTAAAATTCTACGCAACATATGGTAGGATGTCAAGGAAATGGAGATGAGGAATGCATGAAAATAATTCTAGCCTCGGGCTCCCCACGGCGGCGGCAGCTTTTTGCTCAGGTGGGTATCCCTTGTGAGGTTGTTGTTAGCGGTGCAGATGAGACAATATCCGGGGCACCAGACTATCAGGTGCGTGAGCTTGCTTTGCGTAAGGCTTGTGCTGTACAGCGTTTGGTTGGTCCTGATGATGTGATAATCGCGGCGGATACTTTGGTTTATATTGACGGGATGGTACTGGGTAAACCTGAGAGCCCTGATGATGCATTTGCTATGCTCAAATCCTTGTCAGGCCGCTGCCATACCGTTTATACGGGAGTAGCGGTACTGAGGGGGGAGAAGGAAATCCTTTTTGCTGACACCACTTTAGTATATTTTCGTGAGCTTTCTGATGAAGAAATATGGGGCTATATCGCAACCGGCGAGCCTTTTGATAAAGCGGGGGCCTATGGAGTGCAGGACAAAGGTGCTCTGCTGGTTGACCATGTGGAAGGGGATTACTTTACTGTGGTGGGGCTGCCTGTAGCCAAGGTGGCCGCGGCACTTAGGGAGATGGGATATGATCCTTGGCGTAGGGGTTGATATCGTAAAAATAGCCCGTTTTGAAAGTATAACTCAAAGCTTTGCCGCCCGGGTGTTTACTCCGGATGAACGGGCTTTTTTATCGGCCAAGGGGCCTGCCTCGGCGGCTGGGCTGTTTGCCGCAAAAGAGGCGGTGGCAAAGGCCCTAGGGACAGGGTTCTCTGGGTTTTGGCCGGACTCAATTGAGATTGTTCACAATAAAAAAGGCCGCCCCTATGTAGTTTTACACAATGAGGCGGCCAAAATTACACAAGATTTAACCGGTGGTGATTACTCGATTATGCTAAGCATATCCCATACGAACACCGACGCGGTTGCTTTCGCGATTCTTATTCAACAAAAAAACATACATCCAGAATAATATTCCCTTTTTCATCGGGGGTAGTAAACCTGGGGCAGGTGTATCGCTCGAAACACCAGGTATCAAGGACTTTAAATCCCTCCCCCTCAAGCCTTTCTCCGCAATGGCCTTCCTGCATAAATACTTCCTCTTCTTTGCCATAGACCCAGCAAACCCCGAGTTCGCTTTTGGGGAAGTCCATTGATTGGAATCCCTCCGGTGTTGTTGTGCTTTCTGGCATGAAGTACCCAATCCAGTATTCGAAGATACCATCTATCTCCCGCATTAGGCCAATGTTGCCGTCGCCATCTTCGCAGATATTCTTCATGTTTCCAGAGACCTGCTTTTCTAATTGGTCAAACCAACCGTTCTGGAACCATTCTCCCCATTTTTCTCCGAAGCCGCCGTTTACCCGGTCTTCGTCTGTGTACCGCTTACCAATAAACTTGGACGGGGTCATTGTTTGGCGGTAGGTTTTGATAATTTCTGGCATGGTGTAACTCCTCTCTGGATAAAAGAAATCGGAATTATGTTTGCTTGTCCATTATACGCATTATGTCAAACTTATCAACAGACTTTGTGAACTTTATCCTCAGCATCTGTTGAGGATGGGGGGCTGATTGCAAGGGATCGCCTTCTATATCGTACATATCAGTTATTATCTGCTTAAAGCTGCCCTTGGGACTTATAATTTCCAACTCATCTCCTTGGGAGAATTTATTTCGTTGTTCCACCAAAGCAAATCCGGTGGATGCATCGTAGGCTTCCACGATTCCAACAAATTCCTGAGAATTATTGTAGATGGTATTGGATAAGTTCTGTCCGTCAATTGCCTTATTTTCGAAGAAGCCGGTTATAAAACCACGGTTGCCGGTTCTATCCAGTTCTTTCATGTAATAGTCTTTTTTGGATGTGTAGAAGGCTGGGTCGGTGAAATAGTCATCCAATGCCTCTCGGTAGATTTTTGTCACCATGGCCACATAGTAAGCGGTTTTCATCCGGCCTTCGATTTTGAGACTTGTGACCCCGGAGGCGACTAGCTGGGGAATATGGTCAATCATACATAAATCCTTGGAATTAAGGATATGGGTGCCCCGTTCGTCCTCGTATACAGGCATATATTCCCCTGGTCGCAGTTCTTCTACCAGGTGGTATTTCCAGCGGCAAGGCTGGGCGCAGTCTCCTCGATTGGCGTCGCGGCCTTGGGCCATATAGTTGCTTAGCAGGCAGCGGCCAGAGTAGGATACGCACATGGCACCATGGATAAATACTTCGGTTTCAATAGCCTTGTGTTCGTTGACTTCTTTTATTTCTTCAAAAGAAAGTTCCCGTGCCAGTATTACCCTACCTGCACCTAGCTCCTTGTAGAGAGCTGCGCTTTGATAGTTGGTAACATTGGCCTGGGTGCTGATATGAATTTCCAGGCCTGGGATTTGCCTTGCTACATTGATGACGCCTAGGTCCGCTACAATTACCGCGTCGGCGTTTATTTCTTTGAGGACTGATAAATATTCATGTAAGCCATCGAAGTCTCGGTTATTGGCAAAGATATTTACACTCACATATACTTTTACATTTTTGCTATGGGCATAAGCTATGGCCTGCTTTAGCTCTGGCAGGTCAAAATTTTTAGCATTGGCCCGCAAGCTGAATTCCTTGCCTCCAACATACACGGCATCGGCACCATAGGCTATGGCCATTTGCAGTTTTTCCATATCCCCGGCGGGGGCTAGTAGTTCAGGCTTTTTCATTTTTCCTCCATGGGTCAAGCGGGAGCGCTTGCATTCCCATTTGACCCTCAAATAAAGTGTGAAGTGGTTTTCTTCACACTTTTCTCCAAAAAAAGAAGCCAATAGCTCCGATTATAACAAATGCACTGGCATAAATTACCGCATGTACCCAACTGGAGCTGATAAGCGCGTAAATCATAAATCCGGCACCACCGGCTGCAAGGAGCGGTGCAAAAAACCGGTTAATGAGATTAACCTCGTGATTGCCTCGGTTTTTTATGATAAACCCGATAAAAATCGGAATCAGCAATATGAAAAATATCATATTATAGAAATCCGGCAGGTCAAAACGGAATGGCCGTCCATCAAGCATCCCAAACCAGCCATTATGATTGCCGTAAATCACCATCATCCAAAGGAAGGACAGGCCAACGCAAACTACCATGCTGTTTGTGGGCACATTTGTTGCCGGGTCAAGGTGTACCATCCGCTCCGGGATAGGGCCGCGGCCACGACGGGCCAGGGCATAGAGACTGCGGCTCATTCCCATACAGCACATGTTTAGGATTCCCAGACCGGAGATAATAACAAACACCAGCACAACATAGCTTGCTTGAGAGCCAAAAATATTGGCAAAGGCAGCCCTTGTACCCAATTGGTTGTTTTGCATCAATTGATATGAATCCCCTGCGGTTACAACTCCGATAAAGTACAGTACATAAATAATCACAACAATAAAAAACCCTGCCAATAGTGCTATCGGCAGATTGCGCTTACTGTTATTTATTTCAGAGTTAAATGCCACAGCAGCTTGCCAGCCATTATATGCAAACACCGTCGCAAACACCGCTCCAAGAAAAGAGGGGGCTGCCATCCCTTCTCCAATACCAGCCGCAACCACCTCGACAGTGGTACCGTCGCCAAGGAAAATCCCGACTACAACACCGATAGTACCCATAAGCACCAGGGGTATCATCCTGGCGATTACCGTAAAGGTATTAAGCCGCATAGGTAGTCTGGGCACTAGGTAGTTTATAACAAACACAACAGCCATATAAAATGCTGCTAAGAAGAATACAAAGGGAGAGTTGGTCACATTGGAATGCCCTGCTAAAGTCGCAGTAAAACTGGCAGAAATCCAAGCGATAATTGCATAACCTGCGGTCTGGTACATTACACAAAAAAACCACCCTGCCAGATAACCGAATCTAGGGCCTACAATGGCTTCGGCATAATCCACCATGCCATGGATTTTCTCGTATCTAGCTGCCATTACCGCAAACATATATACACAAGCGGCTATAACCAGTCCGCCCACGACCCAGGCCAAAACCCCAAGCCACATATTGCCGCCAGCTTCATACAGTACCCGGCCTGGCCGCCAAAATATCCCTGTGCCAACAATAAAGCCTACAACAACACATATTGCAACGGGTAAGCCGTATTGGCGTTTAAGTATGTTGTCGGTCATTGAAGAGGCGACCCGCAGTATTCACATGTACCTGTGGGGCCGAATACCTTGTTGTTGGCACCGCAGCCATCACAAACTACGATTCGTTCCCTTGGTGGGGCAGCGGCAGGCATTCCCATTGCAGCCATGGGTGCGCCATGAGGCATTGCACTAGGATGAGGCATTAGCACAATTTCATTTGTTGCACGGTCAATGCGAGCACCCACAAAGAATCCTTCGTTAATCATCCTATGAAGATCAAGCATTACCATTTCATTGGAGAGCCCCATAATAGCTGCAATATGAGGGACTGATCTTTGATTATGATTAACAATCAAATCCACATATTGTCTATAACGGTTACCCTGGACAGTATTCTTCCTGGCAGATCTTAGGACAACAAGACCGCCTACGATAAACATTACACCTATGACAGCACCACCGGAGCCTGGAGAAATAATCAACACCCCGCCGATAATGAACAAGACAACAGCAACCACATTAAGTCGTTTTCCACAAGAAAAAGTAGCAGTTCTGTCAGTTGAAAGCCGCTTGAATAGTAAAATCAATCCCACCGGCCAAAACAGTATAAGTGCCAAAACAACCCAGAACCATGAAATAGGTCTCCGCATGAAACATACCCCCTTCAATAAATCAACGTACGATTTCGAAAGTCGTTCGCTATATTACTATTGTATGCGAATAACAGCAAAATACAAGAGGCTGTGATTTTTGCACAAAAAAACCGTATGACGCCATACGGTTTTTCTGTGCAGTTTTATATTCAACTTACGCCACCTTGGCAAGCTCCCCGAATGCATCATATTTCCTGCAATATGCAAAGGCTAATGCTCCGGGGCCTGCATGGGTGCCTATTGCGGCACCTACATCCACTATGGGGTTGGATATTTCTATTCCCAAAGCCGATTCTATATTTGTCATAAAATCTTCAGCCTCTGACCTACTCCTTATATGCCCCATACATACACTTAAGTTTTCCTCTTGGCCGGATATAGCCTTGGTCATAACTTCTTCCATCAGCTTGGTAGCCCGTGCCTTGCTCCTTACTTTTTCAAATGGGGTGACCTGGCCGTTTTCTACCTGGAGTATGGGCCTGATTCCCAGGATCCCGCCCACCAAGGCTGCCGCTGAGCCTACTCGGCCGCCTCTTTTTAGGTATTCCAGGGTATCCAGGGTAAAGTATACACAGGTGGACTTTATTACTTGCTGTGCTAACTGGATTGTTTCGTTAAGGGAGCAGCCTGCGTCCCGCATTTTGACAATCTCCCTAAGAATTAGCCCCTGGCCTATGCACGCGCTTTTCGAATCGACTATTTTGACAGTATGACCTGGGTATTCATCCTTTAACATGTCGGCGGCAATTGTCGCGCTGGCGTGGGAACCACTAAGCTTTGATGATATTGACAGATAAAGAATATCCTGGCCTTTTTCCAAGAATGGTGTGAACTTATCAACATAATCCTGAGGGCTGGGTTGAGAAGTCTTGGGGCGCAATGTACTGTCGGATGTAAGGCGGGTGAAATAATCTTGGTTGGAAATATCTATCCCCTCCTTGAAAAAGGTTTTGCCATCAAAGGCGATATAGAATGGGACAACACCCACATTGAGCTTTTCCGCTTCTGTCTGAGTAAAATCACAGCCGCTGTCTGAAAATAATTTGTACATATTTTATACCTCCTGGGTTTGAATGATTCCTTAGTGATAATAAAGACCGGAGGATTTTATTTTGGTTGCGCTTATTCACGCCCCTTCGACCTTGGACATAGAATAAATCAGGAGAGATGGGCAAGGGGCAATTACTATGACAACACGTGACTTCGCTATTGTAGGCGGTGACAAAAGAAATATCGCCCTGGCTGAGATGCTATTTCGCCAAGGGCATAAAATAAAACTCTATGGTTTTACCAACTATGAACAAGAAATCCCCATGAAATGCAAAAACCTTCATGAAACGATTAACAACGCCGAATATATCATCGGCCCTATTCCTTGTACCCACAACAGCGGTGTACTCAACGCACCATTCCACAACGAACTTATCTTGTGCGAGGATTTGTTTAAATTGATAAAACCCTCACAAACCTTGCTTGCAGGATATATAAAGCCTGAGGTTTCTGACTTGGCGGCCAAGCACAATGTAAAAATGATAGATATGCTACACAGGGAAGAGTTGCTAGTGCTTAATGCCATCCCCACCGCCGAAGGTGCTATAAAAATCGCAATAGAAGAAACCGACATTACCCTCCACGGCAATAATATGCTGGTTATAGGATACGGGCGAATCGGGTCCATCCTTTGTAAGATGCTTTCAGGGATAGGAGCCAGGGTAGTTGCAGTGATTAACTCCCCTCATAAGCTGGCTATGGCAAATAGCTGCGGTTATGGAGCCGTGCATTTTGATGATTTGGATATGTATTTGCATGAGGCAGATATAATCTTTAACACGGTACCAAAAATTCTTCTGGACAGACGGAATATGAGCAATATTCGCAAAAATACCTTGATAGTTGATCTTGCCTCGCCCCCATATGGAGTGGATGTAGAAGCAAGCAGGGATTATGGGCTCAAGGTGCTGTTCACTAACTCCCTGCCTGGGAAAATCGCGCCGGTGACAACGGCGGGATATATATTGGATACAATAAATAATATCATCGGGGAGGGTGCTTCTTATGAAAGATAAAAGAATAGGCTTTGCTCTCACCGGCTCATTTTGCACACTGGATGCGGCATTAGAAATAATTGAAAGCCTAGTAGTGGCGGGTGCCGAAGTGCTTCCCATAATATCAACTGCGGTAGATACTACGGACACAGCTTTTGGCGCGGCTGAAGACATAAAAAAACGGCTGACCGAAATCACAGGCCAGCCAATAATAAACACCATTGCAACCGCCGAGCCAGTTGGCCCGAAGAAGCTGCTGGATATTTTGGTAGTACTACCGGCAACAGGCAACACTTTGGCTAAAATCGCCCTAGGTATAACCGATACCCCTGTAACGATGGCAGTCAAGGCTCACTTGCGAAATAATCGTCCAGTGGTACTGGGATTAGCCAGCAATGATGCTCTTGGCAATGGGGCTAAGAATATTGGTTTCTTGCTGGGGATGCGTAATATTTACTTTGTGCCCTTCGGTCAGGATATGCCCCTAGCCAAGCCACGATCTATGGTGTTTAAAGATGAATATGTAATGGCTACTATTGCCGAGGCACTGGAAAGCCGGCAGATTCAGCCGATATTAGCATAAAAACAGAAGGGGCCGTCTCGTTAAGCATTTTTATGAATAATTATGTACGTGCCTCGTCAACATAAAAGCGTTGAGGAGCGAAACGACGAAGCAATCCAGCAAATCAAACCTTTTGGATTGCTTCGCTTTGCTCGCAATGACAGGCTTTGCATAGATATTCATGGTTTTTGCTTAGCAAGACAGCCCCTTTGTATTTTATGATACTAAGAATTTGATTTTCCACCCCTGAGATACAAAACAAACAACACAGCCCCTGCAAAAATAGCCATAGCACCGGCCGCACTAATCCATGTCCTCACATTGTTGGCAGATAAAATATCCACTCCCGTCAGGTTCATTATTTGGAAAACGGTCATATTGTTGATGATAACTACTACCATTATACCGATGATAGCCAAAACAATTGCCGCAATAAGCTGTACAGTTCTCCCAACCCTGCTGCTTTTTTGCGCAGGTTCATGTACAGGGGGCACGTTTTTGTCAGAGATGGTATCCCTCACCCCACTAATCAATTCCCCAAGGGATACCCCAAATATTTCTGATAATGCAATCAGATTTGCCGTAGATGGGGCAGACTGCCCAGTTTCCCATTTTGTCACTGCCTGACGGCTTACACCAACCAGTTCAGCAACTTTCTCCTGTGATAATCCGCTTTGACTACGCTGATTCTTGATTCTTTCACCTAATGACATGTATGTCACCTCCTAATTAGTAAGTTTTCTTCTGCGAACGCTTTTACGCAGAAAAAACTTACGGTTTTTGCCAACGGCAAAAAAATTACATACTTTAGTAAGTTTTCTTCTGCGAACGCTTCTACGCAGAAAAAACTTACGGTTTTTGCCAACGGCAAAAAAATTACATACTTAGTAAATTTTCTTCTGCGAACGCTTTTACGCAGAAAAAACTTACGGTTTTTGCCAACGGCAAAAAAATTACATATGTAATTATGGCAGAAGCCCTAGTTGCATACTACCAACTGCATAGCAACTATAGGTTGCATTTATGCTCTTAGCACCTTCTCTATTGCCTTGCCCTTGGCAAGCTCATCTACCAGCTTATCCATCCAGCGGATTTTTTGCATCAGAGGGTCTTCGATATTTTCTACTCGAACGCCGCATATTACCCCTTTAATCATGGGTGCATTGGGATGAATTTGCGGTGCCTCGGCAAAGAAGGCTTCGAGGCTGACATTTTTTTCGATTTGGGCTGCCAGCCCGGCCTCGTCATAGCCGGTTAGCCAGCATATTACTATGTCCAGTTCCGATTTTATTCGCCCTTTGCGTTCTACTTTTTGAATATAGAGTGGGTAAATAAGCGAAAAATCCATTGCGAAAATTTTTTCATTTTTCATTCAGACGTCATCCCTTAATAAATATTTTTGCAACCTATCAAATTTACACTCAATCCGCTTGCGAAGTGCATCATCGTCAATACCAAGCACCAGCCGCATTTGTGCCAGCATCATCTCTACATCGGCGATTTCATCTAGGACTCTTTCAACGGTGTCTGGTTTAGATGTTCTGTTTACAAACTTTTGAAGGGCGACGATTAACTCCGCGCATTCTTCTACTGCTTGGCCGACTTGGGCAGGTATGCCCCACTGGTCTAGGCAGGTCTGCATAATTTCTATCTCGTTTTTGGTGAATTGTACTTTCATGCGCCTTGTACCTTTACATAGAATTTCCGATTTCGTGGCGGGTCAAACTCCGTAAGATAAATCCCCTGCCATGTGCCAAGAAGGGGTCTACCCTTTTCAATAATAATCGTCGTGCTGGAACCCATTGCAGATGCCTTAAGATGGGCGGAGCTGTTGCCCTCGCCATGGGTGAACTCTGCTCGGTCAGGGAAGGCCTTATCCAGTCCAAGGAGCAAATCATGAACCACATCCGGGTCGGCGTTTTCGTTGATGGTAATCCCTGCTGTTGTGTGTGGGCAGAAAACCACGGCAATACCGCTTGTTATACCGCTTTTGGTGATGGCTTCCCGGACTTTGCTTGTGATATTGTAAAAGTCCTCCCCTTGGGCGGATAGTTGGTATTCGTAGAGCATATTTGCCTCCTTTACTCAGCCAGCAACCGCTTTAGCTCAGCTACTTCCGTATCCGACAAGGTAACACCCTTACCCATCTTGGCCCGCTCCGGTGCCCAGTCCCGTATATCGTACTTGGGCTCACGGTCATTCCAGCTTATTAGATTAAGTTCCTTCCGCCAGCCCTTTGAGCCTTCGGACAATACACCTATGTGCTTGGTTACTTTGAATTTAAAGTCTGACATGTTCCATCGCTCCTTTGTATTATTGGTGTTGATTCTTTAGTGATTAGACTATACGCGATAATGCTAAATTTTGTAAAGAGACGCGCAAAGCGCGCTTTTGTTTCCGACCGCGCCAGCAGAAATTGCGAAGCAATTTCTAGTATAACAAAACGCCCCATGTCATTCATTAAGAACAACATGGGGCGTTTTTACACCCATAGGGCTATGTCTTACTAATTTTATTGCATGTATTCTTACTTAGAACTTACGCTTACGTGCCGCTTCCGATTTTTTCTTGCGCTTTACGCTGGGCTTGTCATAATGCTCGCGTTTGCGAATTTCCCCCATTATACCAGCTTTAGCACAGTTGCGCTTGAAACGCCGAAGCGCGCTGTCCAGGGTCTCATTATCTTTTATAACTACCTCTGACATTGGACTTCCCTCCCTCCGGGCGGTTCATTGTATCCGCAAAGTCATGATACACCTATAAGTAAAAAGCGTCAAGCATTGTAGCAGAATGAGTATAATTTCATCCAGATTACACATAAATTACAAAGGGTCAAACATCTTCACAAACATGTGTAGATATGTTAGCATTTCAGATGCAACAATCAGAAACTAATCCGCGAGGTGGTACAATGTATCAATACCGTAGGCCTCCCAAGCCTAAGAAACCCCAAATTCCAAAGATAATGTACTTAGTACTTGCAGTTATATTGCTCGTGTCCACTGCTGTTATTATCAACTATGTATACGAAGGCTTTAGATATACCCATGGTCATGGCAGCGTACTTGCGGCTCCGACTCCGTCCCAGGATTACGATGATTATGAATATGTACCCGCACCTATCCCCACCCCTACTGCTACCACGGCACCTGCCCAACCAACGCCAGAACATACTCCAGAACCTACCCCGGAGCCTACTCCAACCCCAGTTCCTCGGGTAGAGCGGCAGGAGTTTCTGGATTGGCGGACTCATTATAATAACGATGAGATTATAGGCCAAGTTTGGATACCCAATACTACAATTTATTATCTGGTAGCCCAGACTACGGACAATGATTTTTATTTGTCCCATAATTTACGTGGCAACCGTTATCTCCCTGGCTCCATTTTCCTAGACTATCTGGCGGATATACGCAATCCTGGGGATCATAACTGGGTGTTGTATGGGCATAATATGGCCCGTAATCATAAATTTCATATGGTGCGGCGTTTTCTCCAAGAGGATTTCTTCTTTGCCAACCGGTACATTCACTTTAGTACCATATATGCGGACTATGTATTCGAGGTCTTTTCGGCCTATGTGGCCCATATAGACCATCCATATATTGACCCCTGGTATTACGATTGGGGGCATTGGATAAATGTATTTAGAGAGATGTCCCGGTTTGACGCCGGGATAGAGGTATCCGAGCATGACAGGATTTTGACATTGTCTACCTGTGAAAATAGTTATAGGAATTTGCGTATTGCGGTACATGCGGTGCTGATTAGTGAGACCTTCCCCCATTTGGAGGGGGGCGGCTACTATGATTATAATTCATATGATTAGCGAGGTGGATTGATGTATCAATACAGACGGCCTCCTAAGCCTACAAAACCCAAAATCCCAAAAATAATGTACTTGGTTCTTGCCGTTGTGCTATTGATTTCAGCTGCAGTTATTGTAAATTACATATATGAGGATTTTAGATATACCCATGGTCACAATGTCCATACGGCTAATATCTCTTTCCAAAATAGCAATAATTTTGATTATTTGCCTACCCCTGCCCCACTTCCGGAAACAATCTTTGTGCCACCAATAGAGCAGGAATACATCTATGAGCCTGAGCCTGATTTAGAACCTACTCCGACTCCAGTACCTCGGGTGGCGAGGCAGGGATTTTTGGATTATCGTACTCACTATGGTAATGATGAAATCATAGGCCATTTATGGATTCCCAATACTACAATTGATTATCTGGTTACTCAGACTACGGACAATGAATTTTACCTTCATCACAATCTGCGGGGGAATCGTTATACACCAGGAACTATTTTTTTGGATTACTTAGCTGATATTTACAACCCAGGGGACCATAACTGGGTTTTGTATGGGCATAACACAAGGCGTAACCATAAATTCCATATGGTGCGCAACTTCCTGCAAGAGGAGTTCTTCCACTCCACTCGGTATATCCACTTTAGCACTATTTACGCAGACTATGTATTTGAGGTGTTTTCTGCATATGTAACTCATATAGATTTCCCATATATTTGGCCGAGGTATGATGATTGGGGTTTTATGGTTAATGAATTTAGAAGTTTGTCCCGCTTTGACGCGGAGATAGAGGTATCTGCAGATGACAGAATTTTGACCTTGTCTACCTGTGACAATCGTTATGTGAATTGGCGTATAGTGGTACATGCGGTGTTGATTAATGAGACATTCCCTCATTTGGAGGGGGGTGGCTATTATAATAATGAGACTTATTGATAATTATAGTGAAATAATTCGAAATCAGTCTCGCCTGTCGCGGCAAAATCGCCCTAAAACGCCTTATTTCGGCGTTTCAGGGTGCCGCTCGGGCGAGACCGTTTCTCATTGATTTCACTATAATATGTAGCATATAGCCCGTCACCCCGGTCTTGCCCCGGGGTTCCATTAATCTTTCGCTTTTAGGTTAGGGGATTCCGTGTCAAGCACGGGATGACGGGTATTTTTTTATTTATCAAACTTCATCCCTTTGAGTGCTCCGAAGGGGTTATTCTTTGGCTGTTCTTTTTTCTGGCCGTCTATAAAGGACTGTACCTCCCGTTTGGACATGGCTCCTCGCTCTTCTTTTTTACGCTTCTCAAATGAGGCGTAGTTTTCCTTGTAACCACAGGGGCATACTACCTTGCGCTTTTCTCCTTCTCCTACTATTTTAAGGAACTTATAGCAGTGGGGGCATTTTGAGCGGATTTGTAAGGATACATTTACTCTGGCGTTGCATTCACGGTCTTGGCATACCAGCATTTCTCCTTTTTTCCCGGCAACTTGCAACATGAACATGCCACAGTCCGGGCATTTTGTGGTGGTGAGATTATCATGTCTGAAAATGTGGGTGCTGGTCTTAATTTCGGAGATTAGGGCTTGGGTGTATTTGCGGATATCCTTGAGGAAGATGTTTTTATTTTGCTTCCCTGTGGAAATGCATTGCAGCTGCTGCTCCCAGTTTGCGGTTAAGGATGGGGATTTCAGCTCCGCCGGTACCAGGGTTAACAACTGGCGACCCTTGGATGTGGAGAAGATATCCTTACCCTTTTTCTCTATCAGGAAGTTGTCGTAGAGCTTTTCTATTATGTCTGCCCGGGTAGCTACTGTCCCTAGGCCCCCAGTTTGTTCCAGAGTTGTGGTGAGGGCTTTGTCTTTGGTTTCCATATACTTTGCCGGGGATTCCATAGCGGAAAGTAAAGTGGCTTCATTGAAGGGAGCAGGCGGGGCTGTTTTGCCTTCTGTAAGGCGAAAGCCCTTGACTGTAATGCGGTCGCCACGCTTGAAGCTGGGGAGGGTTTGGCTTTCTATTGGGTCTTCATCTTCGTCTATGTCTGTATAAACCGCCTGGTATCCTTGGGAGATTATCACTCTGCCTTTGGCGGTAAACTCCTCACCGCTTATTTTTACCTTTATCCCAAGTTGTTCGTATTCGAAGGGTGGGTAAAACACGGATAAAAACCGGGTTATTACCAAGTCATAAATTTTTCGTTCCTTGTCGTTTAAATCCCGGATATTAACGGTCTGCTCTGTGGGGATAATGGCGTGGTGGTCAGAGACCTTTGCGTTGTCTACATAATTGGGATTAGGGCGAATGGGGCTGCGCAGTATGTGTGCGGCGGATTTATTGTATGGGGGCACCATGCAGGCCTTGAGCCGGTCCGGTAGGGTGGGGACTATGTCCGAGGAAATATACCGGGAATCTGTCCGGGGGTAGGTGAGGACTTTATGCTCCTCATATAGCCGCTGCATTATTCCAAGAGTGTCCTTGGGAGAGTAGCCGAAGCGTTTGCTTGCGTCCCGCTGTAGCTCTGTCAGGTCGTATAGTTTTGGGGGGTATTTTCGTTTTGTGGTTTTAGTGACTTCGGCTACAACTCCCTGAGTTTGAAGCTTCCCTAGGGTTGCCTCGGCCTTGGCCTTATCGAAGCATCGCCCTTCCGCCCAATTCAGCTTGAAATTGCCCCCATCGGCGGTTATTCCATAATAGGGTCTGGGAACGAAGGCCCGGATTTCTTCTTCTCGTTTTGCGATAATGGCAAGGGTCGGTGTTTGGACCCTGCCACAGGATAAAGGGCTGTTAAACTTGGTAGTCAGGCAGCGGGTTGCATTGATACCTACCAGCCAATCCGCCTCGGCTCGGGCCTTTGCAGAGTCTGCCAATCCTATATACAGCTTGCCATCCTTAAGGGCAGCAAAACCATCCTTGATGGCCTTGTCTGTTACGGAGGAAATCCAAAGCCGCTTGATGGGCTTATTGCACTTGGCTTTTTCTATTATCCATCTGGCTACCAGCTCACCCTCTCGGCCTGCGTCGGTGGCGATTATTATCCCGGTGACATCCTTGCGCAGGAGCAAATCCTTTACGGTTTTATATTGTTTGGAAGTTTGGGGGATAACTGTCAGGCGTAAATTATCGGGCATTATGGGCAGGTGATTAATATCCCATTTTTGGAAGGCCTTGTCGTATTCCTCGGGGTCGGCAAGGGTTACTAGGTGCCCCAGGGCCCAGGTTACTATGTGCTTGGGTCCTTCCATATAGCCGTTCCCTGCCGGGCGGCAGCCAAGTACTCGGGCTATGTCCTTGCCTACGGAGGGTTTTTCTGCTAGTACCAGAGATTTCATGAGTGAGTCCTTTCCGGCTTCTTAAATTTACTTATTATCCAACAAATTAATATCGCAAAGGGAAACGCTGCCCATGATGCTATCCAAAAGTCCAAAGCAACACCCACGGCCATAAGAATAATGGAGAAGATGTAGTAAATGATTTCGAAAATATTATCAGTTGAGTAGTCGCGCTCACGAATTATATCTATCAGCTCGATGATACAAATGACTAGCCATGTTAGGGGAAACGCAATCCATGCCCTGGTTATTATTTCTGCGATGATACCAAACGCAAATATAATCAATTGCGGCCATGGAATGGTGAAGCTGTCCGCGCTGCTGCCTTTTTTCCTTACCAGGGGGAAAATAATTATGAATAAAATCCATGTTATGGGTCCGGCTAGCCAGGATGCATACATGGCACCTATGAGCACTGCACCATAAACCATAATGGTTGTAATCGCCATATAGATTGAGTCTTCCAACAGAGATTCAAAAGTGTGGGTAAACATAGATCCTTTATATCCGCCGCTTTTCCTTGCGTCAAAGGCATCCTTAAAAAAGGTGATTGTTGTCGTCAGAAGAAATAACAGGGGCGATAAAGGACGGAGGCGATGTACGCTCCACCATCTAAAGCCTTGTCCATCCTCTAGTCCTTCGGTAAGTTCCGGCATTATATCGCTTAGGCTGCCTCCCAAGATATTGATGCCAAATCTCGAGCTTAAAATTTCGGGGACAACCAGGAGTACCACAACGATTATTCCTGTGATTGTAAATGCATAATCAGAAAAATCCCATTTGTTGTCTTTTTCATCGTTTTTTAAATCATTGTTCATTATATAAAGCCTCATTTATAGTGAAATAATTCGAAATCGGTCTCGCCTGTCGCGGCAAAATCGCCCTAAAACGCCTTGTTTCGGCGTTTCAGGGTGCCGCTCGGGCGAGACCGTTTCTCATTGATTTCACTATATTTATATTTTCGGTGCAAAAATTTTACCATAATGAGCGAAGGATGAACATAATTTTCCCCAAAATGGCAATACTAAGCATCGGTGATGACAATGACAACAAGAAATATCCGTACAGACTTAGCCCTGGAAAACAAAGAACACATATCAGAATGCGGCCAGGAGCTTAGCGGGGTAGAGGTTACAACTGAGGAAGACGAGGAGTTGGGCATAACCGTAACCTGGGTAAAAATAACTGATGAAGCCGGAGCTGCTTCAATGGGTAAGCCCGTGGGCAACTACATTACAATCGAATCCGCCGCAATGAAGGAAAATGACACCGTGGCTCACGAGGAGATTATTAAGATCCTTGCCAGAAAACTAGGTAAGCTACACAACCTACAGCCTGATGCCGTGATATTAGTAATCGGTCTGGGCAATTGGCAGGTAACCCCTGACGCCCTTGGGCCAAAGGTCTGTGAAAAAATACTGGTGACCCGTCATCTTGGTGATGACATGCCCCAAGACCTCCAAGGCAGGGTGAGGGCGGTAAGTGCTCTATCCCCAGGGGTAATGGGCCTTACAGGCATAGAAACCGCGGAGATAGTCAAAGGGGTAGCGGAAAAAGTTAACCCCGACATGATTATTGCAGTAGATGCCCTGGCCGCCCGGCGCACCAGCCGTATCAACGCTACTATTCAAATGTCCGACGCCGGAATCAACCCAGGTAGCGGCCTTGGGAATAAACGCGCTGCTATCAATCAGGCCACTATGGGGATGCCTGTAATAGCGGTAGGAGTACCGACCGTGGTAGATGCTGCGACCTTGGTCAACGACACAATGGAAAGAATGCTGGATGAAATGGCGGAATCAGCTCCCGACGAGCAGACCTTTTACGATATGCTGCGTGGCCTACAAGAGACAGAACGGTACGGTCTGATAAAAGAAATCCTGGACCCCTACGAAGGGAATATGTTTGTAACTCCCAAGGATGTGGATGCGGTGATAGGGCGGCTTGCAGGTATTATCGCAAGCGGATTTAATATCGCGTTGCATCCTGGGATTACCCAGGAGGATGTGAATAGGTATCTGCAATAACCATTATTAGTAAATTTTCTTCTGTGAACGCTTCTATGCAGAAAAATTTCTGTATTACTGTACTAGTGAAGTAATACAGTTTCTGTATGAATATGGCTTTGCATGGAAACGCAACCTGCATAAATGCAGGGAAAACTGATGCGCCCGCAAAAAAAAACGTATGTCACCATACGTAAAATTTGCGTCATTAATATTTCCGTAATATTACATTAATATTTCATTCAAATTCCCGGAACAAACAAATATCCCTGCCGTTATTTCAAATATAGCTGACATAGGCTATACTACAGAATCGTGATTTGCGCCTCCCCCACCACCATGTGGAGGAGGCGAGCATGTAATCTGTCAGTACATGACAGGGAGTGACTAAGATGCGCTGTGCGGAGGTACAGGGACTTTTTTCAGAAATTTATGACAACAGAGCTGAGGACCAGGCCCTGCTGATTAGTCATATAGAAAATTGCTCCGATTGCACAAATGAATATAGAGCCTATAGCCAATTGCTGGATGAGCTCCGTCAGCTTCCCGAGCCTGACTTGCCAGAGGGCTTCCATGAAACAGCAATGGACAATATCAGAGCACTGATGCAATTTACCCCCCAAAGAGAAGTAAGACGCAGCAGAAGAAATACAAAAACCGCCGGATTTGCCGCAAGGCGATGGGCTGGGATTGCAGTAGTGGCTTGCCTCCTTCTTATGAGCCTATGGGCGGTACGGGTTTTTAATTTTGGTCAAAGACATGATGACTTTGAGTATGCGGCACCTCAAGCCGCCGCTGATATGGCAGTTACAGCACCGGCACCCACAGAAGCTGCACCGGTAGTGGAAGAGCTTGCTGATGAATTCCTAGATAATCTGGAGTTAGCCGCTGAAGCTGAATGGATGGATGATGACGCCCTTTGGGATGGCAGAGGTAGGGTATGGGGATATCAGGAAGAGGAACAAGAGCCGTTAGACTTTAATATGACCGTGGAATCATTTGACGATGATATGGGGTATGATGTTCCCATAGCCGCTGTGGACATGTTTGCAGGTGCAATAGATGAAGGCGATTTAAGTTTCAGGCATGGAGACTATGATTTTGACGATATGGCCATTGAATCCTTCGGAGCCGCTGAGATTGGAGGAACTGGGGGCGTGACCGAACGTATGTCAACAACCGACTCGGTACCTATGGCTCTGGATATCGACGGTTATAGTGATGCCCACAACCAAGGAGGCAGTACCCTTGGTGCAATTCTTGTATTTGCCGCCATTCTGCTTGCAACCGTAGTTTTGGGATTAGTAGTACGGAAAAAACTAGCCGGTGGGTCAGATGAACCAAAGGATTACACCTGATGCCACAGGACGGAACCGTAATCAGTAGCCTCGTACATGAGGCCAAACAGCATGTCCTTGGGGGACGTATAGATAAAATTACCCAGCCCGAAGGGGATGAGATTCATATATCAATAAGGGCAGGGGGAGCCAATCATAAATTGCTCCTTACCGCTCATGCGTCGGCTCCTCGGTTTCATTTAACCAAGGAAAATAAGCCAAGCCCAATGCAGGCCCCTATGTTTTCCATGGTGCTGAGAAAGCATCTAAGCGGTGGCCGTTTGCTGGACATTAAGCAGCCTGGATTTGAACGTATCGTGGAGTTTCATATAGAAGCCCTTAACGAAATGGGGGATAAAACCCTCAAGACCCTTATAATCGAAATTATGGGGAGGCATAGCAATATTATTTTGGTGTCACCGGAGTCATCCAAGGTAATCGACGCCATCAAGCATGTGCCGCCTAGTGTAAGCTCGGTTAGGACGATTCTGCCTGGGGTTCAGTTTCTGCCCCCACCTAATCCTGGTAAAGCAGACCCTCTGGCTGTAACAGAGGAGTCATTTTACCAAACCATATTCCATGTTAATCACAATGTTCAGAAGGCTCTGTATACCAGTTATACAGGCCTAAGCCCCATATTAGCCAGCGAAATTTCTACGCGGGCCAATATTCCGCCAGAGACTTTTGTGGGAGAGTTGGCCAAGGAGGAGCGTGAAAGGCTGTATGGGGCTTTTTTGCAGGTATTTGACCTTATAAGAAGCGGGGAATTTTCTTCCCATATTTACTATGATGACCAGGGCAAGGCGGTGGATATAACTGCATTGCCCTTTGCTATGTATGAACATATGAGAGGGGAAAGCTACGAGTCCCCATCGGCAATGCAGGAGGCCTTTTACGCCAAGCGGGACGCAGGGTATCGAGTAAACCAGAAAACTGCCGATTTGCGTAAGCTAATTGCCACTCATCTGGAGCGTTGTAATAAAAAAGCCCTAATGTACAAAAAAACCCTTGCCGATATACAAAACCGGGATGAGCTACGGGTTATAGGGGAACTGCTTACGGCATATCTACATCAAGTGGAAAGCGGTGCCGAGGCTGTGACTCTGGAGAATTTCTATGATAAAAACAAGCCGATGGAAATACCCTTGTCACCCCTCCTTACCCCTTCTGAAAATGCTCAAAGGTATTTTAAGCAATATAATAAGCAAAAACGCACATACACTGCCTTGCAAGATCAAATAAAGCAAAACCATGAAGACCTGGCCTACCTGGATAGCGTGATTCAAGCCATGGAAACGGTGCAAACCGAGGCAGATATATCGGAAATACGAGGAGAGCTGGCGGAGTCAGGCTTTATAAAACGAAAATACGCCCCCAAAAAGGGCAGCAAAAAAGGGCTTGTATCCAAGCCTCTCCATTTCAAATCATCTGATGGGTTTGACATGTATGTAGGCAAAAACAACATACAAAATGACCAACTTACTTTGCGTCAAGCCAAGGGTCATGATATCTGGATGCATACAAAGGATATCCCTGGCTCACATGTAATCATAGTTACTGGGGGAGCCGAGCCGCCAGAAGCCACAATATTGGAAGGGGCCAATCTAGCGGCATATTACAGCAAAGGCCGTAGTGGGAGTCAGGTGCCTGTGGACTACGTAAGATGCAAATATGTACGTAAACCCGTAGGGGCCAAGCCCGGGTTTGTGATTTATGATAGACATAGGACGGTGTATGTTACGCCGCAAGAACCGAGGCTTTGAGTATGAATTACCTAGTGTCATTGCGAGCGCAACGAATCAATCCAGATGCTTTGGTTTTCTGGATTGATTCGCTACGCTCGCGATGACAAGTCTGTTTTACTTATTCTTCTATCTTGTGCTCCTTAAAATAACAGTAAACCAACGCTGAAAGCAGCTCACTATTCGTAATCCGTTTTCCTGGTGGTACCATGGGGATACCCAGGTAGTTAGTAATTATTAGATCCCGGCCCTTGGTCATTGTTCTCGTTGCCATGTATCGTATGCTGCGCTCTACTTGCACCGGGGTGGTCTTGTGGATTTTGGCTACCTCGGGATAGATTCGATTCATTAAATCTCTCGATTGGTAGTGGCCCTCTGCTACTATCATCTGGAAGGCGGTCTTGAGATAGGCACTGCCTTGTAGGTGATAGGGTGCGCCTATTTTATGGAGTAATTCTTCTATAAAGGGTTTTGGACTGCGCTTTGTAGGCCTTGGCGGCAACGGGCCGATTTCTTCTGCCCATTCTCCTGTTTCGCGTCTTCCGCGGGATGGGCTTTTTCTTATTTTCGATTCCCATATTTTGGTAATTTGCTCCCCCAAATAGAACATCTCTGCTGTTTTTGGGAGTATATAATCGACCTTGCCAGCCTCATTCGTAAGCGCGATAAAAACAGGCTTATTCCCTGGAGCAAAAGCCATTTGGTCCAGCACATACAGCCCTTCGTCCCCGGGCAAATTTATTAGTACGATATCTACCTGATTGGATTTTATAAGCTCAAGGGCCGTGTCCCCGTCAGATGCGGCTCCTATTACTGTCAGGCCTCCGGCGTTTAAGCTGTACTTAATAAATTTGTCCATAAATTCCCGATTCGAATCCAGAAGCACTATTTTTATCATTATTTTTCGGTCCATTCTTGTTTTTTGTCGAAAAAGACTATAACATCGGCATCATCTGATTGTAAATATTTTGAAAAGTTGTTTGTAAGTTTTCAATAAAAATTCGCATGACATCATATGGATTTTTTGTTTGTTTTGCCAATGGATGAATTCCATTCAATATATTTGACGCAAGCCCTCAGCAGTTGTATAATACTGCCTTGTCACAGTTCGTGACGGTTTTGCGTTACCAATTTCCCGCAAAGCCCTATTTTAAGGAGGCATTCATATGCACAAACTCATAAAGGAACTAGAACAAGAGCAAATGAAAGAAACTGTTCCTTCCTTCAACATTGGCGACACTGTACGTGTACACGCCAAAATCGTTGAGGGTTCCAAAGAAAGAATCCAGGTATTCGAAGGGGTAGTCTTCAAACGCCAAGGAGGAGGTCTTAGAGAGACCTTTACCGTGCGCCGTCTTTCCTACGGTGTAGGCGTTGAAAAGACATGGCCGTTGCATTCACCAAGAGTTGATAGGGTAGAAGTAGTACGCCGCGGGATAGTCCGCCGTGCAAAACTCTTTTATCTCCGCGACAGAATCGGTAAAGCAGCCAAAGTTAAAGAAGCTATTTACAGTAAGGCCAAAAAAGCCGACTAATAACCGATTACGGAGTAACCATGCTAAAAAAACGCATCTCTAACCCGGTAGTAAGGGGCCTTGTAGAGTGGGCCATTGCAATTGGCCTTGCTTTCTTGTTGTTTTTTGTGTTGCGTATGTATGTTTTTAGGGTCGCCCATGTATCTGGGGAATCCATGCATCCTACACTACACGATGGAGACAGGGTAATCCTTAACCGGGCAGCTATTGTATTTGGGGAACCACAAGTAGGCGATATTGTGGCATACCCCTATCCAGGTAACCCGAGTGAGTATCATATCAAACGGGTTATTGGTGTTTACGGAGATGTTGTAGATTTTGTAAACGGGGGCTTTATTGTGAACGGTACGCCCCTGGAGGATGACTTTTCACACGAAGTAGTATGGTCTATGGGTAATGTGTACTTCCCCCTTACTGTGGAAGAAGGCCGGGTATTTGTCCTTGGAGATAACCGTAACGCAAGTAAAGACAGCCGATATTCTACTGTGGGTACCGTTGCCAATGACGATATAATCGGCAGGGTGCTAGTCAGGATTTGGCCTTTTGATTCTCTTGGGCAGGTGGAATAATGCAGATTCAGTGGTATCCCGGTCATATGACCAAAACCAAGAGGATGCTAACGGCCCAGTTGGGTGTAGTAGACGTCGTAATAGAACTACTTGACGCCCGGCTTCCCTTAAGTAGCAAAAATCCCGACATAGACGAACTGGCAGCCAGTAAGCAGCGTTTGCTGGTTTTGAATAAAGCAGATTTGGCCGATAAGGCTGTATCAGCCCAGTGGGAGGCGTATTTTCGCCGGCTGGGCTTTTTTACATTGTCCTTAGACTCCACGCAGCGCACAGCGGTTAAGCCCCTGGCGGAGAGAGTGCGGGAGATAATGCAGCCAAAAGTAGAACGAATGCGGACAAGAGGCCGGGTCAATGCCCCTATCCGAGCCATGATTGTAGGGATTCCCAATGTGGGGAAATCCACCTTTATCAATCAGCTTGCAGGAAAGGCCAGTGCCGCAACCGCGGACAGGCCCGGTGTAACCCGTGGTCGGCAATGGATAAAAGTGCGGGACATATCCTCCAAAGGTGGTACAGAGACCTCGGATTTTGATATGATGGATACCCCAGGGGTTCTTTGGCCCAAGTTCGAAGATGAACAGGTAGGGATAAAGCTGGCCATTTCCGGCGCAGTAAGCGACCTGATATTAGATAGAATAACTTTGGCTGAGAATTTAATAAAAATTTTACTAGAAATAAAGCCCGTGGCCATTGTGGCCAGATATAAAGTAAGCACAGATATAAATGGCATAGAAAAAATACCACGGCAAATATTAGAAGAAATAGGTAGCTTAAGAGGATTTAAAATGAAAGGCGGAGTAGTAGACTTGGAACGAGCCGCGATAACACTCCTTGATGAGTATCGAGGGGGTAAGTTGGGAAGGATATCTCTGGAGAGGCCAGAGTGATATATTTTACGAAAGGATGAAGAAGATGAGTAAAGTTAAAGACAATCTACAAGATTTATTTTCAAAACTGGAGGGCCATCTGTCCACAAAAACTGTAGTTGGTGAGCCGGTGCATATCGGCGAGGTAATCCTGATTCCCCTAGTAGACGTTTCCCTGGGGATGGGTACAGCCATGGTAGCCAACACCGAGGAAGACGCAGGGAAAAAAGGCGGCAAGGACGGTGGTGGCGGTGCCCTTGGTGCCAAGATGACACCTTCTGCTGTTGTAGTAGTCAGCGGCGGCACTGTGCAGCTTGTCAATATCAAGAATCAGGAAAGTGTGAATAAAGTGCTAGATATGATTCCTGGGATATTGTCCAAGTTTAATCTGGGGTCCATATTTGGTAAGAAGGAAGAAGAAGAGCCAGAAATTGTAATCGAAGTGCCGGTTGAGACGATTTAGGTTAATAAAAAGCCATTATGAGCAGTAGGGGCGGCAATCTGCCGCCCTTTTTCATATCCAATACCAGGAGGTTTTCATGAAACTTGAAAAACTAGTAGGTGAAAGATTTAAAGAAAGACCCGCAGATTGCACTATTGATAGCCATGCCCTAATGATTCGTGGCGGCTATATCAAGCAAGTTACTGCTGGGATATTCTCATCTTTTCCCATTATGAAACGCATCACCCACAAAATAGAAAATATAGTCCGGGAAGAAATGGACGCCATCGACGGTCAAGAAGTAGTTTTCCCAGTTGTGATGCCTGCTTCCCTTTGGCAGGAGTCAGGCCGTTATGAAAGTGTAGGTAAAGAGCTTATGCGCTTTACAGACCGCAACGACACTCCTCTGGTCTTGGGCATGACCCATGAAGAAGCTGCGGTACACATGGTGCGTGAATATGGAAATTCATACACAAAATATCCCTTTATGATTTACCAAATCCAAACCAAGCTCCGGGATGAAGCCCGTCCCCGTGCAGGCCTTATTCGCGTCAGGGAGTTTACAATGAAGGATGGCTACTCCTATCATACGTCCCAGGAAGATTTGGATATGTACTATGAGGTATGTCACAAGGCCTACGAAAGAATCTATGCCCGATTAGGATTGCCTCAAGTAATCTCAGTCGAATCCGACTCCGGCATGATGGGAGGGAAGGTCTCCCATGAGTTTATGTTCCTCACTCCGGTTGGTGAGGATACAATTATAACCTGCCGCGATTGTGACTACCGGGCTAACCTGGAAGCCGCTGTTGCTTTAATTAAGAACAAAGCCCCCAACACCCTAGAGCCCTTACAAAAAGTTCATACACCAAACACAAAAACCATCGAGGATGTATGCGCATATCTAAAACTGCCCATAGAAAATTCCTGTAAAGCCGTGATTTATCAAAAGACAAACGGTGAATATGTTGTGCTGTTTATTCGTGGAGATTGTGATGCCAACGAAACCAAAATTGCTAACCACATAGGCGAAGAAATCCATGTAGCTACCATCACCCAGGCAAGCGGTTTAGTTGCAGGTTTTCTTGGCCCGATTGACATAAACAACGCTCAGATTCTGTTTGATAACTCTCTGAAAAACTCCGGAAATCTATGCTGTGGTGCCAACGAAATTGATTATCATTACACTGGCTTTAATATAGAACGCGACTTCGGTGAGGTAGAATATCATGACTTTTCCAAGGCAACTGAAGGCGGAATATGTCCAAGCTGTAGCCAACCCTCTCTCGCAATTTCTCGTGGTATAGAGGTGGGCAATATTTTTCAGTTAGGCGAAAAGTATACGCGGTCAATGGAAATGAAATATATAGATGAAAACGGAAAGGCCAACTACCCGGTGATGGGATGCTATGGTTTTGGAGTAGGCCGCACCGCTGCCTCTGTATGTGAGGCCTACCATGACGATTACGGCCCAATATGGCCGATGGCAATTGCCCCATGGCAGGTGCATCTATGCTGTGTAAAATCCCAAGACGAGGAAACCAAAATCTATGCCGAGAAGCTTTACGAGCAACTTAAAGCCCAGGGCATAGAAGTAATATATGATGACAGGCCGGTAAGCCCAGGGGTAATGTTCTCCGATGCGGATTTATTGGGTGTGCCGATTCGGATAATTGCAAGTCCACGGAATATGAAAGAAGGCTCCTCGGAAATCGTCACCAGGGATAAATCGATTAAAGATATGGTAAAGCATGAGGATGTTGTGCCGTATATTCAAAGACTAATCGGTGAATTGATGGCAATATAAAAGCTTCCTTTTACCGCAAAAAACGCTGGAAAAACCTTATTTCGCGTCTTTTACGTTTTTCGCGGTAAATGAGCTTGTGTAATTCTTTGGTGCTGCGGCATTATTTTCTGGTTTATTGTCAAGATATATACATGTGTCGAATAAATTCAAAGGAGAACACATGACCACTAAGACTTCAAGCCCTAAAGGCAACCTGATGATTATTGTTGCCACACTTATCTGGGGATCAGGCTATATAGCCCAGTCCTCAGGTATGTACCATGTAGCACCCCTTACCTTCAATGCCGTCCGTTTTGCGATAGGTGGAACTATCGCTCTAGGGCCGGCATTATTTTTCGTGATGCGACAGCGCGTGACTCCACCCGAGGAACATAAACCCGCTCCTATCAGCAAAAGCACTGCTGTAGCGGGGGCCATTTGTGGTATTGTTCTCTGTCTTGCTATCAACTTGCAACAATTTGGCCTTCTTTATACTTCCGTTGCTAATGCCAGTTTTATTACATCGCTGTATGTTATTATGGTCCCTATTGCCAGTATGATTGTTTTCAGAAAAAAGCCACCGGTTTTTGTTTGGATTAGTGTGGTTATTGCAATGGTGGGTATATATTTCTTAAGCTTATCCGATGGGTTTTATGTCAATCTTGGGGATATTCTTGTTTTATTATGCGCGATTACTTTTACGGCACAGATTCTACTGATTAGCCACTTTTCCCCAAAGCATAATGTTATTGTAATGGCATGTGTGCAATTCTATGTTGTATCTGCTATATCCTTAAGCTTAGCCTTTATTTTCGAAACCCCGTCGATGGTTGCTATTTTTGCTGCTGCTCCATATGTACTGTACACAGGTGTGCTCTCAAGCGGCGTCGCGTATATACTGCAAATGAAAGCACAAAAAACCACCGATGCCACAGTGGCGGCGGTGCTGTTTAGTTTTGAGGGGGTTGTTGCGGCGATAGTGGGATGGCTTGTAATCAATCAAGTCTTGACATCAAGAGAGCTCCTTGGTTGTGGACTTATTTTCATTGGGATATTGGTTGCGCAAATGAAACAAAAAAAGGCGGCTACAGCATAACGCCATAGCCGCCACGATATAAGCTTATCGGTCATACCTATGCTTTAACATCTCATATTCGGTAGCGATTTCTGTATGCATACCCCCGCTGAATTTATACACAACCCAGTGAATCGCAACACTCAACCACAATGCTGACATGGGCCAAATGGGCCAAAAATAACCCCCTGGGGTCGTAAACATGTAAATCGCCAAGAAAAATACGCTTAATGCAACTACCACCGAGCAATGTATTCTCATACCAACCCTTGCATAGACTCGCCTTTTTGCAAGTCTCATTATCCGGTGATCTGTGTCCGAGCTATGGGCTTCATAGCTTTCATGTGCATCATCCGGTTCGGTATCGCTCATATTCTCCATACCTGGGGCAAAGCGAATGGCGTCATGATTATCATTTATCCAGTACGCTCTTTGCTGCTTCACAAGCTGCCTTGCCCTGCGGACAAATGTTTCACCTATCTTAACATCGTTGGAATCGTATAGAATTACCTTGCTTTCCATAATAACCTCCCATACATAAAATAAGAATTATCACATATGCGCCAGCTGTTTTTGCATGGGCAACCGGCCCAATGCCTTTGGGTGCCTCCCCCTACGCATTTGTCTTTATATCATGTATACGTGGATTGGTTATGAAAGTTTATGAAACCAGCTGCAGCATCACCCGAAGAGTTTCCAAAGTCGCCATCCCTGAAACAGTAGATACCAATTGTCCCCGGGAGTCGATAAAGAAGGTCATAGGGATGGATTGCACTCCAAATAGTGTGGCACCAGCACCGGTGTCAAAAAATAATGGGAAATCATATCCGCCATCCGCCATAAAGCTATCCACCCTTTCACGGGTTTCCAGTTCCCCATCTAGCATGTTGACTTTAATAATATGAGCATCATCGCTTACCTCGGCATAAAACTGCTCAAAATAGGATATCTCCTGCACACAGGTATAGCACCATGATGCCCAAAAGTTAAGGACTATGGGCTTGCCAAAAAAATCCGATAGCTGTACTTGGTTGCCGTTTACATCATACATAGCAAAATCCATAGTGACGTCAATTTCGGCTTGTGAGATAATTACGCCTGGGTCTGGTTGGATAACAAGGTCGGCAGGTAAGTTCTCCGAGGTGATGTCCAATTGGGTCATTGTGCCCTGCCCTCGTCCTCGTGGGGCATCCCTGTCCTCACCAAGCCAGTCATGCGCTATTACAACAGCAGTTACAATCACCGCAAGTGCTACAATTCCAAATACCACTGCCAGTCTTTTGTACATATTGTTTTCTTCCTTTCGATTATCTGCTTTGTAGCAGCTGTTCTATTATTTGTACCGCATTAGTGGCTGCGCCTTTGCGTGTATTATCCGTTACCACCCACATATTTATGCCGTTTTCTAAGCTTGTATCCCGGCGCAATCTTCCTATATATACATTATCATTGCCTGCGGCCATTATTGGCATTGGGTAATTATGGCCCTGAGACAGTACGACTCCTGGGGCATTGGCTAGCCTGGTTTGTAAATCCTCCATTTCAAAGGGCTTTTTCAGGCTTACATTTATGCATAGGCTATGGCCAGTGTATACAGGGACTCGTACTGTTGTAGCTGTTATTTTTAAGTTGGGACGGTTGAGCATTTTTTGTATTTCTGCCATAAGCTTGGTTTCCTCACCGGTGTAGCCGTTCTCTTCAAAGCTGCCTATATGAGGGATTAGGTTATGAGCGATTTTGTATGGGAAAAATGTTGGTTCCTCGCCGGCCAGTGTTGTGTCTAAGTCCCGTATTCCATCCACCCCAGCCCCTGACACGGATTGGTATGTGGATATTACGACGCGCTCTAGGCCATACGCGTCATCCAGTGGCTTAAGGGCAATAACCGCCGGAGCAGCACAGCAGTTGGGATTGGCGATAATACCATTATGATGAGAGATATCGCCCTCGTTTACCTCGGGTACAACCAGTGGCACTGATGGGTCCATCCGCCATGCAGGAGAGTTGTCCACTACGACACATCCTTTTGCCGCTGCAATGGGAGCATAGGTAAGACTGGTGTCATCATCTACTGCAAAAAGAGCATAATCAATACCCTTGTCAAAGGACGAGATTGTCAACTCCTGGATTAATACATTTTCACCATTAAACATAAGAGTCTTCCCGGCAGACCGCGCCGAAGCAAAGAGATATAACCGCGAAACAGGGAGCCGACGCTCCTCCAAAACCTTGATAAACATCCCACCAACCATACCGGTAGCACCTACAATAGCACAAGTAAAATCTTTCATGTCATCCCTCCCCGCTACACTCGCAAAAAACTCGCAAACTTTTCATGCACAACTTGCATCGCCTTTTCTGCTTTACTCTCATCTATCAATACAGCCACTTTTATTTCGGATGTTGATATCATCACTATATCAATATCATTTTCATACAATGCTTCAAACATAGCGGCGGCGACCCCAGGACTTGCGGTCATGCCTGCACCTACTATTGAGACTTTGGCCAAGCTTAAGTTATGAGTCAGCTTCTCATATCCAAGACTTTCTTTATTTGATTCAAGAACAGCCAAAGCGGTGTCGCTGTCCTGCTTGGAAACGGTAAAACTTATATCTGTGATATTATTGGCACCGGGAGTTTGTAGAATTATATCCACAGATATATCTTCTTTTGCCAACAGTGCAAAGATATTGAAAGCCGCGGCCTTGCGGCCTCTCATTCCCCACAGGGATATCTGGGCTACGTCTCTGTCAACTGAGACGCCGCTTACATACAAGTCTTCCATATTGGAGCTCTCCTTTTGCGCGACTACTTCGGTACCGCTCTCCTCTGTCATGCTTGAGCGAATTATAAGCTTAACATTGTAACGCTTGGCTATCTCTGCCGCTCGGTTGTGAAATACCTGGCAGGACATCTCCAGGATTTCGTCATAAGTAATAGAGGCAAGCTTCTTCGCATCCCTTACAACTCGAGGGTCAGCAGTGTATACTCCGTCTACGTCGGTACAGTTTTCGCACAGGTCGGCATTTAGGACAGCGGCTATTGCTACAGCTGTGGTATTGGAGGCACCTCGCCCTAGGGTAGTAAGGTCCCCATGGCTGTTTACACCCTGGAAGCCTGCGACTAGTACGATATTGCCTTTATCAAGCTCTGCCAAAATCCGGCCCGTTCGAATGCACTTTATACGGGCATTGCCATAATGGTCTGTTGCCTCAAGTCCGATTTGGACTGCATTAAGAGAAACGGCAGGCATACCTAGCCTATTGAGGGCCATTGCCATAAGAGCCACGGATTGCTGTTCCCCGGTGGTAAGGAGCATATCCAGTTCCCGCTTACTGGCCTGGGGGTTGATTTCGTGGGCTTTTTGAAGGAGTCGGTCTGTAAGGCTACCCTGAGCGGATAGTACAACTACCATTTGGTTGCCGGCAAGATAAGAGTCTGCTATACGCTCCGCCACATGATTTATACGCTCGGCGTTGGCAACGGATGTCCCGCCGTATTTTTGAACAATTAACATACTGCCCCCTGTGCCCCTTGGTTATGTTGTGCTGCATTGTATTATTATATAGAAAAACACAGGAAAATTTCCTGTGCTTGAGAAACTCAAAAAATGTATCATATGAATGCCTCTTGCGCAAGATTTACAAAAAGGGCGTATGACGTCATAGGGATTTATGGAGGAAGTTATGCCATACATATTAGCAACTATCGGGATTATTATCCTAGTCGCGTCTATAAGTCTATTGATTGCACCGTTTTTCAACTGGCAAAAATATCAGGCGGCTAAAACCCCTGTGATTATGGATATATCCACAGCTGGGCGATACTCTTTCTTTGTTATATGCTATCGGAGTTGGTCATCATACGGCAGTAATCGAAAGATTACGTTTTCCATTGCAATCTGCGATGTTCTGCGTAAAGGCGAGTTTGTCTCTGCTCATAACATGACAGTAACCACCTCGACAGGAGTAGGCTTTGATGTCGTAAGAGTGGGGCTTTTTAACGCTCCTTACCCAGGTAGATTTACCATTCATAATATGCCTGATAGCCATTATGGGGAAAGAGATAAAATTATTATCCGCAGATATGTAAGCAAGGTACGGCAAATCCTTTTGATTTTATGTCTAGTACTAAGCCCCCATATGATTACAAGCGGCCTTGCAGGGGGGCTTGTATCATTTGGGGGCTTGATTGTTGGGTCGATTATACTAGCACTTAATTGGTGACCTACACCAATACTGCCTTAATCTCATCAGGCAGACTTTTTTTATCCCAATTTACACTAATAGTAAAACTCACATCGTCCAATTTTGCTATAGACTCAAGCCTTGCTTGCAATTTTAGCAGGCTTTCTATGTCCACTGATTCAATTATATTGTTAATCCCGTCTACATAAATATGCTGGATATCGCTGTTTTGGGAGATTATCCCCAATAGAAATCCGGTGAATTCCCGGTGATTATAGAAGAAGCCTTTTCCTGTTTCCACGAATCTTATGTCTCTGTGTACGTCATGGATATGACGTTTGTCATCGTCGATAAATACTAGGTGCCCATCTGTTGTTTTGGCTTCGTTATTGGCCATGTCAATTAGCTTGCGAGTCTTGCCCTCGCCTTTTAATCCTGCCATAAACCATACCTTTGCTTTGCGTTCAGTCATTAACTCCATATGCTTCCGCCTCCCTTTTCATTATTACTATTGCTTTGCTGTGTCCATTATAGCATAATCTTCTGTGCACTGTAAAAACAGAGAAATAAAAATTAGGGGAAAAATATGCACCTTAAGAAACTTGAACTTGCTGGTTTTAAATCCTTCGCTGACCGTACACAGCTTACCCTCGGTACCGGTCTCAACGCCGTTGTTGGCCCAAACGGCAGCGGTAAATCCAATATATCCGACGCCCTTCGCTGGGTTCTTGGAGAGCAAAGTGCTAAGCAGCTCCGTGGGGGCAAAATGGAAGATATCATTTTCGCAGGCACGGCCCACCGCAAGCCCCTCGGGTTTGCGGAGATTGTTATGCGCCTGGATAACGGGGATAAAGCCCTGCCTGTAGACTTTCCCGAAGTTACTGTGGCCCGCCGGGTATATCGTTCCGGAGAGAGCGAGTATTCTATTAACTCCACCCCCTGCCGCCTTAAGGATATCCAGATGCTTTTCATGGATACGGGGATTGGCCGGGATGGGTACTCTATTATCGGCCAAGGCCGGATTGACGAAATCCTAAGCCTGCGCTCAGAAGACCGCCGCCTGGTTTTCGAAGAAGCCGCAGGGATAAGCAAGTACAAGGCCCGCCGCAACGAGGCCCTTACAAAACTGGAACGGGAGCGTCAAAACCGCGCCCGGGTAGATGATATTATCTTCGAATTGGAGGAGCAAATCCCCCCTCTTGAAATCCAAGCGGAAGAAGCCAATCGCTTTATGGATATGCGGGAGCGGTATAAGCAGCTTCATATTAATCTTTTCCTATTAGAAGCCCAAAAAATCGAAATAGAGCTGGAAAAAACAGGGGAATCCCTTGCATTAATACTGGCTCAAACCCGTGACGGTGAGTCCAGGCTGCTTAATACCCGCCAACTAGGGGAAGAACTAAGGGCAAAATCCATAGCGACAGATGTCCGTTACAGGCAGGCAAATGAGAACCAACTGGAAACCGTAACATCTATTGAGAAAACCGAAAGCGAGTGTAAGCTGTTAGAAAGCCAAATAGCCCAGTATATCCAAGACCATAATCGTATAAATGCGGAAATAGAAAAACGCAGGCTAACCGCCGACGAAAAATCCACAGAGAAATCCGACCAGGAAGCTCTACTTGCCCAAACCCAAGCTGATTTGGATAGGCTCAATGGAGAACTGGCCGCTCAGGAAGATAAGACCTCACAACTTGAGGGTGCACAAGAAGAAAGCGCGCAAATAATAGAAGCCCATAATCAGGCCATTCTCAAGGAAATAAATGCGGTGGCCGAGTTCAAATCCCAAGTCCTAGACGCGGAAAACCGCTACCAACGCCTGGAGGAAGATAAAGAGCAGCTCAACATAGAGATAACCAACCATGAGGTAAAGTTGGCTGACCAGCAAGAAGTTTGCAAAGCAGCCGAGGAACAGGCCAAAGCCGCCACCGCCGAAGCCGCAAAACTGGTGGAAAGAGCAGAAGCCTATAAGACAGCCTACTCCCGCCTACAAACCGAAGCCCATGACTTACACAAAGCTCAACGGGAGGCACAGGACAATCTCACTGCTGCCATAGCTCGCCAAAAGGCACTAGCAAGCCTGGAAGCCAACCGGGAAGGTTATTATCAAAGTGTCAAAGCAGTGCTGAGAAAAAAAGCCACAGATTCAAGCTTTTCGGGGATTTGCGGTGCTGTCAGTGAGTTAATTGGGGTGCCTCAAGAGTACGAAACTGCAATAGAAATTGCACTGGGTGCCGCTGCACAAAATATCGTTACAGAAACAGAAGAAGACGCAAAGCTGGCTATCCAATATCTTAAGCAAAGCAGGGAAGGACGGGCAACTTTTTTGCCCCTTACCGCTATCAAGGGGCGGAGAGTAGACCCATCCCGCCTAACATCAGAGCCAGGCTATATCGGCGTTGCCTCAGATTTATGCGAATACGAGGAAAAATACGCACAGGTTATAACTCAGGTGCTGGGTAATGCCATAATCGTAGACAACCTGGATAATGCAACAGCAATGCACAAAAAACAACGCTACACCAATAAAATCGTGACTTTAGGCGGGGAGCTACTAAGCCCTGGGGGGGCCATGACCGGCGGCTCAACTAACCGCAACACCTCAGGCATTGTAGGTCGAGGCCGCCAACTGGCAGAGCTTGATATCCGTGTCAAAAAACTAAAAAATGAATACGAGAACCTGAAACAGCAGCATGAATCTCATACCCAAAAATACCAGGCCACAGAAGAAGCCTTCCATAGGGCAAGAGATGCCGCCGCAGAGCTTCAAATTGAAGGAAGAAATATGCAAGATAAGCTGTCTCAAGCTAAAGCCGCCCTTCATGGCCTGCACCAAGGGGCAATCGCATTAAACGATGAAAACGAAAGGCTTATGGCCCAACTAATAGAGGGCAATAAGTCAGTAAGGGAAGCCTCAAGGGCACTTCTCGAGCAGGAAAACGCGGTAGTAAGTGCCCGCAATGCTCTTGCCGCCTACCAGGAGGAAATGACCCAAGCCCGTGAGTCCAGCCGGGAAGAAACCCAGGCTCTGATGGAGCTTCGCATAGAAATAAGTCGCCAGGAGGAATGGAAGACTCAAGCCCAGGCCAATATCACCAGGTTGGAAAGGGAGCTAAAAACCTATAACACAGAAATATCCCTACTGGAAGCAGAAATTGCCGGGACCATACAAAAAACTTGTCAAGCCGAAGAGAATAAGGAGCAAGTTGGAAAGTCCTTAACTAATCTAAAAAATCATCTGGAGGAAGTTCGGACAGAGCTAACCAATGCCGAAGCACAAAAGGCCGAACTTGATGCGGCAATTGCCCAAGCGGAAACTGACGAGCGCACCCATACAGATGAGGCCGCAAATCTAGCCCGTGAAACGACCCGCCTGGAAATGCGGAAAGAGCAGCTAGACCAAAACAGCCATAGAATCCACAACGAAATATGGGAAGAATATCAATTGACTCACCAGCAGGCCCAAGCCTATAAGCAATCAGACCAAAGCGAGACCGCAATGCGCCGGGAAAGCCAGTCCCTCAAGTCAGAGCTTAGCACCATGACCGATGTAAACCTAGGCGCGGTTGAAGCTTACAAGCAGCTCAAAACCCGTTTCGACTTCTTATCTACACAGCGTGATGATATACTAGGGGCAGAAGAAAGCCTTAATGAGTTGATAGCCAGCCTGACCGCCCAAATGGAGACACAGTTTGCCCAGCAGTTCGCTTTGATAGCAGACCATTTTCAAGAAGTGTTCAAGGAAATGTTTGGTGGTGGCAATGCGTCCCTTAAGCTGCAAAACACAGAAAATGTACTGGAGTCCGGCATAGAAATCACAGCCCAGCCCCCAGGCAAGTCTTTGCAAAACATGATGTTACTATCCGGTGGGGAACGTGCACTGACTGCCATAGCTCTGCTCTTCGCAATACTGCGCCTTAAGCCCTCACCTTTCTGTGTGCTGGACGAAATAGAATCCGCTTTGGATGACGCCAATGTATCCCGATTTGCCAAATTCTTAAAGGAATACGCAAAGGGGACTCAGTTTATAGCGATAACCCATCGTAAAGGCACCATGGAGGCCGCAGATAATCTCTATGGGGTCACCATGGAGGAGCAAGGTGTCTCTAAACTTGTGAGTGTAAGGCTTACGGATGAAGGATAATGGCTTTACTCGGTTTTGTCATTTTGGGCAAAGCCGCTCTATATGTGCAGATAAATTCATGCAGAAAGAAGGGATTGAAAATGAAATTATTATCACCACGTCAAGTCCACCTGGATTTCCACACATCGGGCTATATACATGGCATTGGTGGGGACTTTGACTCGGAGGCATTCGCAAAGACATTTCAGGAGGCCTCGGTAAGCTCCGTTACGGTATTCGGCCGCTGTCATCACGGGTACCTGTACTATCAATCTGAGGCTCACCCAGAGATTATGCATCCTTATTTGGAGCGCAAAAACCTGATGCTTGAGCAAATTGATGCCCTTCATGCAGTGGGGATACGCGCTCCTGTGTACACAACTATTCAGTGGGACAGATACAATGCTGAGCTTCATCCTGAATGGCTGATTCGTAACGAAAAAGGTGAGCATGAGGGCGGCCCATTCACAGAGCCGGGATTTTATCAATCACTGTGCGTAAACACCGGGTACTGGGATTTCCTTGAAGCACATATGCGGGAGCTGTTAACCTTGCTTAAGGGCAAGACAGACGGGTTTTTCTTTGATATTACGGGCATACGCCCTTGTGTATGCGCAGCCTGTTTAGGCATGATGCGCAAGCGTGGCATTGATGCAAAGGACCCTGTTGCTCTTCGCAACTTTGCTAAAGAAAGCATCGACAATTTCAAAGGGCGTATGACAGCTCTTGTACGGGAATATAGCAAAGATTGTACGGTTTTCTATAACGCAGGGCATATCGGCCCCTGTACCAAGGCAAGTGTTGACAGCTATTCTCATTTCGAATTAGAAAGCTTGCCTTCCGGTGCTTGGGGTTATCTGCATTTCCCTCTGACCGCAAGGTATGCACGTACCTTGGGCAAGGATTATATGGGGATGAACGGGAAATTCCACACTGAGTGGGGTGATTTCCATTCTCTTAAAAATCTTGCAGCTTTGGAATTTGAAGTATTTCGTATGCTGAGCTTTGGCGCAGCGGCGTCCATTGGTGACCAGCTTGAGCCAAGAGGCATACTTAATCCTGCCACATATAATCTAATCGGCAAGGTATATAAACGGGTTGCCCAGTGCGAAGAATGGGCGCGGCCTTCTGTCAATGTCGCGGAAGCGGCGGTTATTACTTCGGAGCCGTCGAATGGGGAGTTCAGTCTCCCGGAAAGCATGATGGGTGCCGCTCAAATGCTGGAAGAGCTGGCCTTGCAATTTGATATTATCGCCCCAGAGGCTGACCTTTCTGGCTATAAGCTGGTGATATTGCCTGAGGACTTGGTAGCAGACGCGAGCTTACAAAGCCGCTTGGATGCCTATACAGCAGCAGGGGGAGCAATTATTGCGTGTGCAAAAGGCGGCATGGATGCACAGGGTAACTACCCAGCTTGCTTTGGCGCGGCATCCCTTGAGGAAAATGAGAACTATCCTGATTTCGTAATAGCAGAGGGTTTGCTGACAAAAGATTTGGAAAGCGGAAACGAATATGTAATCTATAAGCAAGGGCAGCGTATAGCTCCCAAAGGTGCCAAAACAATATTGGAAGCTCGTGGGCCGTATTTCCCAAGAAAGGGTGATAAATTCTGCTCCCACAGATACACCCCTTCTGCAAAAGGAGAAAAATATCCGGCGGCACTTCAAAACGGCAATGTAATCCTTTTCGCTCATCCTCTATTTGAGCAATACCGCCACAACGCGCCCCACTGGTGTAAGCAATTGATGGACAATGCAATCTCACTGCTGCTGCCCAAGCGGATGGTAAAGCATGATGGCCCGTCCTTTATAAGTGTTAATTTGCTTGGGCAGCCCGAGCATAAGCGAGTCAACGCCCATGTGCTCTCATATGTGCCCCAACGCAAATCTGCAGCCATAGATATTATCGAAGAGCGGATTAAATTACGGAATGTAAGGTTTGAGTTCAACCTCCCAGGTAAGGTGATTAAACAAGCGCGGATGGTTCCGGAAGGTGTGTCTTTGGCCATTGAGGGTAATGCCGTTATTGTGCCTGAAATAGACGGGTATGGGATTGTGGAGCTGGTGTGGGAATAATTATCCTGTAGCCCTCGTATATAGAAGAAAAGCGATTACAACAGGAGGATTCCATGCCAGACAAATTACAAATCCTACAACGCCTGCAAGCAGGTGAGATTACTGCCGAAGAAGCCCTTGCCTTTATGAATCAAGGTCAGGAAGCTCCGCCCTCAGTAGGTAGCCAATCTGGTCCAGTTGACCACAAGCAATCAAATCCCAACAGGCCGCCTCATTCTCATAGCGGAACCCATTCTCAAGACACCCAGGGCCACCACGAGTATGATTACGACCATCGCCGGGAATCTGGTTGGACAGATGGGTTATTTAGCTGGGTTGGAGATGTGGTGGAGACCGTTACTGACAGTATCCGGGACATGGATATTGATGTTAATATCTCCGATTTCTTTGGAGGCAATTTCAGTCATAACAAAAACACGGTCCGTTTTGACTCTGGACCGGTACTCCAGGGGCTTACACAACTGGAGCTTCACGGGAAGAACGAAAAAATAGAAATCTTTGGCTATGACGGTGACATTGTACAAATCCAATGCGCATACGATGCCAGATATCCCGATGCCCATGTTCATTTTTCTGATGAAAACGGTGTTGTCTCCTTGCTGTTTAATGAAAAAGAGTTTCGCTCGGTGCAGGTGCTTTGCCGGGTACCCCAGGCGCATATAAAGCAGCTAATCGCCGCTACTAAAAATGCCAAAATCCATATCGCAAATATAACGGCAGGGGATATTGAGCTTACCAACAAAAACGACCCCATCCATATAGAAGAAATAAAATGCGATAAGCTGGTCGCCCATACCAAAAACGGAGGTATAAAGGCAAGGGCAATAACCGGTGGCGACATCCACCTGGAAACCACCAATTCCAAGATTACAGCAGAGGATATCCACGCTCATAATCTTTCACTTATAACCACTAACTCCGGTATAAAAACAGCCGCCCTTGACGCCGTCCATTTGCGGATGAAGACTACCAACACCGGCATAAAACTGGAGGACACTCTCATTGGCTGCAATAATCTGTTCTGGGATGGAGAGCGCAGCATCGAGGCTTATACCACCAATGGCGGGGTAAGATTCCTTGTGCCTGAGGGAATTGGATTCCACGTTGAGGCAGAGACTTCCGGCGGCAGGGTGACCTGCGAAATGCCACTTTATGGCGCAGTAGGGGATAGAACCTATGTAAAAGGCGAGAGCATGAATTACGCCACATCAGGACGGCGGCTTAATGTACGGCTAAGGACCACCAATTCCTCTATAAAGATTCGTGGTATGTAGGTGATTAACAGGAGGCAACAGCTTGAGCATAAACAGCATGGCGAAGGATGTAGTTGAAAAATACGCCTTGGAATGCCCGGTAGAAGCACGATTTATCGACTTGACCTCAGAGGTTGGAGAGTTGGGTAAGGAGTTACTCAAATCAAACAACTATGGAAAAGAAGCCTGTCACCCCACAGCCGCTATTGCTGATGAAATCGGGGATGTGCTTTTCTCCTTGGCCTGCATTGCCAATACTCTCAATATTGATATCGAAACCGCCATGAAGTTCAGTATTGAAAAATATCACCGACGATTTGCGGAAACGGGAGATATTGGCTCTCGAACTATTTGATGATGAGCACTCCGAAGATGAAGATAGATATATAATTATCGGTTTAAGCAGCAAGACAAGAGAGCTTATGGTGTGTCAATGTTATAGAAATGGCAGCGATGTAATTAGAATAATCTCCGCAAGACGGGCAACAAAGAACGAAATCTCACTTTATGAGAGGAGATGGTCAAATGATTAGGGAATTGACTGAAAAAGATTTTGAACGTTCTGTTAAGAATCCTCATTTGACTAAACTGATGACCAAGGTAGAGGTTGCCATTACAAAGGAGGATTGGGCTGTTTTTAACAAATATGCAAAAATAAACAACGTGCCGCCGGAACTAATTATGCGGAATGGTTTGTCTGATTGGGCAAAAGAATTGCGTGAAAGCGAATAAAAATGGGGCTGTCAGATGAATGACAGCCCCATTTTATTGGTAAAATCACCCTAGCAGGCTTGCGGCTTCGCTCATATTCTCGATAACGGTCACACCAAAGGGACATCGGTTTTCGCAATGGCCGCATTCTGTACATGGAGTGCTTAAGGCTGTGGTGCTTTGGTAATGAGAGATTATGGATGGTGGTATATTTTCCTTATCAAGACGTGCGATGTCCAAATATTTCATTACGGATGCGACATCTATATTGGCCGGACAGGGCTGGCAATGGCCGCAATATACACAGTTTCCTTTAAAATCGTTGCGGACTCCCCTCAGGATATCCATATAATCCTTTTCTTCATCCGCTGCGCCCAGATACTTCATGGCATTTTGCACTTCGGCTATTGTCTGGCAGCCGGGAAGTACACTGCCCACCGCCGGTCTGTCTAGCGCGTACTGGATGCATTGGGAAGTGGTCATGGTCTTGCCATAAGGGGAATGCTCTGGTGAAAGCAGCTTGCCCCCGCAGAAGGCTTTCATAACGGTTATGCCTACATCTTGCTGGGTGCATAGTTTGTATAGCTCTGCTCGTCTTGGATCCAGTCCCCGGAAAAGTCCTGGGTCAAAGCCTTTTTCATAATGGTCAAATACATATGTCTCAGACGGTAGCATATCAAATACGGGATTTATGCTGAACATAACCATCTCCGGCAGGCCGGTTTGGATTGCTTTCATGGCAGTTTCTGGGTTGTGGGAGCTGAAGCCGATATGGTGTATGTCGCCGTTTTTCTTAAGTTGCTCTACATAGGTAGCAAAAGGTGTTTCGAATACGTCTTTATAGTCCTGTTCCGAGTCGATGTAAAACATCATGCCAAAGTCTATATAGCCGAAAATACGCAATAGCTCTTCGAAATACCGCTTAACAGTAGGTATGTCCCGGCTTATATCAAACTGCTTATTGGCAGCTGTTGAGCCTATGTGGCCTTGAATCATCACGTCTTTGCGCCGATTGCCTAAAGCTTTGCCTATAAACTCACGAACCTCGGTGCCGGGCATAAAGACATCGAAGATATTAACACCGTAATTGAGGGCTGCATCTATTGTTTCTTTTACTTGGGTGTATGGTTTGCTGTCTAAAAATTCACAGCCCAGACCGATTATGCTTACTTGTTTGCCGGTTTTGCCTAGCTCACGATATTTCATGAAATCCCTCTTCCCTTTTGTTTTTACAACAATATCCTACTTTGTCTGTATTATAGCAGTTTCGAACACTGTGTGGAAAAGTCTTCGACGATTTCTACCAAAAAGCCGGCAGAAATCCTCTTGATTTTCCGCGCAACGTTGCCGAAACTGCTGTAGCAAATAACATTTTCGTCATCCCGGCCTTGAGTCGGAATCCCACTAGTCACTCGATAAAACGGGGGAATCCCGCGTCAAGCGCGGGATGTTTAGTATGCGAAATTTTTTTTGTCAACCTATTGACTTATTTGGTTAATGATATATAATTGACTAACCTAGTCGGTCAACGCGCCGACATCTTGACCGAGGTGATACGATGGATGACTTTCAAAAATTCCTAACATTGGAACCTGAAAAACGTGAGCGGATTATCAATGCTGCAATGACTGAGTTTTTACATGGCTTTAAAAAGGCCTCCACAGACAATATCGTCCGGGAGGCAGGGATATCCAAGGGACTTTTGTTCCACTATTTCGGCACCAAGGAGCGGCTTTTCAATTTTCTTATTGACTATGCTATTGATACCGTCAAGGCCGAATATCTGGACTTGGTCAATATTTATCAGCCGGATATTCTGGACAGTATATGGCAGTCATCCCTTCTAAAAAAGGATTTGTCTGTGCGATTCCCCAGCATCTTTGACTTTTTGACTAACTCATATGTAGAGGCAAAGACAGGAGTCGGGGTCGCAACAGATAACCTAGAACGTTTTACACAAATGTCCGATAAAATCATTACCGAAATTTACGCCCACGCGGATACCTCCCTTTTCAGGGATGATATCGATAAGAAGGCTGCAATGAACATAATAGGCTGGACAATGAGCGGCTACTCTCACGCAAAAATAATGGAATCCGGAGAAAACCCCGGAGCCGACGCCAGGGAAAACTATGACCAGTACCTGGAGGAGTTTGAAAAAATTTTAGGCGTACTGCGCCAAGTATTCTATAAAAAAACTAAAGTGGAATCGGGGGAGCCCGAGTCCATAAATTATAAACTCAAGGAGGTAACCGTATGAGTTACGCAGTAGAAATCAAGAATCTAGACAAGTATTTTGGCAAGTTCCAGGCTCTTAAGAACATTAATCTGGAAATCAGCGAGGGTGAAGTCTTTGCCTATATCGGGCCCAATGGGGCGGGCAAGTCTACCACCATTAGGGTGCTGCTGGGTATCCTCAATGCAACTAGAGGCACAGCCAAAGTCTTTGGCAAAGACGCCTGGAAAGATGCGGTAGAAATCCACAAGCGGATTGCCTATGTCCCCGGAGATGTGAATCTATGGCCCAATCTTACCGGAGGCGAGGTTATAGACCTATTTGTTAACTTGCGAGGGAAGCATGATAAAGCCCTGCGTCAGCGGCTTATAAAGGATTTTAATCTTGATCCAACAAAAAAATGCCGCACATACTCAAAGGGTAACCGGCAAAAGGTAGCTCTAGTTGCGGCATTTGCTTCTGATGTTGACCTGTACATCTTAGACGAGCCCACCAGTGGACTGGATCCACTGATGGAGCAAGTCTTCCAAGACTGCGTAATGGAACAAAAAAACAAAGGCAAAGGAGTCTTCCTTTCCAGTCATATTATGTCGGAAGTAGAACGCCTCTGTGATCGGGTAGGCATTATCCGTGAAGGGGAAGTTGTACAAGTGGGCACACTGGACGACCTGCGCCATTTGACCCGTTATGCCATGACCGTAACAACGAAAAACACGATAGAGGGCTTGGATAAACTCGATGGCGTCCATGACATAGTAAAGGAATCCTATGGCTTACATTTCTATGTAGATACAGCAAAGATGGGGCCGATAATTAATCATCTCAACCAATTCGAGATAATCAAGCTGGAAAGCACCCCACCATCTTTGGAGGAGCTCTTCATGCAGCACTATAAAAAGGAAGGGGCCTAGCCATGAGCGCAAACTTTGAGAATACTTCGATTTTAACTCGCTTTATGCTGCGTCGGGAGCGGGTGAACTCTCTTATGTGGATATTGATTCTCGGCGGCGTTGTAATATTACTGGTACCGGGGATGTTTTATGCTCTTCCCCCAGCAGAGCGATTTGCGATACTTGAAACCCTGTCAATGCCTGCAATGGTAAGCATGGTTGGCCCGGCCTTTGGTGAATACGGCACATATGGTGCCCTTTATACCAATTTTATGATGGCGTTTACCGTACTCACTGTTGGTCTGATGAATATCTTCCTGGTGGTGCGTCTCACTCGCGCCGATGAAGAAAAAGGCCGCCTTGAAGTGTTGCGTTCATTGCCTGTTGGTCGTCTTTCAAATCTGAGTGCTGCTCTTATTACTGCTTTAATCATCAATATTCTATTGGGCCTATTTATTGCCCTTGGGATGTTTGGCTTTGGTTCCGCTCTTAATGATACCGGTATGTGTCTAAATGGCTCATTGCTTTGGGGTGCGACATTAGCTGTTACCGGACTTGTTTTTGCCGCTCTTACAGCGTTTTTTTCCCAGCTTTCTTCTAACTCCCGTTCTGCAATGGGCTATGCCTTTATGACACTTGGATTTTTCTTTCTGCTTCGGGCCCCAGGGGACATGAATCCCGATATGGAAATTTTGGCACTTATTAGCCCACTTGGACTTCCACTTAGGACAGCAGCATATGCCGGTAACTACTGGTGGCCAATACTCATAATGTTTGCAATCGCTAGTGTTGTCACCGGATTCGCGTATTATTTTCAGTCAATACGTGATATTGATCAGGGAATAATTCCCGCAAAACCGGGACGTGCACATGGTTCATTCTTAACCAAAACGCCTCAAAGTTTTGTGTTAAAACTAATGAAAACAACAATTATCGTATGGCTGGTAAGCATGTTTATACTGGGAGCCGCCTATGGTACGGTTTTTGGTGAGCTGGATACCTTCATCGCTACCAATGAGATGTACCAGCAATTGATTCTTGGACCCTTTGCAATAGAATTCCTGGAGGGGTTGACCATTGATGAAACGGTAGCCGCGATGCGAACGGCCGTGGCGGCAGCCGGGTTCGCAATCCCACAATTATTCTCCGCAATGATAAATCTTATTATGGGAATGTTTGTAACAGTGCCCTCAGTGCTTTTTGTTATGAAAATGCGCAAAGAAGAGGCAGAAATCAAGTCCGAATTGTTGCTTGCCACTCCGGTAAAACGTAGCAGCTACATGTCGGGATATGTAATAATTGCCTTTGTAATGGCAGTGCTAATCCAGATGGCTACCGGCTTTGGTATGTATATTTCCGCCGCCGCTGTACTCTACAACCCGGCAGACTTCCCATTGAGCTTTGCTATGCAAGCCGCACTTATTTATGTGCCTGCCATTTGGGTAAAAATTGGTCTTACGGTGTTGATAATCGGATTGGTACCCAAGGCTACAGGGATTGTTTGGGCGTATTTTGCTTATACGTTTCTGTTTCTGTTCTTTGGCCAGGGCTTTGGGATTTTCCCGGATTGGGCTGCGTATCTGTCACCCTTTGCCTTTGTGACCCAGTTGCCACTGGGGCCTGGTGAGAGTGTTAATTTTGTGGCGTTGGGTATAAAAATTGCAATTGCCGCAATCTTGACTGTCGCTGGATTTTACTTCTACAAAAAAAGAGATATAAACGCTATTACCCATTAACTAAACATCAAGCCCGGAGGTTTCGACATCGCCTCCGGGCTTGTTTGTTTTATGCCTCATGGTAAAATCAGTATCATAGAAGGCTTGTTCTAAAGGGTAGATGTCTAATCATTGCTGTGATACCTATGTTTCCTATGTTATAGTCGTTCTACTTGAAAATGAGCTCGCTCATTTTCAAGTAGAATTACTATATAATCCATTCAAGCTAGCAGATACCTTAGACTATTACACCTCTGAAATTTTTCGTCTTTTACAGGAGAAAGATATTTTAGATACACTTAAATTCCACAGTGGTATATGTGGATGCGATGAAGGCAAAGGGGTCTCTGACAGAATACACGGCACGGTTTACCGTGTATAAGTGCGCTATGTTATTTATGAAAGGAGTTATTGTATGCAAGCTGTAAAAGGACACATATCAAATGGGGTGTTTACTCCGCTCGATAACTTTAACATGCCTAGTTATGCACAAGTTATTCTTATCATTGAGGAAGTTTTTGCTAAGGTTAATCAGCCAGATACTCTTTTGTCTCCATCTGTAGACAACGAAGCATTAACTAGCATTGCATGGCTAGATAAAGTAGAGGCATTGCTGAAACAATCAAGGGATGAAGATATATCCGATTTTCCAACGCAGGAGACGATAAAAAATCTTAATGACTACCCCTGGTTTGAATAGAGGTGCATAATGATTTATGTAATAGATACAAATGTGATTATTCATTATTTGAGAGAGCGTACAGAAGTCGTGAAAAATTTACGCAAATCTATTTCCGAAGGAATTGAACTACTAATACCACGCGCCGTTGATTATGAAATACGGCGTGGTTTAGAATTGCTATCAGCAACAAAAAAAGCAACTGTTTATAAAGCACTTCTTGACCCTAACGGCAAATGTCACATCGTTGATATGGGTGAAGATATTTGGGATAAGGCTAGAGAAAACTATGTCAAATTAAAGCGAAAGGGTTTTACTGTTGGTGAGATTGATATTCTAATTGGCTCGTTTTGCCAACTACACCACTACCCTCTTATTACAGATAATACGAAGGATTTTGTAAATATGGACGGGATTAAATTAATAACTTGGACAGAAGCTCTTTAGCCTACATTTTCTAAGAGATGTTTTTCACCAAAGGAGGCAATATGGAATTACTAAAGGCAATAGAAGGCATCCGAACCCCATTTCTGGACATTGTATTTGGCATTATCACCCGCCTTGGAGAACAGACGATTCTAATCGTCGTATTCTGTGTGTTGTTTTGGTGCATCAACAAGAAAATGGCATATATAATGGGGGTTGTGTTTTTTATGTCCAGCCTTGTGGTCCAGGGCATGAAAATAATTTTTAGAGTGCCACGGCCTTGGATTACCGGCTATCCGGATTTTAGGCCGGTAGGGGATGCATTGCCAGAGGCTACAGGATATGCCTTTCCAAGCGGACATACCCAAAATGCCGCGGCATATCTTGGCTCTTTGGGTGCGACTCTTAAACAGCTGTGGGCTAAGGTTATCCTCTTTGCCCTACCTGTAATTGTAGCATTTACACGGATGTACCTGGGAGTACATTACTTATCGGATGTAATCGCGTCACTTGTGATAACATTTGTGTTGATATTTATTGCCACCAAAGTCATCGCCGATGACGCGGTATGCAAAAAAAGAGAGCTTGTTATCGCTCTTGTGATTGTGGCTGTATCCATTGTTGTTATTGTAATTGCGGCACTTAGGTATCACGGGGTTGTTGGCCAGGCAAGTGAGGCTAGGCAACTACGGGACGCAACCAGGGCGGCAGGGGCGGCTATTGCCTTTGCCATTGGATATTATATAGAACGGATGTATATCCGCTTCTCTGTGAAGACTAAAAACATATGGTTCCAGATACTCAAGTTTGTGATTGGACTAGGGATGACGATGGGTATACAGGAAGGTGCGCGGGTGCTTGGGGATAGTCTAGTCCCTGATGCCTTTAGGTATTTCTTGATGGTGGTTTGGATAATGATTGTTTATCCGGTTATTATTAAGAAGTTTTTTTCTATTAAAAAAGAAGAGTAGAAGCAAGGTTGATAATCCATTAGCCTACATCAAATGACATGTCTCTTATAGGCAGCGGCTTCAGAAATGGAGCTTGCTGCCTATTGTTATGGGGAAATCCGGGAAATTGTTGCAATGTGCTAATTTTTGCATATTGACAATGCAATTAATCTGCGAATTATTACATATTGACAGGATGCCCCTCCCCTATTAGAATGAGCGCAACGAATAGTAATGACTTATAATATGGCAATGCTAATAGCAAGTGCATGAGGGGGGCAATACATATGAAGGCGTCGAGATATAATTTCTTTTTCCCTTACGAGCCGGACGACAGCAGGTTGATTGCATACAACTCATTATCTAACGCTTTAGCAATTATTGACAAAATCAAGCATAATGAATTACAGCAATATATTGATTCAGGCATAGAAATCAGTGATATTGAGTTAGTTAATAATTTAAAAGCTGGTGGGTTTCTAATAAGTGCAGAGCGCAATGAACTTGATGTTATAAAGTTACGCATGCTAAAGAGTAGATATAACACAAATGCATTAGGACTTACTATTGTACCTACAGCGGATTGCTGTTTTCGTTGCTTATACTGCTATGAAAAAGATGTAATCAAGCCAATATATATGACTCCAGAAGTAGAAGATGCGATTGTAAATCTAGCAGAGAGCTACATACGAGTTATAACCAGCTTTCGGGTTAACTGGTATGGCGGGGAACCTCTTATGAACATTGGTTCTGTAGAGCGGCTTTCTCGCAGGCTTATGGAAATGTGCGAGAGGCACAATGTAGCCTACCATGCCGACATGGTGACAAATGGGTATTTGCTAACTCGGGAGATTGCGCAGCTTCTTGTAGAGCTAAAGGTGAGTTCATTGCAAATTACATTGGATGGATGCGAAGATGTACATAATGAGCGAAGGCCACATACTGATGGCTCAGGTACATTTAGTGTAATACTTTCCAATTTAATAGCCAGCAAAGACATATTACCTGATGTGTCTCTGCGTATCAATGTAGACAAAAGCAATATTACTGCAGGAGGAGACATTTCAAAAATTATAGACGAACATGGACTCAAGGGAAAGGTACAGCCCTATTTAGGAAGGGTTATGGATGAGAAACATGAAAATGCAAGCTGTTTCGATAGTTGCGGCTTTTCTCGTGAAGAATTTAAGTATTTTAGTGAGTTTACTGACACAGATATGTATATGCGACATTACCCAATAGCTATGAAAAACTACTGTGGAGCGGATTACCTCAACTCATATGTAATTGGCGCGGATGGAAAGCTGTATAAGTGTTGGCTTGATATAGGGGATGACGCACGGTGTACCGGTAGCTTGATTGACGGTGTGGACGCCAATGAAAGCTTATATATGAGTTATTTGCTTAACGATCCTACCGTTGATGAAGATTGTAATGAATGCAAATTATTGCCTGTTTGCATGGGTGGATGTCCACATAAGAGAATTATTAAGAATGAGGGCACTTGTAGCACGTTTAAATTCGTGCTTGCTGATTTGTTGAAGGTTATTACACGCAATCTCAAGTTGCAAAAGGATTTGGGTAGTGGTGTAGGGTGTGACTGTGCAGATTGTGGTTGTGAGTAGCATTGCGCCCTGGGAGTTTACATTAAACTTCGAAAAACATGAAAACAACGGTCTCTTGTAGATGCGTTAAATAATCAAGAAAGGAAGTGGACTTATGGAATTTTTAGTATTGGGCGACTATGAGGTTGTTGCACCGATGGGCGGCGGCCCCAATCCATGGCCAAGTGATTCGGGTAATGATAGTGGATGCGCTTGGCTTGGAGGATGTGGGCCACAGAGTTTTTGCATGCCTCCTTGTTGCCGCACCCTGTGTCGTGATGTAAGGTTGTTCGGATGCAATGATGTTGGTTGTCCGCGAGGTATATGCTAAACAAGCAAAGGCACCAAACCATCCCAGGGATTTGCACTGTAAATCCTTGGGATGTTATTTTACATAACTGTACTAGGAGTGACCAGTGATGAAGCGACATACTGGCATATTGATATCAGCAATCGTTATTTTATTAGCATCCTGCGGAAGGACAAACCATGATGACAGAGATAATGTGTATGCCGAATCAACACTGCAATACTCTCTTGATGTTGCATTACGACGAAGGGAGAGTATAGTAAAGCCTGATTATACAATGCTTGCTTCTCTCGCAGACGGGCGTGTGCCTATGCGCTACGGAACACTGTACAGATACATGTTTCCGCGAAGGCAGCCCACATATTTAGCTGTTGACGATGCAATATCAGATTTGTGGCTGTTTTTTGAGCTTATGCAGGGTGCATATGGCGGATATGTAGCTTTTGGCGGTGATGAAGAATTTATCCCGATTTTTGAACAAATTGAGGCATATATACTGGGGCAGGGTAGCAGGTCGATGTCTCTATTTTTCGGACTTGATGGCATCTATATATCAGTTGCGTCACTCAAAATACTTATTCATCACCATCTCAATGATGTGATAACAGATAGGCATTTCAGTATCGGTGATTTCGCGTTTGGCAGTACGCCATACTTTATGTTTGCTTCGGAAGACCTGACATATGATAGAAGGGATAATAGCTTTATAAACAAAGAAACTGGACAATACTTAGTTTCAGTTGAGGGACATGAGTTAACTGAAATTATGAAGCAACATATGGATGAGGAGGGGCATCTATTTTATATGCCTATTTTTTACATTGATATGACTAAGTACTTTGCTGAATTGGAAGAAGCTTATATGAGTTATATTGATGGACTAGATGAAGAGGTGTTACTTAATTATTTATCACAACAAGAATTACAACAAGCTCCATCAATAACACCTGTACAAATTAATTTTGTATACGAAGATGAAGAAATAATTCGAGTATTTGAAGAAAAACGCTTTCATCATCATAGTTATGAAAGACAGTTGCCTACCTTGGAGAATAGATATGGAATCCCCGTTATATCAGTGATGTACATGGGTTTTGGTTATAGTGCGCGAGGTTTTGCTTATGAACACGTACAACCATTCCTTTCTTTTGTTGACTATATACGGGAAGAACCCGTAGTAATAGTTGATTTGCGCGGTAATATTGGTGGAAACGCACGCTTGCCTGCAATGTGGATATATGAGCTTACAGGAAAAATTATTTACCCTAACTTTGTAAGCCTACTTGCTATGGAATACACTACTCATTTTCCTGGAGATCGACCAACATCACAAAAGTTCCAAGCCGCAAGACAACCATTTGAAAATGGCTATACAATATCCAACACAGAGCCTCGTAAAATATTGGAGCGCGAACAAATTATCATAGTCCTAACAGACACACAAACAAGTTCAGCTGCAGAAATCTTTGTGGATATTATATTCAACATATCTAACACCCTGGTAATTGGTACTCCTACATCTGGTACAATGACATTTGATTTGACTTATCCCCAATTATGGCTACCTCATTCCGGCTTAAGTTTTGGGTTTGGTAGAACTATGCATATATGGCCAGAGGGACATTTTGCAGAAGGAAGGGGAATTGAACCTGACATATGGGTATGGGGAGATGCGCTTGCTGCGGCACTTTCACTATTGCGCAATGCTGGAATTGGTGATTTGGATTGATTGCTTTAAAGATTTTTCGTATGTGTAAAAAATATGTACTTAATCATAGATTTGCTTTTGGGGTATTTATTCTTTTTAGCATATTAAGCAGTGCTAGCGGACTTATTTCCCCTTATATATTGGGTGATTTTATCGACCAGCTCATAAACGCAGACGATATTGGTTTTATTTACCGTTATTTCGTTTTGTTTGTCTTGATTAGTGTGACCCATCTGATTTTCGGATATGTTGTCGGACGGCAAGATATCTACTTGCAGACCCGAGCTGGGTATGCAATGAGCCATGAATACATACAAAAATTACAATTAGCACCGCTGGCTTTCACACAGAAGCGAGATACTGCTTATTTAAGTCAACACATTATCAGTGATACTAGCTCTTTAATTCAATTTTGCATTGGTATTATTCAGAAGTTGGTGATTAATATCGTAACAGTGGGGCTATCCCTTGGTCTCATGTTTTTGTTTCATCCAGGTTTGGCAGGCATGCTATTAGGTGTATGTGTTGTATATTTCTCTATTTATGCGCGATGCAGGCGGATTCTGTACAAGGTCAACTCAGAGCTTCAAGAATCAAGCCTTTCCATGTTTACTAAGTTGCATGAGCAGGTATCAAGTATTCGTTTTACTAAGCTTAATGTCTTATTTTCCTTTTTTAAGAATAGATTTGTGCAAGCTGTAAACCGGCTTCTAGGAAGCGCACTACAGCACCAACGGACAAACTATATGATTAGTAGCTTAGACATATTGGTGTCAATTACTGCTCAAATGACCCTTTTACTTGTGGGAGGGAGAGAGATTATAGCTGGTAGGCTAACCATTGGTCGTTTCTTGATTATGTCCAGTTATTTTCAACTGATGCTCAGCTCAATTCGCTACTTTTTTGGGTTAGGTCAGATGATTCAAGGCAAGATGGTGTCTTATAATCGCCTACAGGAGCTTGCTGCTGTTAAACCAGAGCATAATGGCGAGCAGAGGCTTGATGAAATTTATTCAGTCAGACTAAACTCAGTATCATTTGCTTATGATGAAACTCCTATACTCCAAAATATCAACATGTGCTTTACAAAAGGCCAGATTAATGTATTCTTAGGTCCAAATGGTGCAGGTAAAAGCACCCTTGCCGACATAATAATGGGTTTGCAGAACGGAAATTACACCGGAGATGTGCTTTATAATGGAATAGACATGAGAAATCTTGATATGTACACTATACGTGATAGACATATTGGAATATCGGAGCAGGAACCAATCCTCTTGGCTGATACCCTGGCCTACAATCTCAATCTTGGGCAAGCAGTATTTACAGGAACTGATGAAGCCAATCTGAATAGGCTAATAAAAATCCTGGGTCTTGACCCATGCATCAGTAATTTACCTAATCATCTGGAAACTATGATAAATGAAAACGCCGCCAATGTATCCGGCGGTGAAAAACAAAAATTCTCTATTCTCCGGGCATTGTTAAAAGACCCGGATGTGCTAATATTGGATGAGCCGACATCTGCCTTGGATGTAGCAAGCAAAACCGCATTAAGAGCCTATCTTGATGAGATTAAGATGGAGAAAATTATTTTAGTAATCACTCATGATGAGGATTTTATCAACTATGAACATGATGTGATTTTGCAACTATAAAGGACGAACACACCGCTCCAGAATCCCCTGCATAAAGCTTATAGCAACACCATAATTAGTCATAGGTATGCCCTGAGCTTTTGCCTGACTCTGCCGATATTGCATCTCCTTAAAGTTCTGCATACAGCCCCCGCAATGGATAATTAACTTGTAATCAGAAAGATTTGATGGAAAATCCCCCCCGGATGTAAAAGTGTAATCGGGCTTCGCCCCGGTGCGCTTTTCTATCCACCGGGGGATTTTTACTGTGCCTATATCGTCGCATTGGCGGTGGTGGGTGCAGCCCTCGGCGATTAATAGCTTGTCGCCGTCCTTTAGGACATCAATTATTTTCGCGCTTTCGATAGCATATTCTAATACACCTTTATAACGGGCCATTAATATTGAAAATGATGTCAGGTTGACATCAAGGGGTGTTTTTTCCGCTACATCTGCAAAGGCTTGACTGTCGGTGATTACTAGTTTTGGTGGGGAGGTAAGCTTCACAAAGGTATCCGATAGCTCTGGTGGCTGAGTGACAACACAAATTGCGCCTATGTCTAAGCAATCCCGGATTACTTGCTGTTGTGGGAGGATTAGTCTGCCTTTGGGTGCGGAAGCATCTATTGGCACAACCAGTACAACCATATCCTTTGGCTCCAGCAAGTCTGCGACTAGCTTGGGTTCCGGTTCGTGAGCCTGGGCTATTTCGGCGATTTTTTCTTTTAGTTCGTGGATATTTTCCCCGGTGATGCTGCTTACATTTAAACCATCGTATTTAATTCCTAGGTCGGATTTGTTGTATACAATCAAATATTTTGTTTTGCCCAATTGACGGATTAGCTTTTCTTCGTAGGTGCCAAAGCCTTGTGATGGGTCTACTACCAGTAGGGCTATGTCGGTTTTCCGTAGTATATTCTGGGTTTTTTCTATTCTTAGATACCCCAATTTGCTTTCGTCATCTATACCGGCGGTGTCTATCAGTACCACCGGGCCTATGGGCAGTAGCTCCATTGTTTTGTATACAGGGTCGGTGGTTGTCCCTTTTATATGGGAAACCAACGCCGCGTCCTGGCCAGTGATGGCGTTTATCAGGCTGGATTTTCCTGCGTTACGCCTGCCGAAGATGCCGATATGCAGACGGTTGCTGCGGGGGGTAGTGTTCATTTTTTTGCCTCCATCAAACCATGAGAGATGGGCGTTCCCTCGCCGTAGGCAGGGGAACACCCGGACAGGTACTCTTGTAGGGTCTTGAGTGCATTGCGTTGGCAGATATCATGAATATCGCCGGATTTACATAGCTTCATAAATTTTTCTCCTACCCGACCTTCTCGGTAGCAGGCGGTGCAGAAGCTGGGGGTGTAGCCTGCGTCCATTAGCCAGGTCACGATTTCGTGTAGATTGCGGGTATCGGATATTTCGAATTGACGGCTGTCGTCTGAGTGTGCGTAGCCCCCCACAGAGGTACAGGACCCGCCGCTGATTTGGGAAACACCGATATCAAGGAGTTTTCTTCGAATAAGTTCATCTTCTCTTGTAGATAGGATTATACCTGTGTATGGGACAGCAATTCGCAAAATCGCCACGATTCTGGCAAATGTCTCGTCATCAACCATTCCGTTGGGTAATCGTGGTACGCTGATGGTATGAGGGCCGACGCCGTAGGTGGTTTCCAAATGCTTGGCGTGATTAAGTAATCCGGCAACCTCGTGGCGATAATCCGCCAAGCCAAATAAGGCACCGATGCCCACATCATGTAGGCCAGTCTCAATGGCCCTGTCCATAGCCCCGGAATGCCAATCAAAGTCCGACTTTGGGCCGTATGGATGGAGCTTTTCATAAGTAGGGCGGTGATATGTTTCCTGAAATAAAATATACGTACCGATATTGGCGGCAGCAAGACGGCGGTAGTCTTCCTCAGTTGTGGCGGCAATATTTACATTGATGCGGCGGATATCCCCGCTCTTATATATGGTGTCGATTGATTCCAAAATGTAGTCGATTGGACTCTCCTGGGGATGTTCCCCCGTTTCTATTACAATGCGCTTATGACCCATGGCTGTAAGAGCCTGGACTTCCTTGCGGATTTGGTCTTGGGTGAGGCGTTTGCGAGGCATGTCTTCGTTGTCGGCGCGGTATGGGCAATAAACACAGCCGTTGACACAGTAGTTGGAAAGATACAGGGGTGCGAACAGTACAACCCTGCTACCGTAGATGGCGGATTTTATACTTCCCGCTAGGTCAAATAATGCTTCATTTGAGGCGGTTTCCAGGAGAAATAAAGCTTCATGTGGTTCAAGGCCTTTCATTTTGGTGGCTTTTGCCATTATTTCATTCAGCATAGTCACCTCTTGACACCACAACTTCACAGCCGATTGCAGCCATTTGCTTGGCAATGCGGTCACGAAACTGAGCCGGTTTATCTCCTATGTGGGATTTATTATCGTACAATTGATATTTCCCCTGGGTTTCCGGGGAAGAAAGATTAGGCATTACTACATTTGCACCGGCGAGGACACCCATTTCTCGACCCTTGGGATGGATGTTACCAAGGGCGGTGGTTGAGGGTAACAGCAAATTCGGTTTCATCAGTCGCAGGATTGCAACTATATTGAGAGTAAGAGCAAGATTGCCTCGCTTTTCTCCTGCGAAAGGGGTTTCGGAATGGGGAATAAAAGGACCGATGCCAACCATCGCCGGGTCAAGCTCTTTGATAAATAGAAAATCATCAACGATATGGTCAAGAGTCTGGCCGGGAGTGCCTACCATAAAACCACAACCCACCTGGAAGCCCAGGGATTTAAGATTCCACAGACAGTCTTGCCGGGATTTTAGGTTCATATTGGGGGGGTGTAATTGTGAGTAGTGGTTTGCGCTGGAGGTTTCCTGGCGAAGGAGATATCTGTCTGCACCGGCGACTCGAAGCAGTTTTAAGCTCTCTAGGCTGCGTTCTCCCAAGGAGATGGTGATAGCACAGTCAGGGTAACCGGTTTTTATGCTTTGGATTATGTCCACCAGGATTTCATCTGTGAAAAACGAATCTTCACCACCCTGTAACACAAAGGTTCTAAACCCAAGTTCATGCCCATGGGCACAGCATTCCAATATTTGCTCCTTTGTATAACGGTAACGCTGGACGGTTTTATTGCTGTGGCGTAATCCACAGTAATAGCAATCGCATTTACAATAATTTGTGAACTCTATAAGCCCCCGCATGTAGATTTTATTGCCGAAGATTTTTTCACGGGTTGTGCTTGCCCTCTCATGAAGATATTTGTCATCACAAAGAAGGAGCGACTTATACTCGCTCCTTTGGAGATTGTTGGTGGATTCTAATTTGTGTATTAGGTCTTGCATGTTTCTGCCTCACTTATAATTGTTAGTTTGAGGTCATTGTCCTGCCAGGGACCACCCCGCCGCCTTCTGCGGCCGCGAGGGGTGGTCTAGCTTGGCAACGCGCTTCAGTCTTTCAATACTATTGCATGATAACTCTTTTTCCCTTTGCGGATGATAATTTTCCCATCTTGTAAGTTTGCTGTCTGTAACAGATGGTCAATGCCGGTCACTTTTTCATTATTAATGGAAACCCCGCCCTGTTCAACCTGTCGCCTTGCGTCGGACTTGGAAGGGCATTGTTTTGTAAGGATTAATGCATCCAAGATTGGTACCCCGGCTTGGAGCTCCGCCTGGGTTACAGCAGTTGTAGGCATTGCGCTATTGTCACCGCCACCGGAGAATAGTGCTTGGGCGGACTTTGCGGCTTCCTGGGCGGCGGCTTCCCCATGGATTAGCTTGGTTATTTCATATGCCAATATTTTTTTGGAGTCGTTGATAGCACTGCCCTCAGCAGCACCAAGCCGCTCCACATCTTCCATGGGCAGCAAGGTAAGCAATGCCAAGTACTTCTTTACATCGGCATCATGGGTATTGCGCCAGTATTGGTAGAACTCATATGGGCTGGTGCGGTTTGGGTCAAGCCACAGCGCACCGGCCACGGTTTTACCCATTTTATTGCCTTCGGCATTAAGCAGTAGCGGTATCGTCATGGCGTATGCTTGCTTACGGTCAACCCGTCGTATCAAATCGGCACCGCTTAATATATTACTCCATTGGTCATCCCCACCTATTTGCACTTTGCAGCCAAGCTCGCGGCTCAGGTGTAAGAAGTCGTAGCTTTGGATTATCATATAGTTGAGCTCAATAAAACTGAGGCCCCCATCCGGGCGGTCAAGGCGGGCACGATAGGTTTCAGCGGTTAACATTCTGTTTACAGAAAAATGCGAGCCTATCTCCCGTAGGAAGTCAATGTAATTAAGCTTCAAGAGCCAATCGGCGTTATCCAGCATTAAAGCTTTGCCTTCACTAAAGTCGAATAGCAGCTCTAGCTGCGGTCTAATGCCCTTTTTGTACATATCTATAGTTTCTTTGGTAAGTATGCTGCGCATTTCGGTTTTGCCGCTTGGGTCACCAATCATGGTGGTGCCGCCACCCATGAGTATAAGAGGGCGGTGTCCAGCTCTCTGTAAATGCATCATCATCATCATAGGCATAAGATGCCCTGCGTGTAAGCTATCGGCGGTGATATCGAAACCGGCGTAAAATGTCACGCTTTCATTGGAGAATAGAGCTTCCAACTCCTCTGGATGACTTGTTTGGGCGATAAAGCCCCGTTTTTGTAGTTCTTGGAATATATTACTCATATGAGTTATCCTCTCTCTTCACCGTCACCCCGGACTTGATCCGGGGTCCCCTCGACTTAGCCTGGACCGGAGGGATCCCGGGTCAAACCCGGGATGACAGGCATTTGTTTGCTATATTTTTAGCAACCCCTGCATTAACTCCAAATCCTTCGGAGTCGGGTTCTGGGGCACTCCCTTGATAACAACTCCATCATCCTCATCCCGAGGAATCAAATGCAAATGGAAATGGTCGATTACTTGCCCTGCGACTTTTCCGTTATTTTGTATAAGATTAAGACCCGGTACACCTAGCTTGCTGCGGATTTTTTCGGCAACTTTTTTTGCCAATGGCATAAGGCTTGCGGTTTCCGCTTCGTTTAATTCATAAATATCCGCGGCGTGCCGCTTAGGGAGTATGAGCACATGGCCTTTTGCGCTGGGGTATCGGTCCATAATGGCTAAATAAAGGTCGTCTTGATAAATAATATAGGCCGGGATTTGGCCTTCGACGATTGAACAAAAAATGCATTTGGACATGTGGTCACCTCTTTCTTGATAAGATTCACATATTATAGGCTCTTTATAATCAGTTGTAAATTCTCACAAAGAAAAAATAAAAACCCGTATGGTGCCATACGCCATTTTTTATATAAAATACACAATATGTGTAAGAATATATGTTTGATTTACTATACATCGTCAATTGCGTATAATAAAGATTGTGTTTAATAGGTAATTAAGGCTTTTTTTGTACTATGACAAAATTGTTGCGTGATGTGTGCTAGGCACATGCCACGTATCCAAAATAATTTGAACCACAAGGAGGAACAAAATGTCAAAAGTTGTGGAAGTACGCTGGCACGGTAGAGGCGGACAAGGTGCAAAAACCGCTTCCGAACTGCTTGCGGCAGCAGCCTTTAACACAGGCAAATATGTTCAGGGTTTCCCGGAGTACGGCCCCGAGCGTATGGGCGCGCCAATCGCAGCCTTCACCCGGATTTCTGATGAGCAAATCAGGATTCACAGTAACATCTATGAGCCAAACTACGTGGTAGTTATCGACGAAACCTTACTTGACTGCGTCAACGTAACCGCAGGTCTCAAAGAAGATGGCGCAATCGTTGTCAACACCTCAAAATCACCTGAGGAAATCAAGCCCGCTCTGGAAGGCTATAAGGGCCGAGTTTGCACAATCGACGCAAGAGCAATCTCAGAAGAATGCATTGGCCGCAATATTCCCAATACCCCAATGCTTGCAGCAATCGTAAAAGTATCCGGCGTTATGTCTGAAGGCGAATTCCTCAAGGATATGGAGACCTCTCTCCAGAGCAAGTTCGCGGACAAGCCTCATGTAATCGACGGCAATATGAAAGCAGTTACCAGAGCTGTAAAGGAGGTTAATGGGATATGAACATAGGTAAAACAGTTGCAACCCAAACCTGGCAAGAAATGACCCATGGCAGCCATGTTTTCACCCCAGGCAATGCCCAGGAATTCCAAACCGGTGACTGGAGAAGTCACAAGCCCGTATGGGTAGAAGACAAGTGCAAGCAATGTATGCTCTGCGTGTTGGTCTGCCCAGATTCCTCCATTCCCGTAAACGCCAAAGGCCAAATCGAAGGCTTTGATTATGATTATTGCAAGGGCTGCTTGGTTTGTAAGGCAGTATGCCCCTTCAAGGCAATAGAAAGTGAGGATGCTTAACATGGCGATAAGAGATAAATTAAGCGGCAATGAGGCAGTCTCCATTGCAATGAAGCAAATAAATCCGGATGTAGTGGCGGCTTACCCTATTACTCCTTCAACAGAGGTACCTCAATACTTCTCAACCTATGCAGCTGACGGCTTAGTGGATACGGAGTTTGTGGCGGTAGAATCCGAGCATAGTGCAATGAGCGCATGTATTGGTGCACAAGCCGCAGGTGGTCGTTCCATGACCGCAACCAGCGCACAAGGTCTGGCTCTTATGTGGGAAATGCTCTATATTGCGTCTTCCTATAGGCTGCCAATCACCATGGCGGTAATCAACCGCGCTCTCTCCGGCCCAATCAATATCCACTGCGACCATTCTGATTCTATGGGCGCAAGAGATAGCGGCTGGATTCAAATTTACTCAGAAAACAACCAAGAAGCATATGATAACTTCCTTCAAGCAGTAAGAATCGGCGAGCATCCCGATATCATGCTCCCTGTAATGGACTGCTTCGATGGCTTTATCACATCTCATAAAGTAGAAAACATCGAGCTCCTTGAAGATGATGTCGTAAAAAAATTCGTAGGAAAATACAATCCTCCGTATCACTTGATGGACAAGAAAAACCCAATGTCCATGGGCCCACTGTCTCTTCCTATGTACTACTTCGAAGCCAAGCGTCAACAAGCGGAAGTTATGAAGAACACTACCAAGGTAATCTTGGAAGTAGCCGCCGAGTTTGAAAAACTCACAGGTCGTAAGTATGGCTTGTTTGAAGAATACAAGATGGACGATGCCGAAGTGGCAATCGTAATCATCAACTCCACCGCAGGTACCGCCAAAGAGGTAGTGGACAAGCTAAGAAGCCAAGGGGTAAAAGCCGGACTTGTAAAAATCCGCGTATTCCGCCCCTTCCCTGTAGAGGAAATCGCAAAGGCCCTTAGCAAGTGTAAAGCTGTTGCGGTAATGGACAGAGCCGATTCCCTAAACGGAGCAGGCGGTCCGCTGTTTACCGATGTAACCTCCGCTATGTATGGCCGCGCTGATGGCGTAAAAATGATTAACTACATTTACGGCTTAGGCGGTCGTGATGTAAAAGTCGACGATATAGAAGTTGTGTACAATGAGCTCCAGTCAATTGTAAAGACCGGCAAAGTAAAAGAGGTCTACAATTACCTGGGCGTAAGGGAGGGCAAATAGATGGCTTATAATTTGAAAGAATGGACCAAGAGGCCTGAGCGTTTCACCGGAGGCCACAGATTATGCGCCGGATGTGGAGCAACCCCTGTAGTGCGCACAATCTTAAGGGCTCTAAAGCCCGAAGATCACGCGGTAATATCCTGTGCCACATCCTGTTTGGAAGTATCCAGCTTCCTATACCCATATACCGCATGGAAGGATAGCTTTATCCACTCAGCATTCGAAAACGTAGCCGCAACGATTTCCGGCGTAGAAGCAACCTACAATGCCAAAAAGCGTAAAGGCGAAAAGGTAGACGAAAGCAAATTTATCGCCTTCGCCGGCGACGGCGGCACTTATGATATCGGCCTACAAGCCCTATCAGGTGCAATGGAGCGTGGCCACGACATGGTATATGTATGTTACGACAACGGCGCATACATGAACACAGGCATCCAGCGCTCAAGCTCTACCCCAAGGTTTGCCGCAACCTCAACCTCACCAGCAGGTACAGTAATCCCAGGTAAGCCCCAAAGAAACAAAGACCTAACCCTAATAATGATGGGCCATCACATCCCCTACGTAGCCCAAACCCTACCACTGGGCAACTTCAAGGATATGAGTGAAAAAGCAGAGAAAGCCATCTACACAAAAGGCGCGGCCTTTATGAATATCCTGGCCCCCTGTCCCAGAGGTTGGAGATACGAAACCTCCAAGCTGATGGACATGGCAAAACTAGCAGTAGAAACCTGCGTCTGGCCACTGTTTGAAATAATAGAAGGCGACCTCACACTAAACTACATCCCCAAAAATAAACTCCCAGTAGTTGACTATCTTAAGCCACAAGGTAGATTTAGTCATATGTTTGAAAAAGGGAATGAGTGGATGCTTGAGGAAGTGCAGAAGCAGACGGATAGGCAGTGGGAGATGTTGCTTAAGCTTAATGATATGAAGTAATAGGAAAACCCACGCTAAGGGACGGCTAAAGAGCCGTCCCTTAGTGCATTCGATTGGAGTTGTTTATGTCAACGAGATTCTTAATCATTTTCGGTTTAATTGCTCTTATATTGGTTATAGTCATTCCAATCGCCATTGATTGGGCTTATACATTAGGAGACTCACACGCATTTTTTTATACACAATTTTACCCAAGTGATTTGTTGGCTTATATAGGTGGTGCGCTTGCGTTTTTAGCGACCACTTTTTTAACGCTACTCGCCATTCACATCAGTAGAAAACTATATAAAGAGCAGGTGCTAAAGGAGGAAAGAATAACAAAAAGAGATACATATGTTTATTTAGTGCCGAAGTATGTCGGCATCATCAAACAATCTCTATCAACCATGAAAACCCCCCTGAGCATGAGCGAGAGTTCTGCACTGGGTAACGCCACTAACAGCGTGGGCTTAGTTTTTCAGCTTAGGATGAAAGCATCAAGAGAAGCGGTTGTTGACAATGTGGAAATATCTCAATTTAAGTTTTCAATTGAGGACAAGGGGCATTATGTCACTAATACAAGCTATAAAACTAAACCATATAGAGCGAATATAAAACTACAGCGTTGGTTTTGTAGTGATGAGGTTGATCATGAGCTTGAGTTTTCAGTACATCTTTCGACAATACACTCTTTTAACTATAATGACATTAATAGCGGTAAAATAACTATCAACCTCGAAATATGCTACATAAACTCATTCAATGTAAAGGTAGAATGCAAGCAGGTTATTGTTGTTTTAAAACGTTTAGACGCATCATCGTTGCATCGTGTTGAAGAGTTGAAGTCCTACACAAGCGATATAGTGATTATGTGATGAGATAGGTAACTCCTCCTGCCATCCAAAAAGCGCAGATGATATGAAAACCGTCTCCCATTCACTTTCTCTCCACGACCAAAGGGCTGACCCGCTTATTAGGTCGGTCCTTTTTGTTGTAAATATGTTATACTCCTCATACGGAGGTGTAATAATGATACGTGTATATCTAGACAACTGTTGCTATAATCGCCCCTATGATGACCAAAGCCAACTAAAGATAGAGCTTGAGACAAAAGCAAAACTAAAAATACAAGAAATGATTGTAGATGGTAAATTGGAGCTGGTATCTTCGTATATCCTTGAACAAGAAAATGACGACAACCCATATATAGAGCGCAAATTTGCGATTTCAGGCTTTTTTAAGTATGCTATTGTTGACATAGATGAAACATTAGAAATTATAGAAATTGCTCTGCAAGCAAGAGGTGCTGGGTTAAAAGTAAAGGATTCATTGCATTTAGCTTGTGCTATTGTTACCAATTGTGATTATTTGTTGACGACAGACAAAGGATTCTTGAATTACAAAAATCGTAGAATCCGGATTGTAAATCCAATGCAGTTCATCTTGGAAATGGAGGGACAGTAACATGACCGATACCGTATTAAAAAAATCCATGGTTCAGCATCTGATTGCGAATTTTGGGCATATGCAAACAGAACGATTTATTTCACTCATAACAAAGGAGCCATTCGACTACACAGAATGGCGACGTGATTTATACGAAGACATGACAGTAGAGGAATTATCGAAAAAGGCTATGGATAACAGGAAAAACAAGAGAGTTGCGCAAACCCAAGGTGCTTAAGAGTGACATCGGGCAATTCTCTTGCCACTCCATCCTCCACCCAAAGGACCGCCCCGCATACTGGGTCGGTCCATTTTGCTTGAATCAAACGAAATAATCTCTCGACTTCATTGCGTAGCTTATACAAATTTTTATCGTATTCCCAAGGATTCATGCGATTCGATTTAGGAGGTACAACAGGATCAAACTTAAGCATTTGTGCGATATACCGAGTGAGGTCAACTTGATATGCTCTGTCCATAATCAAAGGAGTCACCTAACTTCGAAGCCGTACCCAAAGGAAATAAAGGTTTTGGAGAAGCATATGAAATTGTTATAATCTTGTCCGGACCAAATGGAAAATCAGCCAAGGTATTGATGCCTGGCTTTATGGTGCAGAAATAGGAACAATGAGGCTAATCACATTATATATCGACAACATAGTTTTGCTGGCTGAATAGATGTATTCAATATGGCCAAATACGAAGAGCGCACTTATGTACCACATACAAGTGTGGTACGTGCGAAAATATATATTATCGGAGGCAGAACATGAATAAAATATCAACAATTATACAGAGCCAAGACCACTATGACGGTCGTATATTTGAGGAACGCATGAAGCAATGCTAAACAAATGCCATTAGCATAGCATTAATTGAAAACCTTGAGATTTGCGAGGTATATACCCACGGAGTAAAGCGAAAAGAAAAAACAGAAAAAGTTACCGCAGATACGCTTTTTCAAGCGGCATCAATTAGTAAGCCGGTATTTGCCGCTGCCGTCATGCGTTTGGTCGAACGAGGAACGCTTGATATAGATGCTGACATTTCTGAATATCTTGTTGACTATGAGGTGCCAACACATGATAATCAAAAACACAAAATCACTCTTCGACAGATATTGAGTCATAATTCGGGCTTAAATATTCACGGTTTCTCTGGTTATCAACAAGGGCAAGAAGTCCCTACAATTGAACAAATACTAATGGGTGCGCTTCCTTCTAATCACTTGCGATTGAAGCTTATAAAAGACCCTGAAACCGGGCACCAATATTCAGGCGGTGGATATGTTCTTGCGCAAAAAATAGTTACCGATGTATGCAAGCAGGATTTTTGCGAACTGATGAATGAATTGATTTTCTTACCCCTTTCCATGACACACAGCACTTTTTCCCAGCCCTTGCCCAACGACAAACTAGATAAAATCGCCTTTGGATACGACCCTCA
>Ga0123355_10000280_pt1 | contig 65600 bp, 61 predicted proteins | sample TergutEmb28metaG_3_FD_89872 | JGI IMG/M metagenome (GOLD analysis project Ga0123355, IMG submission 89872) | Embiratermes neotenicus P1 segment gut microbial communities from Petit-Saut dam, French Guiana - Emb289 P1 | ecosystem: Host-associated > Arthropoda: Insects > Digestive system > Gut ...
ATAAGGTGATAGAAAAATGCGGTGCGGCATGGAAGCCGCACCCTACAAAATGCGTATCTCTTGTAGGGTCGGGCTTCCATGCCCGACCGAGGAATCGTAATAATCCTTAACTTAATGGCATTGGGGTAGCGCTTAATACGAACTGCGGGCGAACACAGTCCGCCCCTACAATAATTAACCCCGCTTCTAAACCCGCAACTTGCCCACTCCCACTCCGGCAGCGAGGTGCATATATTGAAAATCTTGAAAAAACTCTCTTTAAGATTAGGCATTGCAATACTTTTGATTATTTTTCAAATCATTGTATTCGCCGGCCTAACAAGCATCATACTCATCCGGTTCCCTGCGGTTTCATATGCCGGTTTTTTTGTCAGTTTTCTTGTGTTTTTATTTATACTTAAAAAAGATGAAGCATCTGCCTATAAAATGACGTGGATAATTATTGTGTTGCTGCTGCCCTCGGTCGGGGGAATGATATATCTATTGTTTGGCAAAGAGCACCGGGCAAGAAGGAAAATCGTGGCACATGTAAAAGAGCATGCCTTGATAGCCAAACTGCTGGACAGCGACGATAACTTACCGGACATAAACCAAGCAACATGCGGCAGAATGCATAGCCTTGTGCAGTATATCCGCCGTAGTTCTTCCTATCACGCATACAAAAATACGGATACAAAATACTATCCTTTTGGCGAAACCATGTTTGACGACATGCTCGCAGAACTTTCTAAGGCCAAAAAATTTATTTTCTTGGAATATTTCATTATATACAAAAGCGAAATGTGGAACCGGCTGCTCAAGGTCTTGGAACGCAAAGCGGCAGAGGGTGTGGAAGTTAGGCTAATTATAGATGATTTTGGCTCGCAGAAACTTTTTACAACTGCGTATATATCAGCACTTCGGGCCAAGCAGATTCGCGTGCTGCGGTTTAACCCATTTATACCGTTTCTTTTTGCGTTTATGAATAACCGCGACCACAGGAAAATCATGGTTATTGATGGCGAAGCCGCCTTTGTCGGCGGCATGAATATTGCGGACGAGTATATTAACCAAAACAAACGCCTGGGCGTGTGGAAGGATACAGGCGTTCGTCTAAAAGGCGATGGCGTCTGGAGTTTTACGCTCATGTTTATCGAGATGTGGGACACCTTTTGCAAGGCCGAAGAACGCATAAACAACCACACATTTTACAGGCAGGCAACAGCGGAAACCGATACCGCAGATGGCTTTGTCCTGCCCTATGGAGACTCCCCGCTAGACCACGACAGGCTGGGGGAGAACATATATGTAGACATACTAAACCAAGCCGAGCATTATGTTTATATTTTTACCCCGTACTTAATTATCAGTGAAAAAATGATACATGCCCTTCAGATGGCGGCCAAACGCGGTGTAGACGTGCGGATTGTAACCCCCGGAATACCGGATAAAAAAATAGTGTTTAGGCTTACGCGCTCGTATTACAATGGCTTGCTTACGGCCGGGGTGCGCATATATGAATATACGCCCGGTTTCTTGCATGCAAAAAGTTTTGTCTGCGACGATAAGGTTGCAGTGGTAGGTACAATAAATTTGGATTACCGGAGCCTATATTTACATTTTGAATGCGCGGTGCTTTTGTGCAATTCAAGCACTATTGTAAATATAAAGGAAGATGCTGTGCAAACAATAAGCCAAAGCCGCGAAGTTTTACTTAACGATAGAAAACGGTTTTGGAATGATTTGCTGGATGCGTTTTTGCATTTATTTGCCCCGCTGATGTGATTTTACTAAATTTGATTCATGCGACTATATATAACAATACAAAAGCCCCGAAAACAGGATGTTTTGGGGCTTTTTACGTCTAAATTCTGGGCGGTGCGGGACTCAAACCCACGACTTCCACCACGTCAAGGTGGCACTCTATCAGCTGAGTTAACCGCCCGAAAAGATTGGCCAGTTTGTATAATATCAATTGCGGCGGTATTTGTAAAGTGTCACACTGCAAACAAATTCTGTAAAGTGCGCAAAGCCGCCGCAACTTCGTTGTACATATCGATTGGGCTTGTTGCGCGCAGTCTGCCTTCTATGCTTATCTTGTTGTTGTAGCCAAGCTGTTTTATGACTTTAACAAACTCCGCATACACAGCCATATCATCCTCCGGACCTGAGTTCCCACTCGAAGTGGCATTTCCACAGTAAATTGGCTACCTTACGCAACTCCACAAGCATATCATCACGTGCCGTAAAAAGAAAGGCTTGCGAAAGTTCATTATCCAAAATATGCTGCATAGCCGCTATCGTGGCAACCGATATGGGCTGGTATGTGGTGGGTTTATGTGCGGCACACACCAATCCTTCCGCAGATATTACTGCTTTGCGTATTTCCTGATAAGGCGTATCACACACCACACAAGTATCCGTTTGCGGGCGCAAGCCATGAACGTCTAAAAAGCGGAACAAGAACACGCAAGCTGCTTGCGATGGTAGCACTTTCCCCTTTGCCAAAACGGAAAGCGATTTTAATACCAGCCGCAGCAAGTCGTCGCTTTCGATATTGTCCCACAGGGTTTTTTCGCACACTTCTGCTACCAAGTGGGCAGTCATTAGCCTGTCGTAATCTTCCCGCAGGGGGTAAAAGCTTTCAATTATTTCTGCCTGCGCTAGGGAATAAAACCCCTGCCCCTTGGTTAACACAAAATCCGCATATGTAAAAAGCTGCGCGGCAGACATAAACTTACTGGTGGGTTTACGTGCCCCCCGCGCATATACCATTAGGCGGCCTTGTCCTTTGCAAAATAGTACCAGCCTTTTGTCGCTTTCGCCTGCTTCGTACTCGCGCAGGACAAGCCCCCTAACCTTGATTTGTTTCACGCAAATTTTCCTTTTTGCGCCGGATGGTTTCACCTTCTCCCGCGCGTTCTTTATATTTTAGATACTGCTTTGGGTCGCCTGTGAGTGTAAATAATTGCCACATATCCGTGATTTCGTTCATATATATTGCCCCCTTAAAGTATGTTGTAAAATTAGTATTCACTTGGGAGCCGTTTGTATTCTGGTGAAAAAATGGAAGCGGTGGTAAAAAATTTTCGCCAGATGCCTAGCAAAACAACGGACGCGCACTGCGCGCCCCTACGCGCAAATGACCAAATTACGGTGTTTTGTAGGGGCGGCCATTGGCCGTCCGAGGTTAATGTCTTCAATCTGAGGTGGTGATATATTATCACCAACTGGATTTCACTTCTTATATATCCCGCTCGTTATATCCAAAGTTTTTAAGCAAAAAGTCGCTATCCCGCCAGTTTTTCTTCACCTTCACCCAAAGCTCCAAATAAATGGGCGAACCCAGCAGGCGTTGTATATCCCGCCGCGCGGCAGAGCCTATTTTCTTCAACATTTCGCCCTTTTTGCCTATGATTATCGCCTTGTGGGATTCCCTTTCGCAATAAATGGTCGCACCCACGTCAACAAGGGCGTCCGGTTCGACCTCCGGGTTTTGTGAGCGGGACTTCATGCCGGTAATTTCTACAGCCAAGCCGTGCGGGATTTCTTCCTGCAAAAATGTCAGTGCTTTTTCGCGTATTATTTCCGCTGTAATTTGCCTTTCGGGCTGGTCGGTAATTTGGTCTTCCGGGAAGTACATGGGCCCGGGTTCAAGAACGCCGCGCAGGGATTTTAACAGTGCGTCGGTATTTTCGCCGGTTAGGGCGGATAGGGGGATTATCTCCTTGAAATTATATGCTTTATTGTAAGCTTCTATTATTTTCAAAAGCCCGGGTTTGTCCACTGTGTCCACCTTGTTTATCACCAAGAAAACGGGAGTGGTTACGTTTGTAAGGCTTTCTAAAATAGTACGGTCGCCTTCGTGTACTTTCTCCCGCGGCTCTACCAGGTATACAATGGCGTCTGCCTCGTTTAGGGCGGTGTATGCACTTTTTACCATGTAATTGCCAAGCTTGGTTGTGGGATTGTGGATACCCGGCGTGTCTATAAACACAATTTGATAATCGTCCCCGGTTAATATACTGCGTATTTTATTGCGCGTAGTTTGCGGCTTATTGGTTACTATGGAAATTTTTTCGCCTATGAACAGGTTCATAAGTGTAGACTTGCCCACGTTTGGGCGGCCTATCAGTGTTACAAAACCGGAGCGAAAGTCATTTTTCTTCATTATGCACCTCATAACATTCATTATTCCATAGTATATCACACTTTAGGGTTATAAAAACGCCTATGTCGTGTTATAATGACAAAATCATAGAAAAATGTAAAAGGAGGCGATTGGGTTGGACGAGAGCAAAACATTTATACAAGAAGCACAAGACAATACACTAATCGAAGACGCATACACCAAGCTTATATCCCAAATTAGGGAATACAGACCAATGGCTTCCTTAGACATGGTAGACGCGGCGTACAAACTTGCAAAAGCGGCACATAACGGACAATACCGTCTTTCGGGCGAGCCGTATATCATGCACCCGCTGGCGGTTGCAACTACCCTGGCAGAAATCCGTGCGGACCTGGAATCTATTACGGCTGCCCTTTTGCACGACGTAGTCGAAGACACACATATTACGGCAGAAGAATTATCAGAAAAATTTGGCCCGGATGTTGCGCTGCTTGTGGCAGGCGTCACTAAAATTGAAAAGGTCAAATATCAATCTAAAACAGATGTGCAGGCAGAAAACTACCGCAAAATGTTCTTTCATATGTCGGAAGACGTGCGTGTGCTGTTGATAAAAATTGCGGACAGGCTGCACAATATGCAAACTATAGAGGCAAAGTCGGAAGAAAAGCAGGTGGCCACGGCTCAAGAAACACTGGATATATATGCGCCGCTTGCCCACCGCCTGGGGGTTGCAAAACTGCGCTACGACTTGGAAGACTTGGCTTTCAAATATAGCGACCGTGAACTGTATAGCAGTTTGTCTAAACAGGTAAACCTAAAAACTACCGAACGTGTTGAAATAACTGAGCAACTCATGAAAGAAATACGCGCCGCTTTAGCTGCCCAGGGGATAGAGGCCGTGGTAGAAGGGCGTGCAAAGCGGCTTTACAGCGTTTACAAAAAAATGGTGTCCAAAAACAGGACATTGGATCAAATTCACGACTTATACGCCGTGCGCATACTGGTTGACGACATCGCAGGGTGTTATGCGGCATTGGGCTGTGTAAACGGGCTGTACCCCATCGTACCTGGGCGCATTAAGGACTACATTGCAGGCAAAAAGCCTAACGGGTATCAATCCCTGCATACGACATTGGTAGGCCCGGGCGAGCCTTTCGAAGTGCAAATACGCTCCTTTGAAATGCACGAAGTTGCGGAATTTGGTATAGCCGCCCACTGGAAGTACAAGGAAGGCGGCCAAGCCGCAAAAGACCAATGGCTGCAATCAATCATGGACTGGCAGCACGAAATTTCCGATAGCGACGAATTTTTATCTGCGCTAAGGTTAGACCTTAGCGCGTTCCAAAGCCATATCTCGTGCTTTACGCCTAAGGGTGAGCCCATTAACTTGGTCAAAGATTCCTGCGCTATAGATTTTGCTTATGCAATACACTCGGCGGTGGGTAACCGCATGGTTGGTGCGCGTGTAAACGGCAAATTGGTGCCCATAGATCATGTGCTTTCATCCGGCGACATTGTAGAAATTGTAACAAGCCAAAACGCTAAAGGCCCTAACCTGGACTGGCTTAAAATGGTTAAAACCAACCAGGCCAAGTCTAAAATCAACCAATGGTTTAACAAGGAAAACCGGGAGGACAACCTCCAAAAAGGGCGCGAAGCCCTTGAAAAATGTGCGGAAGAACTCAAACTTTCCTTAGACGACTTGCTTGCAGAAGGGCGCGACAAAGATGTGATGGCGCGCTTCAACTGCAAGAGTATGGAACAGCTGTATATCATGATTGGCACCGGCGGCTTAAAGGAAAAACAAGTAGCCAATCACCTGTATCGCGAGTACGAAAAAGTTCAACCCCTGCCAAGTGACGACGAATTGATGGCCAGCTTGCTGGCAACCGGCGCAAAGGCAGAAACTAAGGGCAAAAAAAGCGGCGTTGTTGTAAAAGGTGTTGGCGACACGGCCGTTACTTTCTCAAAGTGCTGCAACCCTGTACCAGGCGATGAAATTTGCGGATATGTAACCCGTGGGCGCGGTTTAACCGTACATCGTACGGATTGCATTAATGTGCTGCATATGGACGAATTGGACAGGCGGCGTATTATCAATGCCCAGTGGAATGTTCCCGAAACATCGAAGCAAAAGTACCTTGTTAACTTACGCATCACCTGTCCGGACGGCAACAACTTACTATACGCCATCAACGACGTGTTGAAGGACGAAAATATAAGAGTGGCCACCCTTACCGCCAACGTTATACATTCAGACGCCATATTTACCATGGGCATTGAAATACACGACACCGACCATTTAAACCATATCATCAACCGCCTGCAAGCCGCAACAAGCGCACGTGAGATAAGAAGGATTCACGCATGATATGTGTGTTGATAAACCACAATTTTGTAAATGAAGCACAAATCGTAACGCAGCTATTTTTTCCGAATGACGGCTTCAAGTTTGTTTCCGAGGCAATGACCGAATATCCACAGGGCTATGTTGTGCAAACTGAAATTACAGAAAGCGCGGCAGTTGCCCATGTTATAAAAGATGGCAAAATAGTTGCGGAGTATTCATTGCCGTTAGATGGGTTGCCGTTGCACTTATCCCCGCGCAGGGTGCTTATGCTCGCGCTATATCACGCACTGCAATCGGCAGTGGGGGCGTATACGCCATGGGGTGCGCTTACGGGTATTCGCCCGTCTAAAATGGTGCGGGAATGGCTGGATATAGGCTGGAGTAACGAGAAAATCGTTGCCACACTGGCAGACCCGTTCTGTTGCACACCGGAAAAGGCGCAGCTTGCGCTTGCGGTAGCTAAAGCCGAAAGCGAATTGACGAATCGGATTTATTGTCAATCCGCGAACCCGGTAGGCATATATGTAAGTATTCCTTTCTGCCCTACGCGCTGTGTGTATTGTTCGTTCAACGTAGACCATAATTTTGCCGGCAAGGATATCCATGCGCAATACGTAGCCGCCGTGGTACAGGAATGCAAGACGCAAGCGGAACGCCTGCGGCAAATGGGCGGGGCTGTTTCTTCTATATATATTGGCGGTGGAACGCCCACGGTTTTGCCGGAGAATTTGCTGGAGCAGTTGCTAAATGCCGTAGGCGAAAACTTCGGCAATACGGCAGAATACTCTGTAGAAGCTGGGCGCCCGGATACCTTAACTAAGTCAAAACTAGCTATCTTGCGCCGTTATGGCGTAAACAGAATTGCCGTAAACCCGCAAACCTTGAACGACAACACGCTTTCACTTATCGGACGCAAGCACACCGCGGCTGATTTTTTTAGGGCATTTCATCTTGCGCGGGATGCGGGCTTCACGTGCATCAACACAGACCTGATATCAGGCCTGCCGGGCGAAACCGTAGATGACATGCGCCGCACCATAGATGGCGTGGCAGAACTTTCTCCGGAAAACATCACGGTGCATACACTGGCAGTCAAGCGGGCCTCCCGCCTGAACGAAGCAAAAGGCACGTTCGCCCTTCCCAATGCGCAAACCATAGAAGCAATGCTTAGCATAGCAAATGCGGCATGTGCAAGCGTAGGGCTAAAACCCTACTATTTGTACCGCCAAAAAAACATGGTTGGCATGTTCGAAAATGTCGGCTACAGTAAATTGGGGCATGAATGCTTGTACAATGTGGGCATGATGGCAGAAACACAAACTGTGCTTGGTATTGGCGCGGGTGCTGTGAGTAAGTTTATAGAAGGCGGAAAAATTAGCAGGGAATTTAACGTGAAGCACCCGGAGATATATGTAGAGCGGAAAAGGAGCGATATAAAATGATTCAAGCACCAAAAGGCACCAGAGATGTATATGGCGAGGAAATGCGCATCTGGCACAAAGTAGAAGCCATCGTGCGCAAAATTACAGAGGCGTATAATTTTGAAGAAATCCGCACGCCGATAATCGAGTCAACAGACCTATTCCTGCGCGGCGTGGGCGATACTACCGATATCGTGCAAAAAGAAATGTACACATTTAACGACAAGGGCGGACGCAGCCTTTCCCTTCGCCCGGAACTCACCGCAGGTGTAGCCCGCGCCTACATCGAGCGCGGTTTACACAACCGGCCGCAACCTACAAAGCTGTGGTACATCGGCCCAAACTTCCGTTACGAAAACCCACAGGCGGGGCGGTATCGCCAGCACTACCAATTTGGGGTAGAGGTTTTTGGTTCGGCAAATTACGCAGTAGAAGCGGAAGTGATATCCTTGGCGTGGTCACTCTTTAACGAACTTGGCATAAAAGACGTTACCGTTCATATAAACAGCATTGGCTGCCCGGATTGCCGTAAGGTTTACCACCAACAGTTGCGCACCTATATAGAAGAACGCATGGACGCTTTATGCGGGTTATGCCATACTCGTGCAGAAAAAAATCCTTTGCGCATTTTAGATTGCAAAAATCCGAGTTGTAAAGTACAGCTTGCCAATGCGCCGTCCGTACTGGATTCCTTAGATGACGAATGCCGTAGCCATTTTGAAGGCGTACAGCGGCTGCTAACCGGGTTTGGCGTTCCATTTGAAATAGATCCAAGGGTGGTGCGGGGGCTGGATTACTATACCCGCACGGTATTTGAATTTTTCAAGGGAGATGGATTAGCCATAGGCGGCGGTGGCCGTTACGACGGGCTTATCTCGCAGTTAGGAAGCAACGCGACACCGGCGGTAGGCTTTGGCATGGGCATAGAACGGCTGGTGCTTCTGCTGCAAAATCAAGAAGGGCAAGATGCTTTGCTTTCCGCACCGGATATTTTTATTGGCCATGTGGAAGAAACCGGGTTTATCAAATCGCAAGTATTGGCGTATGCTCTGCGTCAACAAGGAGTGTGCGTGGAAACCGACCTGATTGGGCGCAGTGTAAAAGCGCAAATGAAGTACGCAGATAAAATAAATGCCAAGCACACAATGATACTTGGCGGAAACGAAATAGCCAGCGGCGAGGCCGCCATTAAAGAAATGGAAACAGGCAATCAGGAAACTATACAACTCAGCGAGATTGCAAGTTATTTAACCAAATAATATATTAGCGTAAAAAGGAGGATGTTTATGAACATCATCAGAAGTAAAGTAGTAGAGCTTAATTGCATACCGGCTATCGCCTACAAAATTAAGCTAAAAGATGGCGGCAGCGGAATTAAAATTCACCGCACCGATAGGAATGAAACTGCCTTTGCAGAACTAAGCAAGGAAACCGGCCAAGCCATTTACAACGCGCGTGTCAATGTTAAATTTTTTCCGCCGGAGGCATTTGAAGAAGCGGTTGAATTACTGGTTGGCCAAGCTTACTCCGGCCGTGGCAAAGTGCATATCGTTGCTTCCGAAAAAGCCGACGACAACGAAATTGAAGTACCGGAGCACGAAGCCCCCGGCACACATGAAGATGCGTGCGCAAATGCAGTGGACAGCGATGAGTTTAAAGCCATTATTGACCACTATAGCGACGCATCCGGCAAAATGAATTATAAATTGATGAACAAGCAGTTTATACAATTTGCCGCGCGCAGTAAGGCTGTGACAGACATGGTTGCAAACAGAGCCTCCGAAAAAGATATTTTGCTGCATATAGTCAAAAACCGTGCGGCTCACTTGGCTGAAAAAAGAGAATTTTTACCGGACGAAGAAGCGCTTGCGCTTATAGATGCTATCGAAGATATCGACCATCGCGGTGCTTTCAAGGATTTGAAGCTGCATATACGAAAAATGTCGGCGCGGTAATAAAAAAAGCAAGTGGTGACGCTCAGCCACCACTTGCTTTTTTTTCTGCTAGGAAAGTGCTCTGTACGAAACGCGCGGCGTAGCCGCTTTTTTATGAGCAAAAATACTTTTCAAACTTTCGTTAAATGGGGGATATAAAACACCATACTCGGTTACAAACGCCGTTACAAGCGTATGATCGGTTACATCAAAGGCGGGGTTATACACTTTTACATCTTTTGGCGCCATTCTTTCTTTATACCACATTTCCGTTACTTCTTCAGGCGGACGCTGCTCAATAACAATATCCGCCCCTGTGTTTGTCTGCATATCAATAGTAGAAGTTGGCGCACACACATAAAAAGGAATACCATAGTATTTAGCCAAAATGGCCACAGCAGAAGTGCCGATTTTATTACATACATCCCCATTGGCAGCCACCCTGTCGCAGCCTACAAACACAGCGTTAACCCAACCGTTTTTCATAACTTGGGAGGCCATGTTGTCACATATAAGCGTTGTATCTACACCGTTTGCCACAAGTTCGAAGGCGGAAAGCCTTGCCCCTTGCAGAAGCGGGCGTGTTTCATCGGTAAATACTTTAAAGTTATATCCCTTCTCTACTCCAAAGTGAATGGGGGCCAAAGCAGTCCCATATTTGTTGGCTGCCAATTGTCCGGCGTTGCAGTGGGTAAGGATACCGTCCCCGTCTTTTATAAGGGTTAAACCATGCTGGCCAATAGATTTACATACCTGAATATCTTCTTCTTTGATCTTTATCGCTTCTTGGTGTAGCAGTACTTTAATTTCAGCTACCGGCTTCGCTTTATTTTGCATTGCAACATTTTCCATACGGTCCAGCGCCCAAAATAAATTTACGGCTGTTGGCCGGGAGGATGCCAAATAATCTTTCGCGGCTTTTAGCTTTTCAGAAAATTTATCAAAGCATGTTTCATTTATTTCTTTTGCCGCCAGATAAAGCCCAATGGCAGCCGCAACGCCAATGGCCGGCGCCCCGCGTACTTGCAGTAAATAAATTGCCTTGTGTATATCTTCTTGTTTTATTAAACAGAGCATTTCTACCCGGTTGGGAAGCTTTGTTTGGTCGATAATAATCATTGCACTTTTTTCATCATCCAGTGTTACTGTTTCAAAATGGTTCATACCTGGCCTCCTGTCTCAAGCAAAGCGTTTGTAAAATCTTTGCCGGTTTTGAATGTTTTGCTGTGCATAATCATCTTTTTGGCGCAAAGAATATTGATTTTTTGTGCGGTTGCCCGCTTCTGCCCGTCCGCTATGGTGGTCATGTCTTTTACCTGCGCCATGCCGACCGTCCGGCGAATCAATTCTGTACCCGCATAACTTGCCGTACTTGCCATGATGTCTGCCAAGTAAAATTCTGCAAACCCCTCGGTTTTTGCCATGGTGTCTTTTACATTTTCTTTGAAATATTTCAAAAATTTTTCTCCAAACAAATCCACAATGTCTTCGGTGGTTTTCAAAATCCAATTGCAAAACACTTGTTCACCATATGCGTTTCCTCTATTCCACGCAAAAAATAAATTGGCAATAATATTGCCTATATCGTAGCCAATGGGGCCGTAAAATGCAAATTCGGGGTCAAAAATTTTTGTTTCTTCCGGTGTTACAAAAATTGACCCGGTGTGCAAATCCCCGTGTAAAAGGGCTTGTGCGTTGGTCATAAAATCGAACTTGAGTTTTGCAATTTCCAAGTGTAATGCCTTATCGTCATATAGTTCCTTCTGTACAAAATTTTTGATTAAAGGCTCTACAATGTTTCGGTTTTTACAGTTGTTGTAGGGTTCTGTTAACACTAAATCTTCCGTAATTTCGCATAATTCCGGGTTGACGAACCTTTTTTGCAATTCTTTTTTATCTTTTGGGTTTATGATTACATCTGTGGTGGCAAGTAGGGTGTTGACCATGTAAGTTGTAATGTGTTCGGCGAAATTAGGGAATGTTTTAAACTCCATCAGCGCATAACGCATAAGCTGAAACCGTGTTAAATCTTCCATTAGCATGGCGCACATACAGGTGTCGTATCCATAAATCTTTGGCACTAGCCCGGGGGCATATTGGTTCTGCAAACTTAATATCTCGGCTTCTATGCGGTTCCGGTCTGTAGAAACCCGCATGGCTTTTGAAATCCTAAGTGCTTCCCCGGCCTGTTTTACAATGATAGATGTGTTGGTCGCTTCCTCCTTCACTAAAAAAACATAATTTAAATTACCATCCCCTATTTCTTTGACTGTAAGTACAGCGTTGGGGGAAAATACATCTGTTTTTTCTTTTACATATTGTGCGATATCCTGCACATCTTCCATCAGGAAATAATTATTAAATTTTGACATTGGATTGCCTCCTATTGCCCCATTACCAGGCGTAATCGTCACCAACCGAGTATGAAAAAGAGTTGGTCAGTTGGTGATATTTTATCACCAACTGGATTTTATTTTCGTACTATTTTTCTAATCATGATGTCCACGTAGCCAATTATTTGAGCGTTGCCGCTTTATATCGTATATTAGCGGAAGGGTATGACATTGTCAAAGGAAAGCCATAGGGCGTACTCCTGTTCACAAAACATTCACAAATTGTTAACCACTGGTTTTATGGCATTCTGCTATACTCAAAAGCGATTTTTACACCATATGTCTGGAGTTGAGACTATTGATTGAAGTACGGAATTTAACCAAGCAATACGGCCAGCGCAAAGCCATAGACAACATCAGCTTTTCCATTAACGCCGGCGAAATAGTTGGCTTCCTTGGGCCAAACGGCGCGGGCAAAACCACTACCATGAACATTATGACAGGTTTCATAGCCGCCACAAGCGGCGAAGTAACGATTGATGGCATAGACGTGGTTGCCGAGCCGGAACGTGCAAAAGCCAACATTGGCTATTTGCCGGACACCCCGCCCGTATATCTGGATATGCGCGTGGAGGAATACTTAAACTTTGTAGCCAACATAAAAGGCGTAAAGCGCAGCCAGCGCAAAGATATGGTTAACTATGTTATGACGCAAGTTTCCATAGACGATATCCCGCGCAGGCTTATCAAAAACCTATCTCGCGGTTACAGGCAGCGGGTTGGGCTTGCGCAAGCCATGCTTGGCAACCCAAAAGTAATAATAATGGACGAGCCAACCATTGGCCTGGACCCTAAACAAATTATAGAAATGCGCGACGTGGTAAAAAACCTGGGCAAAAAGCACACTGTGATATTATCGTCGCACATTATGCAAGAGGTCAGTGCCGTTTGCGACCGGATGATGATAATCAACCGCGGCAAAATTGTAGCCGCAGGCACGCCGGAAAGCCTTTCGGACAACATAACCAAGGGCGCCAACCGTATGCAAGTTCGGGTAAAAGGCGACCGCCAGCAAGTACTAAATGCACTTACAGAATTTTCGGTGATTAAAACTATCTCTGCGGAAGCAGGCGGCGAAACAGGCACCGTAGACCTTGTGCTTGCGGGGGAAAATGGCGGAGATATCCGCGAGCCAATTTTCCGCTGCATGTCCAAAAGCAACTTCCCTATCTTGCTTATGAAGTCCACGGAGTTGTCGCTGGAAGAAATATTCCTCTCCCTTACAGATGGCGACAGGATGGGTATTAGTGCGGTGTCGGATTTTAATGTGTCAGAGCCAGAGCCCGCAGAAAATGAACTTGATGAATATTTGGAGCAGGAAAAAGATGAAATCTTGGAGCAAGAGGTAGAAGAAACACAAGAAAACGGCCTTGAAACGGGGGTGTACGAAGATGACAGCAATCTATAAAAAAGAAATGCGTGCATATTTTTCACATATGATGGGTTACATCTTTTTGGCCATTCTGGTTCTTGTCATTGGCATAGGGTTTGTTATGGGCAATGTACGCAACTTAAGTGCGAATTTTCATATAGCGCTTGAAAACGGAACAACGTTTTTCTTCATATTAATACCTGTGCTGACCATGCGCCTGTTTTCGGAAGAAGCACGCCAAAAAACAGACCAATTGATTTTTACCAGCCCGCTTTCTGTGCTAAGTATTGTAATCGGTAAGTTTTTAGCGGCGTTTTCATTGTTTATGATTGCCGTGGGTATATCCATTATTATGCCGGTTATGCTCAGCCGTTTCGGGGAGGTGCCCATTGCTCAAGTTGTGGGTACGTACATTGGGTTTGCGCTGATAGGCGCGACTTGTATTGCCGTTGGCGTGTTCATTTCCGTGCTTACAGATAACCAAATCATTGCCGCTGTTATCACAGTGGCCGCCATATTTGTTATGTTTATCATCAACGCGGTGGCGGCTATTATGCCAACCACTACTTTTGCATCTTTCATGTTTGTACTGCTTGTTATTGCCGCTGTGGTTGCCGTTTGGTACAACGCAACCCGCAAAATTATTGCAACGGTAATCGTTGCCGTCATTGCATTGGCATTGGCAGGCGGGTTGTACTTGGTAAACAACCTTATATACGATGGTATCATCGTGCGTGTGCTTTTGTGGTTCTCACTATTCGGGCGTTTCGATAATTTTGCCCGCGGGATTTTGAATATCAACGATATTGTGTACTACATTTCATTTAGCGCACTGTTCTTATATATGACGGTGAATGTCATTGAGAAACGGAGGTGGCGTTAATGAATATTAAAGATAAACGCTTTCGCTACGGCACATTTTCTACAGCTATGATGCTGTTTGCCGTTATACTGTTCATTTTTGTTAACCTTATCGCCGACGAGTTTAACCGCAGTTTTGACCTGACGCCGGACGGCATATTCACGCTGTCTGCACGCAGCCATGATTTTTTGGAAACACTTGACCAAGACGTAACCGTTACGCATGTCTTGCGCCCGGGGCATGGGCATCCCTGGACGCATATTATATCGCAGCTGCTGGAAGAATATGAATCGTCTTCCCGCCATATTACCGTGCAGTACCGTGACCCAAATCTAAGCCCCGCGCTGATACACCACTTTGCAGAGGTCGCAGGCATTGAGGGCGGTATAGAAGACGGCAGTGTTGTTGTGCAAAGCGGCAACAGAATACGAGTACTCGACTTGTTTGATATGCTGATAGTAGACCGCAACATGTTTGGACAGGCGGTAAATATACGCAGCTTTAGCTTTGAGGCGGAAATTACCCGGGCCATCCACTATGTGACCCAAGGCGACCCGCCAATCATATATTATGTAACCGGTAGCGGCGAACACGACTTGCAGCCGGTGCTTAGAGCACTTTTAGAGAGCGAAAATTTCCTGGTGCGTGAAGTCAATTTAGTTACGCAAGATGTACCGGAAAGCGCGGATATTCTGCTTATTCCTATGCCCGGGCGCGACTGGACAGATGTTAAGGGCGAGCGCATTTTAGACTTTCTTGTAGATGACGGGCGTGCGTTTATTGCCGCGGACTTAACATTTGAGGATATGCCGGTTTTTAACAGCGTACTTGCATCTTATGGTGTAGCGCCAATAAACCACTTGGTAGTAGAGGGCAACCCGAATAACATTTTCCAACAAAGAGCCGATTTTATATTGCCGAACATTTCTAACCACGAAATTAACGAAAACATACGGGGGCGCAACCTTGTTAACTTGGTGGCGGGTGCAATAGGTATAGAAACGTTGGATATGCGCCGCGGCTCTACCACTGTTGAACCACTATGGGCAACATCGCGCGACGCTTTTGCCCGTGTAGATATAGAAGAAACCGCCGCAACACGTGTACCCGGCGATATCGAAGGGCCATTTGACTTGGCGGTGGCCATCACCGATACACGTTTTGTGGAAGCAACCCACACCACCAAACTTGTGGTAGTTGGCAGCATGCTGGTGTTAAACGACAGCGTCCTTAACGTGGCCGGCCCGGGCAATTATCAGTTTGTGCTGGACGCTATGCGCTGGTTGTATGGCCAGCCGCCAAGCATATTTATCCCGGGGCGTGTACCGCCCGGCGCGGCACCATTAATGCTTACGCAAATGAATGTGAATGTGATGAACGGTATTGCTGTGGGCGCCCTTCCGCTTATGTGTATCGCATTGGGTGTATTCGTTTGGTTCAGACGGAGGCATAACTAATGAGCAGGAAAGCGAAGCGGACACTCTCCATGGGCGTAGTCATAGTGCTTATTGCCGCGCTGGCAGGTGTGTACTTTCTGCGCCCGGGCGAAGCGGAATACGAATATGGGAATGATGAGCCGCCCGCGTTTACAACAGAATTTATTGTCCAGCGCGAAGAACGCGAGGTTGCCGGTGTAAGATTTATTTCGGAAGACAAAGATTATGAAATGATTCCGTATGACGATGGAAACACAATAGTATGGCAGTATCAGCCCCATCCGGATTTTTTGCTGATGCATACCCGCGCCCGTGATAAAGCGCGCCCTGCATGGCACCTTGCATTGGTGGAAACAGCCCACGAGGATTCGCAAGGCTTAGACCTTGCGGAATTCGGCTTGCAGCCGCCCCACCTTACAATGGAAGCAACCTATACAGACGGTACACGCCAAAACATTTATATTGGTGCGCAAACCGTAGATAGACGCCATCACTTTGCCATGGTAAGCGGTTCCCCTTCCATATATCTTATCGGAAATTTTGCTGCCGAATGGGCAATGGCAGATATAGAAAGTCTTATAGACCGCACCATTCAGCCATTTGAGGCACATGCGGAGCGCATTTTAATTGCCCAGCGCAACACACCAGCAATCGAGCTTTCTATGAGTTCCGCAACAGAGGTTATAGATGCCCTTGCGGACCTTGTTCCCATTACCCCGGAGGGGCAGATTTTGCGCTTGGTGCAGCCAATGGAGATAGGAGTAGACCATTCAAGGCTAACAATAAATGTGCTGGAGCCGCTGGAGCTTTTTAGGTTAGGCGACATTGTATCTCTTTCCCCGGGCGGCCTTTCGCCATACGGGCTGGATACCCCAAGCTTAATATTTGCTTATCAAGACCCGTTTGGTGAAACGCATTTATTGTTTGGCGACACCTTTATAGAAGAGGTTAATGGGCAGGAAGTTGAATTTATATATGTAAAATTTGCAGACCGCCCGCATGTTTTTAGGGCAGAGTTCCAGCCGGTTTCCGGGCTGTTTAACCTTAATATTTTCACGTTTATCGAAAGATTTATCGCCCTGCCAAGTATTTTGGGTGTAGAGCGGGTGACCGTTGAGGCTATGGATGAATCCCGCAATTTAGATATGGTTATAAACCATGGGCCGCCCGGGTCCCATGATATTTTCCCAACAATAAACGGTGTAGAGGTGGAAGAATCCGACTTCCGTGTGGCTTACAGGCTGCTTATCGCCTTGATGATGGAGGGGGAAATAGAGCCGTTTACGCCGCAAGGTACGCCGGATATTACCATTACCTACCACCGGCCAGAGGAACCAAATATAGAAATACGCTTGTTTGCGTTGGATAGCAATTTATATGCCGTAAGCCTGGACGGTGAAGACGCATGGTTTGTTACCCATCGCCGGGATGCGGATGTGTTTTTTAACCACGTGGTTGAGATAATAGGGTAAGTGTGAAAGGATGTTAAAAAACGCCTGACGTCAGGCGGCAATTTTGTATAACTGTTTTTGATTCATTCGATTATAAAAAGCCGAGAGTGACTAAGTATCACTCTCGACTTTTTTATTGGTTCAGCTTATCTGTACATATAAACATATGCCGCTCTATTTGCGCCGTCCCATCTTACTTCTGCGCCAAGGCGTTCGGCTACAAAACGAAGTGGTACAAGTACACGGTCATTTATGATTACCGGGGTTCCCATGCCGTCAGGCAGTGAAACATCAACAACCAGCGTTTGTGTGCCTGTAGGGGCAAAAATAAGAACAGAACGGGTTTCCCGTACCCAATCTACTTCCGTGCCAAGGGCTTCGGATACGGCACGCAAAGGTATCATAACGCGGTCGTATGCGGGGTCTACGAAAGGTGCTACATCGTTGGTGTGTGACACATTGTCAATGGTGTAAACAAAGTTATTCATTTCGAAACGTATCACACGGCGCCCGCGTTCCGGCGGTGCAGGTATTCCTAAAAACGCCTCTACTTCATCAATAGCTTCATCAAGTTCTTCATAAACGAGTGCCAGAACATCTGCTTGGTCTTGGGCAGCAGGCTGCTGTGGAGACCTTGGAAACAACGGTAATTGTGGAGTACCGATTCCTGTACCCTGTGTTGGTGGTGGAGGTGGCGGTGTGTCTTGTGGTGGCGGCGGGGGCGGTGTTTGGCCACCCTGCTGAGGCGCAACTATAAAGTTGGCAGGTGCGCTAAGCACAGAGTTTAGGAAATTGGTTCCGTCTGCAATAGCCCTAACCGTAATTGCATGTGTTCCTACTGCAAGGTTTAATGCTGCAAGGTTGAAATTTAGAGTGGTTACGGTTGCAACAGGCGAACCACTCACATAAACTCTATATCCTGTTGCATTTGCAACTGCTGCCCAGCTTACCGTGCTGCCGGTAATACTGATTACCGGAGCCGGAAGTTGAGTTGGTGGTACTATCGTTTCCGTCCAATTTGCGGTAATGGTTACATTATTGTTGGGCATTACAAATGTGGTATTTGCATTGTTTGCATTGGCAAATGTTACGCCTGCACCGGTCCAGCCTGTAAAGATATAGCCTGTTCTGGTTCCGGCAGTTATAGCAACGGTGCTTCCGTATGCGTGGCTGCCTGAAGGCGTCTGCCCGGATACGCTACCGGCAGGAGAATTGTTTATAGTCAAATTGTGATATACATTTCCTGCGAGTATTGGCTCCCAGTTTGCAGTGACGGTTACATTGCCATTCATTGTCACGGAGGTGCTTGCGCTGTTTACATCAGCTACGCCTGCACCGCTCCACCCAATGAAGTTATAACCTTCCCTTGTTCCGGCTGCTATACTAACTGTCCCACTGGCTACATCCATAAACATGTGTGAATTTGATGCCGTCTGCCCGGTGACGCTGCCGGCGGGGTAGTTATTTACAGTCAATGTGTGGAATGACCATGCGAAGTTATACTCAAAGCCCGGTGACACACCAACGGTATTCACTCTGATTGAGAGCAAAATGCCAGCCATTTCGGGAGACAAAGGAAAACTGACTCCCGTAAAACTGCCATTATCAAGCGGGGTATTCCCTGCAAGCGGTGCTAAAAGCGCATTATTATCAGCCCGCCTTAAAGTAACCGTAACATGCGTAACATCGTCAGGAAAACCACCACCACTAACATTAACTGCAGTCGCTCCCTCGTCAATGGTAACTTGTACGCTTGGTGTTGATAATGGTTGAGGATTGGCTGCCGCGAAGGCATAAAGCGGTATCAACGTAAAACATAGCAACAGCACTATAGCTGTCTTAACAAAATGATTTTTCATGTAATGGTACTCTCCTTTTCTTTAAGCCGCAGGCCGAATCCACCAATATTCAAGTACTGCACCAGCTATATTGGGGTGTAACAATTCCACTTGAATGAAGGAATCGAGAGAAGTGAATGTAAAAAGAGTAAAAATGTCAGCAGGATAGATATAATATGGCTCCTCACCTAAAATTGAAATACGAATCGAATATTCATTAAGTGGGAACTCAAGCCCTAGTATACCAGATAACTCGATAGTAAATTGATAGTACCCTTCTGTGTCAGTTGGCATAAAATCTATAACTCTAAGTGCAGGTATACATGCACATGGGTACGCGTGGCAGTGTTCACATGGTACACAGTTGTAATCGCAAGGTGCTCCGCAGTTAGCACATGGTACGCAGTTATCGTTGCATGGAGCTTCACATACTGCACATGGTACGCAGCTGTCGTTGCACGGAGCTTCGCACACTGCACATGGTACGCAGTTGGCATTACATACTGATTCGCATACTACACATGGTACGCAATTGGCATTACATGCTGATTCACATACTACACATGGTACGCAATTGGCATCACATGCTGATTCACATACTACACATGGTACGCAATTGGCATTACATGCTGCTTCGCATACTACACATGGTACGCAGCTGGCATTACATGCTGATTCGCACACTGTACATGGTACGCAATTGGCATTACATGCTGATTCACATACTACACATGGTACGCAATTGGCATTACATGCTGATTCACATACCACACATGGTACGCAATTGGCATTACATGCTGATTCGCACACTGCACATGGGGCGCAGTCGTCATTGCACTCTGCTCCGCACACTGCGCATGGGTCGCAGTCATCATTACACTCTGCTCCGCACACTACACATGGGTCGCAGTTGGCGTTGCATGGCGCTTCGCACACTGTACATGGGTCGCAGTTGGCGTTGCATGGTGCTGCACACACTGTACATGGGGCGCAGTCGTGCACTTCTACTTCAAAACTGACAATATTTCTAACGGCAACAGACGTACCACCCACGTAGTCAAGCCGCATGATTTGTGCGGTAACTGTTGCGGTGCCTGCAGTGTTACCCACTATAGCTGCTGTCATATCTGACCCCGGAGAATCTACGGATACAACAGATGGGTCAGTTGAAACCCATGCCACATACCACAGATCCGGTAAATCCATTACTACGTTATGCACCATCTGGGTTGGGAACACGGGGGTGGGTCTCATACCGCTTCCTACGGCTTCAACTTCAAGGTCTTCGTAGCCTCCAACACATAAGGTTATGTCTATAGGAGTGGTATTGTTGGCAGGGGGGATAGGGTTGGGTACAGGTCTTAAAGCAGTTGGTGCCGGTTCTATTACCGCAGCGAAAGGACTGTTGAAATTGACGCTCATGCCAGTAGGAAGTATAACGTTAATTCTTCCTGTTACGACTCGCGGAATCAAGACTCCATTATCATAAATAGCGGTAACTCCTGTAGTCGTATTGAATGGTAAAACATCCGCTCCGCTTGCACTAATGTTTACTCTGTTGATGGGATTCCCCAATGTAATGCCCGCCATCCAACCGATTGGATTAGGTGTCGTCCATACACCAACTATCGAATACTCACCGGGGTCAAAGTATTGTGTGTCCATGCTAAATGTGGCCCCACCTGCAAAGCCTGCGTACAGCCTTCCTTGTTGTGGGCCCAAAACTAGCGTGCGTACACGTGAGTAAATAGTAAACTCAACATAATCAACCACTATACCATCGGCATTTAACAATGTGGCTGTCACAGTTATGTCTGCGTTAGTAGCACCACTTGGAATACTCCATTCAGCAGTCAAAATGTTTCCTACAACAGTTAAAGCAGCGGTGTTGTCCGATTCCCATACGATAGACCAGTCGGGGGGTAACACATAACCCTGTGGAAGCAATTCTACTGTCAGTGTCCTGTCAGCGTTCCACATAACCGGACGAACTATAGTAAATGAAGACGGGCCTACAATTTGAAGACCTGTCGGCGGTGGTGGCGGCGGGAGTGGCTGTATTCTTAACACGAGCACAACATCGTTTGCAGGTGTCGGCATGGTTAATACTGCTTCCTCGGTCTCACGATTGGGGTAAAAGCTGGTACCGCTAACTCCGCCATGTTGCCAACCCCAGATAACAAACTCGTAGCCATAGTCTATGTTGGCATTCAAGGTTACTTCCTCCCCGGCTGTTGCCGGATTCGGAGTGGCTGTTGGAGCGGCTGCTGTAGAAACTGCGCCTGTTATATGATTTATCACGATAAATGTGATGGTGCCGCTTGGTGGAGGAATCGGCCGTATTCTTAATACAAGCACGACATCGTTTGCAGGTGTTGGCATGGTGAATACTGCACCTTCGGTCTCACGGCTGGGGTAAAAACTGGCACCGCTAACTTCGCCATATTGCCAGCCCCAGATTACAAACTCGTAGCCATACTCTATGTTGGCATGCAAGGTTACTTCCTCCCCGGCTGCTGCCGGATTCGGAGAGGCTTTTGGAGAGGCGGCTGTAGATGGTGCGCCTGTTACATGATTGATTACGATAAATGTAATATTGTCATTTGGCACGTAAATTGGCCTGAATTGTGCCACAAGTGTTACGTCTCTTGCCGGCATATAAAATGTTGCGTCAGGATCGGTTGCGTCTGCTATGCCGGGGTTACCAGCTACTGCCGGAGACCATACCCAGCGAACAAACTCGTAGCCTTCTTCTGCAACTGCTTCTAAGGTTACTTCGTCGCCCACTGTTATTGGGTTGTCAGGTGTGAAGGTGGCTGTTCCCATTGCGTTGTCGTAATTTACTGTCAGAATAAACTCTGTTTGAGCAATTGGAGCGAACACTGCTGTGACGACTGCACCGCTCCAAGCGGGCATATTAAGTGTTGTTTCCGCTAATAAGCGATTCGGCGCCGGAAAAGCCGGGTAACCTATTCCAACTGCGTCCCAGCGAATAAATGTGTAGCCTGGAAGCTCCTCGGCAACTAAATATATGGTTTCCCAATGAGGTGCGGTTACAGTTGTCCCGGGAGTTCCCCCGGCGCGTGCACCTGTAGCAGTACCGCCGGTGGCAGGAGCCACGGCTACGGTTAGGTTATGCATAGGTACCACCGGTGGCGCATCGTCTATAATGATTACTACTGTGAACACAAATATGGTGCCATCCACATCCAACTCAAACGTGAGGCTTCTCTCGTCGCCAGGCTCAAACGCAACCCCGGCGGCACGGCCAACCACCACATAGGCAGAACGGTCATTGCCGTCCCAACCGCCAACGTAAATGTGAGTAGTAATGTTGGAGGCTACCGGGTCGAGTGCGTTAAGCGTTACATCTGTAGCGGGAGTGTCGCCAATCAAACCCGAGAAGTCGATCGCAATTTGCGTTGTCATGTGACTTGCGTTTATGGTGAAGGTTGCGGGTTCTGTTTCAGTAGCTGCTTCAAAAGCAACATTCTGTAAGGCTGGGTTTCCGAAATGTCCATGAGTTACACCATCGTCAGAACGTGCATCGGCTCCGATGATATAAAACCATTCACTTGGTGCGCGTTGCTCGCGGAACAGGATATCACCTTCTGTGACTGAAGTGCCGGGTTGACCCGGCACTCCAAAAAAGTCACTCAAATACACTCTGTCGCCCGGGCGAACATCTCTCCGCACCACAATAGCCGGATCGTTATACCCAGGAGCATTGGCTTGAAGGAAATGATATTGATCTTGATCGAACACTACGAAAACCAACTCGGGAAACTCGGTTTCATAGTCAGTAGGGAACCAAATGCCGGTAGTACCTGCCGGGTTTGCATTAGGTGAGTTCATACTACGCGTTGTAGCATGAACGTTCCAACCAAGGTTATTAACTACTGTTATTGTTGTTACAGGAATGTCAATAACAGTAAACCGGGCATATCCTTGCGTTGTATACGGCACAGCGGTTTGCTGACCTAAGAATGTTGTTTGAAGCCGGATATCTAATAACTGAGCATTGTTAGAACCAACCCACTTATCATTTAGAAAAAGGAAGTGATTATCAGCGCTAAGGTTATCCATTGTCGTAGTACCACGGCCAAGCATCCATGTGCTGACTTGGTTTACGCCAAGTATACCGGGAAAACGCAGGATAACGATACGTTCAAATGGGCAACCATCAAGTGTTACAACTACTGTGTACTCAACACCACCATAGGTAAACACTAAGTTAGCATCACGCCCCGTGTTAATAATGGTAAATGTATCACCTTCGTTAAGGTTGTTAAATATAATGGCATTATTTGCAGCATTGCGAAGGGTGGCGCCTGTCACGCCTTCCGGAACAACACTTGTAGTAAAGTTGCTGCTAAGGTCAACAAAATACCCTTGCCACCAAACATGGAAGCCACCAAAGCCGCCTCCTGTAAGGTTGGCAACAAACCATTGGTCTTCACCGGCAGCAGACTCAAATGTATGGAATGTAAATCCGCCACCTGTACGTGTATTTGGAGCAGAGTTGTGTTGCAACGGTCCATTAGCATGTGTGTTGTTGTTTGCACGTCTCACTTCTACACCGATGCCAGGAATTTCAACTCCGACAACTTCTACCTCTACAACAGGAAGTTCTACACTTAAACCGACAACGGTAACCGGTAAAGAAACAGTTCTACTTGCGGGGCCGCCCACTGTTACAGAACCCATAATTACAGCACCTTGGGGGACGCCATTCAAAATTGTAAAATGGTCAAAAGGCCCTTCAGCAACAGCTGTACCGTCTATATACAATGTAACACCTGTCATGCCATCAAACTTAACGATCGTTATATCGGCAAATGGATTTCTTCCGTCCAGCATAAATGGAATTCTCACAAATGTTCTGCCGCCATAATCAAAAGTTAGCCAAGCTTGGGTGTTATTGTTGAAAAGAGTGATAACATCGCCACCCATCCCAAAGGAATGTGTAATGGTTGTATCAACCCAATTGGCATTAGATATTCCTATATTTGTAACACCTTCAGGCACAAGATGCTGGGAGAACAGGCTTCCAAACCAAAGATCTTCATCGCCTGTGGTTCCTGTCATTCTGCCGGCAAGAGCATGATATCCTGCAGCATGTAAACGCACTTCGTATGCACTGCCATTATCGAAAACAATAAAGGGGTTAGCAGTATTATTGCCTGATACAGGAACATTTTGATACACCCAACCGCCCTGAACGACGCTTACAGTAGCCGGGCCATTTATGCCCGAAACTGTAATTTCACGGAGTGGTACATCAAGCTCAAGAGGAATACCGTTGTCCGCATAGTCATTCACGTCACTTATGCTTACAGGGAAGCTAAAGGACATTCCATTCCTATATGCTTGGACAGTCAATACACCGGCGGTTGGAAAATGCGCCACAGGCAAGTTAAATGTGTAAGAGCCGTCAGCGTCTAATGTCACTGTCTGCCAACCACTTATGTTTGAGTTGTAATTAACTCTAACTCCGTCAACACCAGGGAAATTGACAGTGATTTCAAGGTCATTCCCGGAAACAGCTACTGGAGCATCATGCGAATATATATCCGCAAACACCTGCACCGGCATCTGCGCAAACATAAACACAAAAACCAATAAAATTGCCAACTTACGCTTAAAAGCTTTCATAAATCTCTCCTTTTCTGCCGCTCTTGGCGGTATGCGCAATTGAATAAGAGAAAAACTACATACAAAAAACCAGATTTTCGCAAAATGCGCGACTATCTATTTTAAGTAGTGTTTCCCCGTATGCTTTTCTGTTGCGAGACTTTCTCGTTTTCAGCATTCAAAGCATTAAGCCCGGCTTGGATAAGCAGCCGGATCATTTCAGACTGCGTACGGTCGTAGAACTTCATTTTTGCTTTGTTCATCACCGGTACCATGTCCGGCGTAACAGTAAATGTCATACGTTTATGCGTGGTAGGCATTTGCATCACCTCCTTTCGCGCTCTCCCAGGGGAGATATGTATAAAAATTGAACATATGAACTGATGAACCTGTGAACATATGAATTAATTGCCATTATTACTCATAACTTCAAACCCGTCAAGTCTTTTTTTGAAAACGCAAAACACTGCAAACGGACAGTCTCTTCCGAAGCTGTCCGTTTGCAGTAATCATAAGCCGTACGAGAAGGTGAACTTCCACCTCACGCATAGTAAAACTGTATCCTTCTTGTACCAAGTGTAGTCTAAAAAAATCTAAAATAAAATTGCCCCGCTAAGTCGCTCGACTAGCGGGGCAATAATTTTATTTTTATAAGAAATTAAATAGGCTTACTTTGCAGCTTCCTTCTTTTTGAATGTTCGGAATGCGCCAAGTGAAAGTAGTACGCCTACCAATGCCAATACAGATACTGATACGATTAGCGCCGGTATAGACATAACAGAGCCATCAAAAGTTTGTGGGTTAACCCTTCTTGCTGTGTCGGGGGTACCCGGAGCATCTGTTGGGTCGTCGTATGCTACATATGCAACGTCCGGAGCCAGCAGGTCAGCTTGAGCCACCGTAGTGTATACAGGAAGTTGCGAAATGATAATTGGCTCGTAAACGGTGTATAAAACATCACCCGGTTGAGGGTCTTCTCCTACTACCGGTGTGTAGCTTGGAGTACCTGACTGCCAAGGCTGCCAAGGGATGTATGGCAATGTGGATGGAGGTGGTGCGCCCAAATCCGGCGCAGATGGCGGTGGGAGTATAATAGGAGGTAATGGGAAGAAAGGAGGCGTTGGGGGCGTTGGAAGATATGGGTACTCGCCTTCCGGTATAATATAGAAATGTGCTTCATATACACCGCCCGGTACGGTTGTAAGCGTACGATAATACCCGCCTATCACAACATAGCCTTCCGGAATGGTTTCAGGGTTGATGCGTACTACCAAGTCGCCTACAGGTACTTCGCCAAAGTCGAAGAAGCCGTCTTCGTCCGTTACTCTGTAGCCAATTCTGTTGCCTTCATCGTCGTACAAGTAAACGGTTACACCCGGTATTGGGCGGCCTGTTTCGTCACAAGTTACTGTACCTGTAAGAACCGGCGGCTCTGTGAGGCTGCGGGTAATAGCCATGAATAAATTGCCAAGTTCAAACTCAAAGAGTCCGGCCACGTTAAGCTCATCAATTTCTATCAGCTCATCAATTTCACCAACGGATAGCGTTATGGTAATGTCAGTTGCCGGTACGAGGCTACGTATGTTAACAGTGCCGCTGGCAGTGTTTTCCAGTTCACCTGTCGCCCAAAATTGTTGGGAGATAAAGTCATTAGCTGTCGGACACCAAAAAGCAATTTCAATCAAAATGGTTACAGGTGCATCTGTGTAGTTAAACCGGATTGGATTTCCGCCTGCATCAACCATCATTAGGCGGTCTCCTTCGGCTAAACTCACGTGTTCTGCGCCTGCACCAATCTGTCCTGCACCTGCACCTAAACTGCTTTGTGAAGCACTCTCTACCCAAAATGTAATCGCATTATTCCACTGCAACATGTTTCGGGGAATGTGTGCGGGCCAGGCAGAGTTCAACAAGTCCGGGCGAAAGGCAAGGCGCCTTACCTCCGTTATATAGGTCCAATGAAGGGGAAGTTCGGGATCCGGGCTTAGTTGCAGTGCTTCTGCATTAGCATCCGAAATGCGGAATGTACCCGCACCGGCACCACCGGGAATAATATGTGTATAACCATGAAGATTAAGTGCATCAAGTGCTGCAATCAGTTGATCCAATTGTGCTGCGTACTCCTGCACATTTGCCTGTGCTTCTATTATTGCATTTGCATTGTTAACGGCTGCTTGCATATCCATTAGCGCTTCAGCTTCTGCCACCAATGCTTCAACCGCAGCCTTGTGTGCTGTGGCTGCATTATTACGGGTTTGCTGCCTGTTTGCCGCTACTGTTGCAAGGGTACTGTCTATATTTAGTTCGAGATTAACTTCTGCGTTAAGCCATGCTTGTAACAACGCATTTGCGGCTACTTGAGCGGCTTCGGCCTGTGCTATGGCGGCCTCTACTTGTGCAGCGGTTGCACCTGTTCCCATAGCTTCTGCGGCAGCATTGGCCAGCGCATTCGCTTGGTTTTGGGCGGCAGCATATGCGTTCCATGCCGCTGTAACAGCGTTTTCCAGGGCTAACAGTGCGCTTGCTTCTGCATGGGGTTGGTTTGTAATGAAACTTGTAACTGATGTGTTGAATGCGGTTTCGTTTGCTGCGGCAGCAGCTAATGCCGCTTCCGCCGCGGTGTTAGCTGCAGATACTACTCCGGCCGCCACTTCCGCTGCTTCAATTGCATCATTTGCGCTTTCGATAGCATCCCCAACTTCTGTGAGAATTTGATTGATTTCATCGACTGCGTCATTGATTGCGTCCACCGCAACATCAATCGCCGCTTGTCTGTCGGAAATGTTTGTTGAACTGATGGCGCCGATGGCTTGTTGGGCATTTGTTAACGCCACACTCGCGGCGCTTCCGGACGCAAAAGCTAAGCTCATTGTGCTAAACATAAGCATCATCGCCAACAGCATGGCTATGGCTTTTTTCATATGTTTGCTTGTACTTGTTGTTGCTTTTTCAAAACTCATTTTGACAACTCCTTTGATTTTTTTTGCTACCATTGTGATGTTCCTCTTTGTAAAAAAACAAGAGAAAGTATGAACATATGCACCGCTGAACATATGCACCGCTGAACATATGCACCGCTGAACATATGCACCGCTGAACATATGCACCGCTGAACATATGCACCGCTGAACATATGAACTTTTTGCTATTATTGCTTATAAACCTCAATCCGTCAAGTCTTTTTTTAGAAAAATCGGAAGGCGCACAAAAATTGTGGCAAAATTACGGCACAAATTGTTGTACAATTGCCCCTTAATAACTTCAAGAAAATAGTAGAAAATGACACATCTTTGTTCCTAAAATGAAACACTCCTATAATGTATAACTTGTATGAACTTGTGTATAATATGAACTGTGGAGGTGATACGCATGCCAACAGAAAAACCGCGTTATACAATAGTTATGGATGATGAGCTTTTAAAAGAAATTGACGATTTTCGCTTCGAGAATCGTTATGCCAGCCGCTCTGCCGCCACGTTGGAATTGATACGCCGTGGTATGAAGACTCTTGAAAAAAAGCAGGTCAAGGGGGTCAAGAGCAAGGCTAGAGTGGCTCGCAGTGCTTAATGTATTGAGGTTTTTGCAGGGGAGCAGGATAAAAAAAGAAGATGCTTTGCCGGCCGGAATGGCTGGAGGCATCTTCTTTTTTGGTTATATTCGATATGAATTGAAGAATTTTTTGAGTGTGGTTTGCTTTGGGCGATAGTACGAAAATAAAATTCAGTTGGTGATAAAATATCACCAACTGACTAACGCTTTTTCATACTCTATGTTTCCTGCAAAACATTGTCTCACCCGCCCATAAACATATAATATGTACGCCATGGTAGTTGCTCCTCAGCGTATTTTCCCCAAGTATACCATGGATTTGTTATCTACCTAGTATATCGTCACGCTACAATCCTTTAACCATTGGCGGGTTTCCCGCACATCATCTTCATAAATATACTTAGCCGAAAATACACCTTCATATTCTTGCATGCACTTCAAAAAATGATAATCGCCTTCGTGCATTGGTAAGCCGCTCAATTTACTCTTATCCACCCAAACCAACTCACCCTCGTTACATGGTTTAATTGTGCCGGAAAATGCTGTGGCAGTAAACAAGAAAACATACCAATCTTCTTTTTGCTTTGCAAACTTGGGAAAGGTCATAATCCCCCGCAATTGCGGGGTGCTTATTGTCAGCCCGCTTTCTTCATATACTTCCCTTATCACACATTCCTCCGGGGATTCTCCTGCTTCAAACTTGCCGCCCAGCCCAACCCATAAGCCTTCGTGCATGTCGTTTTCTTTTTTCGTCCTGTGTAGCATCAGATATTGGTCGTCTTTTTCGATATAACAAAGTGTGCCTAGTTTCATGAGATTTATCTCCTATTCTGTATTCATCTCCCACTTTTGCGTACTATAATACGTGACTTATTATTGAAAATCAATCTTGTAAAAATTTAGGATAAAAAAATTATTCTTGACAATAACATGTGCGCTCATTATGATAACGTCAGTTATATTTGTAGGAAAAGAGGGGTATAATATGCCACCAAAGGTAAAAATGACAAAAGAAAACATTGTTGAGGCATCCCTCAATATAGTGCGCCGCGACGGTATCACCAAGCTAAACGCAAGGTCTGTCGCAAAAGAGTTAAAATGCTCTACACAGCCAATTTACAGCTTTTATGCGACAATGGAAGCATTAAAAACCGACGTAACCAAAGCCACCAACGATTATTTTGACGACTATTTGGCAGAGCGCATAAGCCGCCAAGAAAGTACATCGCCATACGGAGCAAGCGGCTTGGCATACATCCAATTTGCAAAAGATGAAAAGGAACTTTTCAAACTCCTTTTTATGCAGGATAATATATACGCGCGGGAATGGGAGAAAGCGCACAGTTATCAAATAGAAATGGTTAAGGCGGCAACCGGGCTTAGTAAAGATAATGCTAAAAAATTTCATCTTCAAATGTGGACGTTTGTTCATGGAATAGCCACTTTTTTTGCTACATCTTATTTAAGTATAAGTGACGAAATCATTAACGAGTTGATGACGCGCACATCTTTTACCATGTTAGAAACTTATACAAAAGGCAGAGAGGTAAAAAAGAAAATAATGTCTTGTACAAAATGTGGGATACAACTGGTTGATTCTAAACTGTCTGATAGTTATGAAAAAACATTGAATACTTTTGATAATGACAAAGAACCTATATACAGTATTTACCACTGCTTTCATATGTAACAACAGACCAATACGCGCAATCAGCGTATATATTATTATGAAATGAAAAGGAGCGATGTTTTATGAAAAAATTATGCAAATCCAGAACAAACAGAGTAATTAGCGGGGTATGCGGCGGCATAGCGGAATACTTCAATATCGACCCAACCATTGTCCGTGTCATTTGGGCACTGTTCACATTCTTCAGCGCATTTTTTGGCGGCATAGTTTTGTACATTATTTGTGCCGTTGTTATGCCTGAAGCACCTGACAGCACACTACCAAACGACTACGCAGACCATTCGGATCACCAAAATTAAATATTAAAAAGGAGCGATAACTAGGAGGTTTTGCAATGAAAGGAAACCAGAAATTTTTCATATGTAAACGCTGCGGCAACATAGCAGACCTTATCGAAAACAAGGGCGTACCACTGGTTTGCTGTGGCGCTGAAATGTCAGAACTAATTGCAAATACAGAAGACGCAAGTACGGAAAAGCATTTGCCCGACATAACCATAACAGAAAACGTGATGCATGTTGCGGTTGGAAGTGTTCTGCACCCTATGGAAGCCGCCCATCACATCATGTTTATATATGTTGAAACAGCGCATGGCGGGCAACGCAAATCGTTAGAAATAGGCAACGCGCCAAAAGCTTCATTTTGCTTTTCTGATGATAAGGCAGTTGCAGTTTACGCCTATTGCAACCTGCATGGGCTTTGGAAAGTGGAAGTTAACTAGCTTTATGCTTACATTTGAGGAAGCCCAAGCGGCTTTGGACGAACTCATTGCCGAGCTTCCGCCGGAAATATTTAAAGGGCTGAACTGTGGTGTATCACTGGTACAAGACCCGTTATATGACAGCAATGGACTGTTAATATTGGGGCAGTACCATGTAGAGCCTCACGGGTTAGGCCGGTATGTAACCATCAATTACGGCTCATTAGTGGCTGCGCATGGGTATTTAAATCCCGAAGGGTTTAGAGAAAAAATGAAACACGTGCTGCATCACGAACTGACGCATCATTTGGAACACCTAGCCGGCGACCGTTCTTTGGAAATTAAAGATGCGCAACATGTTAGGGAGTTACTTGCGAAAAGACATAATTAGTGGGAATACGTCCTAAAGGCGGAGATTTTATCTCTGCCTTTTTTGTGTGCTAAACCTCGATAGCTTGTCATATACTTTTCCATACGGTTACCCCACTATAGAAAAGAGGTTGCTTATGTTGCTTAGAATCGCAGGCGCATTAGCCGTAATGCTGGGCTGTGCAGGGCTTGGGCTGTACTACTCCGCTAAAGATGGCTTTCGCATATACGAATTGCAGGAGCTGAAAAAGGCGCTGCTCATCCTCTCGTCAGAGATTGAATATATGCGTGCGCCCCTTAATATTGCCTGTGCCAACATTGCAAAACGCACAGAGTCAACTATAGGCGCACTTTTTTTGCAATTTTCCCAATTGCTGGCAGATGGCAAAGGCGAGACAGCTTACCGGCTTTGGGTAACTGCTATGGAGAGCTTAAAAGGAAAAACCTTTATGGCAAATGAAGATTTGTCTGTTGTGGACGGGTTTGGCAAAACTTTGGGGTACTTGGACAAGCAAATGCAGCAAAATGCCATCAATTATGCTGTGAGTTATATAGATGAAAAAGCTGCCGCACTGCAAACGCAGGAGGATAAAAACAAGCGCATGTACCGCAGCCTTGGCGTAATTTGCGGGCTGTTGATAACGGTAGTGTTATGGTAGAGGAGTTATAAAAATGGATATAGGTGCGCTATTTCAAATTGCAGCGGTGGGGATTTTAGTTGCGGTACTAAACCAGGTGCTTATACGTGCGGGGCGCGAAGAACAAGCCATGATGATTAGCCTTGCCGGTATTGTGCTTGTGCTTTTTTGGGTAATTCAATATGTGAACGATTTGTTTACAGAGGTGCAAACGATTTTTAATTTGTAGGCGTGATAGTTAAAAACCCCTTCCCCAAAGTCGAAATATGTACTACAATAGACATGTGCTTGTATTGTTTGAGGGCGTAGCCCTCATTAGAATGAAGGGAGTAATGGAGAATGCCACCAAAAAAATCGGCAAAGTCAGAAAAAAAATCCAAGGAAGTCGTAGTATTAGATTCGGCGGCAGCCAAGGAGGAAGCGTTACATAACGCCTTGTCCAACATAGAAAAGCAGTTTGGCAAGGGTGCCGTCATGAAAATGGGCGAAAAAATGGGTGACACCACCATACCGGTAGTGACAACAGGTATACTGAGTATAGACCTGATACTTGGTGTAGGCGGCGTCCCCAAAGGGCGTATTGTAGAAATTTACGGGCCGGAATCTTCCGGTAAAACCACACTGGCCCTTCATATTGTTGCGGAACTGCAAAAGCTGGGCGGTATCGCCGGATACGTAGACGCGGAACATGCACTGGACCCTGTTTATGCAAAAAAACTTGGCGTAAATATAGATGAGTTGTACATCTCCCAACCGGACGACGGCGAGCAGGCACTGGAAATTTGCGAAGCAATGGTACGCTCTGCCGCTATAGACATTGTAGTGGTAGACTCGGTTGCGGCACTGGTTCCCCGTTCGGAAATTGAAGGCGATATGGGGCAAAGTTCCGTTGGTGTACAAGCCCGGCTTATGTCGCAGGCATTGCGCAAACTGACGGGTATCACCCACAAAACCAATTGCATAGTCGTATTCATTAACCAATTGCGCGATAAAATTGGCGTAACCTACGGCAGCCCGGAAACGACAACCGGCGGCCGCGCACTTAAATTTTACTCGTCTATACGTGTGGATATCCGCCGGGCGGAGGCCATAAAAATTGCCGAAAATACAGTGGGAAACCGCACAAAAATAAAAATCACCAAAAACAAAGTGGCTCCGCCGTTTAGAAATTGCGAAGTGGACATAATGTATGGTGAAGGTATTTCTAAACTTGGAGACTTGCTGGACCTTGGCGCACAGCTTGGGCTGGTTAACAAAAGCGGTTCTTGGTTTTCTTATGGCGAAACGCGCCTGGGGCAAGGCCGGGAAAATGCAAAACAATACCTGCGCGACAACCCGGAAATTGCACACGAAATAGAAAGCAAAGCGCGCGAACACTATGGAATGAAGCCGCTGGAAGCACTTGTGGCACCGGATAATTTCATTCCTGTAGATAAAGAGGCACTGGCAACAGAAGATTTTGACGATACTTTGGAAATTGAAATACTGGATACGGACCTTGACGACTAATTTGGAGGGTAAATAAAATGAACAGTGCAATTGGCGAGATAAAAATTTTTGCGGCAAATGCAAACCAGCAATTGGCAAATGCCATCGTAAACCATCTTGGCTTAGAAATGGGAAAGTCTGTATCGCAAAGGTTTGAAGACGGCGAATGGGACGTACGGATAAACGAAACCGTACGCGGTATGGACGTTTTTATTGTGCAGTCTACAGCAAGAACACCATATGGATCAGTGAATGACCACTTGATGGAACTGCTTATTATGATAGATGCGATGCGCCGTTCTTCGGCGGGCAGAATTACCGCGGTTGTGCCGTATTTTGGATATGCAAGACAAGACCGCAGGGATCGTTCCCACGCCCCGATAAGCGCAAAACTTGTTGCGGATATGATAACTATCGCGGGTGCCGACCGTATTCTTTCTATGGACTTACATTCCCCACAAGTTCAAGGCTTTTTTAATATTCCGTTCGACCATTTGTCTGGCGTTCATACATTTATAAACTATTACCGGGACAAAGGGTATGATTTGAGCAAAGACTATGTTGTAGTTGCGCCGGATTTTGGCAGTGTTTCACGTTGTAACATTTTTGCAGAGGCACTGGGAATACCGCTTGCCATAGCCGAAAAACGCCGTGACGCCGAAACCGGCAAACCCAGAGTTGCCAATTTTATAGGCAATGTAGACGGCAAAAAAGTGATATTGTTGGATGATGTGCTAACCAGCGGCAATTCCCTTAACGAAGTGGCAAAAAAGCTGGTGGAAGAAGGCGCAGAGTCTGTTTATGCCTGTGTAACGCACCCTATGCTTTCCGGCAAAGCGGTTGAAACCATAGCAGAATCCCCTATTTCAGAGGTTATTGTGCTGGATACTATTGAAATCCCACCGGAAAAACGCCATCCCAAAATTGTAAGGCTTTCTGTTGCGGAGCTGTTTAGCAAAGCGATCAGAGGCATACACGACCATAAGTCTATCGGCAGGTTTTCCCGAAACTCCAGGGGCGTATTGCTTAATAATTAACGCCTATGTAACTGCCGCAATTCTTCCTTAGTAATACAGCCCGTAAGCAGCACCCCAAACAGATATATGAACATTAATATACCGATGCTAACCACAAGCCCCATGCGAAGCCCCGCCATTTCCAAAAGCCATCGCGTTGCCGCAAGCCGTGCAACCAGGCCAGCGGCAATGGCGGCAAGCAGGGGCTTTAGCATCCATTTTGTATATTCCATTTCCAGCGGCATGTACTGCCGCACTTTAACAAGCCCCAGCGCAATGACCACCAGCAAACTCACAAGCCAGCCAAATATATAGCCCGTTAGCCCAAACTGCGGCACAAATACATATATAAACGCAATACTAATTGCAGACGAAATCAAACTGTTACGGAAAATAAACATCTGGCAGCCCAGCCCGTTTAACACCCCGGATATCACTATTTGCATGTAGATAAACGGGCACATAATGCCCAAAAGCTTGAGCATTAGCCCGAGGGGCTGGTTGTAAATGGCCATTCCTAATTCATGGGAGAAGAAAATGAACAACGCTGCCGCTCCCATGCCCGTTATAGCGGCAAAAAGGAGTGACTTGGACGCTATCGAAGAAACGCCGCGCAGGTCTTTGCTTGTTACGGCTTCTGACACGGCCGGCACCAGTGTAACACTTAGTGCCGTAAGCACCGCCGTAGGAAAGAATATCAGCGGCATTGCCATACCGGTTATACGCCCAAATTCACTAATCGCTTCTGCGGCGGAAAGCCCAAACATTTGTAAGCGGCTGGGTATTAAAACATTTTCCCATGCGGAAAGTAGCGAGCCCGCAACGCGGTTGCCTGTAAGAGGCAGTGCCATGCACATGATTAGTGTGAAGATTTGGGCAGATGAAAGTGTCGGGCGGACGTCGTGGTTTGACGGGCGAACACAGTTCGCCCCTACATGTTGGGTGCGTCCGGCATTTGCGGCATCCGGTTTTCGTAGGGGCGAACTGTGTTCGCCCGTTTTTTTATTTTTGTTTTTTCGCCATCTATACGCCGCAAACACAAACACACACGAAAAAATTTCTTCCACCACAATTGCGAACAGCGCAACGGCGGCGGCGTACTCCAACCCACGCGGCACAAACCGTGCGGCCAAAAGGTATACGATAACCATGCGCACAATTTGTTCCAACACCTGATTTATAGCCGGTATTTTGGCTTCTTGCAAGCCAATAAAATACCCGCGCATACATGTCCCTGCTGCCATAAACGGGAACGCAAAAGATAAAATGCGTAATGGCAGCAACGTGCGCATATCATTAAAAAAATGTACCGCCAAAAATTCTGCTCCAAAGTAAAGCATCGCAGATAGTATCAAGCCAAGCATAGTTGTAATGGCTACAGACTGACGCAACATTCGCGACATGTTGCCGTATTCGCCTTTTGCCCGCTCTTGGGCGGTTAATTTGGACACCGTCGTATTAAAGCCCGCGCAGGAAATGCTCCATGCCAAGGCATATACGGGCATGATTAGTTGGTAAAGGCCCATGCCTTCTGCGCCCATTAAATTGGACATGTATATGCGGTAGGCAAAGCCTAAAATGCGGGTTGCTATACCAGCAAGGGTGAGGATTAGCGCGCCGGTGAGTATGCGTTTGCGATTGATGGTGTTCACCTCCGTTACCTTGAATATATATGAACGAATTGCCGCAGTCATGCTATAATGTTGGAAACGCGATATTTAACGGAAAGACGTGAACCCATGAAAAAAATCCTAATCGTAGAAGACGACAGCCATATAAGCGAAATGCTATGCCATCTATTGCGCCAGAACGGATATACCCCCACCGCCGCGTATTCCGGCACAGAGGCGTTACTTACACTACCGCAAGGCGGCTTTTCTCTTGTGCTGCTTGACTTGATGCTACCGGGCAAAACTGGCGAGGAAGTTTTAACAGAAATCCGCACCAGCTCCAACATTCCAATTATCGTTTTAACCGCGCGGGCAGACAAAGAAACCACAATAAAGCTGCTGCAATTTGGCGCAGACGATTACATTGTAAAACCCTTCGACAACAACGAACTGCTTGCTAGAATAGACGTTCAGCTTCGCCGTGCCGCGCCTGCGCAACCGGATGCAGCGCAAATAAGCTACAAAAAGCTAACACTCGATATGGACGGTTACGACGCTTCTATCGATGGCAAAAAAGCAGGGCTGTCCAAACGGGAGTTTGAAATTTTGCGCCTGATGATATCGCACCCGCAAAAGGTGTTTACAAAAAACAACCTGTACGAAAGCGTTTGGGGTGGGGAATTTTTAGGCGATGATAATACAATTAATGTGCATATCAGCAAGCTTCGCGGGAAGTTAAATGCCCTTTCGCCGGAGGAGTATATTCAAACCGTGTGGGGGATTGGGTTTAAGATGAAAGAATAGACGAACCCCATAAACGGTACGGCATGGAAGCCGTACCCTACAACCCAACAATTTCGGTATTTCGTAGGGTCGGGCTTCCATGCCCGACCGTTTGCAGCGCTACCTGCAATCCAAAACACCTATACCTGCTAGCAGGTATGCCCACAAAACATTTAAGACTTTTTTAAGATTTCGCTAAGACTTAATAAAGATTCCTGCGTTATTATTACCTCATCAACAAGGAGGGAACACAAAAATGACAATTCTAAAAACACAAAACTTAACCAAACGCTACGGCGGTAAGGCCGCTGTAGACAACGTCAGTTTTAACCATCCAAAAAGGTGACATTTACGGCCTAATTGGCCAAAACGGCGCAGGTAAAACCACTTTCATGCGCATGGTCACATCGCTATGCCGCCAAGACAGCGGAAGCATATCGCTGTTCGGCGAAACAAGCGAAGCCGGAATGCAAAAAGCACGGGCACGCATGAGCGCAACCATAGAACAGCCCGCCATGTATCCAAGCCTGACAGCGGCGCAAAACTTGGAATATTACCGCATACAACGCGGCATTCCGGACAAAACTGTGGTACAAAAGGCCTTGCAATTTGTTGCCCTTACCGACACAGGTAATAAGAAATTCAAAAATTTCTCCATGGGAATGAAGCAGCGCCTGGGGCTTGCGCTCACCACGCTCAGCAATCCGGATTTTGTTATCCTGGACGAGCCAATTAACGGCTTAGACCCCATGGGCATCATAGAAATCCGCAAACTTATACAGCACTTGAGTGAAAAGGGCATCACCATTTTACTGTCCAGCCACATATTAACGGAGCTTTCGCAGGTTGCCACAAAGTACGCGTTCCTGCACGAAGGCAAGCTGATTAAAAACCTCACCCATGCAGAGTTGCAGGAAGAATGCAAACGCGCACTATCCTTAGTGGTAGACGACACGGCAAAGGCTTCCGCCATTTTGGAAACCGCCTTGCATATCCGCAATTACAAGCAAGTGGGCACAAATGAAATACGCGTGTACGAGCAACTGGACAATTCCGCGGAAATTTCGTTTCAGCTTGCAACGGGCGGCGTGCGCGTGTCTGCCATGCAAGAAGTGGGCGACAGTTTAGAAGATTATTTCAGAAATGTGATTGGCGGTGGTTCACATGCTTAATATGATGCGTGCAGATATGTATAGGATTTTTAGGGGGAAAGGGGTTTATACCACCTTTGCCATCATGTTAGCTTTTGCGATTTTGACAGTATTTGTCTTTAGATCGGCTATGCAGGTTGGGTTTGTCGAAGACATTCCCGAGGCACTTGAAGTGATGACCGGAGCGTATGCAGCGCCAATAATTCTTAACTCTATGGACATCCTTATGTTCTTCTTTCTTCCGTTCATTATTATTTTGGCCGTGTCGCCATTTTCAAGCAATGCAGTAAAAAATGAACTGACGATTGGCATCAGCCGTGTTAAGTTTTATCTTTCCAAATTTGCACTCAGCTCTATCCTCAGCGTTATTTTTATGGCTTTATATCTCGTCATATCTGTGGCTTTGGCAACAACAGTTGACGGCTTTGGCTACTGGGGAAATGGACTGCTTACAGATGTAGTACAATCATTTGGTATGCAAATACTTTTTGCATTAGCACTAAACGGCGTGGGCATGTTCTTTTCCTTCATCACACGGAATACAGGTGCCACAGTAGGCATTTATCTTGCCATTATACTTGCGCCGCAATTAATCATTGGGCTGCTTGGTATGGCATTTCCGGGAGTTATGGAGTTTATGTATTACGATTTAGCCAGCCAGTTTGGTATATTTGCACAGGTATCTCGCCTGTCCGGTACAGAAATTGCCAGAGGAATTGCCGTTGGCTTAGGATATTTATTGATACCGACAATTGGTGGTATTATGCTTTTCAGAAAAGCGGAGATAAAGTAATTCGATTAGGAAGGCGGCAAAAAAATGTTTATCGCCATATGTATTATTCTCGGGCTGTTGGTTCTCGCATGTTTGCTGCGCCTGACATTCCTAAAGCGTGAAGTTCGTAACTTGAACATCGCGCTTTTAGCGATTGTGAACACAGACACCAACGCACAATTAACAATGCTTACATCCGACAAAAGCATCGCTGCTTTTGTAAAAGCCATTAACCTTATGCTGGAGCGCAACCGCCGCAACTTTGTAGAAAAAGTGCGTATAGAAACCGACCTAAAGCGTGCCATCACCAATATCTCGCACGACTTACGCACGCCGCTTACTTCTGCCCGCGGATATTTGCAAATGCTGGAATCTTCGGAGCTGGATGCAGAAACCAAAGCCCGCTACTTGTCCATCATACAGGAACGGCTGGACGCCTTACAAACACTTATGAACAGCCTGTTCGAATTTGCCCGTGTTATGGAGGGCGATGTCACAATAGATATGCAACAAGTCAATATCTGTAACGTACTGCGCGATGTACTTTCCGCCAATTTCACGGAGCTGGACAGCAGAAACTTCACTGTAGATACCGATATCCCCGACACACCTGTACTGTGCCTTTGCGACACAGATACGCTGCAACGCGTGCTACAAAACCTAATAAAAAACGCCTACACTCATGGCAGGGAATATTTGCGCATTCGCCTGGACGGCAGCACAATAGAAATTGCCAATAAGCTAAACGGGCAAGTGGATACAACACAAATTTTTGACCGTTTCTATACGGCAGATGCGTCCCGCAGCAACAAAAGCACCGGCCTTGGGCTTGCCATTGTAAAGGAACTGATGGGGCATATGGGCGGGCAGGTATCGGCAAGCACGGAAGGAGATATGCTGGTTATGCGTGTAACGCTTCCTAAATAACCCCCGCAATAAATTTTCATTGCATCTATTGGCAATATATCAAAAAAGGAATATTGTATGTGTAAGGAGATTTACTTACAAACGGCTTTGTAAAGAAAACACGAAAAACCCCAGCCGGCCAAATTGTACTTGCTAAGAAATATAAAGCCGATTATGAAGGGAGTGCTGAAAAATGAGTGATTATGAAAAACATTTAGATGAACAGTTCAAAGACCCGGAATTTGCCGCTGAATGGGAACGTCAGCGCCCGGAGAGGGAGTATATCAAAGCGATTATCTCCGCTCGTATGGAGTTGAATTTAACACAAAAAGAATTAGCAAATAAAACCGGTATTAGACAATCTAATATAAGCCGTATAGAAAATGGGAACAGTAGCCCAACAATAGCCACTTTACAACAGCTCGCAAATGGGATGGGCAAAACGCTTCATATTGAATTTAGACAAAAAGCGAATTAAAATAAAAGCGGTTCAGAAAATTGACTCTGAACCGCTTTTTGAAAACAATGCGAGGAGACTACCCCAATGAAATACGACTGCTTAATTGTAGACGACGAAGTGGCACTATCGGAAAGCACATGCGAGTATTTTAATATGTTCGACGTAAAAACAGCCTGGGTTGCAGACCAGCAAGCTTGCCTTGATTTTTTCCTTGAAAACGAGGCAAGCTTAATTCTGCTTGACATAAACCTGGGGGACGACTCCGGCTTTGACCTGTGCAAACACCTGCGAAAGACCACAGATGCCCCAATTCTATTTATAAGTGCACGCACCAGCAACGACGACATGATACTTGCGCTAAACATCGGCGGCGACGATTACATTCAAAAGCCGTACGCGCTGTCCGTTTTACTCGCAAAAGTAAAAGCAGTGCTAAAGCGGTATCAAGCACAAGATAAAGAGGCCGAAATATTTACTGCCGGAGATTTGCAAATTAATTTTTCGCAAGGTACTGTGCATGTAAAAGGACAAAAAGTCGAACTCAAAGCCATGGAATACAAATTGCTTTCGTGCCTTGTAAAAAATAAAAACCGCGTTGTATCCAAAGACGAGATTTTCGACAAAGTGTGGGAAACATCATTTGTTGGCGACAACACACTTAATGTGCATGTGCGGTACTTGCGCGAAAAGATAGAGGAAAATCCAAAGGAACCGCAATATATCAAAACGGTGTGGGGAACGGGATACGTGTTTGAGGTTGAAATCACATGACAAAAGCCATAATTTGCATACTGCTTATTACCGCACTGGGCTACATTGCGGTATTTTTTGCGTTTCGCGCGAGTACACCGCAACCGGATACCGTGCTCATCAACGACGCTTTGATGATCATACAACAAGGGCAAGGCGAAGATGCTGCGGACGCTGTGGTTTTTCTGGAAATGCGATTAGCCGATGCATTCGAAGATATGGATGCCGCCAGAAAAAGCCGGGATAACGCATTGCAAATATTCATGTATATTTTAATTACCATGCTTTCTGCGGCAGGCATATCGCTGTACCTCTACTGCGAAAGGAAAATTCTAACCCCTTTCCGAAAGTTGCAAGCTTTTGCCCAGCGTGTAGCCGCAGGCAATTTCGACATGCCGTTGGAAATGGACAAAAGCAACCAGTTCGGCGCATTTACGGAAAGCTTTGACCTGATGCGTGAGGAGCTGGACAAAGCAAAAGAAAGCGAGCGCAAGGCCAACCAAAGTAAAAAGGAGCTTGTGGCCTCGCTAAGCCACGACATTAAAACGCCAATTGCGTCTATAAAAGCGGTGACAGAACTTATGCTTGTCAAAACGTCGGACGAAAAAGAGCAAGCGCGCCTGCACACAATCACCGCCAAGGCAGAGCAAATCAATTCGCTTATAACAAATATGTTCCACGCAACACTGGAGGAACTTCAAGTGCTTACCGTTACACCTGTTGAGGTTGAAAGTACAGAAATAGCAAGCCGGATTACCAACGCAGACTATAACAAGCAAGTAATGCCCTTTGCGTTGCCAAACTGCCTGGTCATGGCAGACTTGCTGCGGTTGCAGCAGGTGTTTGATAACGTAGTTAGCAATTCATATAAATACGCCAATACGCGTATCGCAATAAATGCGTACTTTCAAGACCAGCACCTTGTAATAGATATACAAGACTTTGGCGCGGGTGTTACTGAAGAAGATTTGCCGCTTATATTCAACAAATTCTACCGCGGCAAAAATACCGAAAATGTAAGCGGGCAAGGCTTGGGGCTTCACATATCCAAATATTTTATGGAGCAAATGCAAGGGGACTTGCAGGGCGAAAACCGCCCGGATGGGTTTGCTATGAAGGTGATGGTAAAACTTGCAGTGTAAATATTGCATTTGTGGTATAATAATTCTACTGTACTATGAGAGGATGCAGAGCCATGGAAATGTCTAACACAATAAAACAGTTTACCATGGTGTTTGAATATTTTGATAATATGTGGATTGCACAATGTGAAAAATTGCGAATAACACTGGAAGGAAATTCTTTTGATGCATTGGTTGCAAGAATGAAAGAGGCCATTCAAGAAATTGCAGAAGTCGAACTGGGACACAAAGATGATATACAGTTAGTAATTACAGTACAAGAGCGAATTGATGAAATAAAAGCGGTGAGCTAGTGGCTGATTACACAAGGCAAGTCAAGCATATCCTAAAGGCTCATGGCTGTACATTTGTAAGATATGGCAAAGGCGACCATGAACGATGGTATAGCCCGATAAATAAATGCGAACTTTTCTATTGACGGTAAAATAGAAAGCCGTATCAGTGCAAATAAGCAATTAAAAGACGCCGGCATTAAGCAGAAGGTGTGAGAATTAAGAAACAATTAAGAATTAAATAAAGACTGGTTAAGAATTTCTATTATACAATGGGTTTGCGATTGATTGACGCAAACCCATTTTCATATATAGAAGGAGAACAAAAAATGAAAAACACAATCCTGGCAACAAACAAACTAAGCAAAACATTTTCAACCGGCGGTGTGCAACAGCACGTACTCAAGAACCTGGACATGGAAATTCACGAAGGCGACTTCACCGTTATCATGGGGTCTTCCGGGGCAGGAAAATCCACACTTTTGTACGCACTGGCGGGCATGGACAAACCAACCCTGGGGCAAGTGATTTTTTCAGGCAAGGATATCAGCGGCTACTCTAACGATAAGCTCGCCATTTTCCGCCGCAACCACTGCGGGTTCGTGTTCCAGCAAATGTACTTGCTGGATAATATGAGCATCTTAGACAACATAATGGCGGCGGGGCTTTTGGTAAACAAAAACCGCAAGGTTGTGTCTGCAAAGGCGCAAACGTTGCTAAAGCAATTTAACATCACAGAAGCCACATGGCGCAAATTCCCATCGCAAGCATCCGGTGGTGAGGCGCAGCGTGCGGCTATTGCCCGCGCGCTTATAAGTACCCCGCAAATTATATTTGCGGATGAACCTACAGGCGCGTTAAACTCCGCAAACGGTAAAGCCGTGCTGGACGCACTAACCGAAGTAAACAACAACGGACAGAGTATCGTAATGGTTACACATGATATAAAATCTGCGCTACGCGGCAGCCGCGTTATTTACCTGCGCGACGGCGGCATACAAGGCGAATGCAACCTTGGCGCATATGACAGCGACAGCCCGGAACGCCGCACTATACTTAAAAACTTTCTGGCAGATATGGGGTGGTAATTGTGAGAAATGTAACCATGAATCAAACCACTTTTCCAAGTGCGAAGCACCGTGAACCAAAAGCAGGTTCACGGGTAATTTGGATGCTGGCAAAAGCCAACCTACGAAAAAATAAAGGGCAAGCCGCGACACTATGTATAATGATGCTTATAGTCACCATGTTCTTAAACATAGGCATTGTCATGTTTACCGGCATGGGGAGCTTCCTGAACCAACGTGCGGAAGCATTAAACGCCCCGCATTTTATAACGCTGTTATCAGAATTTAAAATATCGGACGCGCAAATGCAATTTGTACAGCAAAACCCACATGTAACCGCAACAGAAACGCAAAATGTTGTTTTCGGGCCCGGTGAATTTTTTATTGGCGATGGCACAGGAGACTTTGGCTGGTTTGCGATTGCCCGCAAATGCGAAAGCCAGCAAATGAACCCGCCCACGCTTATTGGGGACGCGTTACCCCTCACCGGGGATGCCGCCTATATCCCGCATTTTATCATGCTAATGGGTGGTTTCGAGCTTGGAGATACCATCAGATTTAATGTTTCAGAAACCGAACTCTATTTCACTATTGCAGGCAGCACGGAAGATATATTTTTCGGGGCCATGCACCATACTATACGGCGCGTTTATGTATCTGACGAAACCTTTTACAGGCTTCAGGCGCAACTGCCGGATAACAATCATACACTGTTGTTTGCCCAATTAGAAAGCATGGCGTATGTAGGCTCATTCACCAACGCTTACGTTGATATGGTAACCAATTTAGAGGTTGCCCCGGATACACAATTGGTTTTAAATTTCACCATCAATTACGAAACGATACGCAACTCACATGTAGACATTGCATCGCTAATGGGCATATTTTTATCTGCGTTTGCGCTTATATTGCTGGTGGTTAGCCTAATTGCGATAAGGTTTCGCATAAACAATACCATAGACGAAAGTATGATTAATATCGGCGCACTCAAAGCCATTGGATACCGCAACCGCCAAATTATTTGGTCCATATTATTGCAGTTTGGGTCTATTGCCCTTGCCGGCGGGATAATTGGCGTATTCGTGTCGCAAGTGGTGCTTCCTTTTGTCATAGGTATTTTGGGCGCAATGTTCCCTTTCTCATGGGTTCCCGGGGTTAATATACCCGTTAAGCTAATCATTCTGGTATTTGTTATGGCCTGTGTGTTGTGCTTCTCGCTGATATCAACAAGGCGTATATATAAATTATTCCCGCTTGTTGCGCTGCGTGGCGGGCTTACCACCCACAGTTTTAAGAAAAACGCGATGCCGCTTGATAAGTTTGGCGGGCCGCTTGCGGTGCTACTGGCTGTTAAAGACCTATTTCAGAATAAGAAACAGGCCATTGCCATTGGCTTGGTAATAGTAGGGATATCCTTTGCTGCGGCAAGCGGGCTTGCATTGCATTACGCCTTAAACGTGAATAACGATGTCGCCATTGCTACCATAGCGGGGGAAATAACCGATCTTCACGTTGAGCTAAGAGACGAAAATGAAGCGGACGCATTTGTAAATCGGATGCAAAACCACCCGGATGTACATGATATAACAGGCGTTATAATGCTTTCCAGCCTGATTGTTGACGACACCAGGATACTTGCGGATATCGTAGAAGATAACGCTGTATTACGAAGAACTTCTTTGGTGCGCGGGCGTTTCCCGGTACACGAAAATGAAATTGCGCTGGGTAATGGAGCCATGCGAGCTACAGGCAAAGGCATTGGCGACTGGGTCACCGTTCGGAGCGGCGGTTACGATTATGCGTTTTTGATAACCGGGATTATACAAAGCTTTGACAATGGTGGGTTTACCGGCAACATCACCGGAGCGGGTTTTTCCAGGATGCAGTCATTCGTGTTTGATAGCTTTCATGTATTCCTTGCAGACGGCGTTTGCCCATCAACATTTACAGAAACGATGCGGGCAGACCAAGGTGACATTTTTGCCGGTATCATCGTGTTTGATGATATTATAAGCGCAGGAATGGATGAAATGGGCGTGATATTTGCAGCCGTAACCATTGCAATTATTATTGTCACGTCTGTTATCGTTGTTGCAATTATGTACATGGTTATTAAAACCACTGTTTTACGCAAAAAGCGCGAGCTGGGCATACAAAAGGCGTTAGGGTTTACCACTTTCCAATTAATGAACCAAATTTCGCTTAACCTAACGCCGGCCATTGTGCTTGGCAGTGTAGCTGGTTCGCTTGGTGGGTACTTTGGTTTTAATACCGTAGTAAGCACACTGGCAAGCGGGGCTGGGCTTGTGCAAACAAATTGGCCGGTATCGCTTAGCTGGACAATCATACTATGCGCTTGTTTAATTTTGCTGGCGTATGCAGTATCTATGCTGGTGGCATGGCGGATACGTAAAATTTCGGCTTATGCGCTGGTAAGTGAATAAAAAACAAAGACATCTACCCCCTGATAGCACATTGAATGTGATATCAGGGGGTAGGCTTTGAAAAATCTTAGTATTTTTCCCGCCGCGATTTTGAATTTTACAAGTATAATAAGCACAATCAAAATCCGTAATCGCGAAAGAAGAGAACGATATGAAAATAAGCATAATCATACGAATCATTCTTGCAATCATAGGCGTATTATCCTTGGCAAACGTAGTTATTGTACTTAGGGTATCCAACCCCACCATAGGTTTTGCATTGCAAGCCGGTATCTCTATATTGGTTATAACGTACGCCGTATTTTTCAACCGTATCCCCAAAAAAATACACCTGGCGTCAGGTGTTTTATGCACAATTTCAATTGCACTGGTAATTTTCTTGTTCATATACGGTAACACGGGTGCCGCAACCTATAACGAGGATGTTGTAATTGTTTTAGGCGCCGGTGTTAGGGGCGAAAGTGTAACCCGCCCTTTGGCACGCCGGTTAGATACAGCTTTTTACTACTGGCAGCGCAACCCGGATGCATATGTAATTGTAACCGGCGGGCTTGGCAACAGGGCAACCATTACCGAAGCGGAAGCAATGGCGCGGTACTTGGTGCGAAGGGGTATGCCGCGGGAACGTATTCTGCTGGAGGAGCTTTCTACTTCTACTTATGAAAATTTAAAATTTGCAAAGGAAATTTTGGACGCGCATTTCCCGGGTGGTTTTAGTGCTGTGTTGGTTACGAATGATTTTCATGTTTTCCGTGCAGTACATACTGCCCGTAGCGTTGGGCTGGATGTAAACCGCAGGGGTGCGTATACAGACTGGTATTCCTGGCCGGTTAATTATTTGCGGGAGATGCTGGCGGTAGTTAATTTTTGGGTATTTGGGTAGACAGGCATATTCATAAGAGTCGGGGCAAGGGGTAAAGCAAAATTTTATATAATTCGAGGAGAGAAATCCATGAAAAAGCTTTTGATTACAACGATGATACTGTTTGCGATTATTGCATTGGCGGCTTGCGGTGGCAATGGCAACACAACAGAACTTGTGACAGCACAAGAAATAAACAGCCCGCCGGAAGAAGAAATTGTTGATTCGGTTGGAACGGATGATGTTGTTTCTTCCAAAAACTATACACTTGTTTGGAAGGTAGAACCTACTCTGGAGTATGATTTTATTTATCACTGCTGCTTTTTTTCAACGGGCGACCATGGCGGAGAGTTCATTGATAGCACAACAGGACTAATCATAGATTGGCCTCAGGATTTAGCATTCGGACATGGTCCTAATCTAGGCTGGGTGTATGACCCGGAAGTTTCGCTTTTAGGATTTGGAGGAGTTGGTGATTATTCGGGTATGTGGTTGCTCCCAATTAATGAATGGAGAGAGGAATTTCCCAATATTGACGAAGAACAGGGGTTAATGATAGTTCAAATGGTAGATTCATCTATGCGAAACGTTACTGAAATTGGTAATGAATATTTGTCGGATGATGCACATAGTGGTAAGTTTGCCGTTATGCTAAATGGCACATTCATCACAGATTTTATTTTTGATGGAGGTAGCGTACGGAGTGCTAACGTCGGTGTTTTAAACTACACTATTCCTATGCGTATAGGGAGTACATGGGGTCTCATTGACAAAAATGGAAATGTTGTAATTCCATTTTTGTTTGAACATATCGTGCGTATTGACGATGATTCGGCGTTCGCACGGTATAATGGCAGATATGGCATACTCAACATTCCGCTTACGATTGCAAATTTTTATCCCGAACTCGCAACCCCATAACAGACTTATCGCCACTACAAAACCTTCACAACCTCAACACGCTGGTGTTCTACGGACACGGCTTCTATGTTACAGACTGGTCGCCTGTTGCGCATGTATATAACATTTTTCCGCCTTTAGAGTGATTTGTTAACGGCAGGACAGAGCCAAAAGAGCCTCCTCGTCCCTACTTATTGACCGTCACCACCAGCACAATTCTATCTTTCTTCGTGTTTCCCCCTTGGGAATCCACTGTAACCCTGCCCATACCGCGCACGGTGATGGCATCGCCGATTTCAACAGTATGCGTCTTTTTCGCCGGTTTCCAGTTTACAAACACCTTTTCGCTTTCGATTAGCGTCGCCGCTTTCCCGCGCGACAAGTTAAAAGCCGAACCCAGCACCGCGTCCAACCGCATAGACGGCACTGTAATACGTTTTATCGTACCGGTACTTTCAATCCCGTCCAGTTCTTGGCGGGCTTTTACTTTTACAGAAATCCTCCCCACTTGGTCTAAGTTTTCCGCTATAAAATGCGCTACTTCCTCGGAAACATACATAACGGCGCCTTCTTCCGCAAGACGGATATCGCCAATTTTGCCGCGGTCAAGCCCCAGCCCCAGTACCGCGCCCAGGTAGTCGCGGTGGGTTGGGGCTTTGGAAAAACGTTCGTTGTATGTGATTGATATTGGCACAATTGGGAAGTTATCGTACATGACGTCATGCGTGTCAAAGGCTATCATTTTGCGTTCGGCATTTTCGTATCCGCCATATGCGGTTATAAAAACACCATCACCCATGCGCTCCAGCGTTTGCATAAACGCCGCGCAGCGTACAGGGTCTAAAAAGTCCGAGTGTGTGAGCCGGTGCTTTTTTTGCGTTGCGGTGTATTTGTCTAAAACTTTTGCGAAAAGCAGTTTGTCATCTGTGTTTTTGAAGGGATTTTCTTTATTCAACGCTGTTGCCTCCTGCAAAAATGTGATATTATCGTAAGGAAATAAATTATAGCACGAAAAGGAGAATCTCACATGGACGTGGAAAAAATCTTGCGATCAATGGTACCGGTAAAAGGCTCCATTTCTGACGAACACATTGCGGAAAGGGTAGCCAATGAAACAGCGTTGCAAAAACAATTTGACAACCGCGTTGGCCCAAGCGTAAATGGCAGCCCCACCATAGATTATCACGTGTTTTCGCCGGCGAAAAAGGGCGACACCACCAAATATCCTGTGCTTATATGGCTGCACGGCATGAGCCAGGGTATGTGCTTCCGTGAACCTGTGCGTGGAACGGATGTTGCAAATTTTGCTTCACCGGAATTCCAAGCCAAGTTTGGTGGCGGCGCATACGTTGTGGTTCCCCGTGCCAACGAAGATTTAGGCTCGTACGCAACAGAAGGATTCTTGTATTCCCATTCGTGGATGTCGGGCTTTGATACAAGCAAGTCGTCCGGTTTGGCACCCGAGCTATTGTCAGCCATTAACAGAGCGGAAACACCCAGCCAAATACCAGAACTGGTGGCCGCTATCCGTCAATTCTTTAACGAAGAACAAGCGAATATTGACCTATCGCGTGTGTATTTAGCCGGTTTTTCTGCCGGGGGGTACATGACATGGCAAATGATGCTTGCCATGCCGGATGTTTTTGCAGCCGCAGTACCCATATGTCATGCCTACTTTGTTCCCACAGACGATGCTTTGCAAACCATTTCCCGCATTCCGTTATGGGTAATTTGTGGGAAAAAGGACATTTTGTACGAACCGTCTGTTGCACCAACAGTAGCAAAATTAATAGAAACGCACACCGCGGATTTGCGCATCACCATTCTCGAAAATGTGTACAATCCGGACCGCACAAGCGCAGAAAGCGAGCACCATTCATGGGTGCCCGTAACTTACGATATGTTTTATAACGATGGCAAGCCGTATGACGAAAAATACCCCGAAGGGTTTATTGATTGGCTGATGAGCCATAAAAAATAGGAGGCCACTATGCCCACATTAGATTTTCCGCTAAAAAAATTAAAATCATATACCGGATCCAGCCCATTACCAAAGGATTTTGATACCTACTGGGACAACGCCGTAAAAGAAATGCACGCAATGGGAACAAACTACACCACCGAACCGGCGGAATTTTCCGCCCCCGGTGTTATTTGCGAATATCTATATTTCACAGGCGTAGGCGGCGCACGGATATGCTGCAAGTTCCTCCGCCCGGAAAAAATTGAGGGGAAGCTCCCGGCAATTGCTATGTTCCACGGGTATTCCGGCAGTTCCGGCGGCTGGGTAGACAAGCTGGCTTACGCTTATGCGGGCTATGCCGTATTGGCCATGGATGTGCGCGGGCAAATGGGGCGTTCTCAAGACACATTTACCACAACGGGAACCACATTGCGCGGGCATATCATACGCGGCCTTGACAGCGGCGATGACGCAAAAAACCTATTTTTCCGGAATGTATTTTTAGACTCTGCGCAAACCGCGCGTGTACTCATGAACATGGGTTTCGTGGACGAAAACCGCGTGGGCGCAATGGGGGGCTCACAGGGTGGGGCATTGACTATCACTTGCGCGGCACTGGAGCCACGGGTACAAATGCTTGCGCCCACCTACCCTTTCCTATCGGACTACCGTCGTGTATGGGAAATGGACTTGTTCCAACACGCCTATGACGAATTATCCTATTTTGTACGCAACCGCGACCCACGCCACGAACGCATCAACAAGATGTTCGAGAAGCTGGGTTATATTGATATCGCCAATTTAGCGCCGCGCATCAAAGGCGAGACGTATATGTTTATCACTTTGATGGATGCCGTTTGCCCGCCGTCTACACAATTTGCGGCGTATAATCGCATTACGGCAAAAAAACGCTGCGAGATATACCCAAACCATGCCCACGAAGGGCTCCCTGGGCATGATGAATTGGTGTTTGAGTTTTTTAGGGGGTTGTAACCACCATACTTAGGAGATGATATTATGCAAGAAAATGAAATAAACCACGACATAAACGCCCTGCGCCACACCGCGGCGCATATACTGGCGCAAGCCGTAAAACGCCTGTTTCCAAACGCAAAACTGGCCATTGGCCCATCTATAGAAAACGGTTTTTATTACGACTTTGAAACTGAAACGCCATTCACTACACAAGACCTGGAAAAAATCGAAAAAGAAATGAAGAAAATCGTAAAGCAAAACCTGCCGCTGGAGCATTTTACGCTCGACCGGGAGGCGGCTTTCAAATTTGTGGACGAGCAGGGCGAACCATTCAAACGCGAATTATTGGAGGAACTGACCGAAGCAGCGTCTTTCTATCGTCAAGGGGATTTTGTTGACCTTTGTGCAGGCCCTCACATGCCTAAAACCGGCGCGGTAAAGGCGTTCAAGCTCACTTCCGTAGCGGGTGCGTACTGGCGCGGGGATTCCAGCCGCCAGGTTTTATCCCGCATATACGGCACCGCGTTTTTTACCAAAGACGAGCTTGCCGCCTATCTTGAAATGCTGGAGGAAGCAAAAAAGCGTGACCACCGCAAAATAGGTAAGGAAATGAAACTTTTCACTATTATGGAAGAAGGGCCGGGCTTCCCATTCTACCTGCCAAAAGGCGTTGTGCTTAAAAATAAACTCATCGACTGGTGGCGTGCCGTTCATCACAAATACGGCTATCAAGAAATTCAAACGCCCATTATGTTAGCAAGTAATTTGTGGGAGCGTTCCGGCCATGCAAGCCACTTCCGCGAAAATATGTATTCTTCGGAAATAGACGAAAAGGAATTTTTCTTAAAGCCCATGAACTGCCCCGGGGGAATGTTGGTGTACGCTATGGATTTACATTCCTACAAAGAATTTCCGTTGCGAATAGCGGAGCTTGGCCTTGTTCACCGTCACGAATTGTCCGGCACGTTGGGCGGGCTTACCCGCGTCCGTTGCTTCACCCAAGACGATGCACACATTTATATGACGCAAGACCAAGCCAAAGACGAAGTGAAAAACATCATTAGGCTTTACGAAGAAGTTTACGCTGCTTTTGGCATTGACGACTTTGCTTTCGAGCTTTCTACCCGCCCGGAAAACAGCATGGGAACAGACGATGCGTGGGAATATTCCACCAACAGCCTGCAAGAAGCCTTGGAGGAAATGGGGCGGGAATACGTCCTTAATCCCGGCGACGGCGCATTTTACGGGCCTAAAATCGACTTCCATATCAAGGACTGCATGGGGCGCAGCTTCCAATGCGGCACCATTCAATTTGATATGAACCTGCCGGAACGTTTTGACCTCACCTATGTTGGCGCAGACGGCGCAAAGCACCGCCCGATAATGATTCACCGCACCTGCTTTGGCAGTGTCGAGCGTTTTATTGCGGTACTCACCGAGCATTGCGCGGGCTGGTTCCCATTCTGGCTAACCCCTGTGCAGGTGATGGTTATCCCCATTACGGAACGTCACCAGGAAGCGGCGCAAAAAGTGTACGAAACACTTGATGCAGCCGGAATCCGCGCGGAAGTGGATTTGCGCAACGAGAAAATGGGCTTCAAAATAAGAGAAGCACAACTGCAAAAAATCCCCGTCATGCTGATACTTGGCGACAAGGAAGTGGAAGAGGGCAAAGTGGCCGTGCGCACCCATGAAAACGGCGACGAAGGCGCACAGGATTTGAACGCGCTGATTGCGAAGTGGAAGGCAGAGTAATGTAGGGGAGGAAGGATATGCTACAGCCGCTTTTTGATAAGGTAGACGCACTAAAAGCCGAACTGGCTGGCTTTAGGCCGCTTGACCCTGCCGGATTAAAACGGCTTAGGGAAGATTTTATGATTGAAAATACGTACAACTCAAATGCGATAGAAGGCAGCACACTTACCCTTCGCGAAACCGCGTTTGTACTTATGGACAACATGACAATCTCCGGTAAACCGCTTAGCCACCACTTGGACGCCGTGGGGCACAGGGATGCATTCGAATACATGATAACGCTAACCGAATCAGGCGTGCCGCTGTCAGAGCGCGTAATAAAAGATATACACAGCCTTGTCTTGGTACATGAACCACGCTATAAAGGCGTATACAGGAATTTGCCTGTAATCATACGCGGCGCAGCACATGTGCCGCCGCAGCCATATCTTATAGCGCCGCAAATAGAGACGTTACTCGCCGAATATGGCAATGAAATCAATTCGGGCAAGCGGCACCCCATAGAAATCATATCGGAATTCCACCTGAAATTTGAAGGTATACATCCTTTTATTGACGGAAATGGGCGCACCGGCCGTTTATTAATAAACCTAGAATTGATAAAAAGTGGATATTTGCCCGTGGATATCAAGTTTGCAGACAGGGATAAATACTACACCGGTTTCGACGACTACTTCGGCGAAAAACAAACGCCCGATACACTAACAAAACTCATACTGGATTACGAAGTGGCGGAATTGGAACGATATATAGAAATTGTAAAATACGTAAACGAGGTGGCAGAAGATTGATCCCTCTACCGGAGACATTTTTGAACCAAATGAAAGACCTGCTCCCACCCGATGAATTTACGGCATTTTGCAAATCTTATGAAAACCCCACCGTGCGTGGGCTAAGACTAAACAAACTAAAACCATCACCATATTACAACGACTTGCCCCGCGTGCCATGGTGCGCCGAGGGGCGCATTTACCCGGAAGCGGAACGTCCTGCGAAAAGTATCTTCTACCATGCAGGGCTGTTCTACATTCAAGAACCAAGTGCCATGTGCCCTGTGGAGGTGCTAAAACCACAGCCCGGACACAGGGTTTTAGACCTATGCGCCGCACCGGGCGGTAAGTCTGCGCAAATTGCGGGGCATATGCAAGGTGAAGGGCTGCTTATGTCAAACGATGCAAGCCCGTCCCGCAGCCGTGCGCTGGTCAAAAATCTGGAGCGCATGGGCGTTACTAACGCCGTTGTCACAACAGAGCTGCCAAAAAAACTGGCAGACCGCTTCCCGGAATTTTTCGACAGGATATTGGTAGACGCGCCGTGTTCCGGCGAAGGAATGTTCCGCCGCGACCCGGACGTTGTAAAAGCGTACACCGCCAACAAACCCGAAGCTTGCGTGGAAATGCAAACAGACATTTTGCGTCATGCCATAAAAATGCTAAAACCCGGTGGGCGGCTTGTGTATTCGACTTGCACGTTTAACATCATGGAAAACGAATACCTGCTAGCAGGTATATGTGCGCGCAATCAAGAGCTTGTTATTGTACCCATTGACCATACGGCATTGGGCATAAGTCAAGGGCTTGCCGACCTGCCGCAAGCAGGGAGGATTTTCCCGCATTTGGCGAGTGGTGAAGGGCATTTTGTTGCGTTGTTGGAGAAAGCGTGTGAAGCAAACGCAAGCGGGCGACCGAGGACGGTCGCCCCTACAAGCAATGACACCTCCGTAGGGGCGAACTGTGTTCGCCCGCATAATGCAAAAATCCCAAAAGAATTTACCGAATTTTGCAAAGCATATATAATCGGCAACTTCCCAACAGGGCAAATCGTATCCCATGGGGCAAACCTTTATTTACAGCCGGAACCCCTTGACTTGCGGGGCTTACGCGTAGCCCGCAGCGGCTGGCACTTGGGCGAATGCGCAAAAGGGCGCTTCGTGCCCTCCCACGCGCTTGCAATGGGGCTGCGCAAAAGTGACTTTCTCCACACCGTGGAATTATCAGAAGAAAACGCCAACCGCTACCTGCGCGGCCAATCCTTGGACGCAAGCGAAATGTTTGAGGCGCAACCCCAAAGCAAGCCATGGGTAGTCGTTTGCTACGAGAGCTATCCGCTTGGCTGGACAAGGCTTGTACAAGGGCGGTTGAAAAATAACTTGCCTGTAGGGCTGGTCATATCGTAAAGGAGCATCACCCATGACACTAAAACCCATAAACATCGACATTTCAACATATCCCCCAGAAATCCATCCCTTCCTATCCAACGCAAAAATATACGACAGCAGCTGCTCTCCAAACGCAAAAGTCATTTTCATAGACAAAGACGCCGGATATTTTCTAAAGTCCGCGCCAAAAAACTCGCTGGAACGTCAAGCCATAATGACGCGATATTTCCACAGCAAGGGGCTTTCTTCCAACATCATTTCTTACATTTCAAACGACAGCGACTGGCTTTTGATGGAGAAAGTCAGGGGCGACGATTGCACCACGGCAAAATATTTGGAGCAACCGGAGCGGCTGGTGGATATCCTTGCACAGCAATTGTCTATCCTGCATAATGTAGACTTTACAGGCTGCCCAATCCAAAACCACACACAGTCATATCTTGCCAGCGCAAAACGCAATTTCCAAAACGACAACTACGACAAAAGCGATTTTTCCGACAAGGAAAAAAACAAATTTGGCTACAAAAGCGCGGAAGAAGCATGGGCGGTAGTGGAGAAGCAAGGCCACTTGCTAAAGTGCGACACACTTTTGCACGGCGATTACTGCCTGCCAAATATCATGCTTGACGATTGGCAATTTAGCGGCTTTACCGACTTAGACGGCGGCGGCGTTGGGGATAGACATGTTGACATTTTTTGGGTGTTGTGGTCGCTGGTTTGGAACCTGAAAACGGACAAATACCGCGACAGATTCTTGGATGTATACGGACGCAGCAAGGTTGATGAAGATATGCTGCGGGTTGTTGCGGCGGTTGAAGTTTTTGGATAATAAGTAACATAGGAGAGATATCATGTCACGTAAAAAATGGGCGATTATATGTTCAGCATCGGCAGTGATTATTGGGGTTTTAGCCGTCGTTATCATTTTGGGGCTGCGGCAAACAAATACAGAGGCTTACCCTGCGCTTGTCGAAGCACATCAGCCACAGGTGGAAGCACCCTCGGCAGAGCCGGAGCCGCCTTCTGAACCCGAAGCGGAGCCAACTCCGGCACCAACTTACGATGAACTCCTCCAAGAAATCCGGATGCTTTTAAGCCTTTCATCTACCTGGTTTTGCCAGGACAGTGTATTTGAAGAACTGGACGAGTTAACCACGGATGAACTACAGGAACTGCTTGACTTGCCGCTTGATGAACTTTGGGAACTGTATATCCCACCGCCGGAGCCCGTAATCCACACTGCCCGCTTGGCCTTTGTTGGCGACGTCATGTGCCATGCCGAGCAGTTAAACGCGGCGCGGGTATCCGAGGGTGTATACGATTTCCACTATAAATTCCGCTACATAGCCCCCTATATTCGTCGTGCGGATTTTGCCATTGCCAATTTGGAAACAACACTCGTGCATCCGCATGAATTCAGGTACGCAGGCTGGCCGCTATTCCGCTCGCCGCGTTCGCTTGCGGAAGCGCTGCTGTATGCAGGGTTCGACTATGTAACAACAGGCAATAACCACAGTTTTGATGCATTTGCGGCAGGCGTACGTTCCACACAGGAAATTCTAACCGACGTTGGGCTGGGCTTTACAGGTACATACCTAACGCCGGAATGCCGCTACCAAACCACGATAGTGGAAGTCAATGGTTTCACATTTGCCCTAATAAACATGACCATGCACGTAAACGGGCTGGAATCCCATATGTACAACCATATGTACATGGCCAAAATCGTGTATCACGACCTGGTGGAACAGGCCACAATAGACTACGACCTGATACGGGACAGCATTGCACGCGCGCGGGAATACAACCCCGATTTTATTATCATGCTGCCCCATATTGGTATCGAGTACTACGGCACTATGGACCGCAGGGGCGGCGGCCACCAGTGGGATTTTTTTGATACGCGGGACACCCGCTGGGTTAACTGGATGCGCACATTCCATTTTATGCTGGACGCAGGCGCGGACATTGTTATGAACCACCACCCGCACACGCTGCTCCCGGCAGAATTTGTGTATATTACCAACGATGACGGCACGGTACGCCGCGGTTTTATCGCCCATTCCATGGCAAATTTCGTATCTGCCCAGCGCACCCAGCCGCGGGAGACCAGCGCGGTTTTTTATCTGGACTTTGAAAGGGTTGACGACGGCCCGGCGCAAATTGTAGATGCCTCCTATGTGCCAATATGGGTACGCCAGCATAATCCTCTGCGGGAAGGGCTGGATTTTACCGTGCTGCCCGTTACGGAAACTTTGCGCCGTGTATCAATAGGCCATGACGACGACCTGCGCCCGCAAGATATAGAGCGGTTGCGCGAGGTGCATCGCGATGTCACGCATATGTTATCCGGCGAGCCCATTCCACTGCAATATATGCGGTATGAGTATCCTATTACCAGGTACAGAATGCGGGAGGAATTCCCGGGGCTGCCGTTATGGGGTACATTGCCGTGGCGGTAGAAATTGTCATAATCCTCCCCCTCCCGCCGTATAGTGATATATGAAACTATTTTCGGGAGGTTTGAACCATGGATTTTAGCATTCACAAAACGCAACTAAAGCATATGGCTACAGGTGTACTTATTGCATATGCCATCACGGCTATCGCATTTTTGGCATACGCCATGCTGGTTACTTACACAAATATGAGCGAACGCAACTTACCCACCGTAGTAGCAATAACCACTTTGTTATCTGTTATGGTAGCCGGTTTTGACGCCGCAAAAGGCGCACCAAAACGCGGCTGGCTATGGGGCATGGGCGCAGGGTTTGCTTATATACTTATTATGATAACCATTATGGCAATCATGTTACCGGCATTTGCTGTTGACGGGCGTACCTTTACTACGGTTATAATAGGTGTAGCAGGCGGCGGCCTTGGCGGCATACTTGGGATAAATTTAAGAAAATGACGAAAGAGGAATTTTTAAATGACAATTTTAGAAGCATTGATTTTAGGCATTGTGCAAGGTGTGGCAGAGTTTCTGCCGATTAGCTCTTCAGGGCATTTGATTGTATTACAGCGGGTTTTTGGCATAGAAGAACCCCTTGTCACATTTGATATTTTTTTACATGTAGGCTCGCTGGTGGCCATAGTCATTGTGTTTTGGCGGGATATTTGGACGCTTATTAAAAATCCATTCAGTAAAATGACGGGGCTTTTGATCGTTGGCACGCTTCCGGTGGTAGTAGGCGGTTTTATTCTGTACGCTACCGGCATTCTTGAAAATAATTTCCGTTCCGGGTTATGGCTTGCTTGTGCATTTACCGTTACAGGCTTTTTCCTATTGCTTGCCGACAAAATAACGGATACCACCAAAAAAGAGCAAGACATAACGTACAAGGACGCACTTATTGTAGGACTTTTTCAAGCATTGGCACTGCCACCGGGAATATCTCGTTCCGGTACCACCATCATGGGCGGTTTGTCACGCGGTATAAACCGGGATGCTGCCGCAAAATTCTCGTTTATGCTTGCGATTATTGCTATCGCCGGGGCAGGTTTACTGGATCTTGTCGCGTCGCTTAGGGGAAGTGACTACTACGAAATGTTTGCTGATGCGTCAAGCATCGGCATTGTGCCAATGATGGTTGGGTTTACGGCATCGCTGGTAGTTGGGTATTTTTCTATACGTCTTTTGCTGGAACTGATTAAAAAATGCAAACTCAAATATTTTTCATACTATGTATGGGCGTTGGCGGCGTTAATTTTAGTAGACTACTTAGTTATGCACAGGTTTTTTTAACATTACCCAAGGGGGATTTATATAGTGCGTATGTACGACTTACGCCAGAAGGAAGTAATAAACGTAAGCGATGGTGCGCGATACGGCTTTGTCAGCGACCTGGAGATAAATACAGAAGGCGAAATACTCGCGTTAATCGTACCCGGCCCCGGGCGTGTTTTAGGTGTGTTTGGGCGTGAGCAGGAATATCGCATACCATGGGATACGATTAGCAAAATTGGCGAAGATATCATACTTGTGGAATGCAGTACGGGTAAAGTGCTGATTGACAGTGAGTAGACAAGAAAAGATGTACTTTCCGATTATCATTAAACGATTTTTTGCGAGCGGGGAATAGGGCTTTGAGTTAAGTGCAATAATCATCATTCCAAAGCTGTGCCTCAATACAATAATATTTTTTTGTTAATTCGCTTAAAAAATCTTCGAGGCTGTTATACTCCGCTAAAATACGGGATAATGTCTCCTTAGTATACATGGTAAGCTTACCATTTTCCCGGAAAGACACGATGCTATCGTCTAATGTAAAACTAATAAATTGAGATGGGATCTCCCTTAGTTGTATTGTTCGGGAGGTCCAGTTGCCTAGCCAACTTTCAAGTGTTTTACTGCCATGCAAAACAAAAAATATTGGATGCTTTTCTTTTGGCCTACCGCCAAGTGCAACAAATGAATTGTAGAGATGTTCATCCACTTCCATCCTGCGGGCATAGTAGCTTTCAAAGTTGGAAAACCGCGAAAAAGAGGTATTATCGGGGTTTTCAGCCGCCATTTTGTACGCAAGGGAAAAGGCTTCCTCTTTTGGTAGCCTGCAAATATTCATATACGGTGTACAGCTTGGATGGCAATAATGTTTGATGTGCAGTGCTTCGAGGTTAATCATATGGTTTACCTTTCCTCAAAATTAAATTATTTTAAACAAAAGCCCGACAGTAAAAGTCGGGCTTTTGTTTATAAATTTATGCCCCGCTTGAACAATTATGGCAATTTGGCCCGCTTTTATTCAAACACAATTCCGCAGGGTGCCTGCCCGGTATGCCCATTTGTTTGCGCAGGTCGTACAGCCGCTGTACTTGCACTTTATCCAGTTCCTTAGGCCCGCCAAGCATACGCGAACGGTATAACAGTTCCGCATAAAACTCCAGCGATTCCATTTTGTGATAGGTAGAAATCAAATCGCCACCCCAGGTTAACGCACCGTGCGATTCCAAAAGTACAGCATCGTAATGTTCCAGATATTTCTCCACATTATCAGGGATTTCCATTGTAGATGGCATCCCGTATTCCGCTATAGGTACGCACCCAAGGAAAATAACCGCTTCCGGCATAATGGGCTGGGTTAGCGGAATGCCCGCTATGGCAAAGCTGGTTGCATACGCGGGGTGCGCGTGGACAACAGCGTTCACATCACTGCGCTTTTCGTATATGCGCATGTGCATTTTTATCTCCGACGACGGGCGGTAATCACCAGTCGCTTCAATCACATCGCCCTTTGCGTCTACTTTGCAGATATAATCCGGTGTCATAAACCCTTTGGATACGCCCGTTGGTGTGCAAAGCCACTCCCGCTCGTTTAGTTTTACGGAAATGTTGCCGTCATTGGCGGCAGCCATATTGCGGTCGTAAATACGCTTACCTATTTCGCAAATTTGCTTTCTGATTTCGAGTTCGTTCATTATAAACTTCCTTTCTATGAAACAAATTCAATTAACCTGTAAATAAAATTGGCGGCAATCCCGGCGCAAAGCCCTGCAACGGTATGATATAGAATAGACTTGCCGGCCAGTTTGGGGAAGCCCAAATTCTCCATCATGGCCAGGTGCGTACTCATAAACCCGCTCCAGCACATAATCATGCCCACAATAACCGCAACATCGCGCCTGACTATAACACCGTCTTGCACAAGCACGGGGATAAGCCCCATAGACGCCCCCGCAGACCCAAGTGCCGTCAATGGCACCGCAATGGCACCGGTATCAGTAAAGCCAAACAGCGGGCGTATGATAAAGCTAAGCCGTTCGCCAAGCGCCGGAATAAACCCTATTCCCTCAAATGCCGCGCCGGTAAAACCATATTCAGACGTGCCGTTGGTCAAAATTAAAATAACCGTACATATAATAAGCACTCCGGGCGCAATGGACAATCCCATTTTAACACCCCTATGCCCACCGCCCAAAAGCGCCTCCATAAGGCGCTGCAGCGGCGGCCCTTCCCGTGTGATGCGGAAATTGATGATATCGAATTGCGCGCCGCTGTCTTCTACAGCGTTTTCTGTTTTGCCGAATATTTTGGCGGTGTAGCGCAGCATAAGCCTGACACTCACCACACTGCCAATAAGCGCGCCAATTTTGCCAATGATTAGTGGTAAAAAGAAATTCTGCCCGCCCGGGGATACAATTCCGGCTATAAAAGCGGTAAGTATCAGCCCCATGCCAAAAGAAGTGCCAAGGTTGGTAAGCGCCGGTATCTGATATTTTTTAAAATACGCCTGATACCCTTCGTTATCCGTGAGGGTTAAAATGGCGGGATTATCGGAAAGATAGGTGGTGAAGATACCGACTACGCTTGCACCCGGCATTCCGTATACAACGCGTACAACACGCGACAGCAGTTTATTGGCAACAGACACCACACCAAATTCCATAAACAATTCAGATATTGCCCCCGCAATGATAGCAACGGCCATGATATAAAACACTGTGTTCATCAGCAGTGCGTAAGATGTGTTTATTATTGTGTTAATCATATTTGTGCCGCCCATAATAGAGCCGATGATGCCAAAAAAGACAGCAAAGCACACAATAAACAAAAGCCCTTCCAGGGATATCGCTTTTTTGACTATGTGGATTACCTCCCCGATTCGTATGTACCGATACAGTTTATACTATGCACGGGCAGGAACTTCACCTGCCCATGCAACTGGCGGTTGCTGCAAACGGGCAATTTCGGATTTGGTTCGAAAGAAATTGCCCGTTCGCAGTATATTATAGTTGACAATATTCATCAAGCTTAATATTGCAAATCTTAGACATTTTCGGTATAGTTCGTCATAGAAAGCCTCGCAAGAACACGAGCTAAGCTCGTGTTCCCGAAGGAAGCGTAGCAGGGATTCACTCCCTGCGGAGCGGCGGGGCTTGGGGCAGCGCCCCATTATAATAGACAGGTGTGAAATATAATGACCCGAATCGTTAAAGATTCGCTGGGTACTAAAGAAGTCCCCGCAAATGCGTATTATGGAATAAACACGGCACGTGCGCTGGAAAATTTCCCGATTACAGGCTACATGGTGCATGACGTCGCTAAGGAGCTTGTGGTGGCACTGGCCATTGTAAAAAAAGCCGCTGCCATGGCCAATTTAGAAACTGTCGCAAATGAAACAAAAGCCGCCGAAGTTTTGCCATATATTATAGAGGCTTGCGATGAAATCATTCACGATAAGGACTACACCTATCACAAGCACTTCCGTGTAGACCCAATCCAAGGCGGCGCAGGCACTTCCCTAAATATGAATGCAAACGAAGTCATCGCAAATATCGCCCTGGAAAAAATGGGTTACGAAAAAGGCCGGCACGATATCATCGACCCTAATGACCATGTAAATATGGCCCAATCCACAAACGACGTTATCCCAACGGGCTCACGCATTGCCATCAGGCTTTTGCTAAACGACCTTTTGACAACCATGAAAAAGTTACACGAAAGTTTTGTGAATAAATCCAAAGAGTTCGACGATATCATAAAAATAGGCAGAACACACTTGCAAGATGCGGTCCCCATTCGCCTGGGGCAGGAATTTGACGCATACGCACGTGTACTGCAGCGCGACATTGACCGCATAGAGCAAACCGGTAACTATCTGTACGAAGTAAATATGGGTGCAACCGCCGTTGGTACGGCGCTTAACACAAAGCCGGAATATGTAGTGGCGGTTATAAAGCACCTAAAAGCAATAACCGGCAAAGTTGCGGGCAAATACTTCCCCATCCGCCGTTGCGAAAATCTTATCGACGGCACACAAAATACAGACTGTTTTACAGAAGTTTCCGCACAGCTTAAAATTTGCATGATGAACATGTCTAAAATAGCAAATGACCTGCGCCTGATGGCTTCCGGCCCGCGTTGCGGCCTTGGAGAAATCACCTTAGAAGAGCGGCAAGCGGGATCGTCAATTATGCCGGACAAGGTGAACCCGGTATTGCCGGAACTGATCAACCAAGTGGCCTTTCAGGTTATTGGCAACGACCATACCATTTGCCTGGCTTCCGAAGCGGGGCAGTTCGAACTTAACGTTATGCAGCCCGTGCTTGTGTTTAACCTGATACAATCCGTAAGCATGATGAACAATGCCTTTAACGTGTTCCGCAAATTCTGCATCGACACCATCTCCGTTACCGAACGCAACAAGACCCGCATGGAAGCGTATGTGGACAAGTCTGCAAGCCTGGCAACTGCGTTAACCCCGGAACTTGGCTACAAAGCTTCCGAATGCATAGCACGCAAAGCCCGTGAGGAAGGGATATCCGTACTGGACGTTTGCTTACGAAATAAAGAAATTGTAGCGAAGTTAGGCGAAGACAGATTACGCGAAATACTTGATGCCGACAAAATGACAAGAGGCGGCGAGGAACTACCAAACTAAAGACACGGGCGAGCACACTTTGCCCCTACGAAAAACAAAACGGGCTATTGTAGGGGCGAACTGCGTTCGCCCGCATCACTATGGACAGAGAGGTGAACACCATGCCAGCCAGAAAAATTTCATCCGAACAGATAACAAAAGCCGTTGCCGCACTATGTATTTCCGCAAACATAGACGCCGACGAAAACATCCGCAACGCCATATGCCAAGCACGCACAACAGAAACTTCCGAGCCGGCAAAAAACGCCCTGGATATGATTATCGAAAATATGCATGTTGCCCAAACCGAGCGTATGCCCATGTGCCAAGACACAGGCATGGTGGTTGTTTTCATAGACATTGGTCAAAACGTGCATATATCCGGAAACCTGGAATCTGCCATAAACGAGGGCGTACGCCATGGTTACAAAGACGGCTATTTCCGCGCAAGCGTAGTGAAAGACCCTATCGCCCGGGAAAATACCAAGGACAATACACCCTCGGTAATTCACTACAATATTGTCGATGGTGATAGCGTAAAAATTACCGTCATGCCAAAAGGTTTTGGCAGCGAAAATAAAAGCGCGCTAAAAATGCTAACCCCATCCGATGGCGCAGAAGGCATAGAGAAATTCGTACTTGATACGGTACAGGCAGCGGGTTCCAGCCCATGTCCACCCATTATTGTTGGCGTTGGCATTGGCGGCACAATGGAAAAAGCAGCTATTATGTCTAAGCAAGCATTGGCGCATGATATCATGTGCGAAAATAAAGACCCATACTGGGCAAGCATGGAGCGGCGGCTTTTGCAGAGCATTAACGCACTGAATATCGGGGCCGCCGGCTTCAAAGGGACAACAACTGCCCTTGGCGTTAAAATTTTGACATACCCTACCCACATAGCCGGGTTGCCAGTGGCGGTCAACATAGGCTGTCATGTTGCGCGGCATAAATCGGTGATTCTGTAGGATTTTTTCGCAGCACGGGCGCACAATGTGCGCCCCTACAATAGCCATATTTTTCCGTAGGGGCGAACATTGTTCGCCCGCAGATTCCTTTCTCTAGGAGGTTTCCGTGCAAATCATCACCCCATTTACAACAGAAACAATCCGGCAGCTAACAGCCGGTGATACCGTTACGCTTTCCGGCCAAATATATACCGCCCGTGACGCGGCTCATGCACGAATGGTACAAGCGTTAAAAAACGGAGACACTGCGCCCTTTAGCTACGAAGGGCAGGCAGTTTTCTATGCAGGCCCATGCCCCGCGCAGCCCGGCAAGCCCACAGGCTCTATTGGGCCCACAACATCGGGGCGGATGGATGCGTTTTCCCCTGCACTTATAGAAGCAGGGCTGCGGGTAATGATTGGCAAGGGAGAGCGCTCTCCCGCAGTTGTGGAGGCCATAAAAAAATATGGCGGACTATACTTTGTTGCCGTTGGCGGTGTTGCGGCGCTTATGGCAAAATGTGTGACGAAAGCAGAAACCATCGCATATGACGACTTAGGCACAGAAGCAATACGGCGGCTGACCGTTGAAAATTTGCCGCTTGTGGTGGCGATAGACCACTTAGGAAGGGGAATTTAGCCCATGGAAAAAGCACTAAAAAAGCATTACGAATGGCGCGGCAAGTACGAAATATCCCTGCGTGCGCCGCTGGAAGACGCACACGATTTAGCACTTGCATACACACCGGGGGTAGCATTACCATGTTTGGAAATTGAAAAAGATGAGGAAAAAAGCTTTGAACTTACCCGCCGCTGGAACACCGTAGCCGTTATTACCGATGGCACAGCGGTACTTGGCCTTGGCGATATTGGCCCGCTTGCGGCGATGCCGGTAATGGAAGGTAAAGCCGCTTTGTTTAAAAAATTTGGTGATGTGGACGCAATTCCATTATGCATCAAATCAAAAGATGTGGATGTACTTGTCGAAACAATCGCATTGCTGGAAGGCAATTTCGGTGGTATTAACTTAGAAGATATATCCGCGCCGCGGTGCTTTGAAATTGAGCAAAAGCTAGTAGAGCGGCTGAATATTCCCGTCTTTCACGACGACCAGCACGGCACGGCTATCGTTACCCTTGCCGCTGTAACCAATGCCCTAAGGCTAACCGGCAGAACACCCGTAAATACCCGCATTGTTGTAAATGGCGCAGGCGCGGCAGGTATCGCAATTATCCACTTGCTGCAAAAAGCCGGCTTTGCGGATATCATTGCCTGCGGGCGGGATGGAACCATTTACAAGGGCAAGGAAGGGCTTCGCCAATCCCACATAGATTTGGCAGAGACAACAAACCCACGCAACGTAAAAGGCACCCTTGCGGACGCTATGAAAGATACGGATATCTTCATTGGCGTTTCTTCCACCGGGTGCGTAACACAAGACATGGTACGGGGCATGAACAAAAAAAGCGTTGTGCTTGCCATGGCAAACCCAATACCTGAAATTATGCCCGACCTTGCGAAAGAAGCCGGTGCGTTTATTGTTGGTACCGGCCGCAGCGACTTCCCTAATCAGGTGAACAATTCTTCGGCGTTCCCCGGATTATTTAGGGGTGTGCTGGATGCAAGAGCCAAAGTGATAACCGATGAGATGAAACTTGCCGCCGCAAGGGCAATTGCGGAATATATAAGTGACGATGAATTGTCTGTGGAGTATATCATGCCGGATGCATTGAACAGAGAAGTTGCGGATGCGGTTGCCGCGGCGGTTTATCAATGTGCGGTGCAGTAGAGCTTCAGATTTGCTATAAACACCTGACGTCAGGCGCTTTACGCAAAAACCCTATACCTGCTAGCAGGTATAGGGTTTGAAACACCTCTGTACCTGGCACCAGGTATTTCCTCACATTCACTTAAAACCCAAATACCCCCGCAAATTTCAAACACCCGGTAAGTTGTAAAAAGAATTGCCCAAAGGAATAAAAAAAGACCCATAGAGGATGAAAACCAGTTAAACTTTAGTTGGGAAGCTAAAATGAACTGGAGGGACCAAAATGGGTCAAACAAATGA
>Ga0123355_10000281_pt1 | contig 65421 bp, 62 predicted proteins | sample TergutEmb28metaG_3_FD_89872 | JGI IMG/M metagenome (GOLD analysis project Ga0123355, IMG submission 89872) | Embiratermes neotenicus P1 segment gut microbial communities from Petit-Saut dam, French Guiana - Emb289 P1 | ecosystem: Host-associated > Arthropoda: Insects > Digestive system > Gut ...
AAAGCGGTTGTATGCCGATATTGATAATAAAAATGGGAGGTCAAAAAAACTGATTGAAAAACTGGGCTTTGAATTTATAGCAGTTTTGCCTGAATCGAATTTTTACGGCAGAGTTGCAGACGTTGAATACTATTCACGCACATTATAAGCATTTTCTACGTCTCAAAACTCTAAGTCGGCAGTGCATTCTGTCGGCTTTTTTCGTGGTTGTATTATTGAGGGAGAGCGGGTATAATTCGTAATGAAGTAAATCTTCCCCGTGATATTTAAGGAGGGCTAATTACAATGAAATGCACTGTTAAATTGGTATGGGACGATGAAGCTTGCGTATGGATTACTGATTCTACCGATGTTCCAGGTCTTTTTTTGGAATCAGAATCTTTTGACGAACTCATTCAAAAAGTAATAGTCGCCGCCCCGGAATTGTTGCTCCTCAATTGCAAATACGAGGGACCTGTTTATTTGAACTTTGAAGCAGTTCGTATAGCCACTGGTTCGGCATTGGCATCGTAATGAAGGACTATACAAAGGCTGTTAAAGATATCCTTGATAGGCATGGCTGGACTTTTTTACGGCACGGCGGTAAGGGAAGCCATGATATATGGCAAAGCCCAGATGGTAGTAGTTCTGTAGCCATAAATAACGGCATGAAATCAAGGCACTTGGCAAACAAGATTCTTGCAAAAGCAGAGATAAAAGAGCGATTTCGCTAGCAAATATTTTCCATACTCCAAAAATTCAAAGCAGGCAGTGCATTCTGCCGGCTTTTTTAGTTGCAATTCTTACATATTTTAGTACAATTGGAAGCGAATAAAACTCATCAATGGAGGCATATATGTCTGAAAGAATTTACAAAAAACTTGGACTTGCCGATTTACAAATGCTAATAGACACGAAAAAAGATGCCGACGCACTTGAGATTTACCAAATTGACGAAGAAAGCGCGAGATTATTTTTATCAAACCCTATGAATTATTTTTTCGCTTGTATAGATAATGGCAAAATTATCGGATATGCATGTGGATATGAACTTAATAGATTAGATAATGCCGGTAACATGCTGTATATTCATGCCGTGGGTGTTCACGCAGACTATAGACGGCAAGGCATAGGCAAGCAAATGATGAATGAAATAAAACAATTATGTAAATTAAACGGTATATGCAAGTTATTTTTGTACACGCATAAAACCAATACTGCCGCGTGCGCTTTATATGATTCAACCAACGGCGATGCCCACCGTGATGATAATATTTCTTATTTTTTTAATAAATTTGATTGATTGTTACAGCTTTCCCTGCGGAGGGGAATAAAGGCCCTATGCTTGTATATTTAACACAATATTTCTATATAATAGAAGTTGTAGATAATGAAGGGAGAAATTCCATGAGCAAGCAAACGAAAGTAATGAAAGGCAACGAAGCCGCAGCCTATGTTTCATATGCATTTACCGAAGTTGCCGGTATTTACCCAATTACCCCCTCTTCCGATATGGCAGAGTTTGTGGACATTTGGGCGGCCCACGGTAAGAAAAATTTGTTTGGGCAAGAAGTTTCTGTTGTAGAAATGCAATCTGAAGGCGGCGCGTCCGCAACCATGCACGGCTCGTTACAAGCCGGTGCGCTCACCACCTCTTACACGGCAAGCCAGGGATTGCTGTTAATGATCCCAAGCATGTTCAAAATGGCGGGGGAACTTTTGCCGGGCGTGTTACACGTATCGGCCCGCGCGGTGGCCAGCCAAGCCCTGTCTATTTTTGGCGACCATTCCGATGTCATGGGTATCCGCAACACGGGGTTTGCCATGCTGGCATCTTCCGGTGTGCAAGAAGTGATGGATATTGGCGGCGTTGCACATCTGGCAGCCATCAAAAGCCGTGTGCCTTTCTTGCACTTTTTTGATGGCTTCCGCACTTCCCATGAGGCGCAAAAAATTGAAGTGATTGACTATGTGGAATTTGACCGACTACTTGACAAGGAAGCCGTTGCGGAATTTCGCAAACGCGCGCTGAATCCGGAACATCCGGAACTGCGCGGAACGGCGCAAAACCCGGACATCTTCTTCCAAGCCCGCGAAGCTTCCAACAAGTTTTACAACAACGTCCCTGCCATCGTCGAGGAATACCTCAACGAAATCAACAAAATTACAGGCCGCAACTACGGGCTGTTCAACTACCACGGCGCACCGGACGCAGAGCGCGTGATTGTAGCCATGGGTTCCGCCTGCGAAGCGATTGAAGAAACAGTCGATTATTTGAATGCCAAAGGCGAAAAAGTAGGCTTGCTGGTTGTACATTTGTACCGGCCGTTTTCTATCAGCCACTTCTTGGGCAAGCTTCCGGCTTCTGTAAAATCCATTGCTGTGCTGGACCGCACAAAAGAGCCGGGTTCACTTGGGGAGCCTTTGTATCAAGACGTGACTTCCGCGCTATACGAAGCCGGCAAAGCCGACGTTCAAGTGGTTGCGGGCCGCTACGGCCTTGGTTCTAAAGACGTGTTCCCTTCGCAAATTGTGGCGGTGTTTGACAACTTGAAAGCCACAACGCCAAAAAACCACTTTACCGTGGGCATCACAGACGACGTGACCGACACATCTTTGCATATTGGCGAGTATCTTGACATCGTACCGAAAGACACCATATCGGCCAAATTCTGGGGCATTGGCGCAGACGGCACTGTTGGCGCGTGCGAAAACGCAACCAAAATTATTGGTGAAACGACCGATATGTACGCGCAATCCTATGCATCTTTCGACTCTAAAAAATCCGGCGGCGTTACAAGAACCCACGTGCGCTTTGGCAAGCAGCCAATCCGCTCTACCTACTTGGTAAAGGCTGCCGACTTTGTGGCGTGTCATAGTCCGTCTTATGTGGACAAGTACGACCTGGTAAGCGACATTAAACCGGGCGGCACATTCCTGCTTAACTGCCAGTGGAGCGATACCGAACTTAGCGACAAGCTTCCCGGGCAAATGAAGCGCGAACTCGCCCAAAAGAATATTAAATTTTATGCGGTAAACGCTATTGACATTGCAAGAGAACTTGGCATGGGGCGGCACATCAACACCATTTTGCAGGCCGCATTTTTCAAAATAGCAAACGTAATTCCGCTCGACCAAGCCGTTCAATTGATGAAAGACGCGGTTGTAGAAACCTACGGCAGCAAAGGCGAAGCCGTCATTGAGCAAAACAACAAAGCGATTGATGCCGGTATCGAAAAACTGCGTGAAGTGAAAGTACCTGCCGACTGGGCAAATGCCGCAGATACACAGGAAGCGGACTTTACCGGCGCACCCGCGTTTATCAAAGATTTCCACTACGAAGTAAATTCGCTTCGCGGCGAAGCACTGCCCGTTTCTGCGTTCAACGGGCGCGAAGACGGCACCTTTCCGCAAGGCACAGCCGCTTACGAAAAACGCGGCGTGGCGGTAGACATTCCAAGATGGTGTGCCGAAAACTGCATCCAATGCAACTTCTGCTCTTATGTGTGTCCGCATGCCACAATCCGTCCGTTTCTTCTTGATGGGGAAGAAGCAAACGGCTTGACCACGCTTGATGCAACAGGAAAAGAAGCCGCGGGTCTACAATACAAAATCCAGGTTTCCCCACTGGATTGCTATGGCTGCGGCGTTTGTGCCCAAGTGTGCCCGGGCAAAAAAGGCGAGAAGGCGCTTGTCATGGAGCCGGTAGAAGACCTTGTAGCCGCAGAAAGCGCGAACTGGAACCGCTTAATTGCACTACCTCGCAAGCGCAACCCATTTGATAAATTTGCAAGCGTCAAAAACAGCCAGTTCGAGCAGCCGCTTCTGGAATTTAGCGGCGCATGTGCCGGCTGTGGCGAGACACCTTATGCCAAACTTATCACACAGCTTTACGGCGACCGTATGTATATCGGAAACGCAACGGGGTGTTCGTCTATCTGGGGAGGTTCCGCGCCATCTACACCATATACCAAAAACGCAAAAGGCCAAGGCCCGACATGGGCGAACTCTTTGTTCGAAGATACGGCGGAATTTACCCTTGGTTTCCAACTTGCGGTGAAACAACGCCGTAAAAAACTGGCAGATACCTTGCGTGAGTTGGCAGAAATGGGTAAAGATGCTGTTGGCGAAGCATTTGTAACCGCTGCAAACCAGTGGTTGGCTAATTACGATTTGCAAAAACCACACGCCGGCACAAGCGAATGCGGCGAAACTTCTAAAGTCGCAAGCGAAAAGATTCGCGCAGCGGTTAAAGAAGTACTGGGGTGGATTGCAGACTGCAATTGCAATTATACGTGTTGCAACCGCGAGACCGAAGCATTACTGCAATACGTTGCGGATTCCGACGACATGCTTGTTAAAAAATCGATTTGGGCATTTGGCGGCGACGGCTGGGCATATGACATTGGCTACGGAGGACTGGATCATGTCATCGCTTCCGGTGAGGATATCAACCTGCTTGTCATGGACACCGAAGTGTATTCCAACACAGGCGGGCAGTCGTCTAAGGCTTCCCCGGCGGCGGCTGTGGCAAAATTTGCCGCGAGTGGTAAAAAAGTGGGCAAAAAAGACCTTGGCCAAATGGCCATGAGTTATGGCTATGTATATGTGGCGCAAATTGCCATGGGCGCAGACTATGCGCAAACCCTGAAAGCCATTAAAGAAGCGGAAGCATACCCGGGGCCGTCTATCATTATTGCATATGCAACATGTATTGCACATGGCCTGCCCGGCGGCATGGCAAATTCGCAGCTGCAAATGAAACGCGCAGTAGAATGCGGATACTGGAGCCTATACCGCTTTAACCCGCTGCTGGCGCACGAAGGTAAAAATCCGTTTGTAATGGACTCTAAAGAGCCTACAGCCAGCTTCCGGGAATTTATTGGCGGCGAAGCCAGATATAAGATTCTGGAGCGTCAGTTCCCGGAAATTGCGAAGGAGTTGTTTGCGGCGTCTGAACAGGATGCGAAGCATCGGCTTGCGGCTTATAAGCGGTTGGCGGGTGGCTGATAGAAGGTAAATTTCAGCAAAAAAGGCGCAGCGAGAGTTGCGCCTTTTTTATGATCCGATTACCTACTCTTCTGTATGTTTCCAACTACAATCATTGAACTTCTGTGTTAAGTTCTTGTACGCATCACTACAAAGCCACCCCATACGGCTTTTTATCATCTTCACTTGGTAAAAGATAAAAATCTACAGCTTCTCTAAAATCAGCTTTAAGGCTATCCAAATCTTCGCCATGGTACATAATTAATACATTTGGCAAGCCAATAACTTTGCCATGAAAAATATTATCCTCGTTGCAATATTCCACTGTGCCAATAAATCCTTTATATTCTAAGCGGTCAATCATATTAACCCTCCGTCTGTCAATTCGCTTAACAAGTTATTTATCTGATACATATACAATTCCTTGCGTGGGTGCGGTTTATGCAATTGGATTTTCATATCACCTAATGAATATTCAATCCTTGACCCGCTTGTTCTTCCCTTGTTTGATTTTTTCATGCCTAATGACATAAGCAAGGAGTCTGCTTCATCAAATGTAAAATCTCTTGGCTTGGATTTTAGGCGTTTTATTAACTTTTCTTTTTCCCCCATGCAGTACTCCCTTTTGTATCTTTAACAAACCCGCATTTCTCGTATATCCTCAAGGTCTAAATCAATTGTATCGCCTTCCGTCACATTGTCAAGCTACTATATGATAACAAATCCGCACCTCAAAGCATAGAATACACCAAGCTTAATTAAGGAGCATCACTATGCCTTTATCCGTTCAACGCCCGCAGCAGTCCATGTTTTCGCAACAACGTACACATGCGAACAAGCCCGCCGACAAACAATCAGACATTAAACCTGCTAATTCCCACGATTTCTTACACTTTTACCCGCTACAACAGGATAAGCAACACCAATCACAATACCAAAAGCAAACCCGCGGCGTAAAACAAGTAAGTCCCCTAACCCCGTCAAGAGCGAACCCTCTATCAGGCGGAAAAAATCCAAGTCCATTATCACCACAACAGCGGCAAAACCCCTTGCAGCAATTCTCAACCCCACAGCAGCAGCCAGCACGCCCCCCAATGCAGCACATGCCCTCAGGCCAGATGCCACACCACTCCCCCCAACGCCAATTTCAACAACCACACATACCATCTGCAATATTCCCAAGTCCAATGCAACAGCCATCCCCTACCCCACCGCAGCAAAACCGTCAACAGGCACCCATTCCGCCAACACCGCAAAATACAGCCGAGCAATTTCGCCGCATTAACAAAAATCTACCCGACGGCGTTATGTACGAACCACTTGACGATGAAACAATGCGCATATTAAGGGCTGTGCAATCTTCTGCACAGGGCACACCTGCTACTTCACAAGATACCATACAGCCAAAAGAATCGCCGCCTTCCTCACCTTCTGCCCACACAATTCCACCAGAAATCGCCAAAACCATAGAAACCCTAACGCAAGACGAACACAACGCCCAAGTCTTTTACACAAGCATATCGCACAATGCCCCTAACGATGCAATAAAAAAATCCCTAACCGAATTAGCCGGGGATTGCGAAGCACACCATAAAAAATATGTAAAAATACTAAAAAATCACTTCGATGTCGAATTCACACCAGGGGAAAAGGATATAAACACAAACCTGCCATTTTCAAACGCCATTTCCTTGGCAATATTCGAAGAAAACAAAACGCTGTCCACTCTGTTCAATCTACTGGGCCAAATAGACGGCACACCGCTAGAGCGACAAATTGAGCGGGTTATAATAAAAAAAATCTTAGGGCAACAAGTATTATTTTCCCACTATATCACTCCAAACAAAATATCGTAAAGTACAAAAAAACATTTTGAAAGTATACCTGCTAGCAGGTATACCACCTGAAAACACCTACACCACCACAACACCCATACCACGTTCACTGCAATACCCGCCGCCTTCCCCGGATGCAAGCCTGTAAATATCGCCTGCCATAAGCTCTTGCGACAGCATTTTTGCAGCCGGGCCGCCATCTTGCAACAGCTTATCCATTGCCGCGCCATACGTGACAACCGGTAGGCTCGCTTTGCGCGTTATTTCGCCAACCATGCCCACAGCGTCTTTACGGAAACCGAGCACACGTATATACTGCACCCCTCCATGTTGTTCCAAATTATTCATGCCAGACGGTAAGATATTAAGCAATACTTTAAGCACATCACGTTGCAGCCTGGTGTACGTATATCTTTTTGTTTTAACAGCCGCAAGCAAGCCCGAAATTTCAGAAAATTCGCCACACAACCGCTGGAATCTATTGCCAAGCCCTTCTCCAAGACTCGCGACTGCATCTGTATTTGTGTAAAGCAAGTATCGGAAAATGTCGCTAAAATCATCTAGCTTAGCGAACTTAGAAAAATCTTGCAAAATATCCGCAACATTCGATGGTACAAAATCCCCTACGTCCTGCCCACTTAAAAGCCTATGACGAATCTTCGTCGCCGAAGGCCCCCCCTGCTGCCTATGCGTCGTGAATATTTTCATTGGACTATCCAAAAGCTTTAACGCCTTGCAATATTCAATGGCCAAGCCGTTATTCGGCTTAGTCAAAAGCCCATCGGAAGCATTCCCAAGACAAGCCTCCAAAGCTGCCCCCTTTGCCGCCGCAAAGGACAAGCCTTTATCCAGCCCGTCATGCAAACGCTCCTTATATAGTGCAGGTTCTTCCGCCAACACACGCCCGGCTGTAGTTATTTCCTGCAAATTCCCGCATTCACTGCCAAAGCAAAGCGCATCTACAATGCCTGTCGCATTCAAAAGCCCTGCACTTCCCCTTGCAAAATAATCTGCACCGGAAATTACATATTGCACGGGTATTTCAATCACCACGTCTACACCATTCAAAAGTGCCATTCTTGTGCGCTTCCACTTGTTGCAAATGGCAGGCTCACCGCGCTGCACAAAATTTCCGCTCATCACGGCAACTACATGCTTGCAGCCTGTCAACTTGCGCGTTTCTTGAATATGAACGGCATGCCCGTTATGGAATGGATTAAATTCGACAATAATTCCCGCACAATACATGATCTGCTTCCCCGTTTCTTTTACCGCACATTAATAGTATAATATCAGAAAATATCATACATATAAACTCATAAAGGGCGTGGTTATATTGCCGGGCAAATTGTATATACAACAAGGCGGGCAAAAACGTATTATTTCAGTCGAAACAGGCGACAACTTACTTGAAGTTCTACGCACAAACGGTGTGTCTGTGGACTCGCCTTGCGGCGGGCGCGGTACATGCGGCAAGTGCGTTGTTGACACACACAAAGGCCAATTGCTCACCTGTAAAACCATAATTGACAAAAGCTTTTTTCACACAGAAATTCGTATACCGGATGCCGGTGATATGAAAATTCTTGCAGCTTATGAAAATTTGGCTCCTACCCAATGCGACAGGTCAAGCACAACATCCTACGGCATTTCCATTGATATTGGCACCACAACCCTAGCATTCGAACTGCTAAGTATGCCCGAAGGAACACGCATAGCCGCCCATTCCCAAGCCAACAGCCAGCGGAAATTTGGCGCAGATGTTATGGCGCGCATTACACACGCTGTTGAGGGAGCGCAAGCACAGCTTAACGCATATATAATAAAAGATATTTGCGATGGTGTCCGGCATATAATAGCTATAAGCAAGTTGGTAGAAAGTGATATTTCCCTTGTAACCATCACGGGCAACACCACAATGCTGCATTTGCTGCTTAACTTACCTTGCGATTCACTGGGTGTCGCACCTTTTACGCCGGTTTTTATAGGCATGAAAACTTGCAGTTTTAGCGAATTGTTCGGAAGCGGCTTACCGGACTGCGATGTCATAATCCTACCGGGAATATCCACCTTTGTTGGGGCAGATATTTCCGCAGGCATGCTGTGTGCTGGCTGGCCCAATATCTCCGGCAATAATTTACTCATAGACCTTGGCACAAACGGCGAGATGGCTCTTTTTTCTAAGGATAAAATCGTCGTTACATCCACTGCCGCCGGGCCTGCTTTTGAGGGCGGTAATATATCCATGGGGATAGGCTCCGTGGCCGGCGCCATTGCGAAAGTGAGTTATTTGCCGGACTTGCACGTATTTAGTCATGAGACTATAGATGGTGCGGAACCTGTTGGCATTTGCGGAACCGGGGTTGTGGATATCTCCGCAGAATTAATTCGCCACGGGCTGGTGGACGAAACCGGGCAAATTGAATCTGAATCGGGTGCAGACGAAATCTGCATTGTGCCGGGCATATGCTTCACCCAACGCGATATCCGGGAAATTCAGCTTGCTAAATCTGCCGTGCGCTCGGGCATTGAAATTTTGCTGGATATTGCCGGAGTAAGCTATGCAGACCTGTCCACTGTATTTATCGCAGGTGGATTTGGGCATAAAATTGACTTGAAAAATGCAGTCACATTAGGTTTAATACCCGCAGCGCTTGAAGAAAAAGTGGTGATATTAGGCAACGCTGCTTTAGGCGGCTGCACCAAAGTTTTGCTTAGCAGCATGGCGGAATCGGATATCCTAAAATTGGTTGAGCTAGCCACAGAGGTTAATTTGGCCACACATCCACAGTTTAACGCATTGTTCATGGAATATATGGGAATGGAATAGGACAGGGTGATTTTATGCAAGATATAAAAGGCACAATATTTAACATAACCAAAAGTGTCACAAAAACTTCCGGTGATCTTTTAAAAACCACGAAGTTAAGCATGAATCTTTCATCGGAGGAAACCAACCTAAAAAACCTATACATGGAAATCGGCAAAAAGGTTCATGAAATTTACCAATACGGCGGTTCTCTGGGGAAGTTTTTTGACGAAAAATATCTGGAGATTGAAGCCAGCGAGCGCAAAATTGCAGATATCCGGGAGCAAATAAGCGTAATTAAAGGCACGCGAGTATGTACAAAATGCGGCAAGACCGTAGACCGCTCAGCAGAATTTTGCCAAAAATGCGGAGTTCGTGTAGAATTAAGCACAGTGAGCGAAGCGAACGCTTCCCGTGCTGCATTAGGTACTGTAAGTGAAGTGAACGTTACTGGTGCCGAATTGGGTCATGCATATACCGTGGCAGACGACCAGCCCACGGCACAACAGCCACCAACCATAGAGCAAGTCTATACGCCGCCTGCAGAACCGGTGCCAACACCAAGCGTCGCTCCGCCGCCACTTACTGCGCCACCGGAGCCGGTAACATCAGAACCGGCCTTGCGCACTTGCAGAGTGTGCAACTCAAAAAATGAAGCTACATCTAAATTCTGCCTATCCTGTGGCAGGATATTGGACTAAATTTTTCGACTGGAAACAAGATTGGGGGTTGAATTATCCATGCGTTGCGAAAAATGCAAAAAAAATGCCGCTACAGTCGTCATGCAAAAGTCTTCAAATGGTATGAAAACAGATTTGTACCTTTGCGACGACTGTTCCGGCGATATAGAAATATCTTTGCTCATAGAGAATATTTTCAATAATTTTTTGGGTAAAGTGTATGTCAATTCCCAAGATGTAAAACGTACTGTGGCACAACCTACATGTTCTAATTGCGGGATAACATTCGATGAACTGAGGCAAGACGGCATCTTGGGGTGTGCAATTTGCTACCAATCTTTTTATAGCATACTTGAACCATTACTCATAAATACACACGCCGCCATCACACACGAAGGAAAGCTGCCCAAACGTGCAGGGTTTCATTTGAAGCAGGAGCGTGCCATTTCCAAGCTTCGTACCTATATACAGCAAGCCATAGATGAAGAAAATTTCGATAAAGCCGTTATACTCAGGGACCATATACGGCGTCTTGACGTTTCGCCGGAGTATATGGATAATGAAGACGGTGAGTAAAGCGGCGGCTGGGCTTGGGACAAAGCCCCATTAAAATGAATGCAGAGGTGAAACGGTGAATTTTCAACCGTGGTATCAAAACATGGCAACAGAAGAAAATCAAATTCTATCATCCAGGGTACGTCTGGCGCGGAACTTAACGCATTATCCGTTTTACAAGAAACTTTCGCCGGATGATGCAACTGCTATTGTGTATAAAACAGAAAATATAATTGGCAAGATAAATTGCCAACGGCCGGATAACCCACTGATAGCCCAAGATTTAAGGCCAATGGATCAGCAAATTTTATTAGAAAAACATATACTAAGCCCCAAATATTTAGACATCAAACTGGCTAAAGGGGTCTTTGTTGATATGCATCAAAATTCCAGCATTATGGTAAACGAGGAAGACCACGTGCGTATTCAGTCTGTTTATCCCGGAAATAATTTGCCTCGGGCATTTTCGATAGCTAACGAATTAGACAATCTACTTGAAGCATATTTAGACTTTGCCTTTGATGCAAAACTCGGATATCTGACAGCCTGCCCTACAAACGTTGGCACCGGTCTTCGCGCATCGTATATGATTCACCTACCGTGCTTGGAAAAAACCAACTTACTCAAAAAATTGTTCCCGTATATCATTAAATCCGGTATGACTTTACGTGGTATTTATGGCGAAGGTACCATTTCCATGGGCAGTATCTACCAGCTCTCTAACCAAATTACCTTAGGCAAAAACGAAGCACAAATTATTAAAGCCCTCGGGAATGTAGCAAAAAATATTATTAAGCGCGAAAACCAAACAATGGATAATATACTTTCAAAAAGGCGAGACTATTTACAGGACAAAGCATATCGTGCTTATGGGGTACTGGCATACAGCCGCAAAATCAACGTTCAGGAAGCAATGAATTTCCTGTCCGATATACGCCTCGGTCTTTCTGCCGATACTTTAGATTTGCCAAAGCTGCAAGTACCACTTTATCAAGTAATGATGGAAATTCAACCGGGTCATTTGCATTCCATTGCCGGAATGCCCATGGATGAACACGAAACAGATATTGCACGCGCCAACTTTTTGCGCAAATTGTTTGTATAAATGAGAGGAGCTACATAAGATGAAGGGTCCGTTTACAGAAAAAGCAAGACAAGCCATCCAAAACGCTCAAAGTGTAGCTGCAGAAATGGGAAGCTCACTTGTGGGTACGGAACATTTACTTTTGGGGCTGGCTCATATAACAGATGGCATAGCCGCCAAAATCCTGGAAACCCAAAAAATTTCTGCCGCTGATATACAAAGGCAAATTCAAACCGCAATGGATGGGTACTCGCCGCCGCCTGTTACGGCAGGTAGTCCAATCGGTTTTACACCACGCACAAAACGTATATTTGAAATAAGCCAGCAAGAAGCGCTGCGTATGAAAACGAATTATATCGGTACAGAGCATCTGCTTATCGCATTGCTGCGCGAACCGGAATCTTTTGCCTGCAATATCCTTGTATCGCTCGGACTTGATGTGCCAAAAGTTTTTGCAGATATCATGCAAATGCTTGGTGAAGTAGGGCATGGCGGACAACACCCACCCCACCCCTTTCACGCACAAATGGGCAACCAAAACAAGCAAAACCCAAAAAGCAATACGCCATTCCTGGATAAATATAGCCGCGACTTTACACAAAAAGCACGGGACAACGCATTTGACCCAATTATTGGGCGTGGCAAGGAAACAGAGCGTGTGATTCAAATTTTAAGCCGCCGTACAAAAAACAACCCATGTCTGGTTGGCGACCCAGGCGTTGGTAAAACCGCTATAGTCGAAGGGCTTGCGCAGCGTATTATTTCCGGCGATGTCCCAGAACCTATTAAAGATAAACGCGTTGTAGCCTTAGATTTAGCAGCCATGGTTGCCGGAACAAAATATCGCGGCGAATTTGAAGAAAGAATAAAGCAGGTCATAGAGGAAGTTATCGCAAACACCAATGTCATTTTGTTTATAGACGAGATGCACACCCTTATTGGAGCCGGCGGCGCGGAGGGCTCGCTTGATGCTGCTAATATATTAAAGCCCGCGCTTGCACGCGGCGAAATGCAGGTTATTGGCGCAACCACTTTGAACGAATACCGCAAACATATCGAAAAAGATGCCGCCCTTGAGCGACGCTTCCAGCCTGTTATGGTCGATGAACCCTCGGAAGAGGAAGCCATTGCCATTTTAATGGGCATTAGAGACAAATATGAGGCACACCACAAGGTGCAAATTACAGAAGATGCCGTAGAAGCCGCCGTCATGCTTTCTGCACGGTACATTTCAGACCGCTTTTTGCCGGACAAAGCCATTGATTTGCTGGACGAAACGGCATCCAGGGTAAGGCTCCGTTCCTATACCGCACCGCCAAATATAAAAATTCTAAACGACAAAATTACGGAGTTGGAAACAGAAAAAGAAGCCGCCATTAAAATAGAAGAGTTCGAGAAGGCAGGCATGCTAAAACAACGCCAAAATGCTTTAAAAAAGGAATTGGAAGACGAAGAAAAACGCTGGAAAGACGCGCACACAAAATCTCACCACGTTGTAAATGCAGATGAAATTTCTGCGGTGTTATCAAGCATCACAGGCGTACCCGTTACGCGCTTGCAGCAAGAAGAAAGCCAGCGGCTTATGAATATGGAAGATATTATCCACGAGCGGGTAATAGGGCAAGACGCGGCTGTGACTACGGTTTCCAAAGCCATCCGCCGCGGGCGTGTAGGGCTGAAAAACCCCAACAGGCCTATCGGGTCTTTCCTGTTCCTTGGGCCAACAGGCGTTGGCAAAACGCACCTGTGCCGCGCGTTGGCGGAAATTCTTTTCGGGGACGAAAATGCCATGATTCGCGTGGATATGTCTGAATTTATGGAGAAGCACAATACGTCACGGCTAATCGGTTCGCCCCCCGGATACATCGGCTACGACGAAGGCGGCGAGCTCAGCGAAAAAGTACGCAGAAAGCCATACTCTGTCGTGCTTTTTGATGAAATTGAAAAAGCACACCCGGATGTATTTAACATTTTGCTGCAAGTTTTGGACGATGGGCATATTACAGACGCGCAAGGGCGCAAAATCGACTTCAAAAACACGGTAATAATCATGACCAGTAACGCCGGCGCAAGGTCTATTATTAACCCCAAAAAGTTGGGCTTTGCCCCGGATGACGATAAAGAACGCAACTACGAAGACATGAAAAAAGTGGTTATGGACGAGGTCAAAAAACTTTTCCGCCCGGAATTTTTGAATAGAATCGACGATATTATCGTGTTTCACCCGCTTGATAACGATGACATTAAAAAAATTGCAGCGTTAATGCTGGACGAAACAGCCAAACGTATCCGCGAAAATATGGACATAGCCCTAAGCTATTCAGACGCGCTGGTTGACTATATTGCGGCAGAAGGCTATGACCAAATGTATGGCGCAAGGCCGTTACGCCGGGCGATACAAAACAAAATTGAAGATGAACTTGCGGAAGCGATTTTGCATGGGCGTTTCCATTCAGGAAGTGCGGTGCGTGGGGATTTTACAGATGGGAAAGTTTTGTTTGAAATGGAGTAATTTAACTCATATGTAAAAAAGCGCGCTTGCGCGCGCGTTTCGTAGAGACCAGTTTCCTAGCGGACGATAAAACGCCCCCGGCTCAGTTTTAACCTGGGCCAAGGGGCGTTTTATATTAAATTTTACTGCAGCGGTATCCCAAAAAATGCGTAGACATATGTGCGGCGCCCATTCACGGATAGCGCAGAGCCAATGCCCACAATTGTATTTTCTCCCCGGCCATCAAACCCGAACAGCATATTTTGCCTGTGCGGCGGCGAGGCAATCCAGCCATTCACGGAAGAGCGCGCCTGTTCGTATGTTGTCATATGCGCATTCCTGGCAACGAAATTAATCCCGCCGCTAACCCCACCGCCACTTACCCTTCCCATATTGGCGATATCATTACTTCTATGGCTGCCCCAACTATGCACATCGCCGGATTGTGCATTGGCGCGTATAAAACCGCTACGATTCAAGTACGATGTTCTGTACCAAGCTAAAGCTGAAAGCACCGGACAAAGCGATAACGCATCCAGTCCATTCTCCACTCTATATTCATTGACAAATTGAAACACGTACCGTTCAAAGTCTGTTAACCCCGGCCAAGCATCTATCCATTGCCCTATTACACTTTGGCCGGGCACCCCGGCCACCACCGGAAGATGTGAAGAATCATTGGCGGCACCGGCTAATACATAACCTGTAGTAGTAATACGCGCCCTTTGTGCAGTCGAATTCCACGTGGCCGTATGCCCAATACTTTCTGCTATGGCACGAAGTGGAACCATTACACGGCCATTTATCAACTGCGGCGCAGCTTCCATAATGTGTTGCGTCAATGCTGCGTTTGGGAAGCCGCGCACCAGGAAATTGCGGTTGCCCACACTCAGCATGATATTGATGAGCCCTCCATCGGACGGCAGCCCATTGGTTAGCGTTATTAGTTCATTGGTGGTGTCACGGCTTGCCGTAAACCCCAATTCCTCAAACACACCGCTAAGTGGAACAAAAATACGCCCATCAATGATAATGGGTTGCTGGTCGGGGAAATTTACGCGCCTGTCATTCACATACACCCGGATGTTCTGCGATGCTTGCGCTTCCATAGCAGGAAGGAAGCCAACTGCAATTATGGCAGCAAAAACGATTGCTAAAGCTTTAGTGATAATTTTGTCTGCTTTCATTTTTAGATTGTGTGTCACTTGAAGCACTCCTTATAAACCTAAAATTCCCGCAACCGCTTACGGTAATGTAAAAAATTCTCGAAGCTCACTTCTTCCGGTACGCCATGGTCACACATGGGGATATAACCGCCTCTTTCAGTCATAAACGGCATAATACGGTCAATTTCACGGTCAATAGCGTCTTTCCCTTTTGCCATTATGCGTTTGTCGAAACCGCCGCGCAAAAGCAAGTTAGGGTATTGCTTTGCTATGGCCACCACATCGCACCCGCTGGCAACTTCCACCGGAGAAAAATAATCCGCACCCAGCTCCTGATATACAGGGATAACCGGGCGGCAGTCGCCATCGCTGTCAATTTGCAGGTACATATGCCTGGTTTTATCTAGCTGCCTTGTTTTGATATTGGTAATCAACTGCTGATAATACGGAAACAAAAACGCGCGCATCATATCCGGGGACATAAGCGGCCCCATATTATAACAGATATCCTCCGCAAGGAATAATTCGTCTAAAGTTGCATATTGCTGGTGTTTTGCTATAGTGGCATCGGCCACTTCAAACCAGGTTTTCATCATTTCGTGAACCAAATCCGGCTCGTCGTATACCATGTACAAAATTTCTGTTGGCCCAACCAGCGAGCGCAAATACATATACCCGCCTATGACGCTTTGCCCAATCATGGCGCCTTGGGCAGCCAGGTCTTTCATGCGCTCGCCTGTTTGGTGCGTCGAGTTAAACCGTTCCGGCGTATCCGGTGACAAACGCCATTTTATTTCCCGTTCCCAACTGTCACGGTCTTTTACAGGGTGGCCTATATATTCCGGCATAAAGCCGTTTCTACGCCCTTTAAAACACAGCACATGCCGTCCCGCATAATCCTGAACGACTTCGTATTCGCCGCGGTCTTCCAGAATTTTTTCTTCAAAGCACGGAACCATGGGGGCTTCGCACCAGCCTAAATCACTAAAATGATACATTCCATGGCCATCGAAATTGCATATTTTGCCAATATCAGCTTCGCACGTGATATGTCCTTCTTTTATCCAGCGGTCTAGGGAATAAAAACCAAACTCGTGTTGCAGGATTGGTGCGTTCTTTTTCATTGTGTAAAAATCTCTTGTTTTGCGGATGCAATCCTGTAGTGACATGTATACCCTCCTCAGGCGTGTTCATTTATATTATAGTCTTTTAAATTGAGAACAGGCTTTATGTCCGTTCTCAATTTAAAATGACTTTCCTAAATTCAGCGGTTTACGCTATAGCATACAAGACGGCTTTAAATTTAAACCGCTATAAGGCAAGTATATCATAATTCCCGGGAATTGGCTTTCAGCCATTCAAAACATTTGATAAATCTTTGATTGTTTCGGAGAATATCAAATTGCGGCTTCATCAGATGGTCTTCCCATAAAATCCAAGGTAAATTACGCGGCGTTGACCATGGGTAATAGTTGCTGCCGTCTTCATTGGTTTTATCCATAATATCAATATGATGCATGGAGTCCCGCACCGCATTTTCTACATAGGCTAAGGCATTCTCTGTATCGCCCGCTTCGCAATACAGTTCTGCAATGTTGATGTTTTGAAATGCGCTAACAATATGGTCTACATTGCCGCCATTAAACCCGGATATTGGAACTGTAAGGCATTCAATTTGCTGCGCCGCTTTTAGGCACTCAATTTTTTGCAACCAGTCTAAACCGCAGTCATTTGCGTATTTTTTGATAAATTCACGCAGCATAATTGTAAACCGGATAATGCGAAGCTTTAAATCCTCCTGCAATTCCTCGCCTTCAAGTACATACAACATGGTTAAATCTTGTGTGAAATAGGCTTCCCCCGGCAGAGTACACGCGATTTTTTTAGCGTCTCCTTTCATGCCCCACTCCGCATACCGCATGATAAGTTCGAACTTTGCCCCCAAACATATTTCTTGGTCGGTACAGTAGTTCATTATTTTTTCTGCCACGGCTATTATTTCATTTTGATATTTTTCAGAATTTGATGCACTCAATGCTTGCATTAAATGGAACTGCAAGCTGTAATTTACGGGGTATTCTTTTACCGCCATTCGCGCTGTTTCGACAGCTTTGCCTGTTTTGCCTACATTAAGCAAATTACGAATATCAGCTACATATTGCTTTGCTTTTTCTTCCCCGGCGATAAGCTCCGTTCCAAGAAGCTCGTCTACCGTAATCTTGAAAAACAGAGCAATATGCGGCAGCATTTCTATATCGGGATAATTTGCTCCCGTTTCCCAACGGCTGACCGACTGCGGTGATACGTGAAAAATATCCGCGATTTGATCTTGTGTTAAATCTTTCGCCTTGCGAAGGTGTTTGAATTTTGTGCTAAAATGGTTTGACATATTTTGCGCTCCTTAATATTTTTTTCAGAATCGATTCTGTAAATAATATAAGGCATATGTTATTTGAAGTCACGCACTCATTTCAAGCGTTTTTATCACGCAAAACGAGAAATTAATTATGTAAAAAGGCTGCTGCCCATGTTTTCACATTTGAGCAACAGCCTTTTTTAGTTAAGAAATATTAGCCGTCAATTTTTTTCATATGACGCATAAGGTCAATAAGTTTGCAGGAATAGCCCCACTCGTTATCGTACCAAGATACCAATTTTACAAAGTTATCATTCAAGCTAATGCCCGCCGCTGCGTCAAAAACGCTTGTGCAAGGCTCGCCAATGAAGTCTGTAGAAACAACTGCATCTTCTGTATAAGCAAGAATGCCTTTGAGTTCGCCTTCAGCCGCTTTTTTAACAGCCGCTTTAATGTCCGCGTAAGAGGCGGGCTTTGCCAAGCGAACAGTAAGGTCTACAACGGAAACATTAATGGTTGGCACACGGAACGCCATACCCGTAAGCTTGCCTTTAAGCTCCGGAATAACCAAGCCAACAGCCCTTGCCGCGCCGGTAGAAGATGGAATGATATTTGCTGCCGCTGCACGGCCACCGCGCCAGTCTTTGGCAGACGGGCCGTCTACCGTTTTTTGCGTAGCCGTTGTTGCATGCACTGTGGTCATGAGGCCTTCTGTAATGCCGAAGTTATCGTTAATCACTTTGGCAAGCGGAGCCAGACAGTTTGTTGTGCAGCTTGCGTTAGATACGATGTTCATATCCGGTGTGTATTTGTCATGGTTTACGCCCATAACAAATGTTGGGGTAATGTCGTCTTTAGCCGGTGCAGAAAGGATAACTTTTTTCGCGCCGCTTTTTAAATATGCTTGTGCAGATTCTTGCGTTAGGAAAATGCCTGTACATTCAAGTGCGTATTCTACGCCGTCTGCTTTCCAGCCAATATCTTCCGGGTTTCTTTCGTTGTAAAGGGAAATTGCTTTACCGTTTACAACAAGCTTACCGTTTTCTGCTTTCACTTCACCGGGGAAGCGGCCATGGGTAGAATCATACTTTAGCATGTACACCATGTAATCTAAATCGATAAATGGGTCATTGATAGCGACTACTTGCACATCGTTAAGGCTCATTGCGTAGCGGAACGCCAAGCGGCCAATACGGCCAAATCCGTTAATACCTACTTTTACCATTGGTATCTCCTGCTTTCTTAGAATATTTTAATGCGGTTTTAGCGCATTATTGTTTCAAACATTATAAGTATAGCATAAGGCTAATGGATATGCCAATAAAAACACGCTTTTTGCATCTTGTACATATATTAGAGCAAAAGGTTTTGTTGGGGAGTTGTTGGTATGTTCCGTAAAAAACGACTAATGGGGCTGATATTTTTCTTTATTGGCATTGGTATGATTGTACAGTTTATGATGCCCGGCTGGGGTTTTTTGATTGCTTCGGCGCTTATTATATTAGGGTTTTGGCATGTGTTTGTAAGGTGAATATGGCCTAACACGAAGAAGATGCCGCCGCGGTAGTAGCCGCAGACATAGCAACAATAAGCGCCACCTGCTGTGCAATAATCAAATTGGTAACACTCGTAGCTATTCCGGCTTTTACAAGCCCGCTGCTGCAATTGTCGGCATGTGCAATTGTGATAAGGGACACTGCGTACAGCAGTAGTTCTTGGGTGGTGATAGAAAAATGCCCAAAACCCTTTTGACTCCGCAGAAAGTCTCTGGCTTCGGCAATTTCATTGGCTAAAACATAATGGTCTGTGTCCAAAAGCCCAAGCACTCCAAGCGATGCAAGGGTGTATGCCTTATCTAATTTGATTTTATGTTTGCGCAGTGTGCGGCTTAGATGTGAAAGATTGGCGACGCAATCTTCTGTACTGCCACCAAGCACCATCATTTGTGCAAGGGTAAGCATACTTCCCTTGCCAATAAAAGCGGAAAACTCGCTCCGTATGTGCTGAAATATCCGCTTCATTTTCACTGCGCCCGCGTGCGGGTCGATATCCGACAGTGCCAGCATTGCCGCAAAAATATAATCGTCTTGGCCTATGTGGAATCTGTGGTTTGCTTTCATTTCGTCGTAAAAAGTACGTGTGCGGCTGACTACATTGGCGTGGCTTGCACTATCAGTATTTGCGGCTATTTCAAAAGCTGTGACCACAAGGTAGTCGCTTGCCCAAAAACCCTGCGCTTTGAGCAGGTCGTATACGTGAAGCGTGTCCGCAAGCAGCTTACGCTGGTCGTCAGCAAGGGAAAGCGCCGCCGCAATGTATATCGACAAATTACCGCGGAAAGTAGAAAATGCGCCTACTTCATCCTTGATCATCCGGTGGCTTTCCCGTATTGCATCATTATTTATGGGCTTGCCATCTATTGTGTAAATAAGTGCCGCCATCCGCTTTGCAGAGGCCTCTTGCCATACAAAGTCGTTGCGTATTGCGCCTACGTTATTAGCAAACAGTGATAATTTTTCCTGCAAATTTGTGTTCATATTTTTATCCTACCCTTCCCCCCGCAATTGGGGCAGCTTGTTTCAAGTACCTTGCTTAAAGACAGACGCCTTTTAGGGCGCGCCATTTGTACAATTCCAAGTGGTGTCATGTTGAATATTTCCGGGTTTGTGCGGTCGCGTTTTGCTTCTTTTCGCAATACTGCCATTAAAGCGGCTTTATCCTCTTGTTTGGTCATGTCGATAAAATCTATGATGATAATCCCGGAAAGATTACGCAAAAGTATTTGGTCTATGATTACGGCGGCGGCTTCTAAATTTGTGCTTAGCACCGTCTCGCGATAGTCATATGAATGAACATTGTTACCCGTATTTACGTCAATGACAACGCAGGCTTCTGTTTCTTCTATTGTTATAAAACCGCCGCAGGGTAACTGCACAACTTTGTCTAATGCGGCGCGTATTTGCTTTTTTAGGGTATCGAACAACTTGCCATTTTCATTGTTATGGTAAAAGATGCACTCGCTTAGATTTGGAGCTAAATCGCAAATGTGTGATTTTATTGCGGCAAATTCTTCCGCACTTCCGCTTATGTGGATTTCGTCTAAGCTTTCCGTTACTAAATCACTCAAAAGTGGCACTACCTGCGTAGATATCTGCGGATATAATTTCGCAGGCGGCAAGGCATATTGCCCGCGCTGTAAAATTTCTTCATAAGTTTGATAAAGCTTGTTTATTTCGGCATCTAGCGTTTCCTTATCGCAGCCTTCGGCGTTAGTGCGTACAATTGCGCCGTACCCTTTGGGCAATAGCTCCCGCACTAGCTTTTTTAGCCTGCGGCTTTCTTTTTCGTCAGTTATTTTGTGGGACACACCTACTTCACCCGGTGGTTGCTTGTGTAGTATCACCAGCCAGCCTTTTAAAGCAATGTCCTGGCTTACATACGCCCCTTTTGAAGATGTGGCATCTTTCTGCACTTGTACTAACAAAGCCTGCCCGGATTTTAAGTTATGCCCCGTCTTCAAATTTGCAAAGGCATTTTTGCCGCTGCCGATATCAATAAACGCAAATTGCCCCGGCATGATTGTTCTAATGCGCCCTACAATTACCTGCCCGACTTTTGAAGCGCTTTGCGCTTTGTCTATAAAAATTTCACGCAATTTACCGTTTTCTGTTATGGCTGTGCGCACACCATCATTGGCATACTCTATAAGCAAGCACTTCATAGTGGCGCAAAGCCACCTTTTCCGTCGGATTGGTACAACTCTAAGCGGGATATGTCCGAATTACATGGCGGCTCGCCCATCATTTGCTCTGCCACAAGCAACGGGTTAAGGAACCTTGCGCTACCGGCGGACAAGCGCAATAGGATATTGCCATTGTTTATGTGAATATCAAAAATATCCGGGCGGATATCCGTTAACTTAATACCGCTTTTTGTTTTTTTGGGAATAACCAGCATATCGGATTCCAGAATTTTTTTCGCGTTTTCCACCAATATTTCTTGGGACATTGAAGTTGTTATTTTGTAATCTGCAGCTATTGTTGCGGCCGCCGCCGCTTGCCCTATAACTTGATAAGCAGCGGATACGTGCAAACCTTGCGGCGCACAAGCGTTCAGGCTTTGTACGATTTTGTCATAGGGGAGTTCTGTGGTTAAGGTGATGTCCGCATAGTCGTGTATGCTTTCCATGCCAAGCGGTAGCGGAAGCGCAAACGAAAGCACTTGATGCGGGTTAAACCCCTGCGAATATGCTATTGGTAAGCCGGAGCGGCGTATGGTCTGTTGAAACACGCGCAAAAAATCCAAGTGGCCTATAAAGCGCAATGTGTCTGTTTTTGAGAAGCGTAAACGGATTTTTGTATCTATGCTTGTCACATCCTTTTATACCTGCTAGCAGGTATTGTTTGCGCCTGATATCAGGCGTTTTTTGCAAAAATTCAGATTCCGCACGTAGGGGCGAACTGTGTTCGTCCGAAAACATTAGCGAAGTCGTTGCCTACCCCCTGATAGCACATTCAATGTGCTATCAGGGGGTAGGGCTTAATGCGAACTGCGGGCGAACACAGTTCGCCCCTACAATAAACAGCGCAGTTATCCATCCTTAAACAGACAGATTCAACACCCCAACCCGCACCCGGCACAACCATCCCTGCAATTAGGCGTTGTCACGCCCTCTTTAGACTTTTCCCATTCCCTCTGCAAGAATTTTTTCGATATGCCAATATCTATAAAATCCCATGGAAATTTTTCGTCTGTGTTACGCTCCCTGTGCGTGTAAAATTCAGGATCAATACCCGTTTCTTCAAACGCCTGCTGCCAAATTAGCGAGTTGAATTGGTCGCTCCAGCCGTCAAATATCGCACCCAACCTATACGCCAATTCTATAACCTTACCAACCCGCCGGTCGCCGCGGGCTAAGACGCCCTCTACCTGTGCGGTTTTTGCATCATGATAGCGATATGTCACCCGCTTATTGCGGATCATACCCTTTACTGTCTGCTGTGCGGCAATAAAATCTTCCGGCTTAACCTGCGCTGCCCACTGGAACGGCGTGAATGGCTTTGGCACAAAACAGGCCGTACTTACAGACACGCTTACAGGGCGTTTGCGCTCCTCGTAAGTCAAACGATAATACGTATCCACTATGCTGTCGCACAACTTTACAATGGCCTGCATATCGTCCATGTTTTCCTGCGGCAACCCGCCCATAAAGTACAATTTGATTTTGTCAAAACCGGACAAAAACGCACGGTAACAGCCTTCCAGTATCTCCTCTTCCGTTAGGTTTTTATTGATAATATCCCGCATTCGCTGGCTTCCGGCTTCCGGTGCTACAGTTAAAGAAGATTTACGCACAGATTGCACTTTCGCCAATGTCTCTATCGCGTCCAAGCGCGTAGACGGCAAAGAGATATTCACTCGCTCTTTTTCCGTAATTTCTAATAACCTGTCCACCAATTCGGAAAAATGGCTGTAGTCGCAGGCACTTAATGACAGCAGTGACACTTCGTCGTGGCCGGTTGCCGCCAGTAATTTTTCCGTTTGCTCCAGCAACTCCCCCACTCCACGCTCACGCATTGGACGATAGATATACCCTGCTTGGCAAAAGCGGCAACCACGCATACAACCACGCGCAAGTTCAAGCACAGTACGGTTATGGACAGATTCTGTAAGCGGTGTAATCAAAGTTTCCGGAAAAAAGTCTAGCTTTGGAGAAAATGCCCGTTTTACCGTAGCAGGAGCTTTTGCATTGTTTGGCGTAAAGCCTGATAATGTGCCATTAGCATTATAAGAAGCATCATAAAATTGAGAGACATACACTCCTGGGACATCCAGAATATTTTCGAGAAACTCCGCTTTAGAGCCACCGATGGCTTTATTATCACCATATTTATCAAGAATCGCATCCAGACTTGCTTCGCCATCGCCAATATAGAAAAAATCCACAAAATCCGCTATTGGTTCCGGGTTTACGGCACATGGGCCGCCTGCGCATATGATCGGGTGCGTCTCGTCTCTATCTTTAGAATGCAGCGGAATGCCCGCAAGGTCTAACATCGCCAGAATATTTGTATAAGACATTTCATATTGCAGCGTAAAGCCCAGGATATCAAACTTTTTCAGCGCGTCGCCGGATTCCAACGCAAATAATGGCCGGTTTGTTTCACGCAAATAATCAACCATATCCAACCATGGCATAAATACACGTTCACAATAGGTATCTTCGCGCCTATTCATCAAAAAATATAATATCTGCAAGCCCAAATGGCTCATTCCAATTTCGTAGACATCCGGGAAGCAAAAGGCAAAGCGCGTCATTTCCTGTGTTATTACTTTTTGTACGGCGTTCACTTCGCCGCCTGTGTATCTGGCCGGCTTTGTTAATTTAAGCAGCTGCTGGTTGCTTGGTCTCATTTTGTTTACGCCTTTCTATCAAAACAATTATGCCCACAAGTAGAAATAATCCAATGCTTGCCGCAAGCGGTATGCGCCTGTTAAATTCAGAAAGCTGCCCCGCAAGAATTGCAAACGGGCTTGCAACGCCCAGCATTATAGCCATCATCATTGCTCTAATACGCGCCCGTTCGGCCGGGTCTACATTGTTAATCACCAACGAATCACGCCGCGGCATAAAAAGCGCGGCGGCGCATGCATCTATCGCTGTAAAAATAAGCAATGGAAATAAAACTTGCGCAGGTACTAAAAGCAGCAGGACATATCCACCGATATACAGCGCAAGCCCCACAATCATTACTAAGTAAATGGAAAAGCGATTCAAAATACGCTGGAAAGCCAGGAAGAAGACAAGCATTATAGCCCCCCGCAGCACAGGAAACCATGCTACATAAGCGTCTCGTATACCCAAATCCTGTGTTACATACAGCGTAAAAAATCCACCGGCAATTTGCTGAACGTGCATAATGCAAATAAGTATCAAAACCCGCAATGTAGCAGGCGTGGTAAATATTTGTTTTAGTACGCCCGTGTATTGCGAAAGCAAGCGATATATCGGCACACCCGCCGTTTCCTTTAAGCGAACCTTCCCTTGCTCTGTTTCTGTGGCAAAAATATAGTGAATGATAAATTTCGCGCTCATGGAAATTGCCGCAAACACAAGAAGTACACGCATGACAGGCACAAGTTCAAACACCCATATAAATACAATTGAAATTGGCGCAAAAAATACCGATATACTACCCGCGATATATATCCAATTGAACAACTGCACTATTTTGCTTGGTTCTTCGTCTTCCACCAGCAGGCATTCCCAAGCGTTGGAGCCTATCGGCCACAACCCGTTAAAAAGTGCCGCAACAACAAACCATCTAAAATCTTGTGCAAACGCCCAAATAAGGCACGGCAATGTCCAAGCAAGATGGTCCCATATTATATTTGTCTTTCTGCGTCCGAATTTATCGGTAAGTACGCCGCTTAAAATGCTTGCTATCATTTGTACCACTAACCCAACAGCAAGAAGGATGCCAATTTGGGCATCCTGTACTCCTAGGCTAAACATGAATAGCGTAAGAAATGGAATGTATAAATTAAATGGTATGCCCCAAAGCGGCTCTGTAAAAACCGCATAACGCGCATTACCCTTTAATGCAAAAAGCGGTGCAAAGGTTCGCTTTATCAATCGTCGTTCTCCTCATCATTAGGGTCATAATCCGGTGCTTCGTTGATATTGTCCGCATTATATGGGGCATCTGTAGTCGGCTCATTATCATAGCCGCTGTCAGTACTACTATCCGATATAGTTGGCGATGTAGGAAGCTCCGGCTCTTCATCATTGGTAGGCTCTTCGATATCCTCTGCAGCAGGCTCGCGTATTTGTATCTGTAATGCAGGTGCACGCTGTGCCAAAGTGATATGTTCCGGCAAATCTACAGAAAGCGTTACAGCGTGTACCCCAATAGCAAGGTTGCGCAAATCAATCTCCAGCCCAATATCAGCATTGGTAAGTTCTGCAAGCAAAGCACGCGGGCCATACACGTCTATTCTTATAAAAGCCATTTCGCTTAAGACGTCATATGCTACCGAAATACCACGCGAACGCACGTTGTCCATCGGAATATTAAACGTCCGCCGTTCTACCGGCTCTATATCCACAGTCACAACAATAATATAATCTTCTCCGCTACGTAAGAAAATACCATCCGGCAGCCACGCTCTGATATCTACATGATCAACAAAGCTTTCGGCTCTGCCGGTCAAATCGACTGCAATCAAAATATTTTCCAAATTCTGTAGCCGTGCAGGTGTGCTTATTATTTCAATAATTTTGGGGTTGAAGTCAATATCTTCAACCGCAAAGCCATTTGCTACATCACCTGTGCCTTCTACAAGAACCTCAACCGACTTAACAGGCCATACAGACACCGTTGCAGTAGTTTCGCTCACACTGAGATGCACAAGGTCTGTAATATTATTTCCGTAGTGGTCAAAAACAATTAAAGGCCGGTTCTCTTGTTCTTCATCTGAATCGATGCCCCAAACCTCTACTTCCACACGCACACTGTGTATCCGTGCGATATTCGTCCGGGAACCTGTTACGGTCACATTGTTGTTTGCAAGCCGAACAGGCTGCAACTCAAGGCCGGAATCAACTTCACCTACAACATCAGGAATTACAGGGAAAACTTCACGCGCCAAAACATCAATTGCAACATCCATAAAACGTGGGTTTATGGAAAAATGCTCATAATTTTCATGTAAATTAACGCTCACACTTAAGCGCACAGTTAAAGGACCATCGCTATCCCGCACGTCTTCGACATTTACTGCCCTAAAATCGACACTTGGGGCAATCATTTCCGTTTGCTCACTTATAGTTAGTGAATTTAAATAATACAGGTCACGGCTTGTTGCGCGAATCCCAACCTGAACCTGAACATCCAGCACATCCGGGTTTACAAGCACAAGCCCTTCGTTACTCAAAATCTCCAAATTCATAGTTTGCAGCATTATATTAAACGAATCGTTTTGCGTGGGGTTGTTCATATTTACAGCTAAAAACCATAGCAAAAATGCCAACCCAAGCGACAATAATTTCCAATGCAGGTCTGTATAAAAGAAAGAGAAAAAACGCTTCATATCATAGCTTCCTCCTTCTAAACAGTGAAAATCTGGTTTTGACAGGCTCGCCCCACATTAATAAATCTCTCATTTGTTTTTCCGTTACATTGCGCTGAATTTGCCCGCCAATGACTAATGAAATTATTCCTGTTTCTTCGGAGACAACAACAACCCTGGCGTCAGTAACCTCGCTAATACCAATAGCGGCACGATGGCGCGTACCTAAAGATGCATCCACATCTTCTAATGTAAGCGGCAAAATACAAGATGCCGAACTAATACGGTTATTACGGATAATCACCGCGCCATCATGCAGAGGCGCATTTTTTTCAAAAATATTAAGCAAAAGCTGTGTGCTCACTTGAGCATCTAGCTGTGTTCCCCGTTCTTCATACTCACTCAAATCAACATCCTGTTCAAGCACAATGAGCGCGCCTGTTAGCGCGCTGGACATAATACGTGTAGCTTTCACTATTTCGTCTATCGTATGGGCAGCGGAATGTACTTTTTGCTCTGCTTCGTTTTTGAGCGGAAATAAGTACTGCCCACGTCCTAATTGTTCTAAAGCCTTGCGCAATTCCGGTTGAAATAAAATGACAACCACCACAAGCCCCATGCCAATGGTGTTGGTTACAACCCATTGCACAGTTGCCAAATTAAAAACTTGTGCCAAAATTGCTATAACTGCAACAAAAGCAATACCTTTTAACAAAACCCACGCCTGCGTACGCCTAATCCATTTTAAAATAAGATACAAAACTGTAGCAACAATTAAAACGTCTAGCATCTGAAACAGACCAAAAGTGGGTATAGTAAACACAGGCACATTTGTAATTTCTACCAGCCAGTCACTTAAAGCAGCAAGCATAAATTTATTCCTTTAAGCTTCAACTTGTGTTGAAGCAAACTTATTTTTTCATTTTAATCCTCGTCAAATTCGGGCAACGGGCGCCTTCTGACCGGAGGTACACCTTCTTGTTTTTGTACATCAGAAAGTGGTTTTGGCCGTCTTGCTTCAGGCTCTTGAGCCGGCCTTGGACGCCTTACACCGGTATCCCCTGTTCCGTGTTGCCGTAACGAACCGGTGTTTTGAGTTGGCCTAGGTCGCCTTGCGGTATCAAATCTGTCTTTATCCCTTGGCTCTATTGGCAAATCTTCTTCAGATTGCGGGCGGATACGTTTAACTACCCGCTGGGATTTTGTCAATATCACTTTAGGTACAATACGAACGTGATAATAATTGTTATCATCTTCAAATTGCACCGATTCTGCCCGCTGGTAATCAAGAATTGAATCAAAGCAGCGTATAAGCCCTACTAAAATACCACACAAAATGGTTATAACAATGACCATGCCAATATTTGCTGTTTCCCCTGCAATAAGTACTGCCACTATAAAACCAAAAATATTCATTAAACAGCCCAAAACAATAGCTATTTCCTTGGCAAAATCAATAGCCAAACGGCTTACGAAGTGTACAAGCACAATAACCATGGCAAAAACAACCGCTGTATACAGCCAAGTTTGAGTAACTGTCAGACTGTGCATCAATGTTTCATATACAACCGAAAAGGCCTCCGGCAATTCTGTGAGCAAATCCGCAATTTCCATTTCTGCCATAGCTCCCGCTGCAGTGGACGTATGCTGTACAAGCCCAAAAAGCACAGGAATTTGCGCGTTAACAAACACACCCACAGTAATAGGAATAATTGCTGTAATCGGAAAATAGAGGCCTGCAATAATTGGAATAAGGTAGGGTACATTAAAATGGAATGCCATTATTGTAAACAGGATCAGCAGAGACTCCTTAGGAGCCATTCTGGCATAAAACACAAAGATAAATAGCAAAAACAAAAACACAGCAATAGCAATTTCGATATTTGCGGAAAATTGTGCTGTTAAACTTAAAATGATTAGCAGCCAACCCATATTCATAGGCATTACGGTAAATAATAAAGCAAACAGCATACTTAACAGCCTTGGTGATAATTCTTCCACAAACGGCTCCAACGCAGTGTTCACATACTCAACTGACAGGATACTTGAAAATACGAATAGCCCAAGCAAAAACTTGAGTATTGGCAATATAAATGCCTCATAACGTTTATAGAATTTAACTAACGTTTCACGTACAATTAATATATGTTCCATAGCGACGTTTAGCGTCCTTCCTCGTTTTCTGAACGTTTTTTGGTTTTATTCTCGTAACTTTCTAACCGCCTAACCAGGGAATTATAATTTTCCAGGCGTTTTTGTATCAAATAATATTCTCTGGTACCCTGTATTGTGCCAATGAGTGAATACACGGCTAAAAGCGCCACAAGAAACAGTACAGAATCTGTCAGATATTGCCTTACGTCCATTTGCAAAATATCTACACCGTCCAGCAAAATTACTCTAAGCCAATAAATAACAAGTATCAAAAAACCTGCCACACCAACAGCAAGCCGCGTACCCAAATTTTTTCTATAAATATAGTCATGGCGAAAGTATTCATTAGCGGCACGATCGGCTGCACCTTCGTGTTTATCATATAACGCAAGCTTTGTCATTGTTATAATTTTTTTCTGGTTAACCATTGCTACACTCCATACCAAAGGGCAGACTTTGCCCGTATATTCGCTTTAACAATGTAATTAATTTATACCATCGCATCTTATCATTATTAGGTGCCAAAAGTCCAGACAAATTCTTAGAATATTTCATATAGATGTTGAAGGATTTTGCATTTAGCCGTCGAATTATAACTATATGGGGGTGAAGAAACCATGCGTTACCCGGAAGAAACTATACAAGAAGTAATTGCGCTAAACGATATTGCAGACGTAGTTTCTGGGTATATTTCCCTTAGCCCGCGTTCAGGTAATCATTTGGGGCTTTGTCCGTTTCACAATGAAAAAACTCCATCTTTTTCCGTAAGCCAAGCAAAACAGATGTTTTATTGTTTTGGCTGTCATACCGGCGGCAGTGTGCTTACATTTATAATGAAAATAGAAAATTTGGATTTTGTGGAAGCCTTAAAAGTGCTTGCGGATAGAGTAAGGTACAGGCTTCCGGAAAAAGAAGAATCTGCTTCCGCAAAAGAAAATCGTGCTACTAGGGAATTAAGCGCGGAACTGAACAAAAAAGCCGCTCGCTTCTATCACGACTACCTGTACTCCAATACTCCGGATGCAGAAAATGCACGTATATACTTATCAGAGCGTGGCATCCCCCCCAAACTCGCCAAACGGTTTGGGCTAGGTCTGTCACCGCCATTGTGGGACGGGCTGTTGAAACATTTGTCCGACACTTTACCGGAGAACTTGGCGGCGGCAGGGCTTGCAACCCAAAGCCGGAGCGATGCCACCCGCTATTACGACCGCTTTCGCTCACGTTTAATGTTCCCAATAATTGACTCCCGCAACCGTGTAGTCGGTTTTGGCGGACGGATTATGGGCGAGTCGGACAGACAAGAAGCTAAATATGTAAACACGCCAGAGACGAGCCTTTTTCACAAAAGCGACAACATGTACGGACTTAATTTAGCAAGAAAATCTCGCAGGTCTGAGTTAATTATCGTAGAGGGCTACATGGATGTACTTGCAATGCATCAATATGGGTTTACCAACACGGTTGCTGTACTTGGCACAGCACTGAACGATTCCCATGCGCGGCTTCTAAAAAATGCAGGTTGTACATCTGTTGTGCTCATGTTAGACGGCGACCAAGCAGGGGTGCGTGCAACACTTCGGGCAATTCCTGTACTGACTAAAGGCGGAATTAGAATAAAAACGCTGAACATATCTGAACACGACCCGCAAGCAAAAGACCCGGATGAATACTTACGGCACCATGGGGCGGCTCCTTTGGCAGAACTTATAAAAAACGCTAAAAGCCATATCGCATTTCAAGTAGGGCTTTTTAAAGAAAAGCACGATATGGGTACAACCGACGGGCGGGTTGGCTTTACACAAGAAGCAGCAAAGCTACTTTCGACACTCCTCAGCGCCATTGAAACTGAAGCATACGTTGCGGAAATTTCAAAAATCAGTGATATTTCGGAAGGCGCAATTCACACAGAAATTAATAAGCAAAAAGGTATCACACCCACAGTTTTGCATACTGCAAGGCGAAGAACGCAAACAGCTGCTAAAGGACAAGCACGCGGTGTAAAAAAAGCTAAAGAAACTTTGCTTCACTTAGTTTTAACCCATCACGCCGCCGCTATTGCGTTAGAAAAAAGCGGATATATCGGCATAGAAGAAATTGGCGATGGCATTTATGCCGATTTACTTAAATTAGCTTTCAATAATGCCGCACAGGGCAAGCAAATGAACCCCGTAGATGTTATTTCATCTTTTGAATCCAGCGATTCGCATCAGGCAATTACGGAAATTTTTATGGATGCGCCCGAATACGACTCAAAAGCTGCAATAGAAAAAGCATTAAATGAAACGGCATTTATCATCAAAAGAGCATGGGCATTAAATGAAATGCAAAACCAAGATGCAAAAAACAACCAAGAAACCTTGCAATCACTGGGTTTTATGGTGCGAAATATGCCATCAATAAGTATATAACAGTGCGTGATGGTTAAAATAATAGCGATACGAAAGGATTGGTGCTTTTTGAAGCCCTTTGAAGATCCAATATTAATGAACCACCTTGAAGAGTTGGTGGCGCTTGGTAAAAAGAATAAAAACACCTTAAGTCACAAAGAGATAATGGATTTTTTTGGTGACATCGACCTTGACCCGGACCAAATGGGCAAGGCATATGAATGGATAGAAGGCCACGGTATAGAAATACCAACCGGCTTAGAGCCCGACATAGACCTTGAAAAAGACAAGGAAATAGACCTTTCCGCAGTCGAAGGCGCAATAAATATCGATGACCATGTACGCATGTACCTGAAAGAAATTGGCAAGGTACCGCTTTTGTCCGGCGAAGAAGAAATTGAACTGGCAAAACGCATGGAAGCAGGTGATGAGGAAGCAAAGCAAAGGCTTGCAGAAGCAAACTTGCGCCTTGTTGTATCTATTGCCAAGCGATATGTAGGGCGCGGCATGCTATTTTTGGACTTAATCCAAGAGGGCAATTTAGGGCTTATTAAAGCTGTAGAAAAATTCGACTACAAAAAAGGCTATAAATTCAGCACATACGCAACCTGGTGGATACGCCAGGCTATCACCCGTGCCATTGCGGACCAGGCGCGCACCATTCGTATTCCCGTACACATGGTGGAAACCATTAACAAGCTTATCCGTGTATCACGCCAGCTTTTGCAAGAACTTGGGCGCGACCCCACACCGGACGAATTGGCAAAAGAAATGCAAATGCCTGTGGATAAAGTGCGGGATATTTTAAAAATTGGACAAGAGCCCGTGTCGCTGGAAACACCAATTGGGGAAGAAGAAGACAGCCATCTTGGCGATTTTATACCGGACGACGACATCCCTGCTCCTGCGGAAGCCGCTGCTTTTACCCTTTTAAAAGAGCAGCTTATGGAAGTGCTGGATACACTAACCGAGCGCGAAGAAAAAGTTTTACGTCTGCGTTTTGGCTTAGATGATGGACGAGCCCGCACATTAGAAGAAGTAGGGAAAGAGTTTAATGTTACACGGGAGCGCATCCGTCAAATAGAGGCTAAAGCTTTGCGCAAACTCCGCCACCCAAGCCGCAGTAAAAAGCTAAAGGATTATTTGGATTAATGGCACTGTCGTTACGCTTACAGGCTGTGCTTGACCTTGTCGGCCATAGCAAAGTTTTAGCAGACATTGGCACAGACCATGCATATTTACCAATAGAAGCTGTGCGTGCCGGATTGTGCGAGAAAGCCATAGCTTGCGATATTAATAAAGGCCCCCTTGAAATTGCCGCGGCAAACATTCAAATGGTCCAACTTTCGGACCGGATCGAAACCCGCCTTGGGGATGGACTTAAACCTATTCATCAGAGTGAAGCGGACTGCATTGTAATATCCGGTATGGGCGGCATGAGAATATGGAATATTTTGCATACCGAACAGAACAAAGCAAAGTTCGCAAAAAAACTGATTTTGCAGCCACAACATAATTTAGAAACACTGCGGAAAAAGCTACACAACACAGGCTACGAAATATGCACAGAAAAACTTATATATGAAGATTCACGGTTTTATGTGATTTTGCTTGCAAATTATACCGGAGAAGTAACTACTTGGACGGATCAAGAATATTTTTTTGGCAAGCATATAATAGAAAGCCCCCATTTTTTGCAATATCTTGAATACCATCAAAACAAAATTGCCCGGTACATACAGTCCATAAAAGACAATGATGCCAGGCATGTTGCGGAAACCAGATTAAAGTGGATAGGAGAACGAATATGTCAACTGTGCCGACCGTACAATGGGTAATAAACGAAATGGAAGCATGGGCGCCCACTTTTTGGGCAGAAGAAAATGATAATGTCGGCTTGTTGATTGGCAACCCATCAAGCCCGATTAAAAAAATTTTGGTCGCGCTTGATGCAACCGATGCCATAGTTGAAGAAGCCATAGCAGATAATTACAATTGTATCATCACACATCACCCGATAACATATGCCCCGTTAAAGCGCATAACAGCGGACTGTACAATAGGACGGAAAATGCTTGCCCTTGCAAGGCATGATATCAGCCTTTATTCCGCACATACTAATTTGGACAAAGCTCCCGGCGGCGTAAATGACTGCCTTGCGGAAAAACTTGGCATCAATAATACAATTCCACTGGTAGATGATGCCTTTGGCGATGCAGTCGGCTTGGGCCGTATTGGGGAATTACCAACAGAAATAACGCTACGCGAATTGGCAGAGCGCGTCAAAAAGTCGCTGGGCTTAAAAGATATCCGCTATAGCGGCGATTTGTCGCATAAAATAAAAAAAGTTGCCATGTGTGGCGGCAGTGGTATGAGTTTTTGGCATTCGGCAAAAAATAAAAACTGCGATGTATACATTACAGGGGACGCAAAGTACGGCGACACGCTTGGCGTTTTAGCTTCAGGGCTTTGTTTGTTGGACATCACCCACTACAGCGGCGAAAATATTATAGTTGAAGCTATAGTAAAAAGGCTTCGCACAAAAGCAAAACAAGATGGCATTTCGCTGGAAATTAACGCCACCACCATAGATGGACAAGCTTTTCATACAATATAGTAAAAATATACACTTTCTCACACGATGTAACCATTTTGTAAATTTCTTGGTATCATTCCAAACGTAACACAGTATTTATAAATCGAATCTGCTTAAAATAAAATCGCAAGCACAAGACAACAGTCAAGTGTATGCGATTTTTTTATTATCATATTAGGGGGATAAATAAATGAACTGGAGACGTATTGCAGTAACCGGTCTGGTAGCGGGTATGATAGCGGTAACAGGCTGTTCTACCAACCTACCAGAAACAAACCAAGGCAACCGTAACGGACAGCGTGTAACAGAATCCGTAAACCGCCGCACAGACAATTACAGAACCACTGCGAACCGCGTTGCAGGACGCACAACAAGAGGTATGCGCCGTGCAGCAAATAATGTAACAGGCGCCGCACGTAATGTAACAAATCCTGCACGCACCGGAAATAGCTATGGACGTTACCACAACACATATAATCACACCGCCACACCAAGCAGATCATTAAATTTAGGGCGTCCACAGGGCCGCATCGGCAACACATTCCGTTATGGCCACCACAGAGGCTATACACATGGCCTAAATCAATATAGTGGCCGGACAGGCCATTCACAAGGTATGAGCAACTATAACAACCATGCAGGATATTCACAAAACATGGGCAACTATGGCAACCGTGCAGGATATTCACAAGGCATGAACCAACAGCCTAACCATGGCTATGATATGGGCGTGACAACTTCCGACCAAGCACTTGTAAACCATCGCACGACGCGTAATACCGCAACAAGTGGTTCAACAGTTGCTGCTCCTAGCAACAACGCAGCAGTAACAAACCGTGCTGTTACAAACCCTACACGCTCGAATACAACGACACAAACAGCCGAAGCCAAACCTGTACCTGTTGAAACAAAACGTGAAAATAAAAAAGTGAAAGCCAAGCCCGCTGCTAAAAAGCATGCAACAGCACCGGCAAGAACAGGCACAACACACAGGGCAAGAACCAGTACGGTAAGATCATCTCAACCCGCACCGGCGTTTACCCTTGGCAACAGAAATGTAGGCCCACGCCAATATAGCGCTCGCCTGCGCACACCACATTCTGTAGCACCGGATTTTACGCTTAACCACAATGCTACAAATATGCGCAGCCTAAGAACTCGCCATATGGCACCAAATACTGCCGTACAACGCGGCAATCAATCGGTTACCCGCAACGCTGCGCGCCCCAGCCGTTACGGCACGCGTCACACCACCAACCGTGCTGCCCGTAGAAATTATAATGTAAACAGCAACCGCAACATGAATAATAATATTGGCATGGCTCATAGCATGAACCAAAACAACCAATTTAGTACCCGCAATGCCGGGCATTATAGCCGTTACGGCATGACCCTTAACACTAATCGTGCTGCCCGCAGAAACCAAGGTGTAAACCGTATCAACAGTAATGGTATGAACAATAGTATCGGCATTGCTTCAAATATGCAGGAAAGCGGCTATGGCGGTTTTCAGTATCCAAATGAAATGCAATTTTCCGGAGCAGAGCAAACAGTGGCCGTTCTAAACTACGAAGATGGCTTTGCCGCAGATGCCGAAAGCAACGAAACAGCATTCTTCCGTAAAAAAACTGACGAGCAAACAAGCCCTGCTACACCTCAAATGCCTGTAGCACCACCGGCAATGCCTGCACCAAACAACTTCCGTCAAAGCTATGATGACAGCAATTTCAACAGAAACTCTTTTGACAGTAGTAACTTTCGTAATTCACGCAACAATAACGGTGTAAGCACACCGCAACAAGCTGCACCAAATGTTGCACCAAAAACTGAACCACAACACAAAACACCGGCTACACCGGTTAAATTGCCCACGCGCACAACAGCGCAACGCGCAATGAAGTAGATGTTTCGGCGGCCTTGCAAATGCAGGGCCGCCTGTTTTAATTTTCAGTTGGTTAGTTACCCCCTGATAGCACATTGAATGTGCTATCAGGGGGTAGGGCTTAATGCGAACTGCGGGCGAACACAGTTCACCCCTACAATAATTAACGCCGCTCCTAAACCCGAAACTTACCCACTCCCCCGTCAGACACCACTTGAAACAAACCCCAAAAAAATTTATAACTGTGGACATTTCCCAAATATTTTGTCATACTATTGTCATAAATTCGAATAAACAAAGGACAGTGGCCCATTTGACTAACAAAACCGACCGTGCTGTAGCCGTTTCTGTCTTGACAGACGTACTGGATTCCGGCGCATACGCTAACATAGCTTTACGCAAAACACTTGCAGAAGTAAATATAGACCCTCGCGCACGCGCATTTGTAACAGACCTTGTAAACGAAACTTTGCGCAATTTGATTCAAATCGACTACACCATTAATAATTTTTCCAAAACGCCGGTAGATAAAATGAAGCCTTTTATTCGCAATCTGCTGCGTATATCTGTGTGCCAAATAAAGTTTATGGACAAAATTCCGGACAGAGCGGCTGTAAACGAAGCCGTGGTTTTAACAAAAGCCTTTGGGTTTACCAGCCTATCGGGTTTCGTAAATGCCGTACTCCGCAACATTTCACGGGAAAAGTCCGGCAAAATAAAAAGTCTTTCCCTAAAATATTCTTACCCAAAATGGTTGATAGAAAGGTTAAACTTCTGGCTTGGGGAAGAAAATAATGTTGAAAGCTTTTGCGAAAACAGCCACCAGCCGCCGCCACTAATAATATTAACCAACACATACAAAACAACCCCAAATGGCTTGTCAGAAAAGTTGGAAGCCGAAGGCATAGATGCAACTTCCCTTGAGCTTGACAACAATTCGAACTTTTTAGTATTACGCCAAGCAGGCGATATAACAAGGCTTTCAGCTTTTAAAGAAGGTTTATTTTTCGTTATGGACCCGGGTGCCATGCACGCAGTTGAAGCCCTTGATCTGCGGCCCGGCCAAACAATAATTGACCTATGCGCCGCACCCGGCGGTAAATCTTTTGCTGCCGCCTGTTTGATGAAAAACGAAGGAAAAATTTTATCTTACGATATTTACCCGCACAGGGTAGAACTTATCAGCCAAACACGCAAACGCCTCGGGCTTTCTATTGTAACTCCATCTGTAAAAGACGCCACAATTTTTGACCCCGCGTTAGAAGCTTCCGCAGACGCCGTATTACTAGACGCCCCCTGCTCCGGTTTGGGTACCATTCGCAAACACCCGGAAATTAAGTATACCCGCCACCCGCAAGACATAAAAGACCTGGCAAAGTTGCAAAAAGAAATGCTTGCTACAGCGGCAAGATATGTCAAGCCGGGCGGAAAGCTTGTATACTGCACATGCACCATCACCAATGAGGAAAATGCCGACAATATCAAAAATTTCTTAGAAACCCATCCCAACTACAAGCTTGTTAGTGAGCGGCAAATACTCCCCTCCTCCACTTCAGATGCATTTTATATCGCGGTATTAACCCAACTTTGACACATCTTTGACATTTTCCTGCGGCTATTTGTTAAAAAACCTTGTGAACACCGCCAACACACACTATAATGTATATTTAGAAACTGTCGGAATAAATCATTTTTCAATCCATGCCGCCTACGGCGGCGGGCACAAATCGGTTGGGATGAAAAATCCAAAAGCAGATTTTTCACACTTGGACCAAACAGTTTCTTTGCAAAGGAGTGCTTTATGTTCGCCGCCGGCCTGACAGATAAAGGACAAACCAGAGAGCAAAATCAAGATGCAATACTTGTTGCATGCGAGCCTTTAGGCCCGTTGCCAAATCTGTTTATAGTGGCAGACGGCATGGGCGGGCACAATGCCGGTGATGTTGCAAGTACTCAAGCAATCACTTTTATGTATGATTATATCCGCAACTTTCAAGCTGCAGAATTTGTTCAGCCAGAGAATTACTTGGATCTGTTGGTGACAGCTGTGCAAGGAGCCAACAGTGTGCTTTGCAAAATGGCCAATGAAAACGACGATATGTATGGCATGGGTACAACCCTTACCGCTTGCGTAGTAGCCGAGGAAAAATTGATATTGGCCCACGTTGGCGACAGCCGCGCATACACCATTACACCAAACAGCATCACCCAATTGACTGCCGACCACACATATGTAGAAGAAATGGTTCAGGCCGGGCAACTCACGGCAAAGGAAGCGCTTACGCATCCTAAACGGCATGTGATAACACGTGTTTTGGGCAGCCAAATTTCTTTTGAAGTAGATGGGATAGTCATGCCAATAGAGGAAGCTACTACCGTTTTACTATGCTCTGACGGGTTATCAAACATGTTAGACGACAGCACAATAAAAGGAATTGCAAACGGCGTAGGTTTTGTAGAACACCGCACTAAATTCCTTGTAGAAGAAGCAAATGCTCATGGCGGACATGATAATATTTCTGCCATTTTAATAGATATAAATAAAAAATAATTTTCGGGCGGCAGAATGCCGCCCCTACAAAAATATCGCAGCCCTTGTAGGGGCGGCATTCTGCCGCCTAGGGTTTTGCACTGTATGAGGTGACGAGATTGAGACTAGAAGCTGGGGAAATAGTTGCCGGCCGTTATGAAATTGACGCTACTATTGGTTCGGGCGGTATGTCTGTTGTGTACCGCGCTTATGATAAAAAATTAGACAGAAATGTAACCCTAAAAGTGCTGAAAGAGGATTATTTAACCGATGATGACCTAGCCGACCGCTTCCCGCAAGAAGCGCGCGCCGCCGCCGCCCTAAACCATCAAAACATTGTAAGCATATTCGACTTTGGACAAGATGGCGATATTTGCTACATCGTACTGGAATATGTGGACGGCGCAACCCTAAAAGAACTTATCACTAAAAAAGCTCCTTTTGACAATGATATTATTTTAGCTGTAGCTATCCAAATAGCCCAAGGGCTTGCAGAAGCGCATCGTACCGGCATAGTGCACAGGGATATTAAGCCGCAAAATATTTTAATTACCCGCACAAATATTGTAAAAGTAACGGATTTTGGTATTGCACGCGTGGCAAAATCCAGCACTTTAACTGCCGGGTCCGGTTCTATGGGCAGTGTTCACTATTCTTCACCGGAACAGGCAAGAAACGGATATTTAGACCATACCACAGACATTTACTCCTTGGGCGTTTGCATGTACGAGATGGCTACAGGCAGGCTTCCGTTCGATGGTGAAATGGAAGTTTCCATTGCCATGTGCCATTTGAACAACCCATTCCCGGATATTTTAGACTTTAACCCAAACGTATCGCAAAGTATTATAAAAATTATAGCAAAAGCTACGGAAAAGTCATCTTCTTTGCGATATCAAACCGCGGAAGATTTAATTGCAGACCTCAAACGCGCCCAAACAGATGACAGCGGCGATTTTGTAACAGAAGAAATAGCAGACATATCAAAAACGCGTGTTATGGCTACAGATACTTCAAAAGAACAACGTAAAAACGCACGCAAAGCATTTTTGAACGAAGAAGATTACGAGGCCGACGACGAATATTATGAAGAAAATACGACGTCTGACAAAGCTGCCGTTTGGGGCGGTGTTGTACTCGCCATTATTTTTGCAGCCATTGCCGCAGTTGTTGTTTTATTTTTTGTGCTGCCACGCTTTGCAGGAGGCCGCAACGATCATATAACAGTTCCCGGCATAGTTGGTTTATCCTTATCGGAGGCAGAGGATTTGGCAGAAGGCGTTGGCCTAATCATTTATGTTGAAGATTATGCCTATTCTGACGAGATATCTGAAAATTATATAATCGAACAGATCCCGCCGCCCGGGTACACCGGGCTGACTGCCGGGGAACGAATCGCGGTAGTGCTTAGCCGTGGTATACAAGCTGCATATATTTACACCATGCCGGACCTTGTAGCGTTAATTCTGGCAGACGCGGAAGCGCAACTCGCCCCATTGTCTGTTGATTTGCGCATTGAACGCCAAACTGATGAATATATTGAAATGAATACCGTCATATCGCAAACCCCTATCGTAGGAACCCAAATGCGTGCGGGGGCGGAAGTCGTTCTAAGGGTATCGGCGGGGCCTGATACGGGGCAAGTGAGTGTACCAACTTTAATTGGCCAGACAGAATCTGCGGCATTGGCGCTGCTATCCGCAGCCATGCTAATTCCCGGCAACAGAACTACACAAGAAAGCGCCACCTACGCGGCCGGCGTTATCATGGCGCAAGACCCCGCACCAGACGAATTGGTATACCGCGAAAGCCTAGTAAATTATACCGTTAGCACGGGACCGCCAACTGCCCAAGAGACACCGCCTGTAGTTGAAGACCCTCCAACACAAGCGGAGCCTCCTGTAACTGAAGAACCAACGGCGCAGGAAGAACCCACAGCACAAGAAGACCCTACCGGTACACAAGTACGCACAAGATTATTTACAATAGAACCATGGGCAATACCATCCGGCACAGAAACAGTGCATATCATAATCACCCGTCAAATTGGCGACGCAGAGCCGCAGCAAGTATTTAACGATTCAAACGTCCCCGCTAGCAGCCTACCACGGCAAATTCAAGTCTCAGGCACCGGTACCGCAATTTATCGCGTATGGTCTGTAGACGATGATGGTGAAACAATGCGAGGGTTCCACCCTATAGATTTTAGTCAGGAGGGATGAGTATAGATAAGGATGGCATAATACAAAAAGTAACTGATTATGACAAAGAAGGCATCATTATAAAAGGTGTGGGCGGGGCATATACCGTACTTGCAGATGGCGTACAGTACATTTGCAATGCCCGTGGGGTATTCCGCAACAGAAACACAACGCCTTTAATTGGCGATGCTGCAATTATATCCGTAACCGACGAAAATAAAAAAATTGGAACATTACACACCATAAAGCCCCGCAAAAACGAACTGCGCCGCCCACCAGTTGCGAACATCGACCAGGTGATTATCACTGTGGCAACGGCACAGCCTGCTTTTAATGCGGGGCTTTTAGACCGCTTTTTGGTGCTGGTGGCATACGAAGATATACCCGTGCTTATTTGCGTTAACAAATTGGACCTTAAAAAAAATGATTACAGCTTTACGCCATATATCCAAGCAGGCTACCCGCTGGTATATACATCCGCACTCAAAAACGAAGGGTTACCAGACTTGCGTGCTCATATGGCGGGGAAAATAAACGTTTTTGCGGGGCCAAGCGGTGTTGGCAAATCCAGTTTAATCAATGCACTTTCGCCCAAATTGGAACTGGAAACCGGCGAGCTTAGCAAGAAACTGGACAGAGGCAAACACACCACCCGCCATTCCGAAATATTTCCTTTAACAGACGACCCGTCCGGGGGTTATTGCGTAGATACGCCCGGGTTTTCGTCGCTGGACATCAGCACGATTCCTAAAAATGAATTGGGCGGGCTGTTTATGGAGTTTCAGCAATTTATACCGGAATGCCGCTTTAACAACTGTTTGCACTTGCGGGAAAAAGACTGCGTTGTAAAAGAGCAAGTGGGAAAAGCGATACACCCCATGCGATATGAGAGTTATGTAAAAATGCTGGAAGCAGGCGCGTATTAAAAAAGGTTGATTCATAATTGAGTCAACCTTTTTAAAGTATATACGGCGTCTACCGCTTCAAATGCAACTTTGTACGGGATATGGACCCACTAATAGCCTTCATCATTTTTTCATTCGGCTCAATGATTATTTTCTGCTGTTTGCCACCCTTGTTTACAAGAAAAGCATAAGTATCTGGCCCATTTTCGCCGCTGGAATAATTGTGAACCTCTTGCGCGTTGCTAAAGCTGCCCGCATAGGTCATATCTTCCACGTGTGCCATTATTTCAAATTGGTTTACGTGGGAGGTAAACAGACGTTTTCTGCGGGAACGGTTGTAAATGATATCAATATCAAGCTCCCCGTTGGTGAATACATATTCATACTCTACTCTTAGAAAGCCCATGAGAAAATACGCGCCAAACCCTGCTACAAGCGTTATTATCGGCGTAAAAGCCGGTATTATTGATATCCCGACAAAAAACACTACAAATACCGCCAAAACCAAACCTATGCGCTTCATTCTATCCTTGGTAGTTTCTTTCCGTTTTACAATTTGCTCCTTAAAAACATCTGTCATAGTACACCTCTACATCCTTTATTTTATATACGTAACCTTATGCATATCTAACTCATGCGGGGCTTTGCCGCTTAAAGCGGCTCCCACACATACAGACATTCCAAAGGAATATCCCTCCGGAAGCTGAATGCGTTTTTTAAACTCGTCGCCTTTTACACCATCAAATGCTATACGGGCCATACCGCAAATTACATTGCCAAGCCCCATAGTATGGGCGGCCAAAGCCACATTTTGGGTTGCTATCCCGCAATCTAAAGTTCCATAATCGGAATTATCTTTAGCAATTATAATCAGACAAGGCGCATTGTAGAAAATCTTGCCGCCCCTATCCATCATTCTATTGTACCATTCTTCATTGTCTGCCTTGATTGTGTCTAAGATGTACCGGTCCATTTCTTCAATTAGCTGCTTATTGGTTACTGCTATTATGTGCCAAGGCTGGCGGTTAACCGCACTTGGTGCCGCCAATGCAGCTTTTACTAATGTGTCAACGTGTGCTTGGCTAAGCGGTGCCGGTGAAAAATCCCGACAGGAATATCGATCAAAAATTGCTTTTATGGCTTCATTCATTTTCATAACCTCCTCATATTTATACATATTAGAATTGTAAACGGGCTTGCCGTTTTGCGCAAGCCCGTTTAAGCATTTTTATGAAATTTACCGACTGTTCCTTGTAAACCATTTGTAAATATGTATTCAAGGAGCACCCTTTCGTACAAAATGTACTCCTTTTCCTTTATATAAAACTCGGTAAAATGGTCCATTGTAAGGCAGGCCAATGCGTGTTTTAGTGTTGTGTCAGCAGATATATCCACCCTTCTGGCAGGCATTAACCGCGCCCTTACGGGTGTATTTTTCGCTTTCAATCCTGTAAAAAATTCCATTTGTAAGCGTAACTTCATTGCTTTATTTTGACGCTTAATATACATACCGGCGCATAGCAAAGTGATATTGTAATGATATAAAAGCACCTGCATAAAACCCAAAAACATTAGCGCAATACCAATGCAAAGCCCTGCTCTAACCATAATACGGTTTGCCCGCAATATCCCAATGCGGTTACATAAGAATTGGTGTGCTATACGTCCGCCATCCAGCGGTAATACCGGAACCCAATTAAATATGCAAAGAACAATATTGTAAAATGCAAATGCCTCCAGTCCAGGCACGCCAAAATATGACATACGTGACACACTAAATGTCCACACTGCCACAATTAAATTGGCAAAGGAACCCGCGCCGTAAATGATATACCGTTCCCAGGCAAGCAGCTTTTCCAGCCCTGTGAACCTAGCCCTAATACCCAGCGGAAATGCCCCAACTTTTTCTACTTTCCCGCCAAGATAATTAACGGCGAAAATATGCGCCAGTTCATGCAATAGTAAGGCGCATGTTACCATGATTGCTGTAGGTATAATATGAATAATCGCACTCATAAGCGTTCTTCCGAAAAACTGAAGTAGTCCAATGGGTCCACAAACTGCCCATTCCTAAATATACTAAAGTGTAAATGCGGCGCGGTAGACCAGCCTGTATTGCCGGAGTAAGCCACGCGTTCCCCCTGCTCTACGCTGTCACCAATGGCAAGCGGTACATCATTTAAGTGGGCAAAAAAAGTCTCGTAGTAATCGCTATGGGCAATGCGTAAAAACCGCCCGAACGACGCAGAATATCCCGTAGCAATGACATAACCATATCGCGGGGCGACAAGCGGCGTGCCCACGGGAATGGCAATGTCTACGCCATCATGGAATTCCATAGTCCCGTGTATCGGGCTATATCGGTACCCAAAAGGAGAGGAGATTCGCCCAATTACCGGGCTCATCCATTCAAAAGACAATTCATATTCTAAGTTGTTGAAGTCTTCGTGAATTAATCCCACAGTCCCGGACTCGTCAACGGCCCCGGGATCTGCGGGTTTGAATGCTCATCATACGCCGTTGGTGCAGGTTGCAAATGATAATATTGTTCATATGCTTCGGGCAAATTATATTGTGTGTCAATGAATGAAGGTTCCGGGATATAAAAAACAGGCAGGTCTAACAACTCCGTAACCGGCTCGGGTTCTGTGTTTAGCCATTCCCGGCTAAAATGGCGTACTTCTGCGGTAAATGCTTCTACCGTAGTCGCCCCGGCCAAAACTTGACGCAGCCCGCCGCGCAAGGACATTAGCGGCCCAATGTCTACCAAGCAAATGAGAAAAACTGACACTATTAATATTCCGCTTATTATCAGTTGCACTATCACAGTTTCGCCGAAAAATATTTTCCGGTTTCCAAGCCGAGGCTTTGCAAAATGCTGCGCAATTCCACAATCCCGTGGAGGTGTTATTCGCCGATAAGGTACCCTGTCCAAATTATAGCCTCCTTCTTCTAAATGGGGCTCTGCCCCAATCCCTCTCGCAAGCGAAGCTTGCTGGGCCGGGCGGCCCGATGCTTCGCATCGCCGGCTGCGCCGGTGTATGCCCCGCCGCTACAGCAGGAATGAATCCTGCTTCCGCTTCCTTCGGGAAGCGGCATAGCCGCTTTAGTTTTACATTTATATGCGCAACACAAGAGATTATGCATATTTTCACAAAACCGTGAAATGATAAACTACATATGAAAAGCATGGAGGCCGAATATGCGAAAATTGATATCGATGCTAACCATTACGCTGTATTTGACAATTCTTACTGCCAATGGTATGTATATATCTGAAGAAATTAGCGAAACCATTGGCAGTGTCATTGACTTAGATGGCACAAGTCTACACGTTATAGGCGAGTCATTATCAGCGGCAGGCCACTCAGATGTTATTGTCACTATTGGCAGCGCACGGATGTATGACCTGCAAACCGGCCTTCCCGTTGACATTGACTATATACAACAAGGCATGAGCGTTCGTGTTGCCTATGACGCATCAAAAACTGCGTTGGCCGTTTGGCTAAACTACGATTATGAAGATTCTGCGGTTTTTTCCGTTGTGGTAAGTGACAATATCCAATACGGATATGATTATTGCGTATTTTTGTGTACAGATAGCAAATATCGTGTAACGCTTGCGCCGGACACTATGATTATAGACCCGCATTACGGCAAGCTTTCTCCTGCGGATATTTTACCCGGACAAGCGTTTTTTTTGTGGGTGGATATGATTACGGCAAGCAGCCCATCTTTAGTATATCCGGATAAGGTTGTGTTGATTGATGATTAAGGTAATTATTCCCGCATCGGGAATTGGAACGCGATTTGGTTCGGATACACCTAAACAGTTTGTTGCGTTAAAAGGTGAACCTATTTTAAAGCGCACCATTTCAGCGTTTCAGCACTTGGCAATTGTGGATGAAATTGTTGTGGCAGTGCCGCAAGGATATGTCCAAACGGTTATTGGTTATGGCTTTGATAAGGTGCGTCATGTAGTTGAAGGCGGAAAAGACCGCGCGTCCAGCGTGTATGCGGCATTAAAATGCCTGCCAATTGATACACATATCGTGCTAATTCACGACGGTGTAAGGCCGTTTGTAACCTGCGCGTTAGTACAAACTGTAGTAAAAACCGTAAAACAACACGGCGCGGCAGTCGCTTGCACACCTGTTACAGATACCATTAAGCAGTCAAAAAAAGCGGCTCCGCCGCTTTCCAAGGGAAGTGTAGCAGGGATTCATTCCCTGCGGAACGGCGGGGTTTGGGGCAGCGCCCCATTGGAACCAAATCATCAAATTGAAGCGACTTTAGACAGAACCCGGTTATGGCGTGCGCAAACCCCTCAAGGCTTTACATACAACATAATAATGAAAGCGTACCGCCAAGCAGAAAAAGACGGTATCTTGCACCAGGCTACAGATGACAGCGCACTGGTAGAGCGGCTGGGCATACCCGTATATATCGTGCCGTCAAGCCCACGAAATATTAAAATAACTACAGCGGAAGATTTAATGATTGCAGAGGCTTTTTTGAACGGAGATAGAGAAACCAAATGAGAAAAGTAACCATTTACACAGACGGCGCATGTTCCGGCAACCCGGGGCCCGGCGGCTACGGCACAGTGCTGATACATGGCGAATATAGAAAAGAACTTTCTGGCGGGGAAGCGCAAACCACCAACAACCGTATGGAGATAATGGCGGTAATAATCGGCCTGGAGGCGTTAAAACAGCCCTGCGAAGTTGCGCTGTATTCAGACTCCCGCTATGTAGTAGACGCCATAGAAAAAGGCTGGGTAACCCGCTGGAAGCAAAACAATTGGATGCGCAATAAAAAAGAAGCGGCATTAAATGTAGACCTGTGGGAAAGAATGTTACCGCTGCTTGATGTTCACAAAGTTGCGTTTCACTGGGTAAAAGGCCATGCCGGCCACCCGGAGAATGAGCGTTGCGATGAATTGGCGCGTGCAGCAATTGTATAGATTAACCAACAGGAGGCAACCCAAATGTCAAATTTCACCCACTTCGACACTGCCGGAAACGCCATAATGGTTGACGTCAGCCAAAAACAAGAAACCCATCGAATTGCCACGGCAAGCGGAAAAATAACCATGTCATCGGAATCCTATGCCGCCTGCAAACTTGGAACAGGCAAAAAAGGCGATGTTCTTAGCGTTGCCCGCCTTGCAGGCATAATGGCAGCAAAGCAAACCCCTAACCTAATCCCGCTTTGCCACAGCATAGCGATAGAAAAAGTTGTCATAGACTTTGAATTTTTGGCAGATGCCATCACCGCCACATGCACAGTCAAAACCACGGGCAAAACAGGCGTTGAAATGGAAGCACTTTGCGGTGTAAGTGTGGCATTACTTACCATATATGACATGTGCAAAGCCATTGATAAATCTATGGAAATTAGTGAAATTTCACTTCTGGAAAAGCAAGGCGGGAAAAGTGGCGCATATATAAAAAAGCGGCTACGCCGCACGTTTCGTAGAGACCAGTTTCCTAACGGATAAAAAATAACACGTCATTCCGGGCTTGACCCGGAATCCCCTTTGGTGATAACTCATGATAGATTCTTTCTCCCGTAAAATTGACTACCTGCGCATTTCCATAACCGACCGTTGTAATTTACGCTGCAAATACTGCATACCCGATAATTTCACGTACTATCCGCATAGCGAAATACTACAGCATGAAGAATTTCTGCGCCTGTGTACAATAATGGCGCAACTTGGCGTGGAGACTTTTCGCGTAACCGGGGGAGAACCGCTTGTGCGTAAAGGATGCGTTCCATTTGTCGCGCAATTAAAATCCATTCCGGGTGTAAAAAAAGTTACTATTACAACCAATGGGCTTCTTTTGGGCAACTACATATCCGACCTTGTAAACGCCGGGCTGGACGGGTTAAACATTAGCTTGGACAGCGTTTGCAGACGAAACTATAAACGCATCACAGGTATAGATGCATTTGACAATGTATGGCAGGCACTGCAAAAAACGGTGGAATCTGGAATACCAACAAAAATCAACACCGTAATCATAGAAAACGTGAACGACCATGAAATCTTACCCATTGCTGCGCTTGCGGAAAAATTGCCTGTAAGTATCCGGTTTATAGAACTTATGCCAACCATGGCAAATACAGAAATGCAGGGCATATCTCACACAAACGTGCTGCAAATTATTGCGTCGCAATATGATGATTTAACGCCCGATGACACCATTTGCGGCGCAGGCCCGGCACATTACTACAGCAGTAAAAAGCTGGTTGGTAAGATAGGCTTCATCAGCCCGCTTAACCATAACTTTTGCGATAATTGCAACCGGCTGCGCATAAGTTCTACAGGCTTTTTGCGGCTGTGTTTGCATCACAACCATGGCATTGATTTGAAGCAGTTACTGCGTAACGGCGCAAGTGACAATGAAATAAAACACGCCATTTTAACAAATACATTCGAAAAACCACAGCAGCATTTTTTAAAAAGCGAAACAAATTTACGGGATATGTCTAAAATTGGAGGTTAGATATGGGAACTATTGTAGCGGTATGCGTTAGCGAAGCCAAAGGTACACAGAAGCAAAATATCGAAACATGTTTTTTGAAATGCGACTGGGGCTTGGAAAACGATGCCCACGGCGGGAACTGGCACAGGCAGGTGAGCTTGCTGTCATATGACAAAGTAAAAAAGTTTAACCAAAGCGGCGCAAATGTATCCCATGGCGACTTTGGAGAAAATCTGCTGGTTGAAGGGATAGATCTTGCTGCACTACCTGTGGGAACAGTACTAAAATGTGGTGCAGCGGTACTAGAAGTCACCCAAATAGGTAAAGAGTGCCATAGCAAATGTCAGATTTATCATAAAATGGGCGATTGCATTATGCCCCGCGAAGGGATATTTGCAAAAGTTTTGCAAGAAGGGCAAGTTTCTGTTGGCGATAATGTAGAAATTGCGCTTTCCGCGGCAGTGGTCACATTAAGCGACAAAGGCGCAAGCGGCCAGCGTGTAGACGAAAGCGGAAAAATAATTGCATACCTGCTAGCAGGTATAGGGTATGTGATAAAATCGCAAGTTCTCTTGCCTGATGATTGGGCAAAAATTTCAGCGGCTTTAGCCAATTTGAGTGATAACGCAAAAGTGAATTTGATTCTTACCACCGGGGGAACAGGGCTTTCTGAGCGGGATGTAACACCGGAAGCCACGCTGGAAGTAGCAGAGCGTGTAGTGCCGGGCATTGCAGAGGCTATACGTGCGTATTCTACACAAATTACCCCAAGGGGAATGCTTAGCCGTGGGGTTGCGGTTATTCGCGGGCGCACATTAATTGTAAATTTACCGGGCAGCCCAAAGGCTGTAAAAGAAATTTTAGAATATGTATTGCCCACGTTAAAACATGGGGTGGAGATTTTGTGCGGATTTACGGGGGAGTGTGCTACGGGCAATGATAACTAAAGAAACACATTGGTAGTAGCCACGCTCTATTTAAATAACGCAGGATAATTAGTGGCGGCAGCCACTATATGATGCACATATACCATATTACCTTGCAACTTATATATGCACACATACTTCCCACACACCAGTGTACGAAAGCCACGTTCGGCAAGCTCTTTATATGGGACTAAAGGGCATGACAACGGAAAAATCTCAAGCTGCTCTAAGGAAGTTAAAATCTTATCGGTTATTTTTCTTGCCGAATCCGGTCCAATTTCAAATAGGTGGTAATCAGATATAGCATCAAGATCGATCCAGGCCGGGTTAAGCAGTTCGACTTTATACTTAGCCATTGTATTTTGTCTCCAAACGTTCGCGCGCTTCAGCAATAGAAACAGTAGGCTCCCCGGCTATTAACGAATACTCTGAAAAGGCAAGCCTCGATTTTAGTGCCATTAATTGTTCACGTTTTTCAAAAGCATCAATGCTCATAACAACAATGTCACCTTCGCCATTTTTGGTAATGTATATAGGTTCACCTACTTCATGAGCCAGCGCGGATACACTCCCATAATCATTTCTAAGCGTTGTGGAAGATTTAATTATCACTCAAATCACCATCCGTTAATTATTCTGCAATTATTATACGATAATTCTGAATTAATATCAACAAATTCGCAAGGGTCTGCTTGTAATCGTACATAGGGCGCACGTTGATGACTACTCCCTATTCACAATCCCATAAAAAATCAAATCCTCATACTTACCTTCCTTTATAACATGCTCCGCAAGCACACCCTCTTTAACCATGCCCACTTTCTGCATCACCTTTCCAGATGAAGGGTTAGTCGCAAAAAACCTACCCCATACCTTATGGTACCCCTTTTCCGAAAAAGCAAAATCAATAACCGCTTTAAGTGCTTCGGTCGCATACCCATTACCCCAATATTCCTCTCCAATCCAATAAGCGATTTCACCATTTTTATGCTTTTGGTTGTTGGATAGAGCTATTGCCCCAAAAAGCTCGCCTGTCAGGTTATCGGTTACAGCAAACTCATAAGATTTATCGTTCTTAAAATTTTCCTCGTGGGTGGGAATCCAAGCCAAAGCAGACTCAATCGGGTATGGATAAGGGAGGGTTAGCGTACTTTTATAAATATTATAGTTATTGCAAAGCTCGCATACCCGCTTTGCGTCTGACATTTCGTATGGCCTTAAAATTAACCTTTCGGTAGTGATTGTTCTTGTACCGGGGTTATACATGGTATCGCCTCGCTCATATAAATTGTCTTTACTTTTGCCGACATTGGAGTGATTATATAATATACATGCGCTGCAAGGCAATTTTAATTTTTATTGACATGCACCAAAAATCCCTATACTATCACATCACAACTAAAAACCGCTTCGATTTTGCCGGGCTAAGATCGCCATAATATAGACTATGCCGGCAAAACGGGGTATACATGGAAACGTGTATGCCTTCCATTGTGAAAAGGAGCAAATTACACACGGCTTGCCTACAAGCCTTCTTTGTGTTTGCTGCGTTCTTTTTAGGGCGTTTTTTTATTTAAAAGAGAGAGGAAAATGGACATGAAAAAATGTATGTACGTAATTCTGGTTTTATTGGTAGCTACAGCCCTTTTTACCGGCTGTAACCGAAACAACACCGGCACAATTACCCTAGCCACCACCACCAGCACCGAAGATTCCGGGCTATTGGACTTTATCCTTCCATATTTCAGAACAGAAACCGGCTGGGATATCCGCGTCATTTCCGTTGGTACCGGTGCGGCGTTGCAACTGGGCCGTGACGGCGAAGCGGACGTGGTGTTGGTACACGCCCGCGCAGAGGAAGACCGCTTTGTAGACGAAGGCTATGCGGAGCGCAGATACGACGTGATGCACAACGATTTTATTATCGCAGGCCCATGCCCTTCTTACGGCCCGATTGCATACAACAACGACCCCTTGGCTACATTTTTAGATATATATCAACAACATCTCCTGTTCCTTTCTCGCGGGGATAACTCCGGCACCCATGTAAAAGAGCGGGAAGTTTGGGAAGCCATAGGCGTTGCAGACCCTTACGATAACCCCAATTTCATTAGCGTGGGCCAAGGCATGGGCGCAACCCTTGGCATGGCTGTGGAAATGAACGGATATGTGCTTTCCGACCGTGCAACATGGCTAAATTACCCAAACAAAGGCGATTTGGTTATCGTATCCGAATTTGGCGATATACTTAAAAACCCATATGGCCTCATGATTGTTTCTACCACAGGAGAGCCGGAAGGCGCAAGGATTTTTGCAGATTGGCTTATTGGTGAACGCGCACAATATTTAATTGGTACTTTTGGTGTTGCGGAATTTGGCGCGCCGTTGTTTTTCCCGTACTTCCGCTAAAAAATTTTTATGTTTGCATTTTTTGACGCCGAATTTTGGGCGATTATAGCCGTCACACTGCGGGTTACCATTTCATCTACGGCAATTTCATTTATTTTGGGTGTTCCCCTTGGCATTTGGCTGCAAGGCGTACATTTTAAGGGCAAGGGTTTGGTGGTACACATCAACCGCACGCTTATGGCGGCACCGCCTGTTGTTATTGGGCTGGTGGTATACTTGCTGCTTATGCGCAATGGCCCGCTGGGCTTATTTGGCTTGCTTTTTACCGTGGAAGCTATGATAATCGCCCAAGTATTGCTGATAACACCGATTATTTGCGGCACCGTGTATTCCGCAGCTGAACGCAACGCCGGCAGTATTCGTGCGTTTGCGCATACGATGGGTGCAAACAGACGCCAAACTTTGCGTTTGCTTGTGAAAGAACTTAGCGGCGGGATATATTTTGCCCTGGTCATCGGCTTTGGACGCGCCATGAGCGAGGTTGGCGCAATTATGATTGTAGGCGGCAATATACGGCACCATACGCGCACAATGACTACGGCCATTGCCATGCTACGCAACCAAGGCGACTTTGAGCGGGCCATTAATTTTGGCATCGTTTTGATGGCTTTGGCCTTCATCCTACAAGTAATCGCCGGCTTAATACGCAGGAAAGACAGGTATCAAGATGAAAATATCTAACTTGCAAAAGTCTTTTGGGCGTTTTTCACTACATATACAGGATATGGAACTGCGCAACGGGCAAATGTATGGGTTGATTGGTGCAAACGGCTGCGGAAAAAGCACGACGATTAAGCTGCTGGCGGGGCTTATCCAACCTGATGCTGGTGTAATCGGCCGCGAAGGGCTTGATGCAAAGGATATCACACTTGTACCACAAAAGCCGTATTTAATGCGGGATACCGTTATGACAAATTTGACATATCCGCTTAAAATCCGAAAAATTAAGCCAAACAAGGCACTTTTAGACCATTATCTTGAACTTGCGGGGTTGCAAAATTTGAAACAGGCCTACGCACCGGGGCTATCCAGCGGAGAATCGCAAAAACTCGCGCTTATTCGCGCAATGATATTTTCGCCCAAGCTGATTTTTGTCGACGAAACTTTTTCTAATATGGACATGGAAAGCCAAGCGCGTTTTGAAAAATACGTATTAGACCGGCAACAAACCACACCTATGACATGGGTGGTCATTAGCCATCAACTTTCTACAATAAGGCGAATGTGTGAGTATACGTTTTTTATGGAGCATGGGAAAATAGTAGAGAAAGGCGAAACCGACATAATTTTGACAAAACCGGAAACAACGTCTTTGGAGCAGTATGTAAATTTTATGAATGGAGTGAGTGAAGTATAAAAGCGGCTCATTGCTAGTTTTCCTTTGGCAAACCGCTAAGGCCGCGCGTTTCGTACAAAACAATTTCCTAGCAAAAAATAAAATTGCCCTGCTCCTTTTGGCCAAAAACCATTGGCTAATTAAAAACAGGGCAATTTTCATATGTTTTTATTACGTTTAATGTTGCTACTATTTATTAATCATGAATAACAGAGAAGGAACGCACAAGATAGTGATGTCCATTTATTCTTGTATCCGTTACGTCCATCGTAAGCATAATTAAGATATACGTATCAGGCTCCAAGTCACCCAACGGAATAAAAACTTCATTAATATAGGGGTGAACCGCAGCAGTAAGGCTTAACGTACCATTCATATCCATTGCTTCAACAACATTTGGGTTTGCCAACAAATTGCCCGGAAGACACATAAACAAATACGTATTCATTTTAGGAACTGAAGGTACTCTTACCACTATATCGAAGGCTAATCTATTTCCGTCATATATATTTCCACCCGAAACACCTTCTGCGGCAGTTCCTGCGATAAGGAAAACATTGCTGGCTATTGCAATACGATCTTGTGCCGGCGGCGGTAGCTCTGACTCTGCAACGGTTACAGAACCATTGGTTACGCTTACCGTTCTTGGTACAGGCGCTTGGGTCGCAAGGTGATTTCCGCCTGCCAGATGGTACGTAAAGTAGACATCTGCTACACCCAATGGCGCGTTTGTAAGAATACGGAACTCCAAATCCAGCAATATTTGACCTTGGGCAGCAATCATGCTGTCTAAGCCATTGTTTTGTAAAAATGATACCGGGTTATTGGTTATGTTTGGTAGTGTCAATGGTAGCAGCCCTCTATTGTGTACCGCTATTAATTCCAAACGGGTAGCGTCAAACCCTACATAATAGTGCATGGTTGTAACACCGGCTGTATTTTTTGTTAAATCTATACTTACAAATACTGTCTCGCCTTGGGCTCCAAATTCCTGCGACGCGGCAAGGTGGATTTCTGACGTATCCCCCAGTTCTGCATTCTGTATTGGTGACACAAATGACAGGTGAGCACGGTCTGACAAATGCGATTCTAATAGCATCAAGTCAAACATATCTACCCTGCCATTACCGTCTACATCCGCTGCAGCCATATGGACAGAAAAATGAGGGTTTGTAGTATCTGATAAAAACAATTCCAGCAACATTAAGTCAAACATATCTACCCTGCCATTGTTATCTACATCGCCTAGGATAACGGGGATGGGGTTAGGAAGGTACATATTATGGAAAGGCCAGCGGGCAGAGAAAATATCCATTGTTTGGCTCTGGATTACATCTCTGTCACTCATAATCAAATGGCCTTGTCTTTCGGCCTCTCTAAACGCATCAACGGGGTCGCCGGAGATACTGCTCACGGAATTAATTCCGGCTCTGTTATTCCAAAAGTCGTGGATATTTTCATCATCGAATACATCAATAAAACCCATGGATTGGCCAGGCACACCAAACCGTACCCATGCAATTTCAAATAGTGCTTGGCGGCGCAATATCGTTAGGGCAGAATTTCTATACTCTTGCCGCCCAAAGTGCGCACCAATCGCATTGGCCCATTCGTGGTTATTGGTTGCCATCTGTGCGTCTTGTACGCCAAATGCTTGCGCAGCCGATCTGGCCCACGTAAAATGGCGCAACGTATCTTGTCTGCACAGGTCATTAGGATATATGTTTGTAGCTCGTTCTGACGCTTGCCGTCCGAGTTCTAAATTGACTATACTGCGGTTAATCAAAGACATGCCATCTGCCGCATTAAGGTCTCTGGCCATATGCATATCAGGGCTTAACTGGGGTAGGAAAAACGACTGCACACCGGGTACATCATCGTTTTCAGCAGTAATTATCTCAACATAGGCCACAAACTCAGGGTTATTGGCTATAAACTCCCAAGCAATTCTATCAATTTCATACAATACACCAGCCCATGCTTCCTCATGGCTAACGATAATCGTATTAGTGTCAATTACAGAAAAATCGGGAAATTCAAATAGTTCTGTTATTGGGGTAGGGCGGCTGTCAGTAAATGTCGGCATTGCCGCTATGCATGTGTCTTCTGTTTCATAATTACTTTCGTACTGGAAAGTATGTAAATCATTTTGTGCAATAACAGGGATAGAACTCACTACAAGTACAGCAACCATTAATATAGCTAGGTAAATTTTTGCTTGCATAATTAATCTCCATTCTAGTAAAGCTTGCATAAATTTTCTTATAAAAAATGCAAACTTTTTTGACGCTACAGTCTATTCCAGACTACATCTTGAAAAGTATAGCATATTCATATAGCGCTGACAACAAACGACACTTTGAAGCATGGAAAAATAGTAGAAGAAGGCGAAACCGACATAATTTTGACGAAACCGGAAACAACGTCTTTGGAGCAGTATGTAAATTTTGTAAAAGGCATTTAAGTGTCATAAGAGTTACACTCCAGCGTGAAGACAAAGTGCGGTTTTGATAACGGGCGCACACTGCGCGCGCCTACATATCACAGCTATGCACTTGTACTATTCTTTCATCCGGCGCAAGTGCGTAGTCGAAATGAACCTCTATTTTTTGCGCTTTAAGCGGAGCAGCGGGGTTTTGCTCCAATTGGCGCAGCCACGCACAAATGTTGTAATCGAAGACGTGTACGGCTGTGGTTCTGTCGATTTTTCTGTTGTCGGGCTGGTAATAATCGTTTATCCAGCTTGGGAAAGTGCGTACGTTTTCTTGCAAGAGCATATCGAATTTAAGCAATTCGCAAATATGGTGCAGCTTGTCCGGTAGAAAGTTCTCACCAAATTTGTGCAGGAGTGAATACATCGCCATTTTTTTGTGGGACATCGTGTGGTAGTTTTTTTCTTCCCAGTACATAGCCAGCGCGTCGAAAAAATCGAAAGGCGTTGCAAAATTAACAAGCATAAATCGCACGGTGCTGTAAAACCCGGTTGCACTGTAAAAAGTCTCCACCATGTGTTCGATTTTATGCACTTGGTTTATTTCCGCAAAGCTTACAAAATCGGTTTTTAGAACGTTGTACGGGGCATTTTTTTTGTATTCAATGCCGTACATTTCGGCATCCTTACGCAATTGGCTGCCTTTTAGCAATTTCAAAAACCCAACTTGCAGTTTGTGCGGGAAGCAAGTGAAAACATCGTTGAAGGATTGCTTGAACGACGCATAATCTTCGTAAGGCAAGCCCACGATTAAATCTAAATGCAGGTGTATATTGCCATTCAATTTCAGCCTGCGAACGTTTTCGAAAAGCTTATGGGTATCTGTCTTACGCTGTATGCATTCCAGTGTTCTGGGGTTGGTAGATTGCACACCAATTTCAAATTGAAATAAGCCCTTGCGTGCTTTAGCAAGGAGCGTCAGCATTTCGCCGTCCAAAAGTTCTCCCGCAATTTCAAAATGGAAATTGGTGAGGCCGTTGTCATTGCGGATTAAGTATTCCCAAATTGCAAGCGCGTGATGCTTGGCGCAATTAAACGTGCGGTCTACAAATTTTACTTGTTTTACCCCGGCGGAAATAAACTTGTCCAAATCGGATTTTACCCGCTCTATAGGCAAGAAGCGCACACCTTTTGTAGCGGAAGACAGGCAGTATCCGCAGCGGTTCATACACCCGCGAGAGGTTTCGTAGTAAATGATGCGGTTTTGCAGGTTGGCGAAGCCGCTTTCGTAAGCGAAAGGGATATATTCAAGGGGGATACTTTCGGCAGGTTCATATATCGGCGCATTATGGTGTGATTTTTGCAGAAAAGATTGCACAAGCGTCTTGAAAGGCTCCTCCCCTTCCCCGCGCACGATTATATCCACGCCTTGGGAAAGCAGTCCGTCATATTCATATGAAGCTTCCGGCCCGCCGGCAATAATCTGCACATGCGGCATTATCTTTTTAAATGTCTCTACCAGTGACATCACCATGCCGATATTCCAGATATAGCAGGAAAACGCCAAAACGTCCGGCTTCGCGCGGAATAATTCGGACACAACAAGCGCTTCCGGCTGGTTAACTGTAAATTCTTGAATTTGTACATGCTGCTTTTCTTCTTCACTCAGATAGGCATATAAGCTGTACGCCGCCAGCGAAGAATGTATGTATTTTGCGTTTATAGCAACCAGGATAATGTTCATATGACATGGCACGTCCCTTCCGTGTCATTCTACACCAACTCCCTGGCAATATTCAAGGTGTCTTCCAAACTACGGTTTTCGAACGCTTGCTGGTGCAGAAACTCCGTTTCAAAACGATGCCCAAATTCCAGCAAATTTTTATCCTGCTCCGTCAAGTCATCTTCACCAATTATAGATGCCAGCGCACGCACGTCGCCCACTTCCGCATATTTTGCAAAAAGCTGCCCCGCCAGTTTTGGGTGGTCTGCAGTGGTGTAACCTTCACCAATGCCGTCTTTCATTAGGCGCGACAGCGACGGAAGTACGTTTATAGGCGGGTAGATGCCGCGCTGCGCAAGCCGGCGTTCCAATACGATTTGCCCCTCGGTTATGTAGCCCGTCAAGTCCGGGATAGGATGCGTGATATCCTCCCCAGGCATGGTCAGAATGGGTATCTGCGTAAGAGAACCCTTGGAGTGCTTTAGTATCCCCGCGCGTTCGTAAATAGACGCAAGGTCGGAGTAAAGATAGCCGGGGTAGCCCTTGCGGCTAGGGATTTCACCATGGGCAGACGATATTTCCCGCACGGCTTCCGCGTAGGCGGTCATATCGGTTAGGATTACCAGCACGTGGTAGCCCAAGTCGTACGCCAAGTATTCCGCGGCGGTTAGCGCATAACGCGGGGTGGCAATGCGTTCCGTCGGCGGGTCCCCGGCCAAATTTATGTACATGACTGTGCGGCCGACAGTACCGCTTTCTTCAAATGACCGGCGGAAAAATTCTGCGGTGCTGTGCTGCACGCCCATTGCGGCGAATACGACGGCAAAGTTTTCATTTGCATTAGCGGATATATTAGCCTGTGCGGCTATCTGCGCGGCTAATTGGTCGTGCAGCAAACCATCGGCAGAAAAAATGGGCAGCTTTTGCCCGCGTATTAACGTTGCCAGCCCGTCTATGGCGGAAAAACCCGTATGTATGTAGTTCCTTGGGTAAATACGCTGTGTTGGGTTGGTGCTTTGCCCGGATATTGCACGTGTACAACGAGGCGGTACGTTGCCAAAACCATCAATGGGGCGGCCAAGCCCGTCGAATGTCCGCCCCAGCAAGCGCTCTGACAAATGCATTTCCATCAGCCGCCCTGTGAAAGTGGCTGCGGTGTTGGAGAGAGACATCCCCGTTGTGCCTTCAAATACCAGCACTACGGCTTTATCACCGGATATTTGAATAACGCGGCCTGTTCGTGGCGGGTAGTTGGGCAGGGATATGGTTACAATTTCGTCGTAGGAAGGCGGGGGAGATGTAATGTTTTGCAGGGTTATAAGGCTGCCGCGGATTTCTGAAAGGCCGAGGTGTTGTATGGGCATAACGATAATGCTCCTTGGGTAAAGGTACATTATTGTATGCGAGAGGGAGAGCTGGCATGTATGGCAGATTATACAAGACGTTGATATTCAAATAAATATTAAGAGAGCGCTGGTTATGATAGTTGACACTTGAAGCGTTGGTCAGTTGGTGATATTTTATCACCAACTGGATTTTATTTTCGTATTAAGTACTTTCAAAACAAACATTCGATTATTTTGTTTACATTACCCGCGCTTACTGGCATAATAGAGTAAATCTATAACATATTTATAAGAGGTGACATTCCCATGGCAAAAACATTAACCGCAAAGCAGCAGCTTATACTGGATTTTCTAAAATCTGAAATACGACAGAACGGCTACCCCCCCTCTGTACGCGAAATATGCGACGCAGTTGGGCTTAGTTCTACTTCCACCGTACATGCCCACCTGGAAACTTTGGAACGCAAAGGCTATATTCGCCGCTCCCCAACCAAGAACCGCTCCACAGAAATTTTGGAAGAAGATTTTTATAACAACGCACGTGAATTAGTCAATGTACCTATTATAGGACGGGTTGCCGCCGGTGTTCCCATTTTGGCGGCAGAAAATATCGAAGACACCTTTCCGATTCCTATAGATTATATAAAAAATGACACCTGTTTTATGCTGCATGTAAAAGGCGACAGCATGATAGACGATGGCATTTTTGATGGGGATTTGGTATTGGTACGCCAGCAGCAAACTGCAAATGACGGTGACATTGTCATTGCACTGTTGGACGACTCCGCAACGGTAAAAAAATTCTACCGCGACGGCAAAAATATTCGCCTGGCCCCGGCAAACTCGTATTTCGAGCCAATTATCGTGCCGGATTGCGATGTTTTGGGCAAAGTAATCGGCTTGTATAGGCGCTACTAAATGTGGGAGACAAGAGGCTGGAGCGGCCTAAAAGCACTCTGGCGGATATTCACATACTACTTACAAAAATTTAAGCAAACGCTTTCGGGCATAGATATGACCCAGGGCAAGCCGTGGAAAAATCTTTTGCTGTTCACATTGCCACTTTTGATTGGCAATGTTTTTCAGCAAATGTACTCCACGGCAGATGCCATTATTTTGGGGCGCTTTGTGGGAGACAACGCCCTTGCCGCTGTGGGTAGTTCCATGTCCATGTTTTTTTTACTCATGGTAATCATGATGGGTATTTCTATGGGAACCGGGGTTATGGTTTCTCAATATTTCGGTGCAAAAAAACGTGAAGACCTTTCGCATACCGTAGGTGTAGCCCTTACATTAATCACGATTTTAGGCGTTGTAATGATGGTTATTGGGCCATTTGTAACGCGCCCTATTTTGGTTTTGCAAAACACACCGGCGGAAATATTGGACGACAGCGTTTTGTACATGACCGTTTTAATGGTCGGCATCTTGGGTATGGCCTATTTTAATATACTGTCGGGTATTTTGCGCGGCCTTGGCGATGCGTTTTCGCCACTTTTGTACCTTGCCGTCACCAGTATTTTGAATATCATATTAAATTTAATTTTAATCCCGGAAGCCGGAAGCTGGACACTGTTTGGCATAGCAATGCCGGGCTTTGGATTTGGCGTGTGGGGAGCCGCCGTCGGCACGGTTTTTGCCCAAGGGTTAACCAGCCTTTTATGCCTTAGACGGCTACGGCAAATGCGAGACACCTTTGACATGGGCATAAAATATCTGCGCCCGAAAAAAGAATATACGAATCAGTTGCTAAAGCTGGGAATACCCACCGCTGCATCGCAGGCTATTTTTGCCGTTGCAATGATGGTAGTGCAACCCCTTGCAAACTACTTTGGGCCTATGTTTTTGGCGGTTAATATCATAGTCATGCGTATAGATGGCTTTGTAATGATGCCAAACTTTTCTTTTGGCAATGCTATGACCGTTTATGCAGGACAAAATATGGGCGCAGGCAAAAAAGACAGGCTTGGCATTGGAGTAAAACAGTGTATTTTAATGGCGCTTGGGACTGCCATTGTACTGGTTTCTGTAATGCTGATATTCGGGCATCACATAGCCGGGCTGTTTACGCAAACAGAAGAAGTTATTGTCATGGCTTTGCGAATGTTGCGCATTTTGGCCATTGGATATATCATTTTTGGCGTTAATATGGTGTTGTGGGGCGCGATTCGCGGTGCAGGCGATGCAATTACACCCATGTGGGCGGCGGTTGTGAATACATTAGTTGTACGCGTACCAACGGCGTATCTTTTTGTACATTTTTTAGGGAGACCGGAAGCATTGTTTTATTCCCTCTTAGCCGGCTGGACGACCAATACGCTGCTGGGGATTTTGGCATATAGGTTTGGAAAGTGGCGTAATAAGGGGATTGTGAAGCAGGAAGCAACGCATACAGAGGCAGATGATACCGAAGATATATTAAGTGAAAAGGAGACTACTATGGATGTTTTTGAAGCAATCACAAAACGTTATTCCCACAAAGCAAGATTTTCACCGGATGCTGTACCACTTACAGACCTGGAGCGTATAGCGCAAGCGGGCCTAGACGCGCCCAGCGGCGCAAACAGGCAAACGGTGCAACTCATAATTCTGGACAGAAATATCATTGTGCCACTTTGCGAAGCTGCACCGGCGTGGGGAATTTTAGAAACAGCGCATTCCGCAATTGCAGTGCTAACGGACAGCACGCTAACGCCGTCTGATGCAATGAATTTCGAAAAAGAGGATTACTCTGCCGCAGTGCAAAACATACTTTTAGCGGCGACTGCACTTGGATTTTCGTCTTTATGGCTGGACAGCCCATATTTTGACGCTGACAAGCAAAAGGCCGCACGGCAGGTTTTAGGTGCGCCGGATCACTTGCATTTGTGGGCGGTTATTCCCATTGGTAAACCTGATGGGGAGGGTTCCCGCCGTCAGAAGCTGCCTTTTACAGCGCGGGTTTCATACGGGCGGTTTGGGGAAAAGATGTGAACAAGACTGGAGGAACCGGAATGAAAATAGTCATGATTAACGGCAGCCCAAACGAAAAGGGCTGTACATTTACAGGGCTTAGCATCATTAAAGAACAACTCACGAAAAATGGCGTAGATTCCGAAATTTTTCAAGTAGGCAGAAAGCCCATTATAGGCTGCATTGCTTGCCGTGTTTGCAAGCAACCCGCCACAGCCGGGAAATGCGTGTTCGACGACGATTTAGTCAACACCGTTGCGGCGGCATTCAAAGAAGCTGACGGGCTTATTATTGGTTCCCCCGTACACTTTGCCAGTGCCAGCGGGGCAATAACCTCCTTTTGTGACCGCCTGTTTTTTAGTTCAGATTGGGCAGCCAGGAGGATGAAATTTGGCGCATCCATCGTAAGCTGCAGGCGCGGCGGCAACAGCGCGGCTTTCGACCAGTTGAACAAATATTTCACCATTTCGCAAATGCCGGTTGTGTCTTCGTGCTATTGGAACGGTATCCACGGCAACACGCCGGAAGAAGTACACGCAGACGAAGAAGGCGTGCGCATCATGAAAACCCTTGCAGACAACATGGCGTACTTGATCAAATGCAAGCATCAAAGTAATGTGGAATTGCCGGAGCTTCTCCCACCTGCTGTAACTAATTTCATACGGTAATATATGTAGAGCGGCGAAAGCCGCTCAGACTGAAAACAAAGTACGATTTTAACCTCGGACGGCCAATGGCCGCCCCTACAAAATACCGTAATTTCGCCATTTACGCGTAGGGGCGCGCAGTGCGCGTCCGTTGTTTTGCAGGTTTGTCTACAGCCTGAGCGGCGAAAGCCGCTTTTTTTGTGCGATAAAAAGTGGGGTTATCTTTTTCTACAGCGTCAACGTCATGTCCACCACGCCATCACTGAAGCTTTTTTCATGGGATATCACAATAACGCTGCCGCTATACTCTGCTATTGCGCTGCGCAGAATATCCTTTGCGGTCACATCCAGGTGGTTTGTGGGTTCGTCCAATACAAGTAAATTATGCTGCATCAGCATCAGTTGGCAGATTCTCACTTTTGCCTGCTCGCCCCCAGACAGGGTCGCTAACCGCTGCAAAATATGGTTTCCACCAATGCCCGCTTGCGCAAGTGCAGTATATATCTCCTTTCGCACCATTTGCGGGAACAAAGACGCAATGGTGCTATACGGCGTTAGTGTGTCGTCTCCCCACGCGTATTCCTGCTGAAAATAACCGACTTGCACTTTTTCGTGGAAGTGAGATTGCCCGGAAAGGGCTGGAATTTCCCCTAACAGCGTCTTAACAAGCGTAGTTTTACCAATTCCATTAAACCCGGTAATCGCCATTTTCTGCCCCCAGCTAAGGTTGAAGCTTATTTTTGGCAGAAGCGGACGCTCGTAACCAATTTCCAAATTGTCCGCAGTAAGCACATATCCGTTGCCAAGCGATGTACTGTTGAATTTGAAATTCGGACGAATATTCGTCTTCGGCGGCGCAAGCCTATCCACCCTGTCCAGCATTTTCTGGCGGCTTTTTGCCATGCTGGCCGTGGACGCGCGCGCCTTATTGCGGGAGATATAGTCTTCTGTTTTCTCTATCCATTTTTGCTGCGACATGTAGTTTTTAATGTATTGCTGGCGGCGCATGTCCTTGCTGCCAAGGTAGGCCGTGAGGTTGCCTTTGTATTTTTCGACGGACTGAAATTCAATTTCACAGATACAATTGGTGATTGAATCCAGAAACCCAAAATGGTGGCTCACCACGATGAATGCGCCTTTAAAATCCTTCAAAAATTGTGTGAGCCATTCAATGTGCGACTTGTCCAAGAAGTTGGTGGGTTCGTCCATGATTAATACGTCCGGACGTTCCAGCAGCAATTTTGCCAAAATAACCTTGGCGCGTTGCCCACCGCTTAGTTTAGACACCGCTTTGTCCATACCAAGCTGTGTAATACCAAGGCCGGCCGCCACGCGGTCTATATGGCTATCCAGCTCGTAAAAGCCGCTTGACAGCAGTTTTTCCAGGCAGGTGGCAGATTGTTCCATTTTCTTTGTGTCCGGGGAAGTGGCGAGTGTTTCGTTGATGGCATTGTACTTGGCTTCTAATGCGTATAATTCTGCAAAGGCGGTTTGCAGATATGCTTTGATAGAAAGTGCGTGATCAAGCGCGCGGTATTGGTCTAAATACCCGACGGATATTTTAGGCCGCCATTGTATATCCCCTGCTTCGTGGATGAGCTCGCCTGTTAGTATTTTTAACAATGTGCTCTTTCCGGAGCCGTTTAGCCCCACCAATCCCATTTTTTCGCCTTCAAACAGGTCGAATGAGATATCCTGCAAAAGGGTGTTGTCGCCGTAGGAATGGGTCATGTTTGTGATTTTTAGTAAACTCATAGAAAATTTTCTCCTTAATTTTTTCAGAATGCTATGGCGTCTCACGGAGAACAAAACATTAAAAGCGGCTTCGCCGCGCGTTTCGTACAGACGTCGGACAATGAGCGAAGCGAGTGTTTCCCGTCCGAGCAATTTTCTAGCAGATAAAAAAGCCGTGAGCACAACGCTCACAGCCGCTAACAATTTTCAATAAAATTGCTATGTTTATAGATTCCACACGCATTTGCCGGTTGAATAGTAAACAAAGCCAGTCACTGCACTACAGTAACCGACCTACCCTTTCAACCGACGAAACCTATATTACGCTCTGTACAACGTTCCGCCATTAATGGATTGTACAGAGCCAAAACGAGGCATAAATACATGGTAAATCTCCTGAAATTTATATTTGATGTGTTTAATTTACAGGATTTTGACGGATTCGTCAAGTTTAGGCCTTAGATTCCTGTTGCACAAATACGCCAACAATGGTATTATTCATACGAATTAAATTTTTGCAAAATCCGCTAGGGGTGCTGGTGTGTATATTTTTCACCGGCTGAGAATCACCCTTTGTACCTGCTCCGAGTAATGTCGGCGAAGGAAAGCGTTCAAACACTTTCTAAGATATGGTACGCCTCCTATGGGTTTGCAAATGGGAGGATTTTTTATGTCTTTTTCAAAATCAAGCGCTGTAAAAGTATGTATCTTGGCGGCTTTGGCCATGACGTTGGTGAGCCTGTCTGCTTGCAATGGCAATTCTACAAACAACGAAGATACAACACTCAACACTCTATACATGGCCATCGTAATCGATGACGGCAATACGGAGCAGGAAAACGCTTTTACAGATTTCCGTATGGCGATGGAAGCGTACATTGGCATTCCAGTTGAAATGGTTCCGGGGGTTACCCACCTGGTTGCCATAGAAGCAATGCGCGCGGGTAACTTGCACCTGATGTGGGGTTCGCCGTTTGTATACTTGCTGGCGCAGCAGACGATGGACGTGGAAAGGCTTGCAATTACCAACAGCCCAAACGCAATTAACAAAGCTGTTTTTGTAACCGGGCAAGATGATATTTACACCATGGATGACTTGAAAGGCCGCACTTTTGGCTTTGCTTCGCCGGCGTCGGCATCGGGCTTTTTGTATCCTATGTACTATTTGATAAATAGATACGGGCTTAGCCGGGATGAAATGCTTACGCCGGGCGTGCTGTTTAGCGAAGTAATATTTTCCGGCGGAAACAATGCCAGTATTGCCGGCGTGGCGCATGGGGATTTTGATGGCGCAGCGGTGGGGAATATCCAGTTTAACAACGCCATAAATTCCGGAATGATTTCGGCAGAAGATGTGAGAGTTTTAGGCTATACCGCAAACATCCCAAACCCCGGGTATATTGCCACTACCGACTTACCCGAGGAACTTCGCAGGCGCATTCAAAGTTTTCTTTTAAGCTGGGACAGCGACACGTATTCCGCGGCACGTTTTAGCGGCGATGCGGCTGTGCGGTATGCTTTGCCTGATGCGGGTGAAATTGACTATCTGCGGTCTATGGTAGTGATTTTGGATATTGATTTGGAGGAGCAGGGATAATATCTGAGTAAATACGGGCGAACAATGTTCGCCCCCAGGCTGTCAAAAAACCTCTTTTTCGTCATTGCGAGGAGGGCTTTAGCCCGACGCGGCAATCCAGAAACATGAGTATTCCACTATTTCCTGGATTGCTTCGTCGCTTCACTCCTCGC
>Ga0123355_10000282_pt1 | contig 65419 bp, 44 predicted proteins | sample TergutEmb28metaG_3_FD_89872 | JGI IMG/M metagenome (GOLD analysis project Ga0123355, IMG submission 89872) | Embiratermes neotenicus P1 segment gut microbial communities from Petit-Saut dam, French Guiana - Emb289 P1 | ecosystem: Host-associated > Arthropoda: Insects > Digestive system > Gut ...
TTGTTTCTTTTTGAAAAAAAGTTGAAAATAATAAAGTTTATTTTACCATTAAAAAAGAAAATATAAAAAATCAATAATCAAACAATAGTTTTTGCAATACTTTTTTCTATAAAAAAGTGAAAGGAGAAAAATGGTTACATTAAAAAGTGCGGAGGCGGCGCTAAAAACCGTCTATTTAGGAACAGTTACTGAATTACTAAACACAAGGGTAAACCCCTTATTGACAAAAATCCAGCAAACCTCAAGCGATGTTTGGGGAAAAGAAATTAGAAAAGCCGCTAAAGCCGGCATCAACGGCGGTATCGGGGCAGGGGATGAGGCAGGGTATTTGCCCGGCGCTGCTCCTACTAATTTCATTCAATTTGTCAGTACGCTTAAAAACTTGTACGGGCAAATTGAGATTTCAGACAAAGCGATAAGGGCTAGTGCAGACGGAAGAGGGGCGTTTACTGATTTATTAAACAACGAATTAGAGGATCTTTTGACAGCCTCAAAATTTAATTTGGGTCGTATGTTGTACGGTGACGGCACAGGTATTTTGGCGATATTTGCAGCAGGTGCGACCAGAACTGTACAGTGCGCCAGAAATATAATTGAAGGTATGGTAGTAGATATTTACAGCTCTGGCGGCGGCTTGATTAGAGAAGGGATTAGAGTCGCAGGAGTCAACCGTGATACCAAAGTTGTGCGTTTTGAAAATGAGGGGGCGCTTTCAATCCCTAATTTTTCATATATGGTTATTCAAGGGTCTAAGGATAGAGAAATCACAGGTATTGGTGCAATTTTTTCTAATTCACCTACTTTATACGGTGTGTCTAGGGCTGACCATGAATTTATGCGTCCTCATGTCAACAACACTGCGGCAAGGATCAGTGATAGGTTTTTGCAAGAGACGATTGATAGATTGGAGTTAAATTCTAATTCTGTCATCAACTTTTTAGCTTGTTCTGCAGATGTAAAATATGCGTATCAAGAGTATTTATCATCTTTTAAGCGGAATATTGATGTAATGGAATTGGCGGGCGGATTTAAGACGCTGTCGTTTAACGGTATTCCCTTAGTGTATGACAGGTTTGTTGAAAACGGTACTTTATTTATGCTTGACACGACTGCGTTTAAGATGCACCAGTTGTGTGATTGGAGATATTTAGAGACAGAGAACACGGGCGTTTTTTAGATTATTTTAAAGCGTTAAAAGATGGTAGAGTTGCTTGCGAATATATTTATGTTGCTACAAGTGACAATCAAATCTTATTTTATAAAACCGTTTTAAAAGCATCAAACTTTAACCTTATAAACGGCACGGCTTATGCTTTGTATCAAATCAAATTAGAGCCGCATCAATTACAAAATAAAACTATCACAAAAATCGGCTTTGCTTATGATAATAAAAGCACAAATTCTATGATATCTGAGTGTGCTGTAAATTATACAAAAACAGACGGACAAAATCTAATCATTAGCGGTCTTATACAGCTTGATGAAATTGCTGACGGCGTAAACACAAGCGATATATTCAAAGGCGAGCAAATTACGGGCGGTTCACTTTTAGGCGGTGATAATCCTTTGATAAAAGTGCTGCTTGGGATGGACGCATTTGATAAAACAAAAATTAATGTCAAAAACGGTTCATTGAAAACACCGCTTGTGCCGTTTGAAAGAGGCGGCATAAATGTACGAGAAGCGCTTAATTTTGATATAGAAATCGGCAATAAAAGTATGATTATTAATACAGCGCAAAGCACAGACTCTTTGCCTGAATTGATTGTGTTTTATCAAGGTATAGCTTGCGCCAGATTTTTACCGCTTAATGCCGGCGTGGTATCAGAACAGCGCACGGCTGTGCAAAACGATGAAGTGGTGATAAACGGCAATACTGCGGCTGTATCAAATGTTGTACTGCCAAACGGAAATTCTGTGATGCCACAAGTGCATCAAATGCCGTCTGTAAGTGTGCTTATAAGAGAAGAAGATTTTAAGATAAATCCAAACTCTAAAGTTATTGCAGATCCTCTAAGAAATTATTTTGCAGTTTTTGATTTTGGTGATAAAGACCAAACGGATCCTGATGTTGAAGCAGAAATTACGCTGTATAAGTTTGCTGATTCAAGACTTGTCCCGTGCGGTTTTATGAAAGGGCGGGACGGGACTTATTGTGCGGACGGTTTTTTTGTTTTGTATAAAAAAGACAGTATTGAGATTATCAATTTAGAGCGGACAAATAATTCTCATTTGGCGCTTGATATTAAGCCAGGGGCAAGAAATGAGACGGCGTTTATAAGCGGTAGTTTTGTTATTGTGACCATAGCGGGAAGGCAAACAAAAATTTTTTCTGTTAATCAAAGCGGTCAAATTTTTAGTCAAAGAGAGCAAGAGTTTAATACTGACAATATCGGTCTTGTGAATTTTCATTCTGCGATTGCCGTTGTGCCGCTTGGGGGTGAGCCGATTAGTTATACGCCGTTTTCTATAGGGTCGCAATTTGATATGTGGATGACAAATGCTGTTGTTGCCAATTTTATAAGGACAGACAGACCTGTTTTTGAATCGGGCAGGTTGATTGGCACTTCTTTTCTTATGGCAGGCGTCGTCAGATTTATAAACGAATTTGCCAGTGTGATAAACAGTATGGCTGACACTTTTATGGCGGATGCGTTTATATATCAAAGACATATTGAGGGCGGGGCAATACAGCCGTTTGCAGACGGGGTTGGTTTTAGGATATTTGATATAAACGAAGCAAACGGCGGTCTAAAGGCGATGTTTAATAACAGCGGGCGGCTGGTAGTTTTTTCTAATACCGGGCGTATCTTGATTTATGCATTTGAGTCTGAAAATTTGAGAGTGACGGTGCAGGGGATTGTAAGCGGTAATGCAGTGAGTATAACAAGAACGGCTTTGGTCAAAAGAAACGGCGCAGTAAAAATAAAGTTTAGTCAAAGGGAGTGAAAATAAAATGAATATAGTTTTTGAAATTTTATCGGCGGCGATAAACAGCGGATTATTTGCTACGCTGTTTTGTTTTTTATTTATTCATCAATTAAAGGATTCAAGAGAGCGAGAAAAAAAGTTTGTCAGAACGATTGAAGCGCTTTTGAGCGGGCTGAAGACTATTGATGTTGTGGATGAAAAGTGTGCTCATATAAAGGATGAGGTCAGGCTGGTCAGAGAGGATTGCAAAGAGATTAAGGAAACTAATAAAGGGATTAAAAGAAGTATAAACAAAGGTATGCGTCATAGAGAAATTATCGGGGTTTATCCGCCTGAGGAGAGGAAAAATCATGAATTTTAGAGGAAACACATTTTCATTGGGCGGCGGGCAGCTTGTTAGCACAAGGATGTGCGCTGACAGCGGTGCGTGTGAATTCTTCATCAAAAACAGCGGAGTTATTGCAAGGCGCAGTTTTTGGCAGGGGTCCAGAAAACTGCAAACGAGTGAACGCAACGCATCCTTTGCCGATGCGTGCTGGCAGGTTGACGGCGGAATGATTGAGATGAGAAATAACAGGATAACATTTGAAAGGAGAAATCAATAATGAATAATGATATTAAAAATGATGAGATTGATGAGGAGCTGGGTATTCTAAAAAAAGAAAATGAGCTTAATGCAAATGAGTACAGAGATTATTTTTTCTCATTAAAAAGAGCGGGGCGGCTTTATCAATTGAAAGCTAAAGAAGAGATGAGGCTGGATACTGTTAAGGATGCTTGACGGTTTTTATCAAGCGGTTATTAAGACGGGATGTTTATGGCGCGGCAATTTATTTAAGTTGACAAAAAAACGGTGCTGATTAACTAAACTAAAGATGTTTGTCAATAAGCATCCCGCCTTAAAGTCAGGGCTGAAAGTTAGTTAAAAGGAGAAAAGAAAAAATTGGATTTTATTACATATTTAAGACGGCTGATTGACGATGTAAGAGGTGTCGGCAGCAACAGCAATGCCGCCAATGAAGCGGGCAATGCTTTAAGAGAGTTTATTAAAAGTTATGATGATAAACATTCTCACTCTCAAATAGAAAACGATGTTATGAGTGATGATGAGATTAGAGAGAGTGCAAAGCAACATTATCAGGCGTGGCGTGAGGGGCGTGAGCAGTCTATTCAAAGCGACTTTGATATCAGATCAGAGAGTGAGGAGTTTAGACGGGGAGAATTAGAAAATGAGAGGGCACTCAATCGGGACAGAATTGATAATTCGTTTGACGGGCGGCAGCAAGAGGTGAGAAATGAAAGTGTGAGGCGCGGATTAGCAAGAAGCTCTATAGCGATCAACCGCGCAGGCGAGGTTGAAGAGGGCAGAATCAGGGCGCAGCATCAGTCCGAGCAATCGCATTTGACTGCAATAGAAAGGATAAATCAAAATATCAGGACGCTTGAGCAAAGAAAAAATGCGGCGCTTAACGATTTGGATAATGACCATGCAAGAAGAATTGAAACGCAGATTGGGCGGTTAGAAAATGAGAGACAGCGGCGGCTTAGTGAGATTGAAAGGCTCAATCAACAAGGCGCATCACGGCAGGCGAGTGAGGCGTTTAGGACAGCAAGAAGCGAGGCTGTGTTTTTAGAGGCGGATGAACTGTTGTCGGCGATGACGCCGGCAGAGGCAAGGGCTTTTATGCGTGACGATGTGCAGCTAAGAGCAGTGCTGACAAGCTATCACTATATGAGGCTGAGGAATAGGTTTGCTTAGTGATTTAAGTAAAATGGATAGAACAAGTAAAAGTGAAGTTTTACTCCGTTTTATGACAATCATAACAGGATGGCAAAGCCGGGACTGTTTTAAGAAATTAGGGCAGTCCGTTTTTTTCTTCTTAAAAACGCTTGCATTATCATACAAAGTATGCTATCATATACACAATACCTGCCAAACTAAGGAGGATAGAAAATGAAAAAACCAGCGGCTTTTAAGACAATAATTTGTGTCTTAGTTCTTGGTCTGGTCAGCGTGCTTGCTTTATTAGCCTGCTCGCCGGCAGTTTTTTGCAAAGAATGTGATGAGGAGTACCCATGCGATTGTGATATTAATGATTATAATATTAATTATGATTTCTTCATTATAGATGATAATACAATAACAGGACTTACGGACTTAGGTCGTGAGCAGAATACGATTATCATCCCTAACTCAGCAACAAGTATTGGAAGCTGGGCATTTGCGGATGCAACTTCACTTACGGCAATCACAATCCCTAACTCCGTAACAAGTATCGGAAGTGGTGCATTTCAGGATGCAACAGCTCTTACAACTGTAATATTTGAAGCAGATTCCGCTTTGACAAGAATAGGTGACTCTGCATTTGTGGGTGCAACTTCACTTACGACGATTACAATCCCTAACTCCGTAACAAGTATCGGTAACTCTGCATTTCATGGAGCAACTTCACTTACGACGATTACAATCCCTAACTCCGTAACAAGTATCGGTAACTCTGCATTTCATGGAGCAACTTCACTTACGACGATTACAATCCCTAACTCCGTAACAAGTATTGGTAGCCATGCATTTGCGAGAGCAACCTCACTTACGACAATCACAATCCCTAACTCAGTAACAAGTATCGGATATGAGGCATTTTGGGGTGCAACTTCACTTGCAACTGTAATATTTGAAGCAGATTCCGTTTTGATAAGTATCGGTGACCGGGCATTTGCGGGTGCAACTTCACTTACGACGATCACAATCCCTAACTCAGTAATAACTATCGGTAGCTATGCATTTTGGGGAGCAACTTCACTTACGACAATCACAGTCCCTAACTCAGTACAAGTAATCGGAAGAGGTGCATTTGGCGGAACGACTAGCTTGACAGCGATTAATGTTGAAAGCGGCAATGCTTTTTTTGTCTCTATAGATGGCATTCTATACGATATTAGCGGTGGTATCTTAGTTGCCGTTCCGGGTGGTGTTATGTCAATGGAAATCCCTAATTCAGTAACAAGTATTGGAGATGGTGCATTTTCGGGTGCAGCTTTACTTACGGCAATCACAATCCCCAACTCAGTAACCGGTATCGGCGACTTTGCATTTTCGGGAGCAACTTCACTTACGACAATCGCAATCCCTAATTCAGTAACAAATATTGGAGATGGTGCATTTTTTCATGCAACTTCACTTACGACAATCACAATCCCTAACTCAGTAATAAGTATCGGGGAGGTTGCATTTTTGGGTGCAACAGCTCTTACGACTGTAATATTTGAAGCAGACTCCGTTTTGGCAAGTATCGGAAGCAGTGCATTTTCGAGAGCGACATCTCTTACGACAATCACAATCCCTAATTCAGTAACAAATATCGGTAGCCATGCATTTCGGGATGCAACTTCACTTACGACAATCACAATCCCTAACTCGGTGACAAGTATAGAAGACTCTGCATTTCGTGGAGCAACTTCACTTACAACTGTAATATTTGAAGCAGATTCCGCTTTGACAAGTATAGATAGTTTTGCATTTGCTCAGACATCTCTTTCGTCCATTACTATTCCTAATTCAGTGACATATATGGGAATGCTTGTGTTTCATAATTTGATAAACCCTATAAGGATTTATGTTGTCGGGCATTCTTACAGACCTGACGGTTGGTTTGAGTCGTGGGTGGTTGAACCTTTGGCTAATTTAGTTGTTGTTTGGGGTGTTTGTGCGGATTGCCTGATGTATCCTTGTGAGTGTTTATAATTGTCAGCCGGAATCACCCGTGTTAGTTAGTTTTTAAAATATCTTAGGTTATGCCTGTATTGATAATATTAAGAGACTGTTTTAAGAAATTAGAGCAGTCCTTTTTTTAGTTCATTAAAAATTCCCCCTAAAATATTCTTGCGAAAGCTAAAAAGATGTTGTATAATACCATTATGAATAATCAAAAAGCAAAAGTAAAAATCGCAATTGTAATGGGCAGTGACAGCGATCTGCCTACAATGATTAACGCGGCTAAAATGTTGGATGAATTCAGGGTGGGGTATGAGATAGATTTTGTATCTGCTCATAGAACTCCTGAGAAGGTAAGCGGCTTAGCAAGGAGCGCTGCGGACAGGGGTTTATGCGCAATTATCGCAGGGGCAGGCGGCGCGGCGCATTTACCCGGTATGCTTGCTGCTGAAACTGTTGTTCCTGTCATCGGAGTCCCTATTGCGTCAAAGACAATCGGGGGCGGCGGTTTTAATGATGCATTGCCGTCTATTGTGCAAATGCCTCCGGGTGTGCCTGTGGCGACTGTGGGTGTCAACCGCGCCGAAAATGCGGCTATTTTGGCGTTGCAAATTTTGGCATTGTCGGATGCGGATTTAAGAGGTCTTCTTATAAAATATAAGAGTGAATTGAACCGTATTGTGCAAGACAAAAGCAAGAGGCTTAAAGAGATTGGAGTAGAGGAATATTTGAGAGGAATGGAATAGTCTATTATGTTATAGAAAAACTTAAAATCAAGGAATAAAGTGAGAAAATGATAAACGGAGTCAAAAAAATTGGCATAATAGGCGGCGGTCAGTTGGCAAAGATGATGATAGCGCCGGCGCAAGCTATGGGTTATCAGGTTTATATTTTAGACCCTGACCCTGATTGCGGCTCGTCTTGGTGTGTTAAAACACAGGTAGTGGGTTCTTTTAGTGAGCCTGCCGCTTTGAATAAACTTGCTGAATTAGTAGGAAAAGACGGAGTTATTACTTTTGATTCAGAGCATATAGGGGTTGAAGAATTAAGAGCTTTACAAAGCAAGGGCTATACTATCCGTCCGTGTTTAGATTCTCAAGAGAAAATCAGGGACAAATATTTGCAAAAATCAGAATTAAAAAAGGCGGGTCTAAAGGTCGCTGATTTTGAGGCTGTGCGTGACATAAAGGACATAACCGAATGGCTTAAAGCAAACGGAAAGGGTGTTTTAAAAAGCAGACGGTTTTCATATGACGGGTACGGAAACCATGTGATTGCCGATGAAAAGGACATAGAAGAAGGGGTGCAAAAGCTGTCAAAAAACAAGGGCGGACTTTATGTTGAAAAATGGGTGCCTTATGATTCTGAAGTATCCGTCAATGTGGCGAGGGGATTAAACGGTGAATATAAATTTTATCCGATTGCCGTAAATCAACATGCTCACAATGTTTTATATACTACTATAGCTCCGTGTAATTTGCCTAAGGGTTTAGAAAAAAGCGTATTAGAGTCGGCAAAAAAATCGGCGGACGCTTTTAAAGGTGCGGGCAATTTGGGTGTTGAGATGTTTATAGTGCAAAGTGAGATTATTAAGGACGGTTTGCATAAAGGTGAATTTGATTTTGATGTTTTGATAAATGAGGTTGCGCCAAGGCCGCACAACTCAGGGCATTTTACTATTGAGGCGTGCAGAACAAGTCAGTTTGAAAATCATATCAGAGGAGTTGCCGGTTTGCCGCTAGGGGATACGGACATGGTGTATGAAACGGCAATGATGCTAAATATTTTGGGTGAGAGAGGCAAAAGCGGTGCGGTGAGGTATGAAGGGGTTGAGAAGGCGATGGAGATGGGTTTCAGTGTGCATTTATACGGCAAAGAGGAGACACGCCCCGGCAGGAAGATGGGGCATATGACGATTGTCGGGGATAAAGACAAACTTATGAAGATGGGGGATATTGAAAAAGTGAGGATTAAAGCTACTGTATAATAAGGGGGAGTATTTGATGGCAATTATAAAACTGATATGTCAAAGCTGCGGCGGTTTGCAAGAAGTTGATGAGTGCAGTCAATTTGTTTTTTGTGTTTATTGCGGTACTAGGGCTATACTTTCGCAGATAAATCAAATAAAAAATGAAACAGGTGATTTAAGAAAAAAATTAGAAGCTGATATTTTAAAGCGAAAAAAACAATCAATAATTGCTTATATTTTAGGTGGATTGATATTGGCAGCGGGGACAGTGATGGTTGTAGTTGACTCTATCGGCGAGAATGAAAGAACAGCACTTCTATGGGTAGGGATAGCGATTATGGTCATAGGGGCGTTTATTGCTTTTGCCGGATGGGGTCATAAATTAGAGGGTACAGACAAATTAAAGTCTTTATGCAAAGAATGCAATATGGGTATGATGAAAAAACACAAAGATGGTGAAAAGGGTATTCCTTCATGGGTATGCAACCATTGTCAGCGAATCTCTTATTTTGAGGGGATATAATACCGGACATACATAAGGAGAAATTATTAATGAATAACAAAAAAACGATTGATTATAAAGATGCCGGAGTGGATGTTGAAAGCGGTTATGAGGTGGTAGAGAAGATTAAGGCTCATACAAAAAAAACATTTGATAAAAATGTGCTTTTCGGTTTAGGCAGCTTTGGCGGATTTTATTCAATTCAGGATGCAAAAAATATGGAGCATCCTGTTTTGGTGTCCGGGACGGATGGTGTGGGGACTAAATTAAAGTATGCATTTAATTTAGGCAAGCACGACACTATCGGCATTGATTGTGTTGCTATGTGCGTAAACGATGTTGTGTGTCAAGGTGCAAAACCTCTGTTTTTTTTGGATTATTATGCGACCGGAAAGGTTGAGCCGGATAAGGTTGAGCAAGTTGTGGCAGGAATGTCCAAAGGGTGTATCATAAGCGGTTGTGCGTTGATTGGCGGAGAGACGGCTGAGATGCCGGGTATGTACAAACAAGGCGAGTATGATTTGGCAGGGTTTAGTGTGGGTATTGTAGACAAGGCTAAGATAATTAACGGACAATCAATTAAAAAAGGCGATGTGTTGATTGGATTAGGATCCAGCGGGTTACATTCAAACGGATATTCATTAGTGAGGAAATTGCTTGGTGAAAGTGAAGAGCAGCTAAAAGAGCATGACTATTATCTCGGACAGTCTACCAGGGATTTGGTGATGAGACCGACAAGGATTTATGTTTGCACTGTTTTACAGCTTATCAAAGAGTTTGATATTAAAGGAATTGCGCATATCACGGGCGGGGGGTTTATTGAAAATATTCCTAGAATTTTTGCAAAAGGTTTGGGGTGCGAGATTGATATAAAGAGCTATACAATGCCTAAGATATTTCAATTGTTGCAAAATTTAAGCGGACTTGATGATGAAAAAATGTATAATACATTTAACATGGGGATCGGAATGGTGTTGTGTGCGGACGAAGGGGCGGCGGATAGAATTGTTAAAAGGGCGAAGGAATTGGGTGAGGCGGCGGCAATAATCGGCAAAGTAGTTAGTAATGAAGGTGTGAAATTAATTTAAGAATGCCAACCGCAAATTGAGATGAAAATCCGTTTTATAAGCCTTATAGTATGAGCATCGTCTTTTTGATGCAGGATGCGTGTTCTGTCTTAATTTAATGAGAAAATTACTACACGATAAAAAAAAGGAAAAATACACAATGAAAAAAAGGTTAATGATTTTAATTAGCGGAAGCGGGTCTAATATGCAGGCGGTTATTGATGCTTGTCAAAGCGGGTGGCTTGAAAATGCCGAAGTTGTGGCTGTAGTGTCATCAAATGCTGAGGCTTTGGGCATTGAAAAGGCTTTGGCTAAGGGGATTCCTGCTTTTGTTTATGCAGATAAAAAGGGCAGAGACCAAAAGATTTTGGCGCTTGCAAAGCTATTCGGCGTAGATTTTATTGTCTTAGCAGGTTATTTAGGGATAGTCAGTCCTTCGCTTATAAATGCTTATAAAAACAGGATAATCAATATTCATCCCAGTTTGTTGCCTAAACATGGCGGCAAAGGTATGTACGGGATGAAGGTGCATGAGAGTGTCATAGCCGGCGGTGACAAGGTCAGCGGTGCGACTGTTCATTTTGTGGATATCGGTATTGATGAAGGGGATATAATTATGCAAAGAACTGTAGAGGTAGATGAAGGCGACTGTGCGGTAGAATTACAAAAAAAAGTATTGTGGATAGAGCATGGATTGTTGGTAGATGCTCTGGAGATGATTTTATCAAAAGATAAGGTTTTATAAGGAAAAACAAGGAGTGAACATATGAAAAAACGGGCATTATTGAGTGTGTCGGACAAGGCGGGTATTGTGGAGTTTGCTGTGGAATTGGTGAATTTGGGTTTTGAGATAATTTCTACCGGCGGGACGGCTGAGGTTTTAAAAAAAGCAGGTATTGCTGTCATAAAGGTATCTGATGTCACAGAGTTTGAAGAAATCCTTGACGGACGGGTAAAAACCCTGCACCCAAAAATTCATGCCGGGTTATTGGCAAGAAGGGATTTGCCTGAGCATATGGCTTGCCTCAAAAAGTTGAACATCACACCTATAGATTTGGCAGCGATCAATCTCTATCCTTTCAGGAAAACCGTTAAAAGCGGAGCAGGCTTTGACACCTGCATAGAAAATATTGACATAGGCGGTCCTGCAATGCTTAGGGCGGCGGCAAAAAATTATCAATCGGTGCTTGCGATTTGCGAGCCGCAGGACTATCAAAGAGTAATTGAAGCATTGCGGACCAAAGTCAGCGACGAATTTAGGCTTGAGTTGATGCAAAAAGCATACTCGCATACAGGTTCATACGACATGATGATTTCAGATTATTTAGGCAGGCGTACAAAGGCGTGCATTAGCGAAGCGGACTTGTCTAAGGATGCGGAGTTTCCGTTTGAATTAAATTTATCTTTTCAAAGGGAGATGTTTTTAAGATACGGAGAAAACCCTCATCAAGAGGCGGCATTTTATATTGAAAATGGCGCGCATGATTCTTTTGCTAATTTTGATTTGTTGCACGGCAAGGCGTTGTCCTTTCTAAATATTTATGACAGCTTTGCTGCTGTTAGTGTGGTGCGGGAGTTTTCTGACCCGTGTGCGTGCATTATAAAACACGCTACTCCATGCGGTGTTGCACTTGCAAAGGACATAACTACGGCATATAAAAATGCGTTTGAGTGTGATAGTGTGTCTGCGTTTGGCGGAATTGTAGCGGTCAACAGAGCGGTGGGCAAGGACCTGGCAAAGGAATTAATAAAGGTATTTTTAGAGGTAGTGATTGCACCTGAATTTGATGATGAGGCTCTTGATATACTAAAAGTAAAAGAGAATTTGAGACTGGTTAAATTGCCGTCTGTTGCTAATAAAGAGCAAAAATTCCTTGATTATAAAAGGGTAGAGGGCGGATTGCTTGTTCAAGAAACTGATGCAAAACAGGTGTTTGATAGGGACAAAGTTGTAGTAGCTACAAAGAAAAAGCCCACAAAAGGCGAGATGGATGAATTAGAGTTTGCCATGAAGGTGGTAAAAGCTGTGAAGTCTAATGCGATTGTGGTGGCAAAGGATTTTAAGGCAGTAGGAATTTGCGGCGGGCAGACAAGTCGGGTTAATTCTACCATTGCTGCGATAGAAAGAGCAGGAGAAAATGCCAAAGGTGCCGTAGCTGCTTCCGATGCATTTTTCCCCTTTAATGATTGTGTTCAGCTCTTGATAGACGCCGGAATAAAAGCCATTGTCCAGCCGGGCGGCTCAATGCGTGATGAAGAAAGCATTGCCGTGTGTGATGAAAGAGGAGTGAGTATGGTGATGACGGGGAGTCGGCATTTTAGTCATTAGGACAATGCGTAATACATAACGCATATGATGGGTAGAATTAGATAGTTTTCTGTGATACCAAACGAGACCCTTCGCTTCGCTCAGGATGACAATAAATTGCTACTACCACAAACCACCAATCATCAAAAAGGAGCTGACATGAAAAGAAAAATCTGCATAATATTATCAATCTTAGTGATGGTTATTTTGGCAGCAATAATAACTGCCGCTTGTGTTTGGCAACCAATGATACCGCCAAGAGACGGTGAGGACGGCAAATCTGCGTTTGAGATTCGGCTGTATGCCGGCAATGAAGGGGATATGGATGATTTTTTAGAATGGCTAAGGGGTAATGCAGGTCAAGACGGAGCATCGGCTTTTGAAATTTGGCTGAGCCAAGGTCATCAAGGTGATTATAATGACTTTTTAGAGTGGCTTCGCCGTCCTATAGAACAACCTCAAACCCGCACCCTCAACTTTTCCAACACATATTTTGCCCCCATCACCGCCCCGCAAGGCACTCTCATTTGGCAGCCCTCAACGCCGACCACCTCTATGACAGCGCTTTTAGCAGAGCAAGCCTTTTTAGGCTGGTACATGGATAGAAACTTTACAAACAAAGCTATCTTTCCTTTCATGCTTAATGATGACACAACACTATATGCACGATGGTATATTTTTCGCACTGAGGATTTTCTTATAATTGATACTATGATAATGCTTATGAATTTTTCACTGACCACAATAGTTATCCCTGCTTTTGTTACCGATGTCGTTTCAAATGGTTTTTCGTTTGCAAGGTTAGAGAATATTATATTTGAAGAGGGAAGCAGACTAGAAAGCATTGGGAATGCTGCATTTATGGGAACAGGTCGCTTGCAATATATAAATTTACCGAATACACTTAGATATATTGGGAATGTTGCATTTGCTATGACAAGCTTAGCATCAATAACTATTCCGTATTCAGTTGTGTATATTGAATGGACTGCGTTTCTTGGTTGGACAGAGGAGCAGACGATTTATATTCAAAGAGAAGCTGCTTGTCCTGCTTGGCTTTGTGAAAATTGGGGTTGGTTGAATAATACAGATGCCAGAATTGTATGGAATGCTTGATTTTGATTTTTTGTTTGTAGAATGTTGGAGTGTTGTTTATCATTTATGATTGATTATATAAAGGAAATTACAAATATGAAAAAAAATATATTAGTAGTTGGCGGCGGCGGTCGTGAGCATGCTATCATACATACGCTTAAAAAGAGTGATAGGGTGGGCAAGGTATATGCTTGTCCCGGCAATGCGGGCATCAGTGAAATAGCTGAGTGTGTGTCTATTTTGGCGACTGATATAGCATCAATAGTGGAGTTTGTCAGCAAGCATCCTGATATTTATATGGTTGTGATAGGACCTGATGATAGTTTGGCGCTGGGTTTAGCTGATGAACTAAAAAGCAAAACACATTGTCAAAGAGTTTTTGGACCATCACAGGCGGCGGCGCTAATAGAGTCTAGCAAGGTTTTTTCTAAAGGTTTTATGAAAAAATACGGCATTCCTACTGCTAAGTATGAAATCTTTACTGACTATAAAAAAGCATTAGATAAGGCGAGATCCTTACAGGATGACATAAGTGGTTTCCCTGTAGTCATTAAGGCTGACGGACTGGCTTTAGGCAAGGGAGTTTTTATTTGCGAGGACTATAAGCAAGCAAAAGAGGCTTTGGATGAAATCATGTTGAATAAAAAATTTGGGACGGCTGGGGCAAGTGTCGTGATTGAGGATTATCTTAAAGGGTTTGAACTGACTGTGCTGTCGTTCACTGACGGCGAGAATTTGATACCTATGGTGACAAGCAGGGATTATAAAAGGGCGTATGATGATGATAAGGGTCTAAATACAGGCGGAATGGGGTGTATTTCTCCGCATCCGGACTTTTCTGACAAGATGATGGCGCAAGCAATGGATGAAATTTTTATTCCGACGATTAGAGGAATGAAAAAAGAGGGGCGATTGTTTGCCGGCTGTCTATATTTTACGCTGATGGTGGATGTGTTGGCTGACGGCAAGGTTAGATTTAATGTAATTGAATACAATGCAAGATTTGGCGACCCCGAAACGCAAGTTGTGCTGCCTAGATTAAAGACGGATTTATTTGATGTGTTTGAAAGTGTGATTGACGGGAGTTTGAGCAAGATGAAACTAGAGTGGGATGATGAGTGTACTGTTTGTGTGATTGCGGCGTCAAGGGGTTATCCTGTGAGTGCCGAAAAAGGAAAAGTGATTGAGATTGGGCAGATGAATGAGGGGACGATAGTGTTTGAGGCAGGGACAAAGCTTGATGAGGAGGGTAGAAAGCTGACAAACGGGGGCAGGGTGCTGGGGGTGGTGTGCAAAGGGGGAAGTGTTGATGAGGCTAGGGATAAGGTTTATGAGGAGATGTGCAAAGTGAACTTTGACGGGATGTTTTTTAGGAAGGATATAGGAAAGGGGTATTAGGACAACCCTACTGCTTAGTGCATAACGCATAATGAAGGATGGTTTGAGATGATGTAGTTTTGAGCGATAAGGGTTGAGTAATTACTGGATTGCTTCGCTTTGCTCGCAATGACGAATAGCTTCGGTCGCAAATAAATGTAAACTGCTCGTCATTGCGAGCAAAGCGAAGCAATCCAGTTTTTTCGGTCATTATATTTTCTAACTACTTCGTTTTAGCAACCAATATTTTACACATTATACTTTTTACTTCTCCAAAGGAGCAATTATGATTCACAGAATATTTGTTGAAAAAAAGAGTGGCTTTGATGTTGCCGCAAAAAAGATTACGCATGATATTAAGACGATACTTGGCATTGAAAACAATGCCAGAGTGCTAATCCGCTATGATATGCAAGGGGCTAAGGCTGATTTTGAAAGGTCGGTCAATGTTGTTTTTTCTGAGCCGCCAGTGGACGAGGTTTATTTTGAGTTGCCCAAAGCGTATAAGCATATCTTGGCTGTGGAACTACTTCCCGGGCAATATAATCAACGGGCGGATAGTGCGGCAACCTGTGTACAGATGTTGTGTCTTAAAGAAAAGCCTTTAATCAACACCGCTACTATCTATTTGTTTGAAAAACCTCTTACAGACATTGAATACACCAAAATCAAAAAGTTCCTTATCAATCCAGTAGAGTGTCGCGAGGCTTCTTTAGAGATGCCAAAAGATTTAACTCAAAAAACTCCTCTTTCAAAAAAAGAAAAAAAGGTGGATGGTTTTATTAAGCTGTCCGAGGAGAAACTGAAAGAATACCATGCGACACAAGGCTTTGGGTTTTCTTTTGCCGACATAAAACACATACAGGACTATTTCAATAAAAAAAATCGTGATCCTTATTTTGTAGAACTTAAAGTCCTAGATATCTATTGGTCAGACCATTGCCGCCATACTACCTTCAACACAGAGCTAACTGATATCAGAATAAATTCTATAAATCCGCACATTCAAAAAGCACTTGACCTATATAATGAACTATTCAAAAAACACTACAAAAAAGGCAAATATAAAAGCCTTATGTCTATGGCTACTATCGCCGCAAAAGAGTTAGATGCACAAGGATTACTTCCGCACCTGGACAAATCAAAAGAGATAAATGCTTGTTCAATCAAAATTGAGGCAAAGCTAAAAAACGGTGAGGAAAAAAAGTTTAATCAGCCTTGGACAGTAATGTTTAAAAATGAGACACATAATCACCCCACCGAGATAGAGCCTTTTGGTGGTGCGGCAACTTGCGTGGGCGGTGCGATTAGAGACCCGTTGAGCGGGCGTGTGTATGTGTATCAAAGTATGAGGATAAGCGGTGCTGCAGACATCAATCAGGATTATAAAGATACGATTAAGGGCAAATTGCCTCAAAGAGTTATTTCAACTCAGGCTGCACACGGTTTTTCTTCATATGGCAACCAAATTGGCTTAGCTACGGGTTTGGTCAAAGAGATTTTTCATCCCGGCTATGCGGCAAAAAGGATGGAGGTTGGGTTTGTTGTGGGTGCGGCTAAGACTGAAAATATTGTGCGTGAGGAGCCAAGTGCAGGGGATGTTATTTTGCTTATTGGCGGGGCAACCGGGCGTGACGGTGTTGGCGGTGCGGTGGGCAGCTCTAAATCACACGATAAGGACAGTGTGGAGAAGGCTGGAGCAGAGGTTCAAAAGGGAAATGCTATTGTAGAAAGAAAGCTGCAAAGGTTGTTTAGAAATGGTGAGTTTTCTAAATTGATTAAACGGTGCAATGATTTTGGGGCGGGTGGTGTGAGTGTGGCTGTTGGCGAGATAGCAGAGAGTGTTGATATTGATTTAGACAAAGTGCCAGTCAAGCAGGCAGGCTTGAGCGGGTTGGAGCTAGCGATATCTGAAAGTCAAGAAAGGATGGCAGTGGTTGTGGATGTGAGGGACGAAAAAAGGATTAGAGAGCTGTGCAGTGAAGAGAATGTTGAGGTGAGTAAAATTGCTATCGTTACAAATGACAATAAGATGCGCATGAAGTTTAATGGTGAGTATATTGTAGATTTGGACAGAGAATTTATTGATACGAACGGGGTGAGAGGGAGCATGAATGTAGAAATTCAGAATTCAGAATTCAGAATTCAGAATTTAGGAGGGTTTGCCAATAGGCGCGGCAACCTGCCGCTAATAATTGATATGGAGTGTGAATGCAACGGCGATAATAAAAAAATGAATTTAGACATCAATAATTCTGCATCCTGCATTCTGAATTCTGAATTAAAATCAAACACTATAGCCTCACAAAAAGGTATGGTAGAAATGTTTGACTCTACCATCGGTACAGGCACAATCATAATGCCATTCGGCGGCAAAAACCAAATCACTCCAAGCATTGCTATGGCGGCAAAGCTCCCTATTTTAGACGAAAACATCACCACAGATACCGCTACAATATCGTCATACGGATTTTACCCGTTCCTATCAGAAAGCTGTCCGTTTTTAGGGGCGGTTTATGCCGTCCTATTGTCTGTCATTAAAGTAGCAATCACAGGTGCAGACTACGACAGCATATATTTATCATTTCAAGAGTATTTTGAAAAACTGGGCAACGACCCAAAAAAATGGGGCAAGCCTACGGCGGCGTTATTGGGTGCATTGACTGCTCAAATGGCATTAAAAAAAGCGGCGATAGGCGGTAAGGACAGCATGAGCGGGACATTTGATGATATTCATGTTCCGCCCACTTTGATTAGCTTTGCTTTAGGGATTGGGGAAACTAAAAGGATTACTACTAATGTTACGAATAGTTTGCATTCAACGGTTTATAGATATAGGATTAAAAAGGATGAATTTGGAATGCCGGATTTTGCTAATGTTGAGAAGTTTTTGAGAGGGTTTGACAGTGTTAGAGATGATATTGATTTTACTACAGTAGCAGAGGAGGGCGGGAGTGCAATAGCATTGATTAAGTCATTATTTGGGAGTGAAGTAAGTTTGTTGGGTAATAGAATTGGATTTCGATTTGAAAGAGCGGTTTCTGAATGCCCGAATAGTCAGCTGGGTGATATAATTTTTGGAATTTCTTCTGCATCTATATCTGACGAAGCGAGAAATCTTATAAATGAATTTGATTGTGAGCTTTTGGGGATAACAAATATAGAGGGTTCAGAGGTGTACAATAGTATCGGGGGAGGGCGAACAAAATTTTCTCATAAAGTGGGATGTGATATTGATTTTGGCTCATCAAAAGCTGTTGCGTTGGCGGATCTATTAAATTCTTACACTGCTACTTTTGAAAACATTTTTCCGACTACAGCGTTTGCAGCCGGCGATGCACCCAAATTGAGCTATTTAGACGGGCAGCTTATCACGCGCAAAAGCCGCATAACAAAACCCAAAGTTTTTATCCCTGTGTTTCCCGGTACAAATTGTGAGATTGACACCGCAAGAGCGTTTCAAAGAGCAGGGGCAGAAACTGACATCTTTGTCATCAAAAATTTGACAGCCACGGACATGACACAATCAGTTGATGAGATAGTCAAGCGAATTTCAAAAGCAAATATCTTGGCTATCCCCGGCGGATTTTCTGGGGCGGATGAGCCTGACGGCAGCGGAAAATTTATAGCGGCTACATTTTCAAACCCATACATCAAAGACGCTATAGAAAAAATGCTGTTTGTGAATGACGGATTAGCTTTAGGTATATGTAACGGTTTTCAGGCACTTATCAAGCTTGGATTACTTCCATACGGCAAAATACTGCCAATGCAAAAAGACAGCCCCACACTTACATTCAACAACATAGGACGCCATGTGTCTGGGATAACAAACATTCGTATCGCAAGCAACCTATCGCCATGGCTAAGTCAAACAAAGGTAGGTGCAATCTATTCACAGGCAATATCACACGGAGAGGGGCGCTTTTTTGCTAGCGATACGCATATAAAAAGGCTAACTAAAGCAGGGCAAATTGCCACGCAATATGTAGACCAAAAAGGCGAGCCGACAATGATTGCTCCTTTTAATCCAAACGGGTCGGTTTATAGTGTAGAGGGAATCACAAGTCCGTGCGGCCGCATATTAGGCAAGATGGGGCATAGCGAGAGAATTTGTGATGGTTTGTATCAAAATGTAGAGGGCGAGTATGATATGAGGTTGTTTTTGGGCGGAGTGAAGTATTTTGAGTAATGCATAAAATGCATAATGAAATATTAGTTTTGCATTAAAAATCGTTTGACATTATAAAAATAGTGTGTTATCATACTTGTTGTGGATTTTTATAAACAGGAGTAATTATGAGCGCTAAGACAAAGATTTTGGACATAAAAGCCAAAACCAAAGACAAATTTGAAAAGAAAAACACAAATCATAGGTTGTTAAACCTTATGTTTGCGGGTTTTTTTGTGTTGATTATTCTTTTTACGCTTGTTGGCGGCACAAATGTGGATGTCGGTTCTGTTGTTGTGGGCGACGGTGACAGCGTTGTGGTCAGACAAAACTATTTTCAAGTTGCGCGTGCGGCGGCTGGTGCTATTTTCATGAGTGATGACGGCGCTTTAGAGTATGTAAGGGCAGTCGATCTGAGATTACGGCAAGAATTTGGTGTGTCAGGGCTGTCTTATGCTCTTAGGCTGAACGATGGCGGTGAAAGAAACTCTGCAAATGAATTTACCGGTGAAAGAGGTTCAGGCGTTTCTCCTCCCGTTTCGGGGATTGCTGATTTAGCGAGAATAGTAGAGGAGATTGAAGCAAGCGGGGGTAATGCCAGCCGCATAAACTGGATATTGTATAGGTATGCATTTGCAAGGACTGTAATGCATACTTATACTGAGGACATCCTTGTTACTGACCCGGAGTTTGACCATTTCAGAGTAAGTTGGGCGGGTAATATGGCAGTTGCTATCATAGGGCAGGCTGTTTTGAGAGCTATTGCTTCGACGCTGCTGCTGATTGTGGCTTTGGTGATGCTTGTTTTTAATATAATTGCTATAATAAAAAAGAAGGCTTTTGCAAAACCTGTGCTAAGTTTTGTGGTGTTGACTATTGCGGCGCTTATACAAATTGTGTTTAATTTTAATTTTTTACGGCTGGATTGGGCATGGGTGCTGGTGATTGTGTTGACTTTTGTTTGGCTGGCAGGATATGTTTTGATAAAACATATCCAAATGGACAATCGGGATTTTTCAATGTCCGTGTTTATTCATAATGCCGCCTTTGTTGTTGGCGGTGTGCTGTCGTTAATCTTATTGACAGGACCGTTATTCAGGGTAATGTCTTTAGATTATGGGCTTCACCCTTATGGTATAAGTTCTTTGTACGGCATAAATCTTTTATATGATTTAACTGTGGTTCAGACGGCTTATTCATCTACTGTTCCGATGGCATATTTTTTGGCAATGCTGGTGACGATGCTTATTTTGGGACTGCCGTTTGTTATGAACGGGATTTTCTTGGTGGTAAACTTAAAGAAGTTTATAAATGCGGATTATACCCATAATGAAAGAAGGGTTATGCTTAGTATATTTGTGGCGGTTAATGTGATTGTGTTTTTGATTTTGGGGATAGTGAACATAGGCTTGAGTGATATCTATCTTAGTGTAACGCCGCTTTGGGCGATATTTGTCATTCAGCCGCTTATTGTTATTGGGATGCTTGTGTTTGAAATAATGTTTAAGGTCAAGCCTGTAAGAAAAGAACTTGTGGTAAATTAAGGTTTCATACATCTTTCAGCAAGAAAAGGCAAATTATTTTATAATAGTTTGCTTTTTTTCGTGTATATTTGAGAGTATGAAAAGACTAACTAAGCAGCAATTGAGGGTGATAATTGCCGTAAATTTTTTATTGATTGTTGTCATGGGTGTGGCGATTTTTTTCCTTGTACGGGAAAATGTTGATGCTCCTGTGGATGGTCCTCCTCCTGACTATCCGCCGATAGAGTATTCTCGCCGCCGCACCGCACAGATTTCACTCAATCCGTTTTTAAGCTGGGAGTTAGAGTTGGTCGGTGCGGCTGAAAGTATACATACATACATACGGGAGCAAACCAACACGCTTTTTATTTTCGGCAATGCTTTTGAAGCAGGGTATGATTTTGACAATGAGGGAGTTTTTATTGTTGCTATGGATGTATACGGTGTTACTAGAGAGGGTGGCTTTTGGTCGTTTGGCGCGCCGCTGGACAGGCTTAGGTATGTGTCAGTGGCTGAGGGCGGTTTTGTGTTGGCTATTGAGGGGGCATTGCCGTATTTATTGCACATAAATTTTGAAGGTGAAGTCATAAGGCATATCTATGGTTTTATGAATTTACCTGAAAGCATCCATTCTATAAGGCGGTATAGCGGCGGATTTTTGCTGTTTACGATACCGCATAATGTGCTGACAGGAGTTTCTAATTTAAGAGTAAATTTTTTTGACAGAGATTTTAATTTTAGAGGGAGCGGTTTGGCTGATTCTGTTCATTCACTAGAGCTTATTGAGGTTTTTATTGTGTCTGACAGAGTGGTTGTTTTTGCTAATGCGTTTTTAGGCGGCAGGAATATGCCAAGCGTCTTGCAGTTTGTTTTGGGTGTGAGTACAACGGTGCGTGTGTTTGATGAATTTAACGGACGGTTGGCTGGTGTGAGCATTCATAACGGTGATTTTGTGTTGATGCTTGGTGTGAACGGAAGCAGCTTGCTGCGTTTGAACATGAATTTTGAAGTAGTTGGAGAGCTAAGACAGCTGTCTATTCAGGCACCTGTGTTTTTTGATATGTTATGTATAGACGGAGGCAGCTTTTTGGCGTTGTTTGATAATAGCGGCGCTGTGTTAAATGAGAATTTAGTGAATATGGGAGTAGTGGCAACTATGAATGTTTATGACATGCAGTTTGTGTCAAACGCGGTGATTTTTGTCGGGATGAGCCGGCCGCTGACAGGGGAGCATGATATGGTTACGGTGAATATTTTTAACGAAGGTGAATTGATTATGAGTGCGGTTGTTATGGCAGGGCAGAGACCAAAATTAGCTTTTAGCCGGAGGCATTTGATTTGTGTGTTTAATGTCGGGAGGAGGGTTGTTATTACGGCGCTTAGATATCCCTTGTTTTTATAGTTTAATCAGCGCTGTGAAGAAGGGTAGGCTGGCGAGATGTGTTGTTGTATGAACAAGGTATGTTTAAGAGCTTATTCACAAAATAAAGGAAGTGCTTTGCACTTCCTTTGCCGCCCGCTATTATTATCGCTGCCATTTTTATTATAATTTATTCATCAACTCAATAATCACTTTTGTTCCGTCAATTGCTTCAGCATTTTTTAATAATTGTTTCAATTTTTCATCACTATAGCATTGTTCAATCATATCCAGCAAAACACTGCTGTTTAAATTTTCTTCTTCAAGCATATGACATAATTTCTTATCAAAGAAATACTTCGTATTTAATACTTGGTCGCCTCTTGAGGTCCCTTTTGGCAGAGGAATAATCAATGACGGAATTTTTAATGCAATCAATTCAAATAGTGCGGTTGCTCCGCCCCTAGAAACTACTATGCTTGCTTTTGAATATAATTCACCGATATTATCGGCAAATTCAATTTGTTTATAATGCATTAATGAGATGTTATTATCAATCTTTCCTTTGCCTACTAAGTGAATAATGTCAAATTTTTTAATCAGTTCAGACAAAATTTCTTTAACAGCATTATTAATTTTTAATGCCCCGCTTGATCCGCCCATTATTAAAAGGACAGGGCGGATAGTTTTTTGTTTGGGGATAAATAACGATTTTCTGAGTGGAAGTCCTGTATGAACAGCTGTGTCAATACCGTCAAAACTTGAGCATAAATATGCAGCATTTTTTAATGCCAGCTTATTTGCCAGCCCCAGCGTCATATCGCTTTCATGAATGATATAAGGAAACTTTTTCTTTGCTGCCATTGTGACGGGTAATGCCACAAATCCGCCTTTGGAAAAAATTACATCGGGATTAAGTTCTTTTAATAATTTTTTTGCTTGTCTCACTCCTTTGATAAGTTTAAAAGGAATAGTAAAGTTTTTAAGTGACAAACTTCTTCTAAACTTTACCACTTCAATTTCATGGAATGATACATGGTCAAATTTAGAGATTAAATTTTTTTCCATGCCGTTTTTTGATCCGATATAATGGATTATATAGTCGGGATGTGTGTGTTTGAGTTGTTCTATCAGTGCGATATTCGGCATAATATGCCCCGCCGTTCCGCCGCCTGTAAAAACGATAGTTTTAGGTTTACTCATACTAATAATGTATTCTAAACGGCAGTCATATATTCAATACGGCAAGTTTATATAGCTATTTTTAAATGTTTCCGTTTCAAAATTAATTTAATATAATTTTAAACAACAGCTGATAAGCGGCATGAAAAAAGTACTTCCTAAGTTTTTTGAACTTAGGAAGTACTTTTTATTGTTGATTTTGGTTGCAGCACGGACAGCAGCCGCAATTGCAAATGCAAGGGTCTTTGCCTACAAAATAGCAAATATCAGTGTTGCCGATGACCTCACCGATTTTTGCAAGCATAAAAATATCCGGCAGGCTTTCGCCCCGTTCCCATTTGCCTACAGCCTGCTGGCTCATATTAACTTTTTTAGCAAATTGCGCTTGAGAGAGACCCAATTTCTTGCGTCCCTCCATAATGCGCTTTCCTACGATTTTATTATCCATAAATAGGCTCTTTTTCTTATTTGTTGCATTCGCAACCGCAGTTACACTCGGGTTTACATTTGCATTCAGTCGGTGTACAGGGGCAGTTTGGGCAGTTGCAGGTCGGGCAATTACATATTCCTTTTGACATTTTATTATCCTCCTTTTTTTAGGCTTTTTAAAAAGCCTGTTGTTATTGTTTAGTTGCCAACTGTTTATAATTATATGCTGTTTTGGTATAAAAGTCAATGTTTTTGTTGTCACTATTAGTGGTAGGCTAATACTGTCAGTGGTGTCATATTTTTCTTTCAATCTTATTTTCGTTCATGCATAATTATACTATATTTTGCATATCTATTCACAAATTGCACATTTTCAGCGTTTGACAAGAGAAATTTAGATGAAAAAATGAATAAATATAAGTTATAAACAATTAGTTTTTATTTGCATTGTGCTAAAAAATGTGTTATAATAACTTATCATGAGAAAATATGAAGCAAAAGATATAAAGGTTTTAGAAGGATTAGATGCAGTTCGTCTGCGCCCCGGAATGTATATCGGAACGACCGGTTCTAAGGGTTTGCATCATTTGGTTTGGGAGCTTGTGGATAATGCAATTGACGAATTAGCCAACGGACACGGCAATTGTGTTATTATTTCGTTAGAACCTGACGGGTCGGTTTCTGTTGAGGACAACGGACGCGGAATTCCCGTTGACCTGCACCCTGTCTTAGGGATAAGCGCAGTTGAGGTGGTTTTTACTCATCTTCATGCCGGGGGCAAGTTTGACAATGAAAACTATGCTCACAGCGGAGGTTTGCACGGTGTGGGTGCGTCTGTCGTAAACGCTTTATCCGAATGGCTGGTTGTAGAGGTTTATAAAAACAAAACTACCTACCGCCAAGAGTTTGAGGCAAGAGAGATAGACGGCAAAGTCAAGGGCGGCGTCCCTAAATTCAGTCTTTTTGACACCGGAATCCAAGGCAAAAAGCACGGAACTTTTATTAGGTTTAAACCTGATAAGAGGATTTTTGATACTGTCAATCTTAATGCTGATACTATTTCAAGGCGAGCCAGAGAACTAGCGTTTTTGAACAAGGGTATAAGAATTATTATTGATGACAACAGGTCAGGCACGACTCAGCGAAAGGAATTTTTGTATGAGGGCGGAATTATTGATTTTGTGAGGTATCTTAATGAGACGAAGGTGCCCAGCTATCAAGACCCCATCTATATATCAGGCAAAGAGGGCGGAGTCATTTTAGAGTGCGCCATTCAACACACTGATGCCTATACGGACAACCTGTTTTCTTATGTGAATAATATTCCGACTATCGAGGGCGGCACGCATGAGACGGGTTTTAAGACGGCGCTGACAAGAGTATTGAACGGTGCGATAAGAAAGGCGGGATTGATAAAAGAAAAGGATGAGAATTTGAAAGGTGAGGACTTTTTAGAAGGTTTGACGGGAGTAGTATCGCTTAAAATGGCGAATGTTCAGTTTGAAGGACAAACTAAGACAAAATTGGGCAACCCTGAGGCAAAGTCGGCAGTAGAGGCGATTGTGTCGGCCGGGCTTGCCGGTTTTTTTGATGATCCTAACAATAAACCGGTGTTGGACAGTGTCTTAAAGAAGGCTGTATTGGCTGCTAAGGTGAGAGAGGATGCAAGAAAGGCTAAAGAAATTTCGCGGGCAAAAAACAGTATTGACAGCTTCAATTTGGTGGGAAAATTGAGTGCTTGCAGCGGTAAGCGGCCAGAGCAAAATGAATTGTTTATAGTAGAAGGAGACAGTGCAGGAGGGACGGCAAAGCAGGCAAGGAACAGAAGTTTTCAAGCGATTTTGCCTTTAAGAGGAAAGCCGCTTAATGCAGAAAAAAAACGCATTGATCAGGTTTTAGCCAATGAGGAGATTAGGACGATTATATCTGCACTAGGGGCAGGTATAGCGGATGATTTTAATATGGACAACCTTAATTATCACAAGGTGATTATTTTATCCGATGCCGATCAAGACGGGGCGCATATCAGGGCGATTTTATTGACTTTCTTTTTTAGATACATGAAACAGCTTATCCAAGACGGCAAAATTTATATAGGAATGCCGCCTTTATATAAAGTGCATAAACGGGATATTATTGAATATGCCTACGATGATAATGAATTGGAGGCAGCAAAGGCTAAGGTAGGCAGAGGTCATGATATTCAAAGGTATAAGGGCTTGGGTGAGATGAATGCAGAGCAGCTGTGGGAAACCACCATGGACCCTAAGAGACGGACACTTATACAAGTGAGCATAGACGATGTCATGGAGGCGGAGTGGCGTGTGTCTACGCTGATGGGCGATGCGATTGAAAAGAGAAAGAATTATATTATAGAAAATGCGAATTTTAACAGAGAGGATGGATTTAGGTAGGAAGTATAAAGTATGAAGTGTTAACTAATGATGGCATAGAGAGCAGTAGTTTGGTTGGAGAAAGATAGAATAAAACCGGATTGTTTCGTCGCTACGCTCCTTGCAATGACGAACTCTTGCAATCATCATTGCGAGGAGCGTAGCGACGAAACAATCCGGAAAAACATAATTTCAAAATATGTTGTGGATGAGGAGAAAATAAGATTACTTCTCAAATAGTATATCGCATTGTAAATCAAGGAAAATCACCATGGAAGAAAAAGTATTACAAGAAGAAAAAATAGAGCATAAGACCATTGTTAAGACAATGGAGGAGGTTATGCATGACAGCATGATGCCGTATTCTGAATATGTCATCATGGATAGGGCATTGCCTAGGGTTGAGGACGGATTGAAGCCGGTTCAGCGTCGTGTTTTATATTCAATGTACGATTTGGGTATTTTGCCAGACAAGCCGTATAAAAAATGCGCCAGAATTGTAGGGGATTGCTTAGGTAAATACCATCCGCACGGGGACACCTCTGTGTATCAAGCTATGGTGCGTTTGGCGCAGCCTTTTAATATGGGGAGTATCCTAGTTGACGGTCACGGAAACTTTGGTTCTGTGGACGGCGACGGGGCGGCGGCGATGAGGTATACTGAAGCTAGATTGGCTCCTCTTGCCTTAGAATTAATTCGTGACATTGAAAAAAATACTGTCAGATTTTCACCAAACTTTGATGATACCACTGAAGAGCCTGACTATTTCCCCGGTCGTTTTCCGAACCTGTTAGTCAACGGTGCGGGAGGTATTGCAGTAGGTTTAGCTACAAACATTCCTCCTCATAATTTGGCCGACAGTATTGACGCGGTAATTGCCTATATCATAAATCCAAGAGTATCCTTAAAAGAAATAATGCGCATCATTAAAGGTCCGGATTTTCCTACGGGCGGCGTCATTATTCCTTTAGAATTAGAAAAAGCATATGAGACAGGCAAGGGGCGTATTCAAATTAGGGCCAAGGTTCACATAGAAAACATTGAAAATGACAAAAAACAAATTGTCATTGATGAACTGCCTTTCCAAGTGAATAAGGCTACTTTATTAAAAAGTATACTGGATTGCCGTGAGGACAAAAAAGATATTTTGGGCGGTATTGCTGAAATTGTAGATGAGAGCGACAGGAGCGGAATAAGGGCAGTAATCAAAATCAAACGGGACATTGACCCCGTGCCTATCTTAAATGCACTTTTTAAGTATACAAATCTTCAAACTACTTTTGGTATAAACATGGTCGCCATTGCTGACGGAAAGCCGCAGCTTATGGGCATACTGGATATTATTGCATATTATGTGGATTATCAAAGGACTGTTATTGTCAGGCGAACTAAATTTGATTTGGATGCGGCAAAAGAGAGGGCGCACATTTTAGAGGGTTTGATTATTGCCGTAAAAAATATTGATGAAGTAATCAAAATTATTAAGGCAAGCAAAAATACTACTGAAGCAAAAGAGAGATTGAGGGCTAGGTTTGAATTGTCAGAGAGGCAAGCGCAGGCGATTATTGATTTAAGATTGGGGAAATTAACATCATTAGAAATTTATAAATTAGAGCAAGAATATAAAGAGATATTGATTTTGATAGAACGGTTGCAAGCGATTTTGGCGTCAAGAAAAGAGCAGTTTGATGTGTTAAAGCATGAATTGCTGGCTATTAGAAAACAATTTAAGTACGCAAGAAGAAGCGTGATAATAGGAGCAGCGGCAGATTATAAAGTGCCGAGCGATGATGATGAGAAAGTGGTTGAGGAGTTTATAATAGCTTTAAATGCGGACGGCAATTTGAAAAAAATGACTCCTAAAGGCTTTAATTTAGCTACCAGAGAGTTTAGTGAAAACTCTACAAAAGCAGAGATGTGTGAGATAATTGTCAAAATGTTGTCCAATCAACGCTTGCATTGCTTTACTAATATGGGCAATTGTTATAAAGTGGATTGTGATGATATAGTTGAAGGCAAATGGAAAGAGAATAAGTCTGCGCCTATAAAAAAGGTTATTCCGCAGCTTGTTGAAGGTGAGAAGGTAGTATATATTATTCCTTTTGGTGAGCCTATCGGTGAATGTTTGCCTAAAGGTGAGGTGTTGTTTTATACCAAGCGGGGGATGGTTAAAAAATCTAATTGGAGCGAGTATGGGATTCTGAAGTCTTCGTATCAGGCTGTCAAACTGAATGAGGGGGATGAATTGATTGGTGTTGAGCATTTTAGAGCAGGGGCTAGTTTGATGTTTATTACTGCTGGCGGAATTTGTTTGAATGCGGATATGTCGGATATTCCTAGCCAAGGCAGGGTAAGCGCCGGAGTGAAGGGGATAAAGTTGACGGAAGGGGATTATTGTATAAAGGTCGGGCAGGTTGGCGGCGAGATTGTTGTTGAAGGTGAGAAGGTTAAAAAAGCGGAGGTAGTTATTGTTACTGAAGACGGGTTTGCTAAAAGAGTTAAGACGGAATTGTTTGATGTGATAGGGAGGTACAGTAAGGGTATTAAGCTGATTGATTTTAAAGGCGGCGGAAAGCTGGTATTTGCTGATATAATAAATAATGCTATTAATTTGGTGATAGAGACAGATGGTGAACACAGGCAATGTTTTAGCACGGCGGTTTTTTCATCGGAGTCAAGGACGCACGGAGGCAAGCCGATCTCTAAAAAGGCCGGCAGAATGAAGGTGACGAGTGTTGTGGTATATGGGGACGCTGTTTCTAATTAAGAATTATGAATTCAGAATTAATGAGGGGTATTAAGGATGAGAAAACTATTTGTCATATGTGTGACCTTTGTTTTGATAATGAGTTCATTTTTGTCGTTTGCAGGATGCAGGGGTTTTAGAGTTGCAGGTATTTATTATGGTAATAATTCATATAATCATCAGGTATTAACACTTGCACATAATGGGACATTTGTGCTTGAGCGCGATGTCAGATCCGGGCATTTTATGATTAGAGAGAGTTTAGTCGGATCTTTTACTTTAAGCGGTGAAACTATATCCTTTGAGCATGGTGCGATTGAATTAAATAACGGCAGGATATTATATGACGGAAACATTGCGCTAGAGTTTGAAGGGTCAACGCTGTTTGTAAGACAGACTAGGAACAATATTAATACACGATAATATGCTTTGGGATGTGATATGAATGCATAATTGAAAAAACTGTGTGCTAAAATATAGAACACAGTTTTTTGTATGATAGTTGACTTAAAGATTAAAATGCTTTTTTATTTTTTGTGCGACTTGTATTGCTGATATATTTGTATTATTGATTTTTATGTAATTTTCAAAATCTATTTCATTTACATTAGAATTCAATCTGTATTTTTGCATTGAACGGACAATGTCATTTTTGGAAAAATCTAAATTACGCTTGCTTGGTTTATGTTTTAGTCTATGCGGATGCTCGTTTCTTTTTAGTCTTTCATCAAAAGCACATTCAAGCTCTATAAAATAAACTTCTCCGTTATTATCTTTAAACAATTTTTTCAAATTATTCACACGCTCCCAATCGGTTTGTTCATTAAAAGCCCAAACATAAGTAAAAATCAGTCCTTCCAAATCACTTTTTGCCACTGCTTCAAATATTTCTTGCCTAAATAAATTGACTAGCCTTTTTCCTTCACTGCTGCTATAATTAAAAAAATTAGCAACCAATTCTATTGTCATGTGGTTGTGAAAAAGTTTTAAGTCAGTTATTTTTGCTAGTTGTTGACCGACAGTCATTTTGCCCGATGCTTGTGGTCCGAAAATACAAACTAATTTCATGTTAAGAAGACACCTTTTAGAAGCGAATTAAACAATCTAATTTGTGTGTTTTCGCTCTTCTGCTAGATTTTTTACGCCCAGCACTTCGTGTTTCGCTTAGGATGACAGCACCAACATATTTTTCAACTCTTCTATAGAGTTTACAATTATGTCTGCCCCCGCATTTTGCAATTCTTGTTTTGAGCCATAGCCATAAAGCACTCCGATACTTTTTAGTCTGTGTGCCTTTGCACCGATAATGTCATGCTTTCTGTCGCCTACCATAACCATGGATTGCGTCGGTTTTAAGTTCATGCTTTTTAGTGCATGGTCAATGACTTCTGCTTTAGCGTCTCGAGAGCCGTCAAGTTCTGAGCCCGAGACAAAATCAAAGTATTTATCTAATTCAAAATGTTTTAGTATTTGATTTGCAAAAACTGTTGGCTTAGATGTTGCTAAAATTAGGGTTTTGTTATTCATTTTTAATTTTTCAATCATATCTACGACGCCGGCATAAAGTTTATTGTCAAATATTCCTTTTGCAGTATAATACTCTCTATATTTTGTGATAGCTTTTTCTATATCTTTCTGTGTCATTTTATAACTTTGTTTAAACGAATCACGAAGCGGCGGTCCGATAAATGAAACCAGTTCATCCGGTTTTGAGGTTATTCCGAATGCAGACAATGCATATTGAACAGATTTTGTAATGCCTTTCTTCGGGTTTGTTAAAGTTCCGTCAAGATCAAAAAGAACAGTATCGTATAAATTGCTCCCTTTGGTATATATTTGATTTGTATTCATAAGTATATTTTTTATGTTTTGAGAAAAATCATTCGTTTGAAATGCTTAAACGCCTAAAAAGTCGAGCCTGAATACTCTAACTCAAAAAAGTCGAGCCTCAAGCGAGGGAAGTTTGCAAAGCAAACCTTTTTTATTTTCCGTTCTTTATTTCAACAGTGCTTTCATGTATTGTGGATTCTGCTATTTCGCTTTCATCTGTTGTAGATTTATCTATGGGTTCTTCGAGTATTGGTTTCTCTATAAGGGGTTCCTGGATTAGCGGTTTCTCTGTTACGGGTTCCTCTATTGCAGGCTTATCTAATACAGTTTCATCAATTATAGTTTCTTCAATTTTTCCAACCTTTTCAGGTTCATTACTCTCAATAATTTTTTCATTATTGTCCCTTTTTTTCGTTATTTTCTTGTTTTTTGGTTTTACTTCAATTTCAATCTCATCATTTTCGACTTTAATTTTTTTGTTTTTTTGTTTTATAAAATAAAATACAAGCAATAAACTGCTTATTATCAAGGGAATAAAGGCAAATGTAAAATGGCTGTCAGCATCAAAAGTTGACTCTGCATTCAAATACACGATACCAAGCCCAAGATAAATCATAGTGCATAAGACTTGCACGACTAATAACGGAAGGATTAGTTTCTGTATTTTTTTATTTTCGATGAAAGGGCGTGAGAAAAAGAAAAAGGCAAAGCCGATTGCGGCTATGATTAAAATGACTATTATGGCATATGCTACCAAATCATAGAACCAATTAATCTGTCCGTTTGATACAAATATATGAAGTCTGCCATAGCCGGAAACTCCGACAGAGTTTATATGACCGTCTTCAAAACCCATAGTAATCAAGTTAATCAGGGGCATAAAAAATAATAAGATCGACGACAATAATAATATCAAGGCTTTTCTTTCAAAGTTTTTTTTATCTATTTTATTAGCTTTTGGCAGATTATCCTTAGTATCGGTCGGTTGATTTTCTTTCATATTTTCTTTCATATTTAATAATTTACCACAAAATATTTGTTCAGTCAAAGTTTTTTGCCCAAGAATAAGAATATAAATGCTTAAAATGCTTGCAATGTATAAAAAAATGTGATAAAATGACAGTGTCTTAAAAAATGAGGCTAGGTTATTATGTTGAAGCAAGACATGAGAGTGTGCCTGTTTCTAAGATGCTGCTTTTGGAAAAATCTATAATTAATAACACGCTGCTGTGGCTCAGTCGGTAGAGCACGTCCTTGGTAAGGACGAGGTCACGGGTTCGATTCCCGTCAGTAGCTCCATAATTAATGTAAAAACTGCCATGTACGGCGGTTTTTTCTCTTATTTAGATATTTTTATTCTTTATTGATTAAAGAGATAAGTTTACATACAAGAAGGATAAATGATGAATTTTTATGTTTGTCTGAAGAACTGTATAAGCAAGAATTTGTCTTTTTTTTATAAATGCTATTATTTTAGGTGATTTATATTTACCCTTGCAAGCAAGTGAAATTGCTCGGTTGATAAAATTTGATTTTATAAAGAATAATTGCAATCAAACCGCAAACAGCTTGACTGCAATTATTTTTTTTGAGTTACGGAAATACATAGGGGGGGGGAGTTCTGTAGCTTTTAGAAGTGTGCAAAGAAAACGCTTATGTAAATATGCTGCTGTTTATAGAAATAAGTCTTGTCTTATTGCAAGCAGTCTAGCGTATTCAGCAGTCAAAAAATTTATTTGTGTACCAAAGATTCCGCCCATAAACGCATTGCGGGCAGCAATATCCATAGCAGCAAGACGCGCATTTATATATGACAATGAGTCACTATAGAGTACCAGCCAAGCAGATGTTGAGAGCCTGAACAAATCCTCTCTTTCTAGCATTTTTTCATAATTATCAAGCCAATAAACGAGTGCGGTATGCAATTCTATAATAAGTAAAATTCTGAAAAAAGCATATCTTGCTGCAGGAGTTTGAAATAAGAATAACGGCAGGATAGAATAAGTAGCCATCAAATTTGCAAACGCATTTGTTTGCGTAAAAATAAACCGGTTATAGTGAATCAAGTCGTTTTGCACACTGAAAAAAACAAATTCAAAATTAATTGAGTCAATTATATGAAAAAACCAAAATCGCTCATGAAAGTTTAGTTCAAGAAACCTTGCCCACAATGCCCCGCCTATACTCATCATGTCCCCGCCGTCTAATGAATTTTGAACGCTGTCTAAATAAAAATCAAAAAACTCTCTCAAATCCGTTGTTCTAAGCCAATAATCTATTCCGTGATAATCTTGTCGATAATAAAAAGGAATCAAATATTTGCTAAATACTTCATAAATTGAAAGCGTTTCATCGGCTCTTGTAATAAGTCCGTCCTCTTTTATCCTGTATTCAATAATATCGGCAAGTTCATAAAAGCCGTTAAAATTATCTCTATCCAAATGTGTATCAATTCTTCTGGATAAATCCCTAAGCCACAATGCAGAATGAGTAGCATCAATTTGTGTATGCTGCGGATTTAATAAGTTTAATATCAGGTTATAGTTTGATACAGCAAGGCTTATCATTGTGCTTATATCAACCACATAAACGGCAAACTCAAAATAGACCTTGGTGCCTATCAATTCTACTAAAATAATTTTTAATCCTTCAATGGGTGCAAAAATATCTTTTTCAGAATCATCTAAAAAATAATAGCTGGAAACCTTAAACCGCTCGTCCGATAGCGGCAGTCTATTTATGTCGCCGTTGTGATTTAAAATATCAATTTCAAACTCTTCAATACTAAATTGCGGCACACCGCTTCCAATCCTGAAATTATATTCATTAAATATACCATAAATCTCATACACCATTTTTCCCGGCACGGCAATTGACAGACTTTTATAAGGATATTCAAACACATCTATATAGAACTCCGCAAAAACCATAGGGTCTATAAGCAAAGTAATCCTAACCGATATGCGCCCTGCGTTTTCTAAGAGTGTTTGACTGATGTGTAATCTGGAATCGTTCATAGAAACAAGCTCGTCTTGATAAACGCTGTTTTTTATACGCACAAGACCGCCGGTTGCGTCAAAATTTTCTCCTGCCGCATAAGCAGTTCGATAAGGTGAATCGACAATTTCAAGTCCTAATGCCCGATTTTGCTCATTATCGCAAGCAATTAAAGCTATTGCTGCTAAAATGATAAAAACCAAGACAAGCATAAGTTTTAAAGTAATTTTTTTCATTGTAGTATCCTTTTGGTACTCAGAAGTACCTTAGTTATTGTCTCGTCTAAATTTTATTAAGTTGAAATTTTCAACAGAATGACAAGAAAGGCAATTCATAAACAACCTACTGCTTTTTAATGTTCTCAAGTCAATCATTGTACAGCAAATTACTACGGGGTTTGTTTGACCCAGATTGCATATAGAGTTGTAGTTATGTTTCCTGAAGGCAGGTCGTTAAGTGAATAGGCTGTGCCTGTGCCGTCTGAGGCAGTATTCCACTCTATAAAATAATAACCATGGCGATAAGGCGCCGATATTGACGGCGGCGGAGTTTGCGGGTCGCGTCCATAATTTGCTATACGGCTTTGACCGCTTTCAAGCGAAACTACAAAGGTTCTGCATACCGACAAAGTTGCTCCCCAGATAACCGGACGGACCGGATTTTGGGTGTTAAAATCTTGCCAGCCTCTGTTTTGCCAATGCGGGAAGGGCAAGAAAGACGGCGGCGGTTGATTTATAGCTGTACCGTGAAGTCTTACGCCAAACGGGACAGACCACTCAATGGGTGTTGGGAACGGAGTCATAGAAGTTGGTGTTGAAGGAGCAAGTCTCGGAGCGGCTAGAGTTATTCTTGGGATAGCAAAGTCAGCCTCAATAAATATTGTTAAATTTGTGCAACCTTCAAAAACTCTTCTGGGCGGCGCATTAGATCCTATGCAGGTTACGCTTGAAGGAATTATTATGCTCAAAAGATTAAAGCAGTTTTCAAAAGCTGCTTCTTCAATACGCCTTAGACCATCAGGAAGAGTAATGTTTGATATGCCTGAATTTTGGAATGCTCTTTGACCTATAGTGCCTGCGCCCTCAGGAATAATGATGCTTTTTAGATTAGTTGTGCGGGCAAAAGCAAATTGACCTATGGCAGGGATTTTTGTGATCACATATGAGCCGGCATAAGTAACATTGGCAACACCTGAAGGATTTTGATATACAAACTGATCTATTACGATAACGCCGTCTAAAGCGGCAATCTGATTGTGATAGCCAAGTGCGGTTGCCAGCGGCGGGGTTATCATAAAATTATAGCCGTGTGTGGTATGCGAAGCTTGAGACAGGACATTGTTTAACTGACCGGCAGCATTGGTGGTTTCAACGAAACTTGCATTTCTAGCGTATCTAAACGAAAGGCTAGAAGGAGCTGGCGGGTTAAAAACAATCTCTCTTGCGGTTATTTCAACTGTCCAAATTTGATTGTCCGGCACCGGCGCACCGTTTCTGTGTGTTAAAGCAAACAACCCAATCCTTCTTAAAAATAGGTCATTTGTTGTTGTGCCTTCTAAAGGAGGCGGCAGGGGAGAAGGATACCGCGCAAATACATATGTGTGAGAGGTGACGGCTAAATCAAAATCAACCGTAACAGTATTGTGGTTATTGCTATAAGCCAGCTGTGCCGTAGTTTTAGGCAGTGTAAACACATTAGAGCCGAATGAACTGGCTGAAAACACATATGACGGAGGCGCGCCGACAATAGGCGTGTCTCTTAGAGTTGAAGGCAAAATAATGTTTGTGATATTTGTATTGCCGTCAAATGCCCTTAGGTTTATATTTGTCACGCCCTCAGGCACGACAAATTCATGCTCCCAAGCATAGTTTCCGTTTTCTCTGTCTTGCTCACTCGCCGCTGCTCTTGCTGCTGCTCTTTCTGTGCTTCCTCTTGCTGTAGGATAAATCAATAACACTGTTTTGTCCTTATTAAAAAGCACTCCGTCATGTGAACTAAACATGGGGTTGTCTTCATTAACTCCGATATAATATAGAGATTGAAGTCCTGTAAATGCGCTTGTGTCAAGATGAATAAGGCTTGCGGGCAAATCTACTCTTGTTAGGGCTGTGGACATAAATGCTAGATGACCAATGGATTCAACACCCTCTTCAAATTCAACATTTTCAAGATTTGTTGCCCCTTGAAAAACCCATTGTCCTATGGTTTGCACATTTTTTGAGATAACTATGTTTGTCAGTCCTGTTACATCTTGAAATGTTCTGTCATTAATGTGAATTAAATCCTCGGGCATAATAAATGTTTCCATGGCTGAAGGTACTACAACAAGTTCTAGCGGTCTATAGTGCGGCGGTCTCGGCGGTAATATCCTAAATAATACACCGCCATAGCTTATATAGCCAAACAATCCCTCTACTCCGGCGCCTGTATGGTCTTCATCAACACCCACATACTCAAGTGCAGATGCGCCTCTAAATACGCTTGTGGTTATTCGGATTACATTTTTTGAAAAATATATGTGAGTAAGATTTTGAGTTGAACTAAATATGGCGTCGCCCAAAGAGAGCGGATTATTGCCGGTTTCAAAATATACCTTTTTTATATCTGTGTTTGCAAACGCAGAATCTCCTATACCCTGTGTCATGCCTGCAAATTCACCGGCATCATTGTATCGTCTTGTGTCTTGAACAGATGAGGGGACAATAAGATTGCCGCTTAGTCCGGCATTGCTAAAAGCATTATTGCCTATAGTCGTTAGGTTTGACGGCAATATAATATCGCCGGCGCTATTTGCAAAGTTTAATTGTCTGGTTGAACTAAATGCTGTGCTGCCTATATGCAAGACCGTGTCAGGGATACTGTGTGTTCCGTCTTGTCGTGGTACTCCGAATGTATCAAGCACAATGTTGCCTGAAAAGGCTCCTGATCCAATAAATTCTAGCTGACTGCCTAGAGGAAAGGTTACGCTGGTCAAATATAAACAGCTTTGAAACGCATTGTTTCCGATTCTTCTAAGCGAAGGCGGCAATTCTATGCTTGTCAGACCCCACCCTCCGTGAAATGCTGCAGTTTGAATTTCTTCTAATCTGCTGTTTGGCGCAAATGAAACACTTACAGGATGAATATTTTGCGGGTTTAGTACATCTCTGCCTAAAAAGTAAAATGCGTTGCTTCCGATAGTTCTAAGCGAGGAGGGTAATTCTATTGTACTAAGACTTCGGGCACCTGAAAACGCATTGTCGCTTATCATAGTTACTCCGCTGCCCGGCTCAAATATTACATTTGCTAAATTGGGATTTCCCGCAAAGGCGTGCGACCCCATCATAAAAGGGATATAGCAGTTGCCGTCACAAACGCCGGTGCAGTCGCAGTCAACGGTGGACTCTTCAAAGATTACGCTTGTTAGGGCAGTCATGTTAGAAAATGCTCTTGCCCCTATGTCTAAGACACTGCCAGGTATAACCATTTGAGCAATGCTGCTTGCGCCGTTAAAGGTGTCGTTGGCTATGCCTGATATATCCGGCGGCAGAATAAGAGCAGTCAAAGCAGTCATGTTTTGAAATGCCCCTCGGCCTATCCGTGTGACTGTGTCCGGTATATTGAGTTCAGTCAGTCTTGAATTATTTCTAAAAGCATAATGTCCTATGTATACCGTGCCTTGCGGCAGGGTATACACAGTGTAATCCCGTTGTGCCGGGAAATGAACTAATTCAAATTGGGTTCTGATAATTTGTCCGCCAATATTTTGTGCAAATCTAAACAATACGCCGTTTATTTCTGTATAGTTTGCGTTTGCGGCTGCTACTTCAAATGACACTAGATTTATACAGCCGGAGAATGCGCCTTCATCAATTGTTGTAATATTAGACGGTATAATAATATAACGGGGAGAAACAACATTTCTGATAACATTAGTAATAACATCATTAAAAGTAAAATTAAAAGAAAGGGCAGCGATTGTTGTTATTGGTTTAGGCTGCTCATCGAGGATAGGCACATTTTTATATTTTGGGTTGCCTTCTTCATCTAAAACGGGTTGATTGTTTTCGTTCAAAACAGGGAGAGCCGCATAATTATAACCTTGTCTGTTTGCGGGTATAAAGAGTGTATTGATTTGAAAAATATCAATAACTGATATGTTGTACAGTCTATGGTGAGGGTAGTTGCATATTTGACCTTCAGGTACTCTGCAATTTTCATAGACGCATACATAAGCTTGCCGCTCAACTATCAAAGCAGAAATTTGATACTGAGTATTATTTGATATTAATCCAAAATTAAACAATTGCACCCATTGTGCATAAAGGGTGATACTTTCATCAATATTCCATGTGCCTATTCCGTGACCCAATTCATTTGCGACACGCTGTCCTGTGCCGTCTCTTCTTGTATTCCATCCTATAAAACTTCTTCCGTCTAAAGTAAAACGATTTTCTATAGTCGGAGCAGGCAAACTAAACTCAGTGCCAAAAACTATAGTTTGCGGAGCAGGATTAGATGAGACGGCATCATAGTTAAAATTAAAGTTTATTACAAAAGGCAATGCTGTCCAGACAGCATAAAAATTGCGGTTCTGTGTGCCACTAAAGACATATGTGTTGTTTTCACCAAGAATTATCGGGTTATCGCCATGTGATAAAGCCCAGCCGTCCAGGCTGTGTCCTATAAGAGGATAATCCAGTCCGTCTATAAAAGGTAATGTAATAACATCGTGTTGTGCGGCAAAAACAGAAGAGCCGATTTGATTGTTATCTCCGTCCATAAAACTGATTTCAAAAACATCTACAAATATAGCAAGCCATGCGCTCCAGTTTTCGCCGTCAAATACGCTTATTTCAATTGCTGTTTCGCCAGCTCTTTTAAATGCGCCTATCTCTATACTGTTTAGTGCGGTAAAATACCAATTGTTTTCATTATCGTCAAAATCTATGCGTATGCGGTATTCTAAAATGCCCATGACCGCATCCCATGATACCGTACGGTTATGATAATCAAAAGTGTCAAATGGTGCTGATGTTAAATTAACGCTGGCACTGAATAAAGAATGCTGATAATCATTTGTGCCTAAAGCGCGTACTTTAACGGGGGCGCTTGCACCGGGTGTCAGTATAATCCTTTCATCATGAAGGCTTATGCTTATTTGGTCGGATAGAAGTTTAATAATAATATCTCCGATGTGCAATTCATAGCCGCTTGCGCCCAATGCGGGCGACCAATTAATAGTGCTTTCGGCAGTGTTTATGTTTATAACAGGAGTTGCGTGTCTGATTTTAGTAAATTCATGTGTGGTTGTGTTTGTATTGAAGCCTGAAGCTATGGGCATAACGATGACGGTTATGCTGCCTCTATTTCTAAACGGTAATAAAATAGAAGGGTTTTCATTTGGGTCAGCAGGCGCTAGGACGGTTCTGTTTTCTAAATGAGAGTCGTCTGCATATTTTATTTGAACTTGATAGTTTGTTGCATAGGGTACATTGTCCCATGAGAGCGCAGCGGTGTCTTCATCAAATTCAAAATTTTCTACTGTACCTAGTCTTCTGTCCCAATTAAAGATGTCTGACATTGAACTGATGTGATTGGGGGCTAATGCCTCTATCGTGAAACTAAAGCCGTTTAACGGGACAGGAAGATGTCTAAAGTCAAGCGAAGGATTGTCAAGGTTTGTGTTTACTAAAAGGTTGTGGTTTGTATTCAAACAATCAAAGCGCACTCTATAGGCTGCAGCGTTATTTATTCTGTTAAAACGCAAAATTCCGTTGTCCGTAACATAAAAATGAGTCACTCTTGCTAAGGCACGGTTTCTAAAGTGTCGGACAGCGGGGATAGAATGCTGGTTTTCATTTCCTGAAGTGTGTTGAGCGGTTATGGTAATAGTATAATTACCTTCAGGCAAAGAGGCAAAATTTATTGTCCGTGTTGTGCCTATTTGGGTGGTGTCTATATTAGAAAAATCAGAACCTATAGGTCCTTCTATTTGTACTCTGTAATCCCTTAATGAGCCTGCAATCGGATTCCAGCTTATGTTGGTTTGTGTGACATTAACTATTGGGGAAGCAAGCCTCGGGGCAGGAGAAGCGGTGCTTTCCCATAGGGCAAAAAGAGTTTTAGGTTCTTCAAAGAGTGTTTCAATTGTTTCAAATCTAAAAGATAGTTTGTCAGCGTCATCAAACATACTTACCCACCAGCCCGAAAAAATGTATCCGTTTCTGACAGGTGAAATAGGGCTTTGCGTCAAGCGTCTGCCGATAGTTTGCATAGGGGCTGGATGGTTTATAGCTTCGTCATAGTTTAGGTCAAAGGATATATAAAATTCGGGATTTAAAGGATTTAATATTATCCACACGGCAAAAAACGAGCGGTTTTCAAGTATAGGAGTGTCAAAGTTAAATGCTGTGCCGCCTTGTGTTGCCGACCAATGTCTAAAGAATGTTGAAGAGTTTGGAGAGGCAGGAGGTGCAGGAGGCGTCACGGTGCTGCCATGGTATATGGGGACTGCGGCGATTTGGTTGGCGCCGTCAAAAAATGCTGCGGTTAATTCAATAGGCTGCCATACTGCGTGCAGTGTAAGAGGAGCGGTGATAGGGGTTGAAAAATTAAAGCCCTCATTTGCGTCAGGGGACAAACCCCAAAACAAAAATGTATGTCCAAGATGGGCGGAAGGGGCAGGAGGGGCAGTTGCAGTGCGTCCGTCCTCTATTTGGCTACTGGAAACCACCGTAGTTCCGTTCATAAAAGAGACAGTATGGACGGCAGGGTCAGGCGGGCAGGCAGTAATGACAGCGATTGACAGCGTCAAGAGTATGGATAGAATTATGCCTAGTGCAATTTTTTTGTTTTTTTTCATTATATTTCTCCTATTTGATTTTTGGGAGTTGAGAAGACTGAGTAGTGTGTTGGTTTAATTAGGATAGGGGTGTTGTGTGCCGAAGGATAGGTTTTTTAATAAAACAACTTAAAGGCGGGTGTTTTCGGCTGTTTGTTGGTATAAGTAGGCTATTTGTTCTCATTTCGGACGAAGCCGAGGAATCTGTATGCTCTATTCTCTTGTGAACGCATTTCCTGACCCTAAAAAGCCTGTGACAGCGCCTACAAAAACAGTAAGAGTGTTGTTATAAAAATTCATTTGCATGGGATAACCTACTGCTATCCAAAATGAAAGCACTTCACCGTTAAATTGTATGCTAAGTACAGTTATTGTGTCAATTGTTGTACCGTTTCTGACAAAAACCATTGTTATGCCGCTTTCATTTATAGTCATAATAGTGGTCATGTTGTCAACGCCTGTCTGCACCTCATCAACATAAACATTTTGACTAAAGCTAAATATCCACACTCCCAAAATATCGCCTAAGTCAAAGGGTAATTGACCTTCTCTTACAAATACGGGAGGAAAAGATGCCGCTTCGCCCGTAGTCAAAATAAATCCTATGCGCCCGTCTATAGGCACCAGAGTATCGTTTACAAACTCAAAAACCAGCTTCCATTCAGGTCCGTAGCCGCCTTGATCATAGGATGCAGCGCATTCATAAAATAATGAAAGCGTCAAATATGTATCATCTATAAAATCTATAACCACGGGTTTAAGGTCAAGTATAGTGCCGCCTATTGTATAGGTCATAGTGATTGATTTGTCATAAATCATTATTTCAATGACTTGAGGATGCCCCCATCCCTCACCGAAACGGTATTCCCATTGTCCGTTTAAGGGCGTCAAATCAAATTCAGTAGGCATTATTGAAACGGATACACTAAGATTTGTGATGTTTTGTGTAATATAAGAAATAATATAAACACTGTCTGCATTAGGTTCTAATATCATATCGCCTAATTTTACTACAGGGTCATATGCCATGGCGCTGAGGTTGACTCTAAATCTTAGATTAGCGCCTTCTTCTACTGCTTCAAAATAATAGCCGTCTAACGGGACGACACTGAAACCTGCGCCTGTGGGTCTGTTGACGGACAAAACATTTCTCTGCGTGACCGATATATTCAGATTGGTGATGTTTTGAGTAATGTTATATATTGTAAAAATATTGTTTGCCGGATTCAGTTTAGTGTCACCTAGCATGACAACAAGGTTTTCATGCGTAGGTGCAACGGTTATAGAAAATCTAAGATTATTGCCGTTTTGTACGGCGGCAAAGCTATAGTTTTCTAAAGCGGTGATACTAAACCCGTCGCCTTGAGGCAGATTTACGCTAAAATATACAGGGGGGCGAAGTGAAACGACTACGCTTAGGTCGGTAATATTTTGACTAATGTTTGTGATGGTATAGATGTCGTTTATTGCAAGCAGTGTAATATCGCCTAAGCTGACAACGGGCTGATGATGCGTAGGGGCAACTGTCACTCTAAAACGCAATGAGCCGCCGTCCGTAATTTGATTAAAGTCATAGCCTTGTACGGGACTTACAACAAAACCTTCGCCAATAGGCAGGTTTACGCTATGTGTTGTATCACAAGCGGTGACAACAAGAGCAGTGACCAAAACCATAAAACAAATTATAATACTTAAAAAAAGTTTCTTCATTTTTTCTCCTTTTGTAATATTATATATTACAACAAAACACATGAAAGTGTCAACTGTATTTTCAAAAATTTTCTTTTTATTATTTCAAAATTTTCTTTCAAAAGACTTGACTATTGCGTGTGTATATGTTAATATGTCATATTATTAAACTAAAAATACAATGCTTTTACACATAATATGCTAAGGTGGGGGTGAAGATGGAGCAAAAGCTGCTGTTTTCTAAGTATTATTCTAAATTGGCTAAAGAGGGGTTATTAAAAGCACTCATCTGCGGGGCTATTTTAGGTTTGATTGCAAGTGCTGTCCCTGCAATTTTTTCGCTTTTTGTCAGTCATAATTTGAGATTGATTATCGGGTTGTGGGTTTCACTGGGTGTACTGTTTGTCATAACCGCAGCCGCTACTCCTATATTTTATTATGTGTTTTTTAAACCGAAAACAAAGCAAATTGCACAGCGGATTGATGCTTTAGGTCTTGATGAGAGACTGATTACTATGATGGAACTTGAAAAGGACGAGTCTTATATTGCCATGGTTCAAAGAGAGGATGCAAAAGATAAATTGTCTTTTGTCAAACGCAGGCAAGTCAAAATGACCATATTAAAGGTCTTTATGATACCCATTATTATGTTGGCAATTGTAACCGTCGGCGCAGGGGCGTTTATTATAACGGCGGGTGCCGGAGTGGCAGACAGGCTTCCTTGGACGCAGTCGCAAGGACCTAATGAGAATGTGGCAACAGATTATGAATTTGTGTTGGTATCATATTTGACTACAGAGGGCGGTTTTATTGACGAGAATTCGTCGCAGGTGGTCAGGAGAGGGCAAAATGCGGTTATGGTTATGGCGATTCCTTTTGACGGATTCTCGTTTGTCGGTTGGTTTATTGAAGATGAAGATGAGCCGGACGGTTTTAGGCGGTGCGTTATTGAAGTGCCGGTTAGGACGGATAGGAGGATAATGGAGGATTTGACAGTTCTAGCTGCCTTTGCCGAAGATGACGACGGAGACGGTGATGATGACGGGGACGGAGACGGGGACGGGGACGGAGAAAGCGATGATGAAGGTGACCAGCCGGGAGACGGACCTGGCGAAGGAGATATGCCGGGTGAAGGACCGGGTGAGGGTGAAGCAGAGGGAGACGGTGATGAAGAAGGTGATGCGGACGGCGAGGGGGACGACGACGGAGGAGGCGGCAGCAGATTTGAAGAAAGAGACCATGTTTTAGACGGGCAGACATATTATCGTGATTGGCTGTATGAGTATTTGTATTTAGCAAGAGAGTTTTTAGCATCGGGGCAAGAGATTCCGCCGAATATCAGAAAAATTATAGAGTTGTATTTTGGTGCTATTGAGTAAATATATTTTGATAGTAAATCAAATTACAAATAAAAATAGCTTGATGAATCGTTAAAATTAATTTAGATAGTTAATAATAAATATATAGTCAGCTTGTATTTAGAGGCACTTAAATTTAAATACAGGCTTTTTGAAAATAGATGAGGTTTTTATGCTGACAAGTTTAACATTTTTAACGATTTTAGGTTTTTTAGGTTTAATCGGTATTATTATACTGATTCTTATCTATGTCCTAAAGCCCAATTATCAGCAGAAATCAATATCCAGTACATATGTTTGGAAACTAAGCCTAAAATACAAAAGACGGCGTATTCCTATAAGTAAACTAAGAAATCTTTTGATTATACTTTGTCAAATTCTTATGATTATTATAGGTGCATTTATTTTATCGCAACCTTTTTTGATCGGTCAAGCAGAGGACATGGGGGTTGAAAGAATTCTAATAATAGACGCTTCGGCAAGTATGCAGGCTGTTTATGACGGAACTACCAGATTTGACAGAGCCATAGATTTGGCTAGGGCGGAGGGATTGTCAACTTTAAGCCAAGAGGGCGGATTGGTTACGCTCATTATTGCCGGCAGAACGGCAACAGCGCCTGCGCTTAGGACAAACTCCGTGGATGTTTTTAATGCGGCTATATATTCTGCCCAAAGTACATTTGGGACGGCGGACATCGACAGGGCAATGACGATAGCTGAGGATATTTTAGAATACAATCCCGGGGCAGTGGTCATTTTATATACGGCTACAGAGTTTGTGGATACCGGAAATGTTGAAATAGTTAATGTTGCAAATAATGAGTGGAATGCGGCTATCCTGAATGCAAGGGCTATTTTTGGGGGAATTATAAATCCTGATACAAGTGTGCTTGACTGGGAAAACCAATATATTTTTGAGGTGGAGGCAGCCAGCTTTAACCGTGATACGGATTTGTCCATAATACTGGACATAGACGACGCGGTGTATGCTTTGAGTGACGGTGATTATTGGATAGAACACGGACCTGTCAGGATTAGGATGCAGATGACAGCCCAAGCTAGGGATAATGAAGTCATGACTCTGCATTTTATGGATGAAAGGATGATTTTGTCGTTTAGTAGCGCGCATATTTTTATTGATGATGCTGACGACGCGTTTTCTTATGACAACGATTTTTGGATTTTTGGCGGAGAACGGCAGCAGATTAATGTGCTGTATGTCAGTTCTATCCCTGACGGTCCGGTTGCAGGGCAAAACAGGTTTTTTCAGGGCGTGTTGTCATCCCTTAGGACATTGTTTAGTTTTAGGTGGGATATTGTTGTGACTGAAACTACTTTAGCTTTGATGGAGGACGAAGAATTTTATGGCTATGATTTATATATCTTTGAGCATATGATGCCGGATGTGCTGCCTACGGACGGTGTAGTATTGCTGGCTGATTTAGATATTGCGCCCGAAAACTCCGGACTGGTATTGGGAGAAAGGCAATCAAGGCTTAGGGAGGACGGCAATATCGGCGATGAAGACTTTTTTGTGCTGCAAGGAGGGGAGTCGTCAAATATTATGAGTTGGGTAAATCCCAATAGAATCAGGGTGAGTGAGTATGCGTTGATTGTGTCGCATGAAGGGTTTACTCCGCTAATGTTTTATGAGGATGACCCTGTATTTTTGGTTAGGAATGACAGAGAAGCCAGAATTGCCGCATTTGCATTTTCCGGACGGTTTTCAAATATTACTCTTACTATAGATTGGTCTATTTTGATGTATAATTTATTTCAGTATTTTTTTCCGCCTACCGTCAATCAATTTGTTTTTGATGTGGATGAGATTATTGTTTTTGATGCCAGAGGGACTGTAATAAATGTTGACGGTCCGATGCTGTCAAGTGTGTTTGACAGTTTTCCTTTTGTGCTAAGTTCATCAAGACACGGGGTGTTTGAAATAAGGCAGCAGCTTTTAAGAGTAGACGGCACGGGTATGCCTATAGAAATAACAGAAAGGTTTTTTGTAAGGATAAACAGGGAAGAGAGCAACTTTTTAAGAGTTGAGACCTTTAGACCGCCCTTTGTAGAACCGCCGCCGGCTATGGACTTGGATTTATTGATTTATTTTGCCTTAATGCTGGTAGTCTTGGCGTTCTGTGAGAGATTATTGAGGATAAAAGATGAAACCATCTAATCAATTAATTCAATATTATGAGTTTTATAAAAAGGAGATGCCATGTCAAATTTCAGTATAACATTTTTAAACAGCCCGTGGTTTTTGCTGTTGCTGATTCCGGCAGCCGCTTTGTCGTTATTGTTATATTTTAGATTAAATAAAAAATACCGCCGTACAAGAAACCGCATAATATCACTTGTCTTGCATCTGACATTCATGCTGCTCTCTATAAGCGTGCTTGCAGGCTTTACATTTAATTATGAAACCCCTAACACGGCAAACGAAGTTATTTTTATAGTAAACATATCACACAGTACAAGGTATGTGCAAGATGATATGAACAACTTTGTTTTGGACGCTCTTAACCAAGCTCCTGCCGGGTTTTCTAAAGGTATAATAATATTTGGAAAGGAGACCCATTTAGTTTCACCCCTGACAACTAATGCGGTCGCTCTTTTTGACCAATATATTTTGGCTGTCAGTCAATTTAGAGATAATCAAAGATTTATAAGCGGCACTGATATTGCCGGCGCATTGATTTATGCAAAAGAAAATTTTACTAACCCAAGGTCAGGAAGAGTCGTTCTTATATCTGACGGCATTGAAACTGACGGAAACGCGTCCATTGCAATTATGTCGCTTGTTGCAGAGGGAATAAGAGTGGATACTGTTTTCTTTTCTGACCCGTTTGACGGGACTGAAGTGCAGTTAAACGGTATAGAATTACCCGATCATATAATTATGATTGATGAGCCTGTTTATATCGGAGTGATTGCGCAAAGTTCATTCAACGGACCGGCCGCTATCAGACTGTATAATAACGGCATACAAAGCGGGATTGAAGAAATTAATTTGCGTACGGGTATACAAACGATTTTTGTGCCGCACACTTTTGAAATGAAAGGCTTGAATACACTTTCTTTTGTAATTGAAAGTGAGCATGATACCATAATACAAAATAATATTGTTTATTCTTATGTGTTTATAGGCGATTTTAATCGAATATTGATTTTAGAAAGAGGCAATGAGGCAGCAAGACTTGTCGGATTGTTGGAGTCTGATGATTTTGATGATTATGATTTTGAAGTAATGGATATTGCCGCAGCGCCCTCCAGCATAGAAGAATTAGCAAGGTTTCATCAGATTATTTTGATGAATGTCTCAAACTCTGATATGCCTGACGGTTTTGACTTGTTGCTGTACGAGTTTGTGTATGAATTGGGCGGCGGATTGCTGACGGTAGGCGGAAACAGATTTGAAGATGATAGAGAGGTGGCAAATACTTTTAACCGTGAAGACATGAACCCTGTTATTGACGGGGTAAGAACTCCGTCTTTGTTTCAACAAATGCTTCCTGTTGAAGTTATTAATTGGACTCCGCCGCTTGCTCTTATGCTTGTGATAGACAGATCAGGCAGTATGGGACCGACTTTTCCAAGATGTCCTATCACAGGCAGGACAAGGATGGAAATGGCAAGAGACGGTGCTTCAGTAGTGGTGAATAATCTGTCAGAGCGGGATTTTGTGGGATTGGTATCCTTTGACCATGCGGCAAGGCTGGACATTGGTTTGACTCCTATGACAAGACGGAACACCGTGCTTAACAGGATTGCTAATCTTGAGGCGGGCGGCGCTACAATTTATACTGATGCAATAAGAAGAGCGGTTACTGAACTGCAAACCTTTGACAGAAATGTAGAAAGACGGCATATAATGTTTGTGACGGACGGAGAGCCTAACGACGCAAGAGAACTATGGCTGCCGGAGATTGAAAGGGCAAGAACTTTGGGTATTACTTTATCTTTTATCGGAATAGTAACGGCGGACTTAGGACCTTTTAGTGAGACGGGGCGGATAATGGCTGAGGCGGGCGGCGGCAGGCAATGGGATGTTGATGAAATTATAGACTTACCTGAAATTATGCGCCAAGAACTTTATGTAAGTCAAATAGGGGATTTCAATCATAGAGCATTTACGCCAAGGATAAGAGACCATACGATGGAGGTGAGCGGACTTTTTGGTTCGGATATTGTGTGGCCGGAGCTTGGCGGCTTTTATGGGGTAAGAGAGCGGGCAGTCGGAGGGGTGGAGGTGCCTTTGATGGGAGAGTTTTCGCCTATTTATGCAAGGTGGAGATACGGTCGGGGGCGAGTAGGTGCATTTATGTCTACCTTAAACGGGGACGATTGGTCAGAGGTTTTTATAAATGATGAGGTGGGCAGAAGATTTATAAATAATATGATCAGAGGACTTATGCCAAATGAGAGCATCGGCATATCAGAAGTCAGGACAGAGATGAGAGTGCAAAATTTTAGTCGGCAAATATTAATTGATTCTGATTTTAATGAAGGTGATGTTGTAGAATTAATGATTATAGGACCGCCTGACCCTATAACCGGGGCAATGGGATTAAATGAGACGGTTATACTTAGCGGAGCAGCCGGGTTTATCAGGCATTCTTTTTCAGTGTTTAATCCGGGTGTGTATGAGATAAGAATACAAAGGCGGGACAATAGCGGGGCGGCGATAGGCGATGAGTATACTGTGTTTACTGTGTTTTCATATTCTAGTGAGTTTGATGTATTTATTGATTGGGCGGCAGGAGAAGGTTTTTTGCAACACCTGGCACAATTGGGCAGAGGATCTTTAATAACTGACGGATATGAAATATTTATAGGAGCGGAGACTACAACAAGGCATAGCGTAGATCCTAGAATAGGTTTTATAATAGCTGCGATTGCAGTGTTATTGTTGGACATAGCAGTAAGGAAATTTAAGTTTAAGTGGCCGTGGGAGATAATAAGAGATAAAAAGGCTAAGACGGCTGTGACCAGAATAGGATAAGGAAACAAGCAATTATGAAAAAAATGAAATTTATTGTTATATTTATATTCATGCTGTGCATAGGTGTTTTTGCGTTGGTTGCTTGCGGCGGTCAAGAGCGGCTTTTTACTCAGCGTTTGGATACTCCTGTCAATCTCTTGGTGGACGATTATACCAATATTTTGACTTGGGATGATGTCGAGAATTCTACAGGCGGCTTTAGATTGGACATAAACGGTGACATCATTGATATTCCTAGGATTGATGTGGGTATACTTGTGGATTATTACGGCAATCCGGTATTTGATGAAAACAATAGACCTTTGCGTGATATGCGCCATCCTGCTTGGTATTCACTTGCCAATCTTCCGGCTGGGACATACGCAATTAGAGTGCAGGCATTGACAATAGATAATAATTATTTTAGAAATTCTGATTGGTCAAATACAATTACTCATACAATTTTAGAGGTTTCAGGATTAAGTTATAGATTAATAAATAATAATTCCGAATATGAAATAGCAGGAATAGGCTCGGCTTTTGGTGATGTAGTCATAAATGAAACTAGAAACGGCCGCCCTATCACGCATATAGCTGCAAACGCATTTGCCGGCTCCGGACGAATAACCGGCATAACGATGGGCAGCAATATCATAAGCATAGGCGACAGAGCGTTTTTTAATAATTCCAGACTAACAAGCGTTGACTTTTCAAAAAATCTGATTGTCATCGGAGAAAGAGCGTTTCAAGGAGCGGTCAGATTAACAAGCATAGACCTGCCTGACAGTCTTATCACAATCGGTAATTATGCCTTTCAAAATACCGGTCTTATAAGTGTGCATCTTCCGGACAGTCTTATTAATTTAGGGGAGTTAGCATTTTCAAACTCCGGCTCACTGACAACCGTAACCATGGGAAGCGGTTTAACAAGCATATCCGAGGGGGCATTTTTTAATACGGCAAGGCTTAGTAGTGTTGTCTTTGGTATAAATGTTGTTGAAATAGCCGAAAGCGCCTTTAGAAACAGCGGTCTGGTATCTATGGCGGCATGGGGCAATGTTAGGTACATCGGCAACAACGCTTTTAGAAACAGCACGTTGACGCTTGTGGTTTTAGGCGGCAATATCCAAAGCATAGGCACAGGGGCATTTAGAGACGCAAGAAGTTTAGAGACTGTACAAATGGGCGCTAATCTTTTGAGGATAGGCGGGCAAGCATTTTATAATTGTATGTCTTTAATTAATATTTTTATTGGTGAGAATGTTAATAGTATCGGGGCAGAGGCTTTTAACGGCACGCCCCAATGGCATGAGGCTGATGAGGTAGTGTCTATCAGCAACTGGGCGGTTGACTATAAAATTCAGCGGGATGAGGATAATCGTATAATATTTGCAGACGAGATTATTATTCCGTTCGGTACTGTCGGTATAGCTGACGATGTGTTTAGATCAATCTCATTTGCTGTTGTGGATGCTGAGCCTGTTAGGCTATTTGACGGTGTAGATGACATTGTTTTGCCTGACGGCTTAAAACACATAGGAAGAAACGCATTCAGATCACACAGACAGTTGTCCGATATAACTATACCCAATTCTTTGGTAACTATAGCCGAATATGCTTTTTTTGGAAACAGTAGTTTGGCAAGCATTAATTTTGTGCCGCAATCCAATTTAGAGATTATCGGAGCGTCCAGTTTTAGAGAAAGCGGTTTAGTTAATTTGGTTATTCCTAATTCAGTGACCTATATCGGATGGGGCGCTTTTGCTTTTTCAAGACAAATGACAAATTTGACTATAGGTGTGGGGGTAGAGAGAATTGGTTCATTTGCGTTTCAAGACTGCGACTTATTAATTAATGTTATATTGCCTGATAATAATTCATTATCAAGTATAGGCACGGAGTCATTTTTAAGAACCAGGCTATGGAATGATGCATCGCCGGGCATAGTTTATGTGGGTAATTGGGTTGTCGGTGCTAAAATGCTTATTGATGACACTAATCCTGATAACCCTGTTCAACTGCCTCTTCCTGCAACTATTAGGGCAGGAACAAGAGGAATTGCCGCTTTTGCATTTTATCGTATACATCTGCCTGCAGCGGGGGCTGCTCCCTTTGTTATACCCCAAGGGGTCAGATATATCGGAGAGAGCGCCTTTAGAAACACATCGGGTCCTATGGCTATTTCTATCCCTGATACTGTCAGCCGTTTAGAAAACAATACTTTTAGAATGAGCGGCATTCAAGCGGCATTTATACCTAACTCTATTACATATATAGGAGAGGGTGTTTTTCAAAATGCAAGAAATCTGCACACCTTTAATTTTCAACCCGGAATAAATATCACCTGTATAAGTGATTATATGTTTACCGGGGCAAGTCAATTGACCAGCATCAATATCCCGGAAAGCATAACAAGAATCGGTTTTGCTGCGTTTCATTCTAGCGGTCTGACAAGCGTTTATATTCCTCAAAATGTTGTTAAGATTGATGACCATGCTTTCAGAACCAATCCTTTTTTAAGAGAAATTGAAATATCCGAGGCGGGAGAAGGATTGACTATCGGTATGGCTGCTTTTATGAGTACGGGACTATATGGAGTTGTTTTAGGGGGTAGGGTCAGAAAAATCGGGGAATATGCATTTAGATATTCGGCATTAAGAAGTGTGGTTGTTGAGGGCAATATAGAGAGTATCGGCAATCATGCATTCAGGGATATTCATTTTTTAGAGAGTGTGGTGATCGGCGGGAATGTAAGAGAGATAGGGCGGCATAGCTTTAGGGGCAATGAAAATTTAGAGAGTGTGGTGATTGGGGATAATGTGCGGGTGATAGGTGAATATGCTTTTTATGGTGCTGAGAGTTTGACGAGTGTTGTGCTTGGGGAAGCGGTTGAGATAATTGGTGCATACGCATTTAATAATTGCGTTAGTTTAGCAAGTATTTTATTGCCTGATTCATTAAAAATTATAGGTAAATATGCTTTTTTTGGCAGCGGATTAGATTCCATAATCATTCCTGCGACGGTTAATGCGATAGGCAGCCATGCGTTTTTTGGAATTGAAAACTTGACTATCTATAGAGAGACGGCACATAGTCTTAGGTACTGGGGCTTACATTGGAATTCATCAAATCATCCTGTGTTTTGGGGGGTAGAGTTGTCGGACAATAGAGATTTTGTTGTGTCATTTATCAGGACAACGGTGAGTATTTCTAATTTTGAGGGCAGGACTTTATCGCCTCCTTATAGAAGCGGGTATGTATTCGGTGGCTGGGCTGCAGTTATAAACGGTATGAACATAGCGTTTAATATGGCTAATCTAGTAAATGCGCCCGGAGGTACAGTGCTGACAGCAATTTGGAGCGGATTATGAAATTAAAAAAATCAACGATTGAAGACTTGAAAATAATCATGTCCATTATAGATGACGCTAAAAAAGCTATGAAGGATATGAAAATTGACCAATGGCAGAGCGGTGACCCTAATGAAGCGGTTATTTTAAACGACATCAAAAACGGCAATTCTTATTTGGCAGTTGACGAAAAAAACAATATTTTAGCACACGGAACGCTGATTTTTGGCGTAGAGTCTACATATAACAAAATTATAGACGGCTCATGGAAAAATGATAAAGACGGATATGGAACTTTGCATAGGATAGCAACTGCCTGCACGCACAAAAGGGGAGGGATAGCGTCGTTTATCTTTTCAGCCTTTGAAAAAGAAGCTATAAATAAAGGTATTCATTTTTTAAGGGTGGACACTCATAAGGATAATATATTAATGCAAAACCTTATTGAAAAATTTAATTATACACGCTCTGGAATAATATTTGTATCTGACGGAACACAGCGCATTGTTTATGAAAAGTGCCTTAATTGAGACTGGCGACAATATACAAACAGTTTCGGCTTATATTTATTGAGCGAGTTCAGTCAAAAAAGTTTATATTTTCTATAAAAGGAGATAAATATATGAAAAAATTAAAAGTCATTTTCCCACTGTTACTGCTGTTTGCTATAAGCGTTTTTGCTTTGACTGCCTGTCCCGGCAGTCACACAGTAACATTTAACACCGGTGAAGGCGGTTCAATTGTCATTACACAAACAATTGAAAACGGTGAATTTGCTACAGAGCCGGCAGAGCCGACCAGGCAAGGCTTTGTGTTTTCACACTGGTCAAGAGAAGCTGGGGGGCAAACACCTTTCAACTTTGAAACTAATCCTATTAGAGAGAGCAAAACGCTTTATGCTGTATGGACAACTGCTCCGCCTCCGGCTACATACACATTTATATTTAATGCATCTGCGTCGGACAGCGGTGTAAGCGTTGTATTCAGTCCTGCAACTGCTGTTGCTGAGGGCAGTGTTGTGATTATAACTATAACGATAGCCGGCACGCATGAAAAAGGTGATGACTTTTTAGTAATGCTAGGCAATGCAGACATCACTGATTATATTAACTGGAACAATAGTTATACCGTGGGTATTATAACGACTGCTATGATTTCAGGTACTGCCTCTGCACGCACTATTATTGTTAATGGTATTAATTTAATTGATACAGAATTATTGCCGGGACCGTCTTTCCCTGTTGCAAACAACAATATTACTGCGACTTATGGTCAAACACTGGCAGATATAGCCGGCGAACTTCCGGCAGGTTGGTTATGGGTAGAGTCAGGCGCAACCCGTGTCAGTCCTGTCGGTGAAATCGGAAATCAAACACATCAAGCAAGGTTTCCTGCAACGATTACTCACGCTGAATCTTTGTTTGGCGTAACAGTTGTAGTTTCACAAGCGGCAGGACCTGTTGATCCGACAGCTCCTGATGATATAACCGCAACCTACGGTCAAACTTTGGCGGACATAGAAAATCAACTTCCAAACGGCTGGGAGTGGGCGGCGACACTGACAACCCGTGTCAGCCCTGCCGGCGAAATCGGCAGCCATACGCATCAAGCGAGGATAGCTGCGACAACTACTCACCTTGCATCAAATGCCGTGGATGTGACAGTTGCAGTATCAAGAGCGACGGCTCCGACTTTTCCTCAAGGGTATGAAATAACTGCAGTCTACGGTCAAACATTGGCAGACATAGAAAATCAGCTTCCAAACGGTTGGGAATGGATAGAAAATGACACTACTCCGGTAGGAGAAGTTGGAGATAGAACACATCAAGCCAGATTGCCGCAAACGGCTACGCACCTTGAGGCAACTCATGGTGTTGTGGTAGCGGTATCAAGAGCGGCAGGACCTGTTGATCCGATATTTCCTGCCGGTTATGATAATATACCTGCGACTTACGGTCAAACATTGGCTGACTTAGCTGACCAACTTCCTGTTGGCTGGGAATGGGTAGAGGCAGGTGCAACGATTGTTGGGTCAGTAGGGGATAGAATCCATCAAGTGAGAATTGCTCAAACTGCAACGCATTTAGCATCAAATGAAGTTGATATAACAATAGCAGTATCAAGAGCGGCTGCTCCGACTTTTCCTCAAGGGTATGAAATAACCGCAACCTATGGTCAGACTCTGGCAGACATAGAAAATCAGCTTCCAAACGGTTGGGAATGGATAGAAAATGACAATACGCCGGTAGGAGAAGTTGGAGATAGAACACATCAAGCCAGATTGCCGCAAACGGCTACGCATCTTGAGTCAACTCATGGTGTTGTGGTAGCGGTATCAAGAGCGGCAGGACCTGTTGATCCGATTTTTCCTTCAACATATGAAATAAAGGCAACCTATGGTCAAACATTGGCAGATATTGCTGACCAACTTCCTAATGGTTGGGAATGGGTGCAGGACGGCACAACGCCGGTAGGTGCGGCAGGTGACAGAATCCATCAAGCGAAAATTGCTCAGACAGCAACTCACCTTGCATCAAATGCCGTAGATGTCATTGTAGAAGTGTCCAGAATAGCAGGTCAAATTAATCCTGATTTTCCGCAAGACTATTTATTATTGGCGCATTATAATCAAACTCTGGCCGACATCGCTGACCAACTTCCTAATGGTTGGGAGTGGGTGCAGGACGGCACAACGCCGGTAGGTACAATAGGTATAACCGGAGACACCACTCATCAAGCAAGAATAGCCCAAACGACTATTCAGTATGCGTCTACTCCTGTTGATGTGACTGTTTTGGTATTAGCTCCGGGACTGGCTGACCCGACTTTCCCTCAAGGCTATCATATTGCGGCAACCTATGGTCAAGTTCTGTCCGACATAGCTAACCTGCTTCCTGCGGGCTGGGAGTGGGCGGCGGCAGGAACAACCTTAGTAGGTATGGTAGGTACGCAAAATCATCAAGTGAGAATTGCTCAAACTGCTAGTCAGCTGGCTTCAGCTCCGATAAACATCACAATAGAAATATCTAAAGCTATACCTGTTTTCCCTCCTGCATTAAACATAACAGCAACCTATGGACAGACTTTAGCAGACATTGCTAATCGTCTTCCGCAAGGCTGGGTATGGACTGCATCAGAAAATACGCCGGTAGGTGAATTAGGTGAACAAACACACCAAGCAAGATTTGATGAAACCGCAACTCATTTAGAGGCTTTTTATAATGTTGTTATACTGGTAGAGCCGCCTAGATTTGATGTCTCATTTATTCTTAATGGAGGTGAAGGCGGACCTAATACAATAAATAATGTTTATGAAATTCTTGCTATTCCTGCTCCAAACCCTTCAAAACTAAACTTTATATTTATGGGGTGGTACACCGATGAATATGCAACGGACGGCAACAGGGCAACTTTTCCTTTGAAAGTGACTGGCAATATGACCCTTTATGCAAGATGGGGAATACAACTAGCACTTGCAGCTCCTGCAGTCGGCAATATAATTATTGATACAATCGGCGAGGGCACTAATCCTCAAGCAACTGCATTTAGCATTGTTTGGACAGTTTATGGTTCTAATACACCAATAACGCATAACACTTTTGCTCACTCAACAAGATATGTTGCTACAATCACTCTTGTTAGGTTAAATGATCCTTTATTCGGCACTGCATTCAATCTTCCTATAAGAGAAAATGCTTTTATAATCCCGGGTGCGGTATCAGCAACAAATGCGGCGGGAAGCGGAGTTATTACTGCTACTTTTCCATTCACACAAATTCAGTTAGACAATGTGCCTGTTCCTGTATACGGCGCTATACCTATTACAGCTTTTGAAAATGATATGTTTGACGGCATAGTAGAGTGGACCAATATGCGCGGGGCTGCTTTCGGACGCGGATTTGGATATCAAGCAACCATTACGCTTACACCTAAAAATGGGATAGATTTGGATTATATAAGAGCAAATACATTTAGTATGTCAGGGATACAATCAATAACAAATTTAGCAGGTTCATTGATAGTGAATATAACCTTCGGAATGTTGACAAGAGTTATTGTTCCTGTGTGTCTTAATGATTACTTTGTTGTTGAGGCTTTATATGGTTATGATTTTGATTCTGTACTAGGCGGAGTTCCGTTTAGATTTACGGTATTAGTTGCTCCCACCCATGCAGTCACAGTAAGAGCTCCGTTAACAAATGCAGTTATGACTCCTGATGCTTATGGTATTTTTAGTTTTATTATAGCGGCACATATTTTCTTTGATAATTCACTTAACATAACGGCTGAATTAATAACATTCAATGTAAATCTGCCTATAAATCCGTTTTTCACTGTTATAGCAGAGCAAGGTTATACTTTTAATAATATTGCTCCGGGTGACGATCTTAGATTTAGAGTAGAGGTTGCTGATACGCATGAAAATTTAGTAGTCAGAATAGGTGACGGCGCACCTCTTATACCCGACAGTGAAGGTGTTTTCTCTATTTATGACATTAGGGCTAATATTACAAATCTTAGTATCACTGTCAGCCTTAAACCGCTGGATATTGATCTTGACGGAGTTTGGAAGTTTATAAGTTGGACCGGGATGCATACAATTAATCCCGTACGGAATGAAGTGGGTATTGACATAGACGGAACTACGGGTTATCTTTTGTTTCCGGACGGACTTTTTGACGACGATGACGAAGAATATATTTATTATTTGCCTGTTTCAATTTGGATAGTTGACCAATTGTTTATTTATATCAGACTTGCGTTTATGCCGGCGGATTCTTTAGCTATGAGACTTGAATATTGCCTTGTGTCCGGCGCGCTATTTATTAGAGACACTCCCGGTTTTTGGGCAAGCTATGGTTTTTCGGTTAATAACAGGCTGATCAGAGAAGACGCACACCCTATTCCCGAACTTATAGGTATGTGGGAGGTTAGGCGGCAGATCTTTGTTGATGGATTGCCGGCAGAAAATTCAGTCGTGCTGGATATTAGAGAAGACGGAACAATGGGCATAACATTTAACGGCGTTATTAATGATGTCAATTTTGATAATGTCAGCTATGAAGTGTTTAATCACCGTGTAGTTTTCTACCCTCGCTTAGGCAGAACAAGACTTGATTTTGATGTTGAACCCGGCTCCGGCAATATGGTGCAGCTTGATATAAGAGAAGACGGGACTTTAGTTGTTGTGGTAGGTACCGGTTTTAGGGGTTTTACCACCAGTGTATATAACACATTCACAAGAGTGCCGCCGCCGTTGCCGTGTATTAATGGTGTTTGGGTATTTAATCATCAGGGTTTTGGCGGTCCGGGCGATATTGTTCGTGTGACATTGACAATTAATGAAACACAAGGAATTTTTGCAACTCCTACAGCTTATTTGAATGTTTTAATAGAATTTGAAGGATTATATATAATCATAACCGGCGACGGAGTAACACAAGGTCCGATTACACTCAGATTTGAGGACGGCTATCTTGTTGATACAGATGTGTTTGCTTTCATTAATATAGGCGGGCGAATGATTTTCTTTGGAGGTGAGGAAATAGTTATTGCTTTTTATGAACTTCTTCCTGTACCTGCGATTTATATTGACGGATTGTGGCACTTTGTATGGGAAAACTGGGATCAAACAATACAAGAAGATGTTTTCATAGAAATTGACGGTAATACGGCGACATTAATTCTTGAGAACGGAGATATTGAACTGACGGTGGTTGTCAACGACAAATTTGTTGTTTTTACGACTGTTGAGTTTTTTGATCAAGGCGCCGGAAATATTGCACGGGAGACAGCCACCTTTGAATATATAGATGGTGTTTTGGTTTGGATAAACGGAGACATTGCTTGGATGCTTTGGCAAGCTGAGTTTAATAGGGTTGTTATTGAAAATCATCTGGATGGGATGTGGTATTTTGAGCGTTTTATGACGCATATTCGTCCGGAGCCGTTTGTTATAACGCTGGATATTAGCGGCGGCGCTGCAATTTTACATTATCATGTATTTGAAAGCAGACATTTGAATTTGGAAATAACTATCAGCGGAAGTTTAGTTGAGTTTTATAATACCGGCAATGGTGAAACTGCTGTCTTTGAGTATGTATACGGCGCTTTGATTTGGGTAAGCGGAGATATTGCGTATATTCTTGAGCAAGCTGAATTCAATAGGCTTGAAGATTAAAATACTTATTGTCTTGTGAATATTGCCGCATTGTATAAGAAAAGCACCGATATTTGATTCGGTGCTTTTTTTAATCAAAAATTTGTGTACTGTTATAGCATAGTTTAAACTTCAATTATAGGTACTCATTTTTTTGCTTTATTATCTATTAAAAGTTTCATCTTCTTTTTCAGCAAATGTTTGTTTTGCTTCATTCATTTTTTCTTCAGTTGCATCTTCAGTCGGGTACATTCCGTTTTCATTCATATATTGAAAAGTATGAAATTGGTCATCTGCGCACTCACTAAACTGTTCATGTAGCAAATTTCTCAAATTAGGGCAAGAAACTTCAGTGATAGCTGTTCCGTACATTTTGCACAAGCCTTTTTGTGTAGTCAGTACATCAGTTGCAATATCTGTGTCCTCTAGTGCCACCGCATCATAAGCCGCTTCTAAATCAGTGTCAGTTCTAGTCTTTGAGGTTGCAGTTTCCTCTTCATCAGTTTCAGAATTACTCCTGCCGGTATAGTTTGCATTTTTACTTCCTATGTCCTTAAAATTCATAGGGTTTGGTTTATTTTTTTTCATTTTGTTTTTTTCTCCTTGCGGGCGTTATGTTTAAACACCCTTAATGGTATTTCGGACAATCTTGCTGCCCCTGCGACTTGTTTGTGTTATAGAGCGTTTATAATACGCCTAATTTTTTACTCATGGCTATTTAAGTAGCCCAATAGCGCTTCAAACCTTGCTTTATGCTTGTTTGCATAGCAGCCAAGTTTTTGTTTTAGTTCTGAATCTTGCGTAGAACCTACATAGTTGCAGCATTTTTTGTATGCTAACAATTCACTGTTCATTAATTCAGATATTTCTGTTAAATTTTTTGTAGTCATCAAATTTGCACCTCCTTATTATTAATTTTTGTTTCAAAGGACAAAAATATTCTTGCTTTTGGTTAGGATAATATGGTATATTAAATTATGGGAATTATTTCTAGTATAGAGAAACAGAAGAAGAACAAAAATCGTGTTAGTATTTTTATTGACGGGCATTTTATATTGGGTTGTGAGGAGATTGTTTTATTGCAAGAGAGGATAAAAATAGGCGATGAAATTGATGAAGATAGGTTGAAAGAGGTTGCTTTCAGGTCTGATATAAGTACGGCGTTTAATAAGGCTATAAAGTATTTAGGAACAAGACTGCACTCTAGAAAGGAGATTATATTTTATCTATCAGGCAAAGGCTATGAGAGCGGTGTAGTGAATGAAGTGATGGACAAACTGGAAGAATACAAATATATTAACGATGAGAATTTTGCCGGTGAATTTATAAAGAGTTATTCAAAAAAATACGGCAGGCACTATGTTGTGTCAAGATTAAAAGAGTATGGCGTGGACAGAGAAATTATTGACAATTTAATGAATTATTCGGATGAAGAAAGTATAAAAAGGGTGACAGAAAAATATTTGTCCGCAAGGAAGGGCGTAACAAAGCAAAAGCTGTATAATTATTTGTACGGAAAGGGTTATGGTGCGGACGACATAATGAGTACAATAGAAAATCTGAAGGAATCAATGGATTTATGAGAAATCGCAAATTAAAAAAACTGGTTGAAATGCAAACCGGCAATGAAGAGAATTTTATAGAGCTGCCAAAAGGAATCATTATAGGACATGCCCATAATGACTATACCGGTATGACCGTAATTCTTGCAGATGCCGGCTGTGCGGCGGGTGTGGATGTAAGAGGGGCGGCTCCCGGGACCAGAGAGACCGACCTTCTGGGACCTAATAAAATGATAAATGAAATTCAAGCTGTTGCACTATGCGGCGGTTCGGCTTATGGTCTTAATGCTGTATCAGGCGTTATGGAATATTTGCGTGAAAGAAAACGGGGTCATTATGTCAAAACTTTTGACAAGTATGTTCCTATAGTTCCTGCTGCTGTTATTTTTGACTTAGATGACGGCGGTTATAATTATCCTGACCATCAGATGGGATATCTTGCTTGCGTAGAGGCTAATCCTATTCCGAAAACCGGAAGTGTAGGAGCAGGGCGCGGGGCGACTATAGGCAAAATCAGAGGTGCTAAAAATACAAGCAAGGGCGGAGTGGGGATAGCCAGTGTTTCTGTGATGGGGGTTTTGGTGACTGCAATCGTAGTGGTTAATGCATTCGGTGATGTTTATTGTCACAAAACGGGCAAGATTATTGCAGGAGCGCTGGATAGAAGCGGAGAGTTTTTTAATACGCATAAAGCTATGCTGGACGGAAGGCTTTTAAGGCTGTTGACCGGCATGGGGAAAAGCGATGACAATGACGGGTTTGAGGTCGGGGCAAACACCACTATAGGGTGCATTATTACTGATGCAAAATTAGATAAGGTGGAGGTCAATAAGTTGGCTGCGATTTCTCATAACGGATTGGCGCAGTCTATAAAACCTGTGCATACAGACTATGACGGTGACACAATGTTTTGTTTGGCTACGGGCAAAAAGAAGGTTTTTAATTTTGCATTTTTGCAAAGTGCGGCGGTCGAGGCAACCAGCAGGGCGATTACTAATGCGGTAGAGAGTGTAAAAAAAGAAGCAAAGGTAAAACGGGAGATGGACACAAGGCAGGAGACAGTGGACGGAGATGCGCATAAAGATGGAGGTAATGAGTAATGATAGGCATTGATTTAGTCAAGGTAGAGAGGATAGCGAAAGTGATTGAGAATAAGAAGTTTTTAGATAAAACTTTTTCTAAAACTGAGATTGAGTATGCAAGAGCAAAAGGGGAAATCAATTTTGCACAAACGCTGGCAGGGATGTTTGCGGCAAAGGAGGCGGTACTAAAGGCTTTAGGGACAGGGATAGTGGATTTGAATTTAGCTAATGTGGAGATTTTGCATAGCGATTTGGGGCAGCCGTATTGCAAATTAGAGGATGGCAGGGTAGTGAATGTGTCCATTTCGCATGATGGGGGAATGGCGGTTGCAGCGGCGATGATAGTGAAATAATATTGAGAATTTTTAATTGGTAATTATATGAAAATATAACTAAGGGCTACTATTTAAAAAGGAGTGAAAAGTTTTGATACAATCAATGGATAGCAACCAAGAGAAACTAAAAATAGTCAAGCCATTTGTGGATAATACTTGGGAGAAGCTTAATTTAACACAAGCAGACAAGTTGAAAAAAGTCAATAAAGCATTTTGTTTGAATGTAATGCATGATGTGTTTGCAGAGTATTGTCGTATTGCAAAGCGGTGTGGTATGCGCAGTAAAACTATGGACATTAGCAAAATGGATTTAGGCAGATTTGCTGAATACATATTTCATTATCATTATTTTCATGTGTCACATTTAGACCATAAACAAAGAGAGGATATTAAAGCAGATAATGATTATTTGAAGAAGTTGATAAATGATGTTGCTTGGTCAATATATCTTGATGAAGAAAGTCAAATGAGTATTTTGTCAGATGCATCCTCTAAGTCACCGGAGGTTGTAAGTTTCACCAATTTTTATAATAGGCTTCTAGGGACGCACACTAAGTTGAAAATCAAGTATGATGAATATGATGAAAAAATAAGCGTACTTGGAGGACTGCTTCAAGTGGCAATTTTTACTGCAAAAGGTGTGGCAAATTTAATAGGTGAGGGGAATACAATTAGTGCAATAGCACTATGGCGGAATTTGTTTGAAATAGAATGCACTATGGCAATACTGGCTAAGCAAAGCGAGAGTGTTGTAAAAAAATATTTGGAACATCAAAAATTTGCAAATTATGAAGAAGATGACTCGATAAAGAAAATAGTCAAAGATGAAGCGAATAAACACAAGGTGAGAAATTATGAATATATTCAGTATGGTTGGTTGGTGTATTGTGATGAGTTTGACCTAAAAAAAGATTTTAAGCTTAGTTTTAAGCGAGGAGTCTTAAAATTGGCAAAATGTGAGGATGAATATAAGGCGTATTCTGAAGCAAGTAAAATTATCCATAGCTCTTCAATAATTATTACAGCACCTATAGAGAACTTATATTACTTTTCATTGGTACAACTTTTTAATTCAACAAAGCATATAGTTAGAATTTTTGATAATTTTATTAAAGAAAATGACTTATTGGAAGAAAAAGATTTTCAAGATTATGAATACTGGACGAAACTTTTCAATAAAATGATTTCTGACACATATGATGTTTTGGAGAAAAAAATTGGCAAACAAAAACAGTCATAATTTCTTACAAAATATTACATAAAAACATACACACTAGAAAATACTATCAAAAGAAACACTGGTATAAATTACCAAAAGATGGAGATAAATTATGTATCAATACACAATTAATGTGGACAAGGAGCTTAATGACCTTTTGCTAAATGCATCCAAAAATCAAAATATGCCGATAGAACAATTTGTTAAAGAAATCCTTAACAAGTATGTAGTGCCGCCGCATATAATGAACGAGGAGAGCATGGCAAAAGGGTATGAGGAGATGGGTGAGATAAACTTGGAGTTAAGCAACCACTAAATTAAATAACGCTTATGCACAGCTGGTAATTTTGGTGTCTTTTTTGCCCAAAACCTCCGCATTCGGTCGTCAATACCGCTAGATAGTATTGCCTTCCTTATGTGTTCGGTTTTGACTCAAAAAATGCTTCCAAATTTATCGCATATTTGATTTATAGTTGCTTGCAAATTAGACAAAAGTTATCAGGTATTCCATTACTCAAACACCATGCACCGCTCTTTAGTTCACAAATGAGGGGGAAAATTATCCCAATGGAAAAAACTACTTTTAACGCGCCCGCTTTTACTACGCCCACCACACAAATCAAAAGAGGCGACTTATTTTATGCCGACCTTAGCCCCGTCATTGGCTCTGAGCAAGGCGGCGTCCGCCCCGTACTTATTATTCAAAATGATATAGGAAACAAATATTCGCCTACGATAATCGCAGCGGCGGTGACATCTCAATTGACTAAGGCGAAATTGCCCACTCATATAGAAGTGAAAGAAGGGGATTTTGGTCTGGCAAAAACATCAGTGATTTTGTGTGAGCAGATCAGGACTTTGGATAAAAGGAGATTGAAAGAGAAGATTGGCGCTGTGGATACGGCTACCATTGGCAAGGTGGATAGGGCATTGTTGATTTCACTAGGTTTTGCAGGAGGGAATTAGCAGGAGTGATATATAATGGAATGTGTATATACAGCTAGTAAGGTATAATTGCTTTTGTAATGATTGAATTGTGTTCGCATATGTGCTGCGACAGAGAGTGTAGCAGTGCGTCAGAGTTGAATCATTGTAGCAGCGATTATCAATCTCTTGTTGTAGTTTCGGGCGTTCATCGAACATCCCTACGGACTACCCAACCAGTTCAAAACATTAAAAAACGCTTGTGAAGTTTTTAGGACACAAGCGTTTTTTAGTATTCAATTATTACTTGTCAAATAGTCAAGCGGAGCATGAAAAATTGCTAAACATGAGTTAAAACTTTTTTTGTTAAATTGAGTTTATGTGTGATTAAAAAGCCCTGTTGCAACATAACAATCAAATCATTTTCAAGTTGCTCTTTATTTTTATTATCATTTATATCGCAAAATTTATCATAAACAATAATATCGCCCTCACTTTCACTAATAACAGAAATAATATTTTCAAATCGTTGCAACATTTTTATATTAGTGTTATGTCCAACAAACAATCCACCAGAAAGCACAAACAGTATGACTGTATTTGGCAGAAAAATAACCCACATATACAAATACATAAATCCCATATTGAATATAACTAGGACCATGCCAAACAAAAAAAGAAAAAGAGTTAGCGCAAAAAAAGGCATACATATACCAAAAACAACCCAAGAAGCAATATTAAGAGCATTGAAATCTTTTTTGCTAGGCAATACTTTTTGCATACCCACAGGGTCTATTATAATATCAGATTGTTTTTTAGACTCTGTATACTCCATGTCTTCTTTTGGGTTTTCAATAGCATTTTGAGTAATGTTGGTTAGTTTGTCTTGCTTGAACCCGCACACATTACAAAAAATACTGTTTTTGGGAATTTGTTTTCCACATTGTTGACAGAACATTTAAGAAACTCCTTTGAGGGCATTATTATATTACAAAGAAATAATAACATAATACTCACAAAAATGCAAATGAATATTCCTTGACAAACGAAAATTCAAGCATTATAATACATATAATGCTAGATAAGGATTTACAAAATAAAAATCAAGAAACTCCGCAAGGCTTTAAGGTCGTGTCGGAGTTTTTGCCTAAGGGGGATCAGCCGCAGGCTATTGATAAGCTGGCGATTGGGTTGGAGGACGGACTAAAGCATCAGGTGCTTATGGGGGCAACGGGGACGGGCAAGACCTTTACTATGGCGAATGTTATTCAAAAGATAAACCGCCCTGCCTTGGTTATCGTTCATAACAAAACTCTTGCCGCCCAAATTTGCAATGAGTTTAGAGAGTTGTTTCCGCATAATAGGGTAGAGTTTTTTGTGTCTTACTACGATTATTTTCAGCCTGAGGCATATATCGTGTCTACTGACACTTATATTGAAAAAGATTTAGCCATCAACGATGAGATTGATAAACTTAGGCATAGTGCTACTAGTTCATTGCAAGAGCGAAGAGACACAATAGTAATTGCGTCTGTCAGCTGCATATATGGCTTGGGTGCTCCCGAAGAGTATTATCGCATGGGAGTGTCTTTAAGGCCAGGTCAGGAGCTATCTAGGGATGAGCTGATTAAAAAGTTGATTGCCATAAATTATAAGCGCAACGACATTGAGTTTAGTCGGACTATGTTTAGAGTCAGAGGTGACACTGTGGAGATTTTTCCTGCAAACAAGAGTGAGAGTGCGATAAGGGTAGAATTTTTTGGGGATGAGGTAGAAGGTGTGAGTGAGTTTGAAGCGGTGAGCGGAAAAGTGATAAATAAATTAAAGCACGCTGCGATTTTTCCTGCCTCGCATTATGCGGTTGAGAAAAGCATTTTGGATAATGCTATCACGCAAATTTTGATTGATTTAGAAAAACAGATAAAAGTTTTTGAAGAGGGCGGTCAGCTGATTGAGGCACAGAGGATAGGGCAAAGGGTGAAGTATGATGTAGAGATGATGAGAGAAGTAGGGTATTGCACAGGCATAGAGAATTATTCAAGATATTTCGACGGGAGATTGCCCGGACAGCCGCCGTTTACGCTATTAGATTATTTCCCTAAGGATTTTGTATTGTTTGTAGATGAGAGTCATATTACCTTGCCTCAAGTCAGAGCGATGTATCGCGGTGATTTAGCAAGGAAAACCAATTTGGTGAGTTATGGATTTAGACTGCCGGCTGCATATGACAATAGACCGCTTATGTTTGAAGAGTTTATTCTATACATTGGTAAAGCGGTGTATGTATCAGCGACACGAGCGCCGTACGAGATGGGGTTGATTGAGGTGGGAACGGAAA
>Ga0123355_10000283_pt1 | contig 64994 bp, 56 predicted proteins | sample TergutEmb28metaG_3_FD_89872 | JGI IMG/M metagenome (GOLD analysis project Ga0123355, IMG submission 89872) | Embiratermes neotenicus P1 segment gut microbial communities from Petit-Saut dam, French Guiana - Emb289 P1 | ecosystem: Host-associated > Arthropoda: Insects > Digestive system > Gut ...
ACTATCCCCATCTCCACCGCCCATTCAAGGTACCGCTGGTAAAACGGGCCATCGCCGGGTGTACCTATTGGGCCATGTCCATACTCATGCAACCGGCCCAGCATAGTTATAAACTCGCCTCTGGTTACATCTCTGTCCGGCACAAAGCGGAAGGTATCACCGCTTACACCGGTAATTATCCCAAAGCGTAAGCCGTCTACTACATACCGGTAAAACCAATCGTCTGCGGATACGTCTTCCATTTCTATAGCAGGGGTATCCGTATTTACATCCATTGCTAATGCCTCTATGGGTAGCAATAGGAATGTGAGGATTAGCAAAGTTGCTATCACTTTGCTGGCTTTTTTGTTCATAGTGCATTCTCCTTGTCTTTTTTTCTCATCATATGTCATGGTTACAAACCATATGTTAGCATTAATTTTCCACATGTCAATCCATTTTTATGTAAAATACTCAATATTTCGTCACCATTTGCATAATAAAGCATCTGTCTTGTCGCCTATTTGCACAATTTGTTATCAACTTAATGATGCTATGCTGGATGCACTAAGTCATAAACTGCAGAACTAACTCTTATGAGGATTTGCAAAGACTCGGCACGGGTAACATTGTTATGCGGGCCAAAATATCTGTCTCTATCAAAAAAAATCAGGAGTCGGCTACGAAGTCTCAACGTCGGCCCTCTAGCCCACTGTGATATTTCTTCAACATCTCGAAATGTCACAGTAGCCATTACATACTCATGCTCAAAATACTCCCACAAATCAAACACATCAATATACCTATAAACAATAACTGCCTTCTGCTCACGGTTAACAAGCGCTCGCGGCATCAAGTCCCCATGCTGGTTGCCATGCACTATCCCCATCTCCACCGCCCATTCAAGGTACCGCTGGTAAAATGGGCCATCACCGGGTGTACCTATAGGGCCATGCCCGTACTCATGCAACCGGCCCAGCATAGCTATAAACTCACCTCTGGTTACATCTCTGTCCGGCACAAAGCGGAAGGTGTCGCCGCTTACGCCGGTAATTATCCCAAAGCGCAGGCCGTCTACTACATATCTGTAAAACCAATCGTCTGTGGATACGTCTTCCATTTCTATGGCAGGGGTATCCGTATTTACATCCATTGCTAATGCCTCTATGAGTAGCAATAGGAATGTGAGGATTAGCAAAGCTACAAGTACTTTGCCAGCTTTTTTGTTCATAGTGCATTCTCCTTGTCTTTTTTTGTTGTCAAATGTCAATATTACAAGCATTATGCTAGCATTAATTTCCTGTATGTCAATCCAGATTTATGCGTTTCTGTGAAATTTTATCTAAATACCCAATCAAGCTGGCAGCTTTTTCGTTTCCGCAGCAAGAGGCGATATGAATGAACAAAGCGACATAGACATATGTGCGCAAAAACGCGAATATAGGCCTATGTAGCAAAGAAAACAATGAAATTACCGCAAAAAATGAACGATCGCTTTTGGCAAAAATGTCAAAACCTACATATGTCTATTAACCGCACTTGACTCTGGAAAACTCTATCAAATGAAGAACAGCAGATACGGAGGGACTGGCAACGTACACTCCATATCTGCTGTATACCGCTTGCGGGTAGCAAAACAACCATTATTTAAAGAGGATTTATATCAAGTCTCATCGTACATGGTCACAATCTACTTTTGATATGGGCTCACAGCATTTACATGTGTATTGGTTATATTCCATCACTCCATCGGCCTAAGCCTAAAAGCCACACCCATCTCATCGGCAATACGCCTGCAATTCCCCAGCCGTTCGGCACTCATAGTACCTTCTACAACAGTAAAAACAACAGATGTGTAAACCCGGGCTTCCCGCGCAAAACTCAACAGCGCGTCAAAAGACGGCTCCCCAAACTTAGGCCGCGACACACGGTTATACTCCGCGGCATCATCGGCATTAAGACTTATAGACACCGTGTCAACAGCAGCCAGCCGGCTAACGTCAAAATCGGGAAACATAAGATAAACCAGCCCGCTGGTGTTTATACGCACAGGCAGGGCCGGCTTGTTTTTTTGCGCAAAAAGACTTGATTTCACATACTGGCTTATTTCAACTACAACATCGGCGCGCGCCATAGGCTCGCCATAACCGCAAAATACTATTTCGTCTATGCCTTCAAAAGGATAATCATCCAGCGCCGCTTTGATTTCATTAACAGTAGGCTCTCTTTCCAGCCACAGGCTTTTAGCATCGCCAACTCCACCTTGCGTTGCCCGTAGGCAAAATACACATGCGCACGGGCAACTGTTGGTGATATTAAGATAGGCCTTGTCCCCCAACCTATACACAATTGTCATAAAAGTTCCTCCTTATATGCACATGTTTGTTACTTACCCTGTGCAATTATTTGTTATTGTGGATTTATGCATCATTAAACAACAATGCAACATATAAAATGCATCAATTTTCCCAAAAAGCAACTTGTGATTTGTGCATATACCAATTACAGTAATTTTACCACAGGTTTACAGGGGAGTGCATCTTTATGAGCGGCAATTTAAAATCCTCGTCAAAAGGCAAAACCATGCCGGCAAAGTTTACATATGTAAAAAAGCGCCTGTATGAGAGCCGGGAGCTATACCTGATTTTTGCCCTACCGCTACTATATTTTATTGTTTTTAGATATGGCGCGATGGGATGGCTGCAATTGGCCTTTAGAAATTTTAATCCAAGGCTGGGCCTGTGGGATAGCCCATGGGTGGGGCTTAGGCATTTTAGGACCTTCTTTGCCGCGCCGGACTTTTTCCGGCTGCTACGTAATACCGTGCTTCTTGCTGTATACAATCTATTATGGTTCTTCCCCTTTCCTATTATATTGGCACTCATGATTAACGAAGTGCGGCAATCTAGGTTAAAGCGGTTTGTGCAATCGGTTACTTACCTGCCTCATTTTTTTTCGGTTGTTATCATTGCGGGTATGATGGTCAGCTTCTTAGTCCGCGACGGCCTTATTAACCAGATTATTATGTTCTTTGGCGGCAGTCCGGTGCCATTCCTTTCAGACCCCCGTTGGTTTAGGACAATTTACATTGCCTCGGAAATATGGCAGGGCGCAGGCTGGGCCTCTATTTTATATCTCGCGGCCCTAGCCGGGGTAAACCAAGAATTTTATGAGTCCGCCGTTATAGACGGTGCTTCCAAACTTCAGCAGATCAGGTATATCAGCCTGCCTTCTATCGGGCCAGTTATATCAATAATGTTCTTGCTTGGTGTAGGTGGCATGCTTAACTTTGGCTTCCAGAAAATATTGCTAATTTACAGCGGGCCAATCTATGAGACTGCCGATGTAATCCAAACATTTGTGTTTAGGCGGGGGATTATCGGTGCCGACTATGGCTTTGCTTCAGCCGTGGGTTTATTCCAATCATTGTTTAGCCTAATTTTAATTGTCACCGCTAACAGTATAGCCCGTAAACTGGGTGGGACTAGTTTGTGGTAAAGCAAATTAAATAAGAAACGGTCTCGAGTTAATTTGCTATAGGGGGGACAGTCATGTGGCATAGAAAAAGAACCGGCAGTGACCGCTTTTTTGAAGTATTTAACTTATCACTACTACTAATTGTTTGTGCTTTAATTGTACTCCCTATTTGGCATTTATTTGCCGTTTCTATCAGCGACGGGCTTGCTGTTATACGTGGCGAGGTTGGCTTACGGCCTACCGGCATCAATTTAACGGCTTATCGCGCTGTGCTTAGCAACCCTACGATACCACGCGCCTATCTCAACACGATTATCTACACAGTAGTGGGTACTGTCATTAATCTCATACTGACAGCGCTATGCGCATATCCCCTTAGCCGTAAGCGCTTTTATGGCCGCAATGTATTTATGTTCTTGATTATATTCACGATGTTTTTTGACGCTGGCATAATAGCTAATTTCATGGTTGTCCTCTCTCTAGGGCTTATGAACACTATTTGGGCACTTGTGCTCCCCCCAGCGATAAGTGTTTGGAACATGATAATCATGCGCACATTTTTTCAGCAGATACCAGATGAAATGTACGAATCAGCCCATCTAGACGGCGCCAGGGAAATCACCATTTTTACAAGGATTATCTTACCTTTATCCAAGCCCACATTGGCGACAATGACTTTGTTTTATGCCGTAGGGCATTGGAATAGCTGGTTTGGCGCTCTGCTGTACCTAACCGATAACAGGATGTTCCCTATGCAGCTTATAATGCGCAACATTGTACTCGCCGGCGATACCGCCGGTATGGTTACCGCCGTTGCGGATGATATGGCCGTTATAGCCACCAACATCAGATACGCCGTTGTATTTATAACGATGGTACCTATCTTGATGGTGTATCCATTTGTACAGAAGTACTTTGTAAAGGGCATTATGGTAGGCGCTCTAAAAGGATAGCTTGCCTATGGTATATCCGCCGCGCAGCGAGGAAGCGTAGACGGGCTTTGCCCGCCGTAGCGGCAGGGGTGTGGGGCAGTGCCCCCACATAAATAAAAGGAGGAAGTCATGAAAAGCAAATTAATTAAGCATCTGACCCTTTCGGTAATTGGCATATTAATTATTGCCATAACAGCCGGTTGCAGAGCAGATGACGCGCAAGAGGCAAACGTAATACAACCACCACAAAATGAGCCGCAAGCTACCCCTGCTGCCCCACAAGGCGGCGAGGACGCTGCCGAAGTAAGTAATGCACTAATTGCGGAGCCGCTAACCTTTGAATTTTTGGTTCCCGAAAACGCGCTGTCGCCTATAAGTCAAGACTCTGTTGTGCTTCAGGCGATCCAGGAAAAAACAAATGTCACAATCAATTTTATGACAGTACCCGGGGCCGACTGGGATACAAGAAGGAGTGTTCTTCTTGCTACCAACATGATGCCTGACGTAATCCGCGGCAACCCGCAAGATATCCGCCGCTACGGGCGCATGGGCATGTTTTTAAACCTGTCTGACTATGAAGATTACATGCCTACATTTATGAACATAATTAATGCGCCAGACAGATATGCAGACACCAGAGTTATGTTTATGGATGGCAACTTGTTTGGGTTTTTCCGTCTGGAGTATGACCGGGTTTCTGTTGCGCCCCAGCCGATAATCCGTATGGATTTGCTTGAGCGACATAATATCCCTATCCCTAGTACATGGGATGAACTTTATCAGGCCTTTCTTGATTTAAAGGAACAATACCCAGATACTTACATGCTATCATCCAGGATGGGTACAAATTATATGATTGGTCAGATGGCATTCTCGCTGGGTAGTGGCGGGTTTGAAGGCTTTGCAACAGGGCAAGGCATTTATTGGGAGCCTAATCAAGGTATGTATCTGTATGGGCCAATACAGCCGGAGTTTAGGTATGTTGTAGAATGGTTCCGCAATATGTTCCAGGATGGGCTTCTTGACCCGGACTACGCCGTTGCTACACGAGACATTGTATGGGAAAGGCTTTCCAGCGGGCGTTTGCTTTTTAACCATGGCAATAACTCTTTTGCAGCTACAACTTTTAACCCGGCACTTGAGCAAATAGATCCGGGCGCACGTTTTGAGATGCTAGCACCTATGTATAATTCCTTTGGACAAAGGCGTTCGCTGCGCTTCCAACGCGACTGGTTTGATACTGTTTATATGATTAACGCGGATGTGGATCGTGCTTCGGATATTGTCCGGTTCTTCGACTGGCTCTATACTCCGGAAGGCATTATGATTTCTAACTTTGGCGTAGAAGATACCAGCTATTATTTGGATGCCTCAGGTGTACCACAAATCATGCCAGATTTACTTGAGCGTCATCAAGGTGCCCCAGATGTGTTAAACTCTATACAAGCTGAAATCGGCGGCGGTCATTTCCACTTCACGCCGTTTATAAGCGAAGTATGGCAAAGGCAAGCAGTCGCGCCGCTAATGGCAGAGCATGGCCTTCGCATAGATGCTTTGGCCAATGAAGGCATAATGCACTTTATGAGGAATGACCTTTTCTTTGCCTTTTCCGAAGACGAAACCGACCAGCTTGTCACATGGCAAAACAATGTTATGACTGTGTTTAACTCCGAAATCGACCGATTTATTATGGGTACAAGGTCTATGGATGAATGGGACGATTTTGTAGCGCAACTAGTCGCCCATGGCGCGCAAGATATTCAGGATCTGTACAACTACGCTTATACACGTATGAGGGGTTAGTGAGTAGGTATATTCATTCACTTTAGTGAATTAATTCACTATAGCTAACAAAAGTGCTATGCCAAAAAACGGAGCCTGTTCAGGTTTCGTTTTTTGGCTTCCGTTATGGGGGGTGCTGCATGAAACTTTCTTTCCCTACTTTTCGCTATAGCCGGGCAAAGGCTTATATGGGGATTTTCATGTTGTTCTTCCCTTTTTTTATTGTCTTTAGCTTTGTCTCTGCAGGCATTTATTTTTCTGCTAGGCAGGCTCAGCGGCAAGAATTGCTTAACCGCAGCACCCAAGGGGTACTAGAAAGCGCGGACAGGATCAACCTGGCCATCCAGGAAGCTTATGAGCTGACATTTAACTTCATTAATAACGACTTCATAATGCGGCTTCTTCCCTCACCCGGGAAGACACGGGCAGAGGAAGGTATTGACGCGATTCAGCTAGTGCGTAATCTTAATTATCTAAGACGCTCCATTTCCAGCGATGTTAATACAATTACACTGCTTACTGCGGACGGCCCGCTTTTTAATGACCGTGGACGGTATGCATTTGAAGAGTATTTTGATGTCCTGCATATTCGCAAAAGCGGAAATTCTGACCACTGGCGGGATATCGCACGCCAAGGCCCATCGCTGCTGCTGCTTCCTGTAGATACTGTCAGGGGTACTACAGTGGTGCCCGTGGCGGTCTCTAGGCAAATTGGCGAAAGCCACTGGGTGCTACTTTCTCATATCCCGGCTTCGTTTTTTCAAAATGTTATTGAAGGAGGCAAAGTGCTTAGCGGGCAGACTGTACTTGGGTTTGACCGCGACGGCAGCATTATTGTTAACACAACCGGCCACAATTTTAGCCAAGACGAGTTATCTGAGCTTATTGCGCGTTCATATAGGCGGAGCCATGTAGTGGACGAGCAGTTTAATTTGGGTAGCGAAACTGCTCACCTGGCGATGGCCAGATGTGTAGAGGGTATAAGAATTGCTGTTTTTACCCCCGAATCACTAATAAACAGCGCACTGCGTTATGATAGCAGCAACCAGATGATGCTTATGTTCTTTGGGCTTGCGATGATTTTGTTTTTTATGCTTACAATTTTCTGCGCGCATCGCATGTACAAGCCTGTAAGAAATGTCATACAGTTTGTAAGCGCTTTTCAAGAGCGTACAGGGATACAGATGGGTTTTAGCAGTTTTTATGGGCTACAGTTTACCGAGGTCAACAAGTTCCATGATAAGACCAACAAAGCGCTTTACGAAAACCTTAATCAGGCTTTAACTGCCATGGTGTGTGGAAGCGCCATCTACGACAATGCCTATCTGGAAACCGCCTTTCTGGATCTTACAGGCTTTGAAGACACAGGGATAAGCTGCATGGCCCTCCGCATCCAATTCAATGATACCTACTTCAAAAATTATACTCACGAAGAACGGGAAACCCTTTTTAAGAGCATGACGCTTAATCTTACAGGGATACTAAGCACATATTTCCCATGTTATGTAGTGGAGATTGCCCCTTGCAATTTTTTATGTTTTTTCCAATGTGATGATAAAGATGAGCAATTGTGGCAAAAGGTTAATTCAGCTCTTGAATCACTTGAACTATTATTTCAGCAAAACGCCTGCACCATCTCTTGCGGCCTTTCGCGGGCGCATAATTCGCGAAATTTTATTTACCCCAGCGCAATGGAAGCCATAACGGCTTTAAGATTGGTTAAGGAAAACCGCTCTATCGGCTTTGCTGTGTTCCGGGAAGAAACAGTGTCCTACAGCCCGGCTTACACATCCAGGGAGCGAAACGCTTTGCTGAGTCTCATAAAAAACAGCGACAAGGAGCGATCTCTGTCATATGTGGATGCTATAATTGCTCAGAATCGGGAGGCTATCCTTTACGAGCCGCTCTTACAAAAGATAGCTTTAGCAATATTTGATACAGGACTTGAGCATCTTTATGCCATGCAGGCTGACAGGCAGGTTATACTGGATCTAATCAACGCTTACCCGCCTCTTTATTACCCTCATAATGAAATGGTACACAGGTTAAAAATGTTCTTAGCAAGCTGCATAGGCGTAATAAAACCACCGGTCATTGGCAACTTGGAAAAAGTCCTTGATTTCATAGCCAGACACTATCAAGGAGAGCTTTACTTGGAAATAATCGCGAAGCATTTCTCTATGAACCAGAAGTATCTGTCCCGCTGGTTTAAAGATAAGATGGCTATCGGCATCAACGAATATATAAACCAGTATAGGATTAACAAGGCAAAAGAACTGCTCACAGAGACAGATAAAAACGTAGCGGATATCGGAAACGCTGTAGGCTTTGAGAATAGGACTACATTTTTCCGCAGTTTTAAGAAAATGGAGGGAATATCCCCAAACGATTATCGAAAAATGTTTGGGGAAACAAGGAGGTCATAATGACATACAGCATCAAATGCCATGAACATATATTTACATCCGAAGCTTATTTTCCGCAGTGTCACGCATCTACGATAGAGCGTCTGCCAAACGGCAATTTAATATCGGCTTGGTTTGCCGGCAGCTACGAAAAGGCACCGGATGTAGCTATCTGGCTGTCTATCCGCGCAGGCGAAACTTGGTCCGCCCCCAAAGTTGTAGCCAGCTATGCAGGCATACCCTGCTGGAACCCTGTACTCTTTTACAATGATGGCAAACTAACGCTTTATTATAAAGTCGGCAAGGAGATCCACACATGGCAGACCATGTTTATGGAATCTACAGACGGCGGCTATACCTGGACTGCCGAAAAAGAACTGGTAACCGGCGACGAGAGCGGAGGGCGCGGCCCAGTAAGAAACAAATGCTTGCGTCTTAAAAATGGTACTATTTTGGCTCCGGCTTCCATAGAGGATGATGTTAACTGGGATTGCTTTATTGATATATCTACAGACAGCGGAAGAAGCTGGCGCCGCTCTAACAATATACCCCGGGCAAAAGGGGCTTTCAGCGGCAAGGGCATCATCCAGCCGACCTTGTGGGAAGATGACGACGGTATCGTGCATATGCTGGCCCGTAGCACAGAAGGCAGCATATTTTCCAGCAAATCCACAGATTTTGGCCATACATGGGATACCGCCACCAAAACCGGGCTACCAAACAACAATTGCGGCATAGATATAGCTCGGCTACAAGACGGCAGGCTGGTGCTGGTGTATAACCCCATTTCCGGCAACTGGGCGTCGCGCTCACATATAGCATTCACTGTTTCCGAAGATAATGGTGTGACTTGGAGCGCCCCGCAAACTTTGGACTATACGCCCTGCGAGCCGCATATAAACGTCGAAGACGCAGAATTTTCATATCCGGCTATCATAGCTCATGGCAATGATATTTATATTACTTACACTTGGAAGCGGAGGACTATAGTCTTTTGGCAAATAAGCTTGCAAACGGCTAAGCAAAAGGAGCATCCTATAAAAGATGGGGCCTGGGTCACAATGGTTACCCCATTTAAGGAAGATGGCGCAGTTGCCTATAATGCCTTGGGCTCTTTGATTGATTGGTATATCAAGAATAAAGTAGACGGCCTTTTTGCCGTATGTCAGTCCAGCGAGATGTTTTATCTAAGCCAAGAGGAAAGAGCCGAAATCGCCCGCTTTGTAATGGACAAGGCCGCAAAACGGGTACCGGTGATAATCTCGGGCCATGTTTCTGATGGCATAGATGCTCAAATTTCTGAACTTAGAGATATGTGCAAAATTGGCGCGGCGGCGGTTGTTCTTGTTAGCAATAGGCTAGCCAACGAAGATGAGGATGATCTTGTTTGGATGAAGAACGCCCAAATAATTCTTGATACGTTTCCAGATCATATTTTTGGTATTTATGAATGCCCATATCCATACAAGAGATTAATGTCTCCAGAGCTGCTTAAATGGTGCGCAGAAACCAAGCGGTTTGCCTTCCTTAAGGACACTTGCTGTGATATGAAGCAGTTGCAAGCCAAACTGGACGCGGTGCAAGGCACAAGCCTAAAGATTTTTAACGCTAACACTGCTACGTTTTTAGAGTCACTAAGAGCTGGAGCCAGCGGGTTTTGCGGGGTTATGGCTAATTTTCATCCAGAGCTATATGTATGGCTAATAAAAAATGGGTTGAGTCGCCGCCAAAAAGCGGAAGCGGCACAAAGTTTTGCCACCACAGCGGCGCTAATAGAATTACAAAACTATCCGGCTAATGCTAAATACCACTTAAAGCTGCGGGGGGTAGATATGAATACCTATGTGCGCAAGCCCGCAGAAAAGTTAACAGACTTACAAAAGGAAGAGGTCTTGGCGCTTTTGAAAAGTTGGCAGATATTTTCCCGTTTTGTACTTGATTAATGCAAAATAAAAAGTTGACAACAAAAAAGCGCTTGAACTGAGAATCCTCAAGCTCAAGCGCTTTTTATGTTTTAGTTAATTATATACCCGCGTTAAACGCTTCATTTACAGCATTTTGATGATCACGCTCGTGGCTACGGTTGCCGTTATGAGTCCTTGAACCGTAGAAGTGCAAACATATATGGCCGTTCATATTATTGTTCCTGTTTGTCCAACCGGCGTGAGGCATACCATTCATCGAAGCGGCAAGTACCCTGTCGCCAACTATTACATGCACGGGCCTTGGAGTCCAGCACCAACGCCCACCCCATGCTTGAAGCATAGCGGCAGTATCAGCGGCGGTTATAGGCTCAACATCGGCGTGATTGCCGTTGGAGAAGCTGGCTACCTGCCAGGTTATACCTGTGCGTACATCTACTATCGTAAGTGGGGTGCCTATTGTGGTAAGCTGCCTAGCATCGCTCCAGTGTAGGCGTTCTACATTGCCGTTTATAGCTGTTAAAACCACTTCAGCGTCTTCAGCATCAACTACTTCGACCAAAAAAGCAGCGTACATATACCCTACATGCCCGTCAACCAAAACGGCAAACCATTCGCCGTCCCGCATATCCAGCACATTTACAATCCGTCCACGGTTTATTGTTGCAATACGCTCAGCCTCTGTGCTTGGGGCTTGGCGCAAATTTAAATTGGCAGTTGTACGAAAAAGACTGGGTGCTTCAGGCTCTTGATCTTGAACGTCGTATACGTTTAGTATGTAGCCCCCATACTCATAAATTGATTCCATGTTTACTGCAGCCTGCACGCTAACCGGCGCAAGCACCAAAGCAATGATAGGCAGTACTATAATGCTAAAAATCCATTTTTTCATAAAACTCTCTCCATCCCCTGTAGGAAAATTTTAGATTTGTCTTATGTGCATTTCTGCGTCGCGTACATGTCGCGTAACATCTTCGTATTAATATGTTAATAGTTTCGTAACATTATGTCAACCATGTTGTACAAAAAAACACCAGTATCTTTTTTCCAATTTATTGCGACATCAAAAAAAGCCGCCACAGCTTCTTATTAAGAAACTATGACGGCCAACTATTATAGTGAATTAATTCACTGTACTTGCTAAATATTTAATTGTTAGAACTTCGTACCTGTGCTGGTACCTGCCATTTGGCGCTCTTGAGCTTCGATCATTTTCTTAACCATGTAGCCCCCTACGGAACCGTTCTGGTAAGATGTCAAGTCGCCGTTATAGCCTTGCTTAAGCGGTACACCTATCTCGTTAGCCACTTCATATTTGAACTGGTCAAGTGCAGCTTTAGCTTCAGGAACTGCCTTTCTATTCCTAGACACAACTATTCACTCCCCTCATAATTTTCCTTTCGATTGCGATTGTCACATGTATCAATTTGAGCAAATAAAATTGCTTTTATATCAATACTGCTAATCTGCTATCGTATAGCAACCTGTTTCATTGCTATGAGGTTATTATGAGCAAGGATGAAAATTGTATGCTGGTAGTTAAAGCAAATTAATTGGTTTTAGGCCCGGCCTAAGTATTCCCCAGTGCGTGTGTCTACTTTTATTTTATCGCCAATGTTAACAAAAAGCGGAACCTTTACAGACGCCCCGGTTTCCACTGTAGCTGGCTTTGTTGCGCCTTGCGCGGTATCACCTTTAAAGCCTGGCTCGGTTTCGGTAACTTCCAATTCTACATGCATCGGCGGCTCTATACCAAAGATGCGCCCATTATGTTCAAGGACTTTTACCATATCATTTTCTTTTACAAAAACCATATTGTCGCCTACGTCATTAGCGTTAATTTCTATTTGCTCGAAATTTTCGGTATCCATAAAGAAAAATATTTGCCCGTCGCTGTAGAGATATTGTAGGTCGCGGCGCTCTATATGAGCGCGGGACATTTTTTCTGATGGGCGGAAGGTTTTTTCCAGTACACTGCCTGTTTCCAGGTTTTTAAGGGTAGAACGCACAAAGGCTGCGCCTTTACCTGGCTTTACGTGCTGGAAGTCTATGATGGTGTATATTCCGCCTTCAAATTCTATTGTTACTCCGTTGCGAAATTCTCCTGCTGAAATCATTGGTAATGCCTCCTATATATTTATTGAGTAATTGCGGTTTCTGTATCTCTTAGCTCTATACGCGCGCCGGCTACGGTGGATGTTAACTGCCGCCTATAGCGCCCGTTTGTAAGGGTAATTGTTACAGCCGCTGTTGACGTTCCTCTTGGAAGGAACTCTAAAAAATTCTGATTCGCGTGTATCTGGACACCGTTTTGCAAATATACGCGAAGTATTTCATCGCCTGGTCCAACTGGCCTTATCCGATAATAATTGTTTATCCGGCTAAAATAGACCCTGTACCGCTGCCCGCTACTAATGGTACGGCGGTGAGCGTATCGGATATCAGCCTGCAATTGAAGTGCCGCGTTATCAAGATTACGGCGGTCAGGCTGCCTAAAGGCCAAAAACACACCTGCCGATACAACCATTATTACCGCCAAGGCAATTGCAAGCTCTAGCAATGTAAACCCACCTGATTTGGGTGCCGCTCTTACCCTAATTACAGGGTTCATGACTCTATATCGCCATAGTATCGCTTAAGCAGCCATGTTTCAAACATACGCCTAAAACGTACCAAAAACAGATCTTTATTGGTAATGGGTTTGACCAAAATCGTGGTAAGACCAGCACTTTTACCTGCCCATATGTCGGCAAGTATCTGGTCACCGATTATAGCCGTATAGCCCCGCTTAGTACCCATTTCCTTCATGGCTTTGCGTACCCCGCGCGCTAAAGGTTTGGCTGCGTTGGCAAAACCAGGTACCGCTAAGGGTTTCGAAAAAAGCTCTAGCCGCTTATTTGTATTGTTGGTAAGCAGGCAAACTTTGAAGCCTATACGCTGTAGACGCTTTACCAAGGCCACTGTTTTTGCCGAGGGTTGGTTATCCGCATAAGGCGCAATAGTATTATCTATATCAAAAATTAAGCCGCGTATTTCTCTTTGCCATAATTCATCGTATGGGATATCAAAAATCGTATTGTAGTAATAGTGGGGCTTTAACCTTGCCATTATTTATCCCTCCCTTAAGAAGCTGTGCTCATGTGATTCTGAGTGACTCTACCATTGCGAGTGTAAATTCGTCAAGAAATAATATCAAATTTTCTCCTGGTCCGGGTAAGAAAGGAAAAATGGCTCCGTTTGATTCTAGGGTGAGAATAGTATGTGCATCTAATACAATTGCTCTGCGTTCGGAGGCGGTCCAAATTATGGACGCCTGGACTGCTATCGGTATGCTTAAGTAATCACCGATATTACGCCGTGTTGTTGTGGTTACATTAAATGCGTTTCCTGGGCTTACTATCGTTTCGGCTTGGTATAAGGCATGTATTACATGCTCCCCAGCGTCGATGGCGGTATCAAGTCCCCATGCTAGATGATAATCAAAATGCACACGGGTAAAATTATTACCAAGAGCAACGCTAAGCAATTTCTGGGCTTCTTCTATAAAAAATTGCCGGTAAATTATGCTTGTTGGCTCGTCAAGCAGAAGGCTCCCGTAATAGTATGTAAAGCCTAATAGAGGATCATCCACAACTCGTGCCCATGCATTATAACTAATTTCTTCCTTATGGCTATCAATAGGTTGCCTAAGTAAAAAAAAGGCCTGCTCGTTCCCGGCGACGGCCAGGTCGAAAAGACCAATGGTATCAGAATAACGCGCGGTGAGTCGCCTGCTTACAGCGGTTACACTTAAGACAATGGCTGCCAGCATGATTATTAGCATGGTGGCGGCAAGTACCGAAATATAAGCGCCGCCACGGCGTGTTTTAGAAATAGGCATAGCGAACTCCTATCCTATATAATAGATGATTAATAGGCCATACCAATTGCACGACCGGCCACCTGCTCATCGTCTCCCCATACAACGACAACAATGGTAGAGGCCCGGTTTGCCATATCCATGTTAATACCCACAACCGACGCATCAGCAGCAGGAACATCTAAAGTGTGAAACTCCTGTGCAATTTGCCCAAAGACCCACACACTAAACTCAAAACCGTCTGCGATATGCTGGCTAACCGCTTGTTCCGGGTCGGCACCAATTATAAGCGCGTCTCGCACTGTAAGCATAATGCGCTGCGCTTGCAAATGGCTGGCATACACATCTTCGGCAAAGACTATATTACGCCCGGCTTGAGACAAAGTAGGGATTATAGCCAGCATGGCAATAGCAAACAATGCCAAGGCAAGTATCACTTCAATATATGAGAACCCTTTTGATTTTTTCATGATTTTGTCCTTACCGTATTAAACGGCTATATAAGAGCGTCAATATTTATTGCCAGTCAAGTATGACTTTTCCGGAATCGCCTTTCCGCATTACTTCAAAAGCTTCCGCAAAGTCTTGGTAGTGGTAGCGGTGGGTTATGATTTTTTCTATTTCGGTATCTAGGCCTGACTGTAAAAGCGCCGACATCTTGTACCAGGTATCATACATCTCACGGCCATAGATACCTTTCATCGTCAAGCTATTGAAGATTACTTTGTTCCAGTCGGTTCGCGTATCTTCCGGGAGGATGCCCAGGATAGCTATCTTACCGCCATTAGCCATTGCATCTATCATGTCACCAAAAGCAGCGGCACTACCGGACATCTCTAAGCCCACATCAAAGCCTTCTGTCATAACTTTTAAGCCTTTTACCGCGTCGGCAAGCTTCTGGGTTCTTACATCTACTGCTATGGTTGCGCCCAACTCCATAGCCATTTCCAGCCGGGTTGGGTTTATATCCGTTACCACGATATTCCTTGCCCCGGCTCGTTTAACAATGGGGATTGACATCAGCCCAATAGGCCCGGCGCCTGTGATAAGCACATCCTCGCCCACTAAATTAAAGCTCAAAGCCGTATGGGCGGCATTGCCTAGTGGATCCAGTACGCTTAATACGTCGTGAGAGATACTCTCATCGCATACCCATATATTTTCGGCAGGGAAAGCAATATACTCGGCAAATACCCCATCCATATTTACGCCTATACCCACTGTTTGGCGGCATAAATGCTGGTGGCCGGTTATACAGTGGCGACATTTCTTGCAAACAATATGCCCTTCACCAGAGACGAGCTGGCCTACTTTTACGTTGGTTACATGCTTGCCGACTTCCACTACTTCGCCTACAAACTCATGACCGATGATTTGGGGTGTTTTGATGGTCTTTTGCGCCCAGGCGTCCCAGTTGTATATGTGGATATCTGTGCCACATATCGCGGTTTTTTTGATTTTAACCAGCACCTGGGTGTCGCCTGGGGTGGGAGTCTGGACTTCTGTCAGAACCAAGCCGCCCGGTTCTGGGGTTTGCTTAATAATTGCTTTCATCTGCGGGGCCTCCTTTAAGGACGAATCACTTCATCTTGCCTACCTCTGCCCTTGTACAATTTATATATATGGATAATCACGAGAGCGCCGTTGAGGATATAGATGCTATGCGCGGTTATTATAATACCGTACACGATAAAAATCACCGCACCTATGATGTTAACCTGGCGTATTTTTTTCTCAGATGTGAATAGGAACGACAGTAATACAAATAGCGTCGCCACAATGCCGATTATTTCATGCAATTATAATCACCCGTTAGAATTTATGATTAAGTCGTACAGCTCATCTGTAGAATTAGCGACGATTTTTGCACCTGCCGCATCAAATTCCTGTAGCGAGCCATAGCCCCATGTAACGCCAATGCTATCTATGCCGGTTTCCTGTGCGCCAATAATATCATGCTCACGATCGCCTATCATTATTATTTTTTGAAACCCACCCCCAAGCTCATTAAGGGCGGCGGAAATCACATCGCTTTTACGCTCGCGGCTCCCGTCGAGTTCTGCTCCCATGATTACATCAAAATATTTAGTAAACCCGTATTTATCGGCAATCCGCAGGGCATAGACTCTGGCTTTTGACGTGGCTATTGCCATTATTATGCCTTTGGATTTAAGTTTTTCTAACAGCTCCATAATGCCGGGATATACTGTATTTTCAAACATACCTTGATTGGCGTAATACTCCCGGTATTTGCGCACTACTTCCTCCAGCTCAGTATCGGTAAAAGGATGGATTAAACGAAATACCTCGCGTATCGGCGGGCCGATCAACGATTCCTGGCTGCCGGTATAGTTGGACGAGATAACGCCGGCAGCTTTTAAAGCATATGTCGCTGAGTTTATGATGCCCTGTTTGGAATCTATTAATGTGCCGTCTAAGTCGAACAGACATAGGGTTTTCATATGTAGCCTCCTATAGCGAATCCTAATATTTATTCCAGCGATAAGCTATCACCATACTTATATAGTGTCAACATTCGCTTTCGCATATAGGTCTAAAACCCCGCAATTGTTGGGCAGGATCGCTTTTATCATTATCATCAAGAAGGCGGCTTCCGTATGTCTAAGCAGTTTTCTTAGACATACGGAAACACCGGTCAAAACCGGAAAAACCTTTATCATTATCATCAAAACCAAAGAAAGCCTTCGTCATTTGGGCCAAAACCAGATTCGCATCACCATTTACCATCCCTTAGATACTCTTCAGCCAGCGTGTCCGCCTGCGCTACAATCCCATCTGCAAAACCCATAAACCGCAATAATTTCAGGGCGTTGCGGGTAGTAGAAGGGCCATCATTTAGCTTGTAATCAAAGACAATACCTTCATCCGTGACATGCTCGCGGAAATGGTAATTATCAAATTTCTCATCCAGGATGCGCGTAAGCTCTATATCATGTGATGCCGCCACACACAACGCGTCTTGCTTACTTAAATAACTCAACACAGCCGCGGAAGCAGCTATGCGCTCCACAGTATTAGTACCGCGGAGGATTTCATCTATAAAGCAAGTGCAAGGGTATTTTTGCACCATGTCCAGAATACGCTTTAAGGATTTTATTTCTACAATAAAATAACTGTCGCCAGCCAATAAATCATCCCGCAGCACCATAGATGTCATAATCAGAGAATACCGCGATTTAAACGATTTAGCCGCGCAGGTGTTAATAGTCTGCGCTAATATACCGTTAATAGCCAACGCCTTTATAAAAGTAGACTTCCCCGAAGCATTGGAGCCAGTGATTACGCTATCCTTTGACAGATTGCCAGAGTTGACCACCGGAGATGGGATTAACGGATGATAGATATCCGTAAACACCAGACTGCTATCCTCACAAAACTCCGGCAATGTATAAACCGGCAAGCTCAGCCTAAAACTGGATATGCATATGCTCATATCAACCTCACCAAAAGCACGGTATAGCGCGTGAAACTCTTCATTGCGATTTTTTATCGTCTTCATAAACTTGTTATAGCCACGGATATCAGACAAAAACAGGATGTTCACATACTCAAAAAGCATATCTGCCAATTCGTCGGTCATAGAGGACATATTCGGCATATTTCGCCTTAAGCGCTTAAGCACCTTGTAATGGCGGCGGATTTCGTCCATTACGGGCTGGTTCTCTAACGCTTTTATCTTACGTAGCCCATTGCAGCATCTAAGCATATTGGTGAGATACTTAATGCTAGGGATTTCGATAGCAACGCGGTGCTTAACGCGATAATACACCATCATATTAACCACAAAAGTGGCCACCATGCCTATTGCGCCAATAGGTACACTTATAAACATCACCGCCACCATCAAAAAAGGAAGTGTAGCAAGCGCCGTATACAAATGTCGGTATTTAAGCATGCTAATACTAGGCGCAAACATTAAGGCAGAAAGACCATTAAAGTTTTCCTTACCCATGCGTGACGCAAGGATGGTTTGGACAGTAAGACGTATATCCGGGTTACTCGAAAAAAACTGGATTAAACCTTCACGCTTAACCAATGCTTGCCCGTTTAGAGGCAGCTCATGAAGGCAGTGATAAAGATATTCTTCCCCAACCGAGGTTTGGCAGGCGTTTATCCGGTTAAATACATTGTCCATGTCCAGGTCATTCCAGGTTATGGCATCAACTCTCTCTTGGCTGGGATTATGAATTTCCATATACTTGTTGTAACGACTTACGCTATCTAGTTGGAAAAAATCGTCCACCGTGGGCGGCTTACCATAGTTAGCTTTTAAGGCTGCAACGCGTTTTCGCTTAGAAGTAATGTTGTTTACAACCGTGATCACAACCGAAATCGCAGTTACCGCAATCAAAAAAAAGACAACATAATAAAATGGCATATGAGACCACCCTTCTTGACATATTTCGTATAAACATACGGTATCCTGCCGTTATTAGTATGTCCCTCTTTTCGTCATAGCAGGCTTGGCCCCGTAATGGAAAGGCTAACCACAAGATGCTATACAAGCCATGCGCAACCGCTTTCCCGACAAAATGAATAAAAGTCATTGATTTTTTTTGTCATACGTATATAATAATGTCAAAGTTGAATGGCTATGTGCGAATGATATATCAATATCTTCACACATACCACAAAATTTACTTCAATAAACTGGTGAAATAAACTCACCCCACCAAAAGGAGGAAGTTGTAAGTGAAAACTTCAAGGAAATTAGTATTACTGCTGGCAGGCGTGTTAATGCTTGCACTTTTTGCGGCCTGCGGCAGGGCGGAAGAGCCCACCCCGATAGCAACCCCAGAACCTCAGGCCCCGGCCGAAACACCGGTCCCAACGCCAGAGCCACCCCCAGCAGATGAACAAGACGATGAGATTGACTATACAATCACCGTCTTAACCGTATCTCATAGCGGCGAATTAATTTCTACAGATCACCCCGCTATCCAGCAGTTAGAAGAAATAACTGGCTATAACATAGAGCTGGAAATGATTCTAAACGCAAACTTTGCGGAGCAAATGAACTTGCGCCTTACGGCCCGGGATTTGCCCGGCATCGTAGTTATCACCGGCAACACGCTGCCAATCGTACAAGCTGCCCAAGGCGGCGCGTTTTGGGATTTGACAGACCATATCCCTCAATGGGAAAACCTAGCCGATGTTAACCCGAATGTTATGAACAACGTCTCTATCGGTGGCCGTCACTTTGGTATCTACCGTCAGCGCCCAGTAGGCCGCCCAGGTATGGTTTACCGTTCAGACTGGCTGGAGCATCTCGGCCTTGATGTACCCGAAACATTAGAAGACCTTTTCAACGCGCTGGAAGCTTTTACTGTAGCAGACGACCTTCCAAACAGCGGAGCCAACACCTACGGTATGGCTTGGACCGGCGGCCACATGGGCCCCTTCCACGACTTAGCTGTTATGCATGGCGCACCCAACCGTTGGGAAGTTGTAGGCGGTGCCTTTGTACCTTGGTTTGAGCATGAAGGCTTTATAGAAGCTTTGGAATTTAGCCGCGAGCTATTTGTACTGGGCGCTATCAACCCAGACTTTGCTGCTCTTCCCACAGGCGACTGGGCCCTTGAGTTTGGAGCAGGCCGCACTGGCTGGCATATGGACGTTTCTGACGAAGCCCGCCGTAGCGCTAACCGCTTACGCGACAATGAGTTTATGACCCAAGAAGAACTGGACGAAGGCGCATTGGTATGGGTAATGGGTACCGTAGCCAACCGCCACGGCGACAGGAGAATACGCGCCCACGCTGGCCATGCCGGCTACGTAGCCATTTCCACAATAGGCGCACCCACAGAAGAATCTCTAAACCATCACTTGAACTTCCTTAACCTGCTTAACAGCCCACAAGCCCAAAACATCCTTAGCTGGGGTGCCGAAGGCTACAACTGGGAAAATGTAGGCGGCCGTGTACGCCAGTTTACCGCCGACGAAATCCAAACCGGCATGGAAGTTGTTGAAGGTCTTAACCAGTTCATGATGCGCCAAAACCACATCATGCCACTGTACGGCGTTAACTCCCGCGAAGACCGTATCAGCGAAGTTCAACTTACAAACATCCCGCTTGCTGTCCATGACCCAACTCTTTCTCTTATGTCTGACACATGGGTTGCGCAATCCGCTTCTCTTAACCAAATTATCGATGACGCGATTATCAACTTCGTAATGGGTAATATCGACATGGCTGGCTTTGAAACCGAAGTAGCCCGCTGGTATGCCGAAGGCGGCCAAGACGCAATAGATGAGTTTGGCGCAGCATACGCTGCAAGGTAGTACCATGTTTGAATACAAAGACGAAGGTACTGGCCTAATAATCCGCCAATATACAGACAGTGCCCCTGTGCGTTCCAGCAAATTTTATTTTTCTACAGAGAGTTTTACCTCCTGCGACAAGTATTTCTTCTATAAAGAAGACACAGAAGGCGGCGGCGCTGTATATCGCGTAGATTATGAAACCGGTCACAAAGAACTTGCTTTTGGCCCGGAGTACACCAACATGTGCTTGGACTATCACCGTCCGCACGCGTATATGCGCAAAGATGATTCCCTGTTCCGCATGGACACAGATACCGGCTTACTAAAAGAGGTTGCCGTGTTCCCACCCGGGAAATGCAATGGGCATCTATCTGTTTCCAAGTCCGGGTTGGTATGGTGCTCTTATCACCAGGCCAACAAGATTTACGCGCTGGTTGTACTAGATCCCGCCACAGGCAAATCCGAAGTGGTGTTCCAGGATGATCATTTCTTAAACCATTGCCAGGCTTGCCCCGGCGATGACGAAACGGTTATGTATGTCCACGAAACCATGGGCGACGCTCTTCAGCGCATCTGGCTTTTTGATTATCCGACTCGCCGTGTGCGCCCCTACTATGTAGAAAAAGAAGGCGACTGGATAACCCACGAAGTCTGGACCGCAGACGGCGACCACTTGTACTTCATTAGGTATCCTCACCATATCATGCGCGGAAGCCGTGACGGCCACAGCTTTACCCAAGTAGCCGAATCTACACAGTTTTTGCACTGCGCCCCTGACCGAAGCGGTAAATGGATTGTAGCAGACAGGGTAACCGGCGTTTTCAAGGGTTGGAAAAACCAGATAACTCTGGTTAACGCCCAGACAGGAGCCGAGCAGGTATTGGCTAACCTAGAAGAACCGACCACAGGCGCCGAGCATCCGCATCCATCATTTAACCGTAAGGGCAATGTTGTACTGTTTAATAAGCCCATAGACAAAGGTGTATGTAATGTATGCGCAATTGATCTTTCTCAATTAAGTACGTTTAAGTAAGCTATAAAAACCAGAAAAGGAGCTGTCTCTGCACAGCCCGGAAGTTTGTTGCTTTTGATGCAAAATTTATCCGCATCAAAAGCAACAAGTTTCCCCCTTAATCAAATAGGCGGTGAACTATGCCAAAAGCTTCTGCCCCAACCCGGGCGCTTAGGGCTTTACGCAAGCACTACGCGCTGTACTTACTATGTGTACCCGGTATTATATTTTTCATCATGTTTCACTATTTCCCCATGTGGGGGATTTTAGTTGCTTTTCAGGATTTTAATATCTGGAGGGGCTTTTGGGATAGCGATTGGGTTGGTATCGCCCATTTTGTGCGTTTCTTTAATGGCCCCAATTTTAATAGACTTATGGTAAATACATTGCTGCTTTCGTTTTACAATATTGTATTTGCCTTCCCTGCGCCAATTATATTGGCCTTGCTGCTTAACGAGCTACGTAGGCAGTGGTTTAAGCGCTCTATTCAGACCTTAATTTATATCCCGCATTTTATTTCTTGGGTAATTATCGGCTCTATGACCTTTATGCTCCTTAGTAGCACTGGGCCGGTTAACTCCATATTAGGCAACTTTGGTATTGGGCCAATCCAGTTTTTAACCAGCACCAGCACCTTCCGCTCTGTAATGGTCGTCCAGGGCATATGGCGGGGGGCGGGTTTTGGTACTATCATCTTCCTGGCCGCTCTTTCGGGTGTTGACATGGAGCAGTATGAAGCCGCTATTGTAGACGGCGCAGGACGCTGGAAACAATGCTGGCATATCACTATCCCGGCACTTAGAGGCGTTGTAGTGCTGCTGTTTATCCTGCAAGTGGGCAACGTGCTTGGCACCAACTTCGACCAGGTAATTTTACTAAGTAACGCCGGTAACCGTCCCGTATCCGATGTTATCGAAGTGTTTGTATTCCGCGAGGGTATAATAGGCGGGAATTTCAGCTTTACCACCGCAATTGGTTTATTTCAGTCCGTAATCGGTTTAATTTTGGTACTTGCGGCCGATAGGCTGGCGAAATTTGTCGGCGAGTCCGGGCTATTTTAAAAGGGGGGTAGAGTTATGGTACGCAACGATTCGATAGGCTCACGGATATTTGATGGGTTTAACGTAATTTTTCTTATCTTTTTTGCTATTGTTACGGCGGTGCCCTTTGTTTATATAATCGCCGGGTCTTTTGCTTCCCAGGCCGAGATTACGGCCCGCGGCTTCTTCTTGATACCGCGCCAACCACGGCTTGAGGCTTATGAGTATATTTTATCTTCCCGGCTGCTGCCAAGGGCTATGATTGTGTCAATTGTGCTTACCGTTGTGGGCACCTTTGTATCAATGATTTTTACGGTGACTTTTGCATACCCGCTATCAAAAAAATATTTGCCTGGGCGCAATGTTTTGCTGTCTATGGTTGTATTTACTATGCTTTTTAGCGGCGGGATGATACCTGTTTTCTTGACAGTGCGCTTGTTTGGGCTGCTTAATAATTTTTGGGCGATGATACTTCCCGGGACAATAAGTGCCTGGAACTTGATAATAATCAAAAATTTCTTCCAAGGTATACCCGCGGAGCTTGAAGAATCTGCCCGGATTGACGGCGCTTCGGATTTTAGGGTGTTTGTGCGTATTGTTCTGCCTCTTTCTACTGCGGCAATTGCTACATTTTCGCTATTTTATGCCGTAGGGTATTGGAACTCTTTCCGTCCAGCCTTATTGTACCTCCCGGGCAACCCGGGTATGTGGCCTTTACAGCTGGTACTGCGCAATATTGTTATGCTTGCCGCAGGCGTAATTGCAGATGCGGCGGCCTTTGACCCAGAGTTTATACAGCCACCTCCGGATAGTATCAGGAATGCGGTAATTGTATTTGCTACCGTGCCAATACTGCTGGTTTACCCGTTTATTCAGAAACATTTTACTAAAGGGGTTATGATTGGGGCTATCAAAGGATAGATTAAATATTTGCTTGTAATTAAATTTGGACTAACCTATAGTGGCCCTTTGATACAGGGTTGTTGGGTTAGTCCAATTTTCTTCTAAGTCCGCCGTCCAAGTGATACCGATTCCAAATTAAAACCTGTCTGACAGAGCGGCGGCTTGAAACGCGGAGTAAGCGTTTCAAGCGGTTTTGCCGCGATAGGCAGATAGGATTTTAATTGGAATCGGTATGAGGAGATTTTATTATGACAAGAAACGAAATAACAAAAAGCGCCGCTAAATTTACAGAAGAATCATCCGGTAATTACATTTCTGCGGAAACAGCTATAGCTCAAGAATATATTGGGATGAAGATATTTGATTCGCCTATATTTGCCTTTGGGGCGCCAGATGATGAGCTTTACATAAAATTCAAATTACCCGAAGTGGTAGGCAGCCATCATCTAACACCTTGCGAATGGCTGACAACTGCCAAAACTGTCATATCATTCTTCCTTCCATATACAGAAACAATCAAATCCGCCAATGCACGCAACTATGACTGGCCAGCAAACGAATGGCTTCATGGAAGATATGAAGGTCATATGTTTTTGAAAAGCCTTGCCACTTATATAAATCAGCTCTTGCAGGAAGCAGGCTTTAAAAGCCTAATCCCGGCCGATGACCCACGCAATAACCTAAGCGATGTAGACATCCCGTTTACGTCAAGATGGTCTGAGCGTCATGTTGCTTATGCTTGCGGGTTGGGGACTTTTGGCTTATCTAAAGGGCTGATTACCAAAAAAGGCACATGCGGAAGATTTGGCAGTATCATAACCGAATTAGACTTGCCAAAGGATAGCAGGCCTTACGAAGGAATATACGACTACTGTACGATGTGCGGTATATGTATTGCCCATTGCCCCGCTCAAGCTATAACGTTTGAAAAAGGCAAAGAGCACTTGCTCTGTTCAAAATTTTTAGATAATGTTCGTGAAAAAAACAACCCAAGATATGGTTGCGGCAAATGCCAAGTTAATGTGCCTTGTGAGAGTGGGTCACCTGTGTCTTAGCCAAAGCTACAAGCCAATCAATGTCTATTTTCAAAGCCCAGCCTCGAAGGCGATGAATTGGATACCGATAAACCAGATGGCGAGATTACAACAGGTGTCCTGGGGAAAAATGGCGTCGGAGTCACTTCGGGTTCAGGCGTTGTTATAATTATTGGCGGAGTCCAAGGGGTTATTTCCGTAAGTGTGTTCTCCAAACGTTCTAATTCACGCAATGCCTTTTCTTGTAGTGCTTGTTGTTCTTCCTCCCGAAGATATATTAACTCTGGCAATGCCTCAAGCATCTCGTACGTAACGATGCCTTCTTCTAGCAGATACTCACTATTGCTTTGTATCGCTTGCAATGTAAACAGATTCATATATTCCAGTGCCAGATCTGAAACAATTACAAGGCCTTCTTCTAAAGCATTGTTTGCCGTGTCATCTAAGATATCATCATACACTCGTATCATGTGCCCTGCATTCAAGGGTAACTGAAAGTCCCCGATTAGCACTTCACCGTATCCGGACAGCATGGTTATCGCGATTATATCGGTAGTATCTCGCCCAATGGTATACATTGCGCTTTGAGCTACCAGCCCAATAGAACCGACACGACTTTCTATGCTATAACCCTCGTTTTGGTCTGCGATACGCATAAAAGCGTTGCCGCTTTGCACCGAAATAGTTAGTCGCCTCCCCAACGAGGTTAAAGCAATTCTGCTTTGCTGATCCATTTCCATATAAGAATTATTATCGATATTAAGTTCAATAAACGTATCAATATGAGTGGACAATATGCTGCCCCCGTTTAAACGCTGACCTTGGCGCGGTGTAAATGTCCTAGGCCCTCCGTTAGACAATGTTGCGTTGTCTCCAACAATGCTATGCAAAATGACTGTCCGCACAGTGATATCGGATGCATGCACCGTTAGAGCAAGTGCGCTTATCACGCACATGCTTACAAATAATATCAGCCGTTTTTTTATGTTATTCATTATTTAATTCAGGCCTCCTTTGTCGGCGTAACAAATAGGTTGGTATGATTCGCATAATCGCTACGCGGATGTTTCACACTTGGCCTCTAGATTATCCACTGTCAGAGCTAATATGCGTATCATGTTATTGCCTGTGTCAACAATAACTAGCTTGTCATCCAAAATGTAAACCGCCTGAGGCAAATGGAAATATGCCGCCTCCACAGAGCCGCCAATATAGCCGGGATAACCTGTGCCTGTTATCGTTATAACTTCGCCGGTGGGCAGTATCGCACGAATAGCGTGATTTACACTGTCAGCCACGATTATTTTATCTCTCCATAAAGCCAAACCCATAGGAATATTAAACATGGCCACGCTTGGCGCGCCGTCAGCAAAGCCTCCTATCGGTTGTTGCACCCAGTCATCTGCTTGCTCATCTTCTGTTAATTTTTCTTCTGGCAACTGATAAACGCCTGCCAAGGTGTCAACTCTTCTGCCTGTTATTGTACGGATGAGGTGATTGCCAGAATCGGCAACAATAATCACCCCGTCAAACCTTACCGCAATACCCATCGGCTGATTAAACAATGCTTGACCGGCGATACCATCCCTAAAACCATATTCGCCAGCAACTCCAGCAACTGTGGTTACATGACCATTTGGCGCTATCCGGCGGATGGCATTATTCCCGGTATCTGCAATAAATAGGTTTCCGCGTCTATCCATCGCTAATGCGGTAGGATAGTAGAACATCACATCCGAGCCTTGGCCGTTTCTGTAACCAGCTTCTCCTCCAGCAAATGTATAAACATACCCATCAGCAATCATTCGAATTGCATGATTGGTACGGTCAGCAATAAAGATGCGCCCACTCGCATCCATAACACCGGAAGTAGGGCGGTTAAACAAAGCTTCCTCTAATATCCCGTCATTGTAAAACCCCCGTGGTAAGCGCAAGGTATCCAACATCAATATTTCTCCCGCAAACAGGCTGGCATCCCCGTGAACGTTTATTTTGTGAATGAGGTTATTATATGTATCAAGCACATACAATTCGCCATTATTCCCACTAAATACGCCCATCGGCAAATTAAACGACACTGTATCATTGCCGTCAACGGCTGAGTCTGCTACCGTTACTACATATGATTTGTTTTGGGGAATGTTATACCCCACGCCAGAAAGTATTAGCATACTCATAAACCATGTAAAAATTTTTCTCATAAAATCATCCTTTCATAATCTAGCTAAATTCTAATGTTACGATTCTCCCAGTTGGCCACAACAGTTCTTTCCCCAAGCCAGAATGTGGCCATTTATATCTATGGCTAAGGTATGATACCCACCAGAGGAAACAGAAAGTACGGGGCTCATAATGGGCATAGGATTATAGCTATTTGTCGTTGTGGCATCTCCTAACTGCCCGTATGCATTATTACCCCATCCCCATAGTAATCGCTCGCCAGTTCTTAGGAACTGTACTGCAGCTGTATGGCTGTCTCCGGTAGAAACAGATTCTATGGAATCTAAAACCGTAATTTGCACAGGCTCGTGCCTATCTGTAGTAGTACCATCTCCTAGTTGGCCATATTTGTTACACCCCCAAGCCCACAGGCTTCCATCATTTTTTATCAGCATTATGTGATTGAATCCGGCAGAAACATACATAACCGAGTGCAGCCCCTCTATAAGACGAGGGGCATAATCAACAGTATCAAGATAGTCGTCGTGAAGGTCTTGATACACTCCCCAAGGCCAGTGGCCCCAAATCCACAAATCACCATCTGTATCTACAGCCACACTAAACCTATGCCCAGCAGAAATCCTTGCAACAGACTCCATTATTTTAACAGGCTCTAATCTGCATTCGCCTGTACCGTCGCCAAGTTGACCCCAGTGATTTTCACCCCATGCCCATGCTTGCCCATAGATATCTAAGGCAAGGCTATGAAAACTTCCTGCGGATGCGGCTACAATGTCATCCATTATTCTTACAGGTATAACTCTATCTATGTTTGTCCCGTCCCCTAGTTGTCCGGCATCATTGTATCCCCACGCCCATAAGCTTCCGCTTGATTGTACAGCCAGCGAATGTAAATACCCTGCCGCAACATATGAAACAGACTCCATCACAGTAGTAGGTACATGGCTATTTATAACGGTTCCTTTGCCAAGCTGGCCATGACAATTACTTCCCCATGCCTGTAAAACACCGTCACCTGTTAATGCCAAAGAATGAGTTGTCCCGGCAGCTACCATTGTCCGCAGTGGAAGATTATGTGCGGCTATACCGTTTTGATTATCATGGAAATTAACATTTGTTGGTGCTGTTTGTCCTGAGTTTGTGCCGTTTCCAAGCTGCCCGTAATTATTAGCTCCCCATGCCGATAATGTACCGCTTGCACTTATAGCAAGACTGTGCCCGTTGCCTCCGCCTGCCATAATTCCTGTAATATCGCGTAAAATTAATTTAGGTTCGTTTACAATGCGGCTCATGCTGTAGTCAACCTGTCCGGCGGCATTGCTTCCCCAAGAAAATAAATGCCCCTCTGCACATATCGCCATTGAGTGCAACCCACCTGCCGAGATGTGCATAACAGATTCCATTATTAGCGTAGGATAATGTCGGGATATTGTGCTACTGTTACCTAATTGTCCCTCGCTATTGCGTCCCCAGGCATACAAACTGTTATCTGTGCGTATAGCGATAGTATGTTGCCCTCCGCCAGAAACAGACTTTACTCTTTCCATCACTCTTACAGGCTCATAATGGGTATCGGTGCTTTGGTTTCCTAATTGCCCAACTTCGTTGTTGCCCCAAGCCCATAAACTGTCATCATTTAATATTGCCAACGAATGATCCTGGCCTGCCGAAACATATATGACATTATCCATTATTGTTATTGGGCTATAGCGGTCAATGCTTGTCCCGTCACCAACTTGACCGCTGGAATTTACTCCCCATGCCCATAATACGCCATTAAAATCCAATGCCAGGGTGTGTCCCCAGCCACTGGATACATATTTTATGTCCTCGGCTATCCTAACCGGTATATTGCGGTCAATGTTAGTACCGTCTCCCAAGTGTCCATGCGAATTTAGTCCCCAGCCCCATAGGCTGCCATCGTCCATAATAGCAAACGAGTGATTTTGACCCGCCGCAATAAAAATGACCGAATCCATAACCCTTACTGGTGATGTGCGTGCTGTCATTGTACCGTCACCTAATTGTCCATGGGTATTGCGCCCCCAAGCCCATAAGGTACCGTCGTAATGCAATGCCAATGAATGCTCAAACCCGGCGGCTGCCATTTTGACTCCAGGAAAATCGTCATTATCCAGTCTAAAATAGTAAATAAGTACAAAAACAGCAACTAAAAAGATAAAAAAAAGAAGAGTAGTCACCGCTTTAGTAAATGTGAGCCTTTGTTTTAAGCCGTGGTTTGCTGGTGCAGGCGATGTATCAGTGATTTGGCCAGTATACTCTCGAGCATCTTGTTCGGTGTTAATGTGCTGTTGATTCGCGTTATGTAATATTTCTTCGGTTAGTGTGTTTTTGACTTCATTATTGACATGCGATATGTCAAGAAGGGCATTAATCTGTGGCACAAAAGTTTTACCACTTTTATTGTCTACATGAACAACTACATATAAGAAAGCGCCTGCCAAAAAGCTGGCAATGCTTTCTAATGGTTGACCTGAAATTAGGTCGATTTTTTTTATATTGTTGATACTGTCAATTATCGTATCATCATTTATTTCTTCATCGTCTACTATTGTTTCACGTATTGTGGATAGGGTTAAATGTAGTTTGTTGGGGTTAATTAAAGGAATTATGACTTTCTCGAAACGTGATGTAATTACTTCGGTATTAACAGAGAGTGCAGCTTCCCGAAAAGAACTCGCCACATCATCAATACAGTTGAACCATCTTGATGCATGAGCAGGGTCAACTTTGGTTTCTATGTATGTTTCATCCAGTATTCCCAAAAGCAAGACATGTAGCTTTGTTTGAAATTTTGGCTTGGAGATACCCCACAATAATATCTTAGCAAATGTGCCATAGCAAAGGCGCTTCATAGCGAGGCCTCCTCTCTGCATCAAAATTTTGAAACAACTGAAACAATCTTACCTTATAACCAGCCATTATGTAAACGTGAAAAAATTCTTTTTAAGCTGTCTCAACAATCCCTCAAAGTTTTTTAAAGAATCCGGCAAGACTTTTACAATCACAAAAGAGTTGTACCAGACTACAATTGTTTTGCATCACGATGGTGAGCGATGAGACTAAAAAAGGAGGAAACAAAAATGCAATGCATGAAAAAGTGCTTAACTGCGCTTGTTTTGGCCTTGGTTATGGCTGTCTCGGCTATTGGGTTTATGCCCGCAGCCGTATCGGCAAGCGAAGGCAACAGTAAGCCACACACCGAAGCAGCTGTGCTAAGAATGTCTGGCTTTTTAAGCGGTCTACCTATTGCAGGGAGTATTTCACCCGCCGCTTTAAATGCTGTAAGTCCTACATCACATACCCTTAATGTGGGTGACGAAGCTACTTTAGTAGTGGAAACCATACCTTTATTTGCGTATGTGGCTTTTCCAACTGGGTCTGCCCTTATTTGGGGAGTAGACAATCCAGCGGTCGCAACTATTTCTGGTAGCGGCCTTACGGTTACTGTAACGGCAATAGGCTCCGGTATCGCCACCGTAACCGCTGAGCTTTTCTACTTTGGCACCCTAATTGACGATGTAGAATTTACTATTACGGTAAGTGCCCCGGCAACACCAACGGGTATTGAACGTGATGGCGATGAAGAGCAGGAAGTGCCTCTTGGTGGCAATTTGCAGCTGTCTGTTACTTATCAGCCAGATACTGTTATCGCTTTGCCCGGAGGATGGGATGTTTACTGGTCTACTAGTGATACAGCTATTGCCACTGTTAACAGCGCAACCGGTGAAGTGACTGGTGTAGCTTTGGGTACAGCTACTATTACAGCACAGCTTCGTAATGCTGGTACGGCAGAGGGTACGGCTGTCACGTTTGAGGTTGAGGTTATTTTTGGGATTAGGTTTGGCGAGTTAACCGGAACGGGCGCAAGCCAACAGGTTGCAGTTTATGTATTTGGGCCTATCCCTATTGGTGCTGAACTTTTCGTTATACGTACGCTTGGAGGAAGCCATGGGATGCTCTATGATTTCATAGCTGCACCATCTGGCTTTATTGATATTTGCGACGCAGTTGTAAGGTTGGATGTTTTCCTCGTCGATAGCGTAATGGGCTTTTTTATGGGTACTCCCCCGATTGAAGATGCCTATTGGATTCGTACCTCATAAGAAAGGAGCATAACAAGTGAAAAAACGCAAAGTTAAATTGATTCTGTCTCTGCTGTTGTGCCTGAGTCTCATGTTGGCACCTATGTCTGTTGCGGCCGCAGCTTCAAAGTTCATGCTAACACCGACTTTAGTCGATGTTTTCTTTGACACATACGAGGAGGAGCTTCACGTAACTGCCACTACCTCTTCATTTGTAACAACTATTTCAATAGCAGATAGCACCTGGGTTGGCGGGCCACCTTTACATGGATTACCGCCAATTGTAGGAGTACCACCGATTACACAAACAAGCATTTTCAATTTGCCCGGTTTTACAGCCGGCGATTATTTAGTGATTATGGAGTATGGCCCGATCCCAAGCGGTGTTGATACTCACCCATTTATACTAGAAGCACCAGATATAACAACGGCAACCTTACCCAATGGCGTAGTTGGCACAGCTTATAGTCAATCAATCGCGGGAGATGCAGGCCAAGGCTTTATACCTGTGGCAGAATTTTTTACCCCAACGCTTGGTGGAGGCACATTACCTCCGGGGCTATCTCTAGGCGCGACCACCATCAATGCTATTACCAACGTCGCAACCGTTAATCTTACCGGCACGCCAACAACGGCAGGTACATTTACTTTTACTGTCAACCTTGGTAGTGGTGACAGTGCCAACCTTGCGGGCAATTTCAATCCCAATTTTACGGACTCACAATCTTTTACAATAGACATACTCAACAACGATGCCACACTTTCCAATTTAGCTATAACCCCAGGTACCTTAGCCCCAACTTTTGCCTCCGGGACATTTGCATATACTGCATCGGTTGCAAATAGCGTAACAAGCGTCGCATTTACGGTAACACCATCATGCGCAGACGCAACCTATGTTATCACCCCCAACCCAGCCGCTACTACATTGGTGATAGGGCCAAACCCATTTAATATTGTGGTTACTGCGGAGGATGGTACATCAACAGAAAACTATTCTGTTATTGTTACAAGGGGACCAAGCAACGATGCTTTGCTTTCCAATTTAACAATAACCCCAGGCATTCTGGCCCCGGCTTTTGCTCCCGGAACATTTGCGTATACCGCTACGGTTGCAAACAATGTAACCAGCGTTGCATTTGGGGTTACAACATCGCATGCTAATGCTACTTATGTAATCACTCCAAACCCGGCTATAACAGTCTTAGCGTTAGGCCCAAACACTTTTACTATCGAAGTAACAGCCGAAGATGGCACAACAACACAACCTTACACAGTAGTTGTGACAAGGGCAAGCAACGACGCTAATCTCTCTAATCTAACTGTAACCCCGGGTATCCTAACACCAGCTTTTGCCCCCGGGACAATGTCGTATACGGTTTCGGTTGCAGCCAGTACTTCAAGCGTTACGTTTGGAGTAACTACAGCACATGCTAACGCGACATATGCAATCACAGGCCCGGCTACATTAGCGGTAGGCGCAAACACCTTTACTATCGTGGTAATAGCCGAAGACGGTATAGCAACATTGACTTACACTGTAGTTGTTACAAGGGCGAGAGCTGGCGGCGGCGGTGGTGGAGTAGGAGCTACACCCGTACCTTCACCCACACCCGTACCTTCTCCAACTCCGGCACCCGCCACGCCTACACCTGCACCGGCTACTCCAACACCCTTACCTGCAGAACGCTTTACGGCTACCAATACCGCAACCAATGCAACTGTACAACTAAGGCGTCCTGACATTGACTTGCCGGAAGACTTTGTTATCGACATGATGCATCGCGACACCCTTAACTCCATGTTCCTTCTGGAAGAAATTCATGAGACGATAAATAATAATATCATTAATTTAGTAAGGGTATATGTAGGCGACCTAAACCTAAGCGATGAGCAATTAATAATGCTTGTGGGCTTCGAGTTTAACACAGAAACAGGCGAGTATGAGGTTATACGCGGTCATTTCTCAAGGGATCGCAACTACTTCTACTTTGAGTTTGAGGGTGCTGGCATAATCGGCGCAATGTTTTATGAACGGCCCATACCACTTTTGCGCCTAAATATTGGCCAAATGCGTTACTATCATAATGGCTCACCCAGAACCAGCGACGTAGCACCATTCATCAGTGCAAACCGTACCATGGTGCCAATACGCCTGATATCAGAAGCTCTTGGCGCTACCCCACGCTGGGACAGCCAAACCCGTACTGCGTATATCTATACAGCTGAAACAGTGCTAAGGTTACCGATGGGCCAACCGCTCCCGGGTGGCATGGGCACACCGGAAATGAGGAATAACCGAGTATTGGTACCGGTGAGATTTGTTATCGAAAATTTTGATGCGGTTACACTTTGGAATGCACAGCTTCAGGAAGTTACCGTATATGTATGGTAAGCTTGCAGCAGATAAATACTTCTTTCTCGCTTGAATTAAGTATGTTTTAAGAAAAACCGTATCATCGGCAAACATTCCGGTGATACGGTTTTTTTGATGAAAGGCCTCGCCGCAATAAGATTCTTAATAAGTGGGACGACTATAATTACGTTCTCAAACTATTTCTTGTATTTAATCTTCGTTTTTACGCCTGCTTACCCAATCAACTTTATTCACCTGCCTAGCCCGGGCAACACCCAAACTATACTCAGGCAGCGCGTCTGTAATAGTTGAGCCGGCCGCCACAAGTGCTCCTTCGCCAATTTCCACAGGCGCAACCAAGTTGGCATTGCAACCTATAAAGGCTCCGTCCGCGATAACAGTACGATGTTTGTTTTTACCATCATAATTTGCGGTAATTGCGCCGCAGCTATAGTTCACATTGCTCCCTACATCGGCATCGCCTATATAAGCTAAATGCGCCATCGCTGTTTTATCACCTATATTGGCGTTTTTGACTTCCACAAAGTTTCCAATCCTACAATTGTTGCCTATTACCGCACCAGGACGCAGGTATGCGAATGGCCCCACGGTTGTGTTATCGCCTAATTTTGCGTCTGTTAGCACACTTTGGCGGACAGTTGTGGCTTTGCCTACTATGGTGTCACACATATGAGTATAGGGGCCAATTACGGCACCTTCGTCTATTTTGCAAGTCCCTTCCAATATACAGCCGGGATAGATGATTACATCTTGCGCAATTTCCACAGTTTCGTCCATATATGTGGTTGCAGGATCCAGCACACGCACGCCGTTTTCCATATGTCGCAGGTTTATACGGTCACGCATATGCCGCGCAGCTTCGGCCAATTGGGCCTGGGTGTTAATGCCTGTAAAAGTAGATACACCCTCTTTGGTGCAAAATACATACACAGCCTGCCCCGCGTCCCTTAGGATTTTGGGGACATCAGTCAAGTAAAACTCGCCCTGGCTGTTGCTGTTAGTCATTTGCGAAAGGCCCTGCAGCAATGCGGAACCTTTAAAGATATTTATTCCTGTATTTGTCCAATCTGTATTGGGGTTTTCTGGTTTTAAATCTCGCGCCTCAATAATGGCTTCGAAAAGACCGTTTTCATCTGCGTAAACCCGGCCAAAGTCCTTTGAGTCGGGCCAGTAAAGTGCCGCAACCGCTCCTGCACAATTATTGGCATAATAAAAGGAGACAAACTCCTGTATAAATCCTGCAGTCACCAGCGGCATGTCTCCATAAATAATCAACACATCATCGTTGGGCTGTATATATCCTGCCGCAGCCTGCACCGCATGGCCTGTGCCTAATTGTGTGGTTTGAGTGGCATAATTGTATCCAGGCAAGGCCGCACGGATATCGTCACTTTCGCTGCCAACAACCAAAGTGATATCTGAAATACCCGCGTTTTTACAGGCATCAGCCACGTATGCTACTATTGGCTTCCCCAAAATCGGATGCATTACCTTTTGTGTGCTTGAGCGCATTCTTGTGCCATGGCCTGCCGCTAAAATTATGGCTTTCATATGATACCTCCATTAAATGTTAACACGTGATTTATACACATATGCTATGCGATTTATCACTTTTGATGCATCCAGGAGTGGGTCAATCCGAATCCGTAAGCCGCACACTTACCAACTTAGACACCCCTTGCTCCTCCATGGTAACCCCATACAAATTATCCGCCGCTTCCATAGTACCTTTGCGGTGGGTGATTGCTATAAATTGGGTGCCTGCGGCGTATTCCTTTAAGAATTTAGCAAAACGGGCCACGTTGGCATCATCCAGTGCCGACTCTATTTCATCTAGCACACAAAATGGCGAGGGTTTAAGCCGTAAAATCGAAAATAATAAGGCAATAGCCGTAAGCGCCCGCTCCCCGCCTGAAAGCAGCATCATATTCTGCAAAGCCTTCCCCGGAGGCTGAGCTGTGATTTCTATGCCCGATTCCAGTACATTTTCGGTATTTTGTAGTTTTAATGACGCCTGTCCGCCTCCAAACATTTCTTTAAACACATCCGCGAAATGCCCTGCGATAAGCTCAAACTGTTGGGAAAATTGAGCCTCCATTTGGGAGGTTAGATTGGCTATTAATTCGTCCAGGCTGGCTTCGGCCTCAAGGATATCGTCCCGCTGAGTTGTGAGGAACTCATAGCGGGTTTTTACTTGCTTATAAGCCTCAATCGCTCCAAGATTTACATTGGTCATGCCCGCCAGCTCTGCTTTAATAGCCTGGCTTTCGCGGCGCATCGTAGTTTCACTAAGGTCGGTACGTTTATAGGCCTGAGCTTGCTGGTGGGTTAGCTCATATTCTTCCCATATTTCGTTGTGGATGCGGTGGCTATTTTGATCCAGCTGCTCTTTGCGCATCTCTAGCCGGGTGGTTTCACGGGTAAGCAGTGCCACTTCATCTGTATGGGTGCGCTCATCGGTTTCTGCTTGGGCTATAGCGGTGTCCAACCGAGTTTTTTCTGCTTCTGCGGCAGCCAGTTCATCCCTGGCTTCCTCCAGACGGGATTGCAGGCTTGTAAGTGATTCGTCTACTTGATAACGATTTTCGCCAGCCTGGTGAGATTTTTTTTCGGTTTCGGTTATTTCGGCTTGTAATAGGCTTATCTCTGTTGCCAGTACCTGAAGCTCCTTTTCTAGCCGCTGTATGTTGGCTATTGCCGTGGTTTTCCACTCTTCCTGGCGACCTATTTCTACGCGAAGCTCCATTAGGTTTTGAGTTTCTTCGCGACTATGTTCACGGTCTTGGGCCATTTGCTCGGTGTAAGCGGCTAATCGCTCGCGGGCCTCTTCTATTTTCGCTTCCTGGTCGGATTGGGCTTTTATGGCTTCGCGGATGGCTTTGTTGCCTTCTATCAGTAGCGCCATCAGCTTCTCGTTTTCGTCGTTTAGCTGGCTAGCTACTTGATGAAGATTTTGCAATTCCTCTTTTGCGGTGGTCAAGCGGTCTTGAATGCTACGCTCCTCAAGTTGAAGAGATGCGGCAGCCTCCCTAGCACGGAGTAAAGCTTCTTCTGTTGCCTGACGCTTCTGGGACTGCTCTTGCCGCTCGCGGGTTAGTTCTTCAAAAGATTTTTTTAGCTCCGCTATCTGGGACTCCAGCTCGGCAAGCTGGCGCCCGCGCCCAATTATCCCGGATGTGTTTCGGTTTACACTCCCGCCAGTCATGGCACCACCGGGGCTTAACAAATCCCCAGCCAAGGTCACAATTTTATATGAATGGCGATGCTTTTTGTTTATGGCAAGTGCATTATCCAAATTATCTACAATAACAGCATTGCCAAGCACCTGTGCTATTACCGGCGCAAATTTTTGGTCATACTCTACCAAGCTTGACGCTATGCCTATGTAGCCCGGTTCTAACGTAAGCTTTGATGTATCTATCACACGGCCCTTTACAGCAGTAAGGGGTAAGAAAGTAGCGCGGCCTTCGCGGGTTTGCTTAAGCATCTCGATAGCCTGCTTTGCGTCTTCCTCGGCTTCGGTTACTATATTTTGGGCGGCACCACCTAGGGCAATTTCTATCGCGGTTTCGTAGTCGGCGGGCACACCAATAAGCTCACTTACCGCGCCGCATATACCGTTATAACGCGGATCTGTGGCTTTTTTCTTAAGCACAGCCTTGACGCTACGATAGTAACCTTCGTGGGTGGCTTCCAAGCTGGCTAAGGCCTTTTGTCGTGCGATGGCGGTTGTAAGGGTATCTTGGGCCTTGCGGTGCTCAAGCTCCAAATCCCGGCATTGAGTATGCAGCTGGTCGTAAGCAGATTTATAAGCCTCTACACGGCTGTTTATACGTGCGGTCTCCGCGGCGGCGGCTTTGGCGCTTTCTTCGGCGGTTTTACATATATCCAGCTGGATACTTAGCTTCTCTTCGTGGTTTGAAACTTCTATATTAAGGTTTTCCTTGTCTTCTTCCAGCCGGTTGTAGCGATTTTCTGCGTCTAATACTTGGGATTTATATTCGGCGGCGGCAGTGACTTCCGCAAGCACAGCTTGATTATGTGCCTCCAGAATTTGTGCGCTTTCTTGCTGGGCTTCGTCTAGCAGGTTGGCCCGGTCTTGCTGGGTGGTAAGTTCTTGTTTCAGGTTTTCTAGGTCGGTTTCTGTTTCTTTTAAAACCACTTCCTGGTCAGTTTTTTCGGTGGTTTTTTCGGTGGTGGCGGTTTTTCGTTTATCTATTTCTCCAGCTAGGCGGGCATAGTCTGCTTGGAACTGTTGCGACTGGTTTTCGAGCAATTTGCCTTCGCTTTCTTTTTTTTCTATGGCTGTAATTGTCTCCAGCAGGACTTCGTTGGCCCGCTTGTAGCGTACATCTGATGCCATTGCCAGGTTGCGAAGTTCTTCGCTTGCTTTGCGCACATTAATAAGGCGTGATTGACCATCGCTGGATTGGGCAAGAATCTGTGTAAGGGCTTCGCCTGTCTTTTCCAGTTCGACTTGGATTTTGCGCGCTTCGTCAAGGAAAATATTTATATGCAGGTTTTTATACTGCTCGCGCAGGTCTAGGTAACGGCGTGCTTCGGCTGATTGTTCTTCCAGCGGAACAACCTGCTCTTCCAACTCGGATATAATGTCGTCTACGCGGGCGCGGTTTTGCCGCTCTTTATCCAGCTTATTTAGCGCCTCGTTGCGGCGGGATTTGAATTTACCTATGCCGGCGGCTTCCTCAAATACCAGCCGCCTGTCTTCGGAGCGCACGCTTAATATTTCATCTATCCGGCCTTGGCCTATCATGGAATAACCGTCCCGGCCCACACCTGTGTCCATGAACAGCAATTGGATGTCTTTTAAGCGACAAGGGGTGCCGTTTATCGCATACTCGCTTTCGCCGGAGCGGTAAACCCGGCGGGTTACGGATATTTCGGGTTGATCCATGGGCAGTTTGCGCTCGCTATTATCTAGGCGCATGATGATTTCCGCATAGCCAAGTGGCTTGCGGTGGGCGGTGCCAGCGAAGATAATGTCTTCCATTTTTGCGCCGCGGAGCTGTCGGGCACTTTGCTCCCCAAGTACCCAGCGCAAAGCGTCAGATATATTAGACTTACCACTGCCGTTTGGACCGACTACGGCATTAAGGCCCGTACCAAGATTGAGTTGGATACGGTCCGCGAAGGATTTAAAGCCGGCTAATTCTAATTTTTTCAGATGCATAAGTTTTATCCTTTGATTTTGTTGTATTTTGGAAAATATCATTGGTATTTTATTTGCGTATGCGTTTAATTGGCTTTGTGAAGCAATACTCAACAATATACAATTATGCTATAATGGCTTTAGCAAAGCAATAGTTGAAATGCCAATGGCATTTTTTATATTATTATCCCGAGGGAGGCGGTAGCAATGGTAGTAAAAGACGACAACAAGACCAGAGTAGCGTTTATGGCCGGACAAAAAGGTGAAGGCAAGACCAGAAAGCTTATAGAAATGGCCAATAATGAGGCCAAGACGACAGACGGACATTTGGTATTTATCGATGACGATAAGCGGCATATTCACGACGTGCACAGGGATATACGCTTTGTGGAAACGGGCAAGAAGTCCCTTTCTAACTACAGGGAGTTTACAGGGTTTTTATTGGGCATACTCTCCCAAAACAGCGATATCCAGCATATCTATGTAGACGGGCTTAATAATATAGTAGAAACTGTGGATAACGAAAGCTTGCTTAAGCTGCAAACGCGGCTGGAGGCCATTGCCAAAGTGGATGATGTCAGCTTTACTGTTAGTGTGAATTGGGACAAAGAGAGCTTGCCTGACGCGATTAAGGCGGCACTTGTGTAGAAGACGACTGATTTGGCTGTGCATCAAGGATAGATTACAAGATAGAACTCAACTTATAATTGAATACGGGGTGCTGCCTACAACAAGGCAGCACCCCGTATGTTATTAAATTACATAATCACTAATGCAATCATACCAATGCACGTACTTTTCATTGTTTACGACAAGTATTTCGCTGTTTGGGAGCTTCTCTGTCCACAATGATTTATAGCGCTCTATTTTCCAATTAAAGCGGTTATATCTTCTAAAAAGAACCGTCCGCCCGTTTTGGTCTATATATAGGATTGTCATAATGCCTTCACAAATTTCGAGGAGCGCAACAGTATCGAAGGTGCGTGTACCGATTCGGACATTATATCTGCCTATAATATCGGCGCATTCCTCTTTGCTGACAGTAACAGTGCCATCGCTGTTTAGCACTGCTATGCCCTTAGCCTCCTGATGTATTTTCCTGCCGATGTTATTCTCCCCTACTCCATACCGGGACAGCCATTCGTCATCATAAAATGAGCCGAAGTAAAACGTGTTATCTCTTGTGTTCATCTCCGCGACATAGGAAGCATGGGTTTCGGTTAGTCGCATAAACTTTGTATGCTGCGAGATTTCGCCGTCGTTATCCTCGGTAACATCTACTTGCACGCATGGGATCCCATGAATTATGGCTTCACGCACACAATCCATATTGTTCACGCCAGTAAGCCGCTTGTCGGGGTCATCATAAAACGCGAAGCTTGATTTTTGGCCAACCCGCGGGATGACTAACCAGCCGGGTATTTCTTCATACTTGACACTAAATGGCTTTTCGCTTACCTTTTCAATCACCAGCTCAGGCATTAATTTCGGAAATGTTTTGCTTTTTACATTCATATCAGATTCTCCTTTTTTGGTTATCGGGGGATGCGAGTATACAGCTTTGAATTTTTCTTTTGCCGCACTAAGGCGACTCTTTACAGTCCCAACGGGTATATTTAACTTTACCGAGATGTCTTTCTGGTTATATCCCATGATGTAAAACAGATATAATATTTGCTTGTCTTTGTCGCGTAATAAAGCAAGTGTGTCGTTTACAAGATTTGCCGTTTCTACGCCGTGGCTGTCAACCATATAGCCGCTTATTTCATCAAGAGGGATTTCCAGTTTTTTAGCCTTTGTCTTGTAATAATCCACGCATTTATTTGAGGCGATCCCGATAATCCAGCTTTTGAACATATCCTTGTCTTTTAGCTTACCAAAACCCATATAGGCAGACAATAAAATATCCTGCAACACATCTTCTGCATCGAAATGATTTGATATCTTATGAAACAAATATCTTTTAAGCATATTGATATGCGCCTGGCAAAGCCGTTCATATCCCGTATATATTCCATCGCTCATACATCCACCCCCTTTGCTTAGCGTTATAATCATTGAAACCGGTCTCGCTATGTAAGTCTGTAAAAGTAATATAAAAGTTCATTTACGTAAAAATTATTTAAAAGGGGCCGCCTCATTAAGAAGTCCGTAGACATCAACGCTGTCATCCCGCACCAAGCCCGGGATGACAGCGAATTTGTCACTTCTTTGTGAGACAACCCCCTCTTATTACATTTTCTTGTTATATTATAGCAATTGCACGTTTGAATCGACTCTGTTGGGACCGTTTAAAAGTGCAATTACTTTAGGATTAAGCCTGCCAACTCCATAGGCGGGACAAGTTTGCCGTCTTTGTAAACACGCATCGACCCTGCGGAAATCTCGTCCATAAGAATAATCTTATCATCATTTTTACCATATTCGACTTTTATGTCGTACAAGCTTAGGCCTTTTTGCGCGAGCTCATCGGCTATAAACATGGTTATTTTTTTGGTTAGGGCTTTGCAGGTTTCGTACTCTTCCTGTGTCATTATATTAAGGATTATTAGCGCATCTTTGTTTATCGGCGGGTCTTGACGGTCATCGTCTTTGATGGTTACCTCTACAAGATAGTCCAGCTCCGCGCCAAAATTTGTATATGCGCCGTATCTCCTTATGAAGCTGCCGTCTGCTTTGAGGCGGCATATAAATTCTACCCCATTGCCGTATTTTTTGACGGGTAGCACTGTCATCGTAGCGGCAGCGATATCGCAGTCAACATAATGGTTGGGGATGCCCGCACGGGTTAACATCTCAAAAAAATGTTTTGACAGCCGCAGTGACTCACGACCCAGGCCGTCTATACTAAGGCCTACGGCGTTTTCACCTGGGTCGAAGACGCCATCCTTGCCTGTGGCGGTGTCTTTTAATTGTAGAGTGTAAGTGCCGTTTGGATTTTCGTATACATCCTTTGTTTTGCCTTGGAAGATTAATTTCATCTGTTAAGCCCCCTGTTATTTAACTTTTGACGCCCCTATATCACTGCGGTAATACAGGTTATCACATTTGATGTGCCGGATTTCTTTGTATAATATCTCCCGGGCGGCCTCGCGGCTTGCAGCCCTTCTTAGCACAAACAGTACCCGCCCACCATTGGTGGTATACGTTTTACCATTGTGGGCTGTAGCAAAGTGGAAAACCAAGGTTTCGGCATCTAAGTTTTCTAGCCCATGTATGGGGATACCTGTATCATACTTGCCTGGGTAGCCTTTAGAAGCCATTACGACCCCTATAATCTGGTCTTTACTCCAAGCAAGATCGGGTGTTTTGTCGTCTAAGATATCCGTAATCACAGTGTATAGGTCACTTTCTAATAGCGGTAGCACTACCTCTGTTTCCGGGTCGCCAAAGCGGGCGTTAAACTCTATTACCTTTGGGCCGCTTGGCGTAGCTATTAGCCCGGCATACAGGATGCCCGTAAAGGGTCGGCCTTCTTTGACCATGGCCTCGGCGGCTTTTTGCAGGATATCTTTCCTGGATATCTCAAGCATGGCTTCGTTTATTTGCGGTACGGGGCTGTATGCGCCCATACCTCCGGTGTTGGGGCCCTCGTCGTTATCGAAGGCCCGCTTATGGTCTTGGGCTATCACCATCGGATATACCTTATCGCCCTTTACAAAGGCCATATAGGAAAACTCTTCGCCTTCTAAAAATTCTTCTACTACCACGGTCTTGCCTGCCTCACCAAAGCGGGCGTTTTCAAGCATATCTTTAAGTGCTGCGTCGGCTTCTTCTTGGGAACTGGTTATAATAACGCCCTTACCTTCGGCCAGGCCGTCGGCTTTTAGTACGTATGGCGGGGGCTGGGTCTGGATATAGGCGCTTGCGCTGGCATAATCTATAAATGATTTGTATGTGCCTGTGGGGATGTCATATTTTAGCATTAGCTCTTTGGCAAAGGATTTGCTGCCCTCTATGATTGCGGCGTTTCTTGATGGGCCAAAAACAGCCAGGCCTTCGGATTGAAAATAATCTACTATGCCTGCACTCAGCACAGCCTCAGGGCCGGGTATTGTTAGAGCAATGCCCTCGCTTTTTACAAAGGCTGCCAGCTTTTCGAAGTCCAGTTGGCCGATTGGCACACATGTTGCTATGTCTTCCATACCGGCGTTGCCCGGGGCTACATATACCTTGCTTATATTGGGAGACTGGGCCAGTTTCCATGCTATGGCATGCTCGCGGCCGCCGCCTCCTACTACTAATACTTTGTTCATATAAATGTAAACATCCTTTCTTTTTAATGGGCTCCGGCCACTCCCGGAGCCTGCAAATGCTGGGCCGGATCGCCTTTACCAGTAGGGCCAAAACCGGAAATCGCCATTTCCAGGCGGCGTTTCGTTATTGAATACAGGTTCTTATAGGCAGGCATCAGCTTTAGTGCTTAAAATGCCTTACCCCCGTGAAAATCATGGCGATACCATGCTTATCGCAGGCATCTATAGAATCCTGGTCGCGAAGGCTGCCGCCGGTTTGGATAATAACCGATATCCCTGTTTTGGCGGCTTCTTCCACCGTGTCAGGCAGTGGAAACATTGCATCCGAGGCCAAAACTGCCCCACGTGCCCGTTCTCCCGCACCCGCGATGGCTATTTTTGCAGCACCTACACGGTTGGTTTGCCCTGGGCCTATGCCTACGGTCATATTGTCTTTGGCAATTAATATCCCGTTGGATTTTACATATTTTATTACCGTCCAAGCAAATTTCGCCGCCTTCATTTCGTCTTCGGTAGGCTTTTTCTTGGTCGGAAATGTTAAGTTTGCGTTGGTGAAGCCATAGCGGTCTGTTTCCTGTATCAGCAGCCCACCGTTAATGGATACGATGTGCTGGTTTTTGCCGGTATCGCGCACCTGTGCGTCCACTTGCAGCAAGCGTAGGTTTTTCTTTTTGGTCAGGATTTTAAGTGCTTCATCAGAATAGCTTGGCGCTATAATAATCTCTAGGAAAATCTCGCTCATTTGTGTAGCACAGTATGCGTCTACTTCCCGATTAAAGGCCACAATCCCCCCGAAAATTGATACGGGGTCGGCTTCATATGCCCGGTCGTATGCCTGTGCTATTGTGTCGCCAATACCCACGCCACAAGGGCAGTAGTGCTTTACCGCTACAACCGCCGGGGTGTCAAACTCACGCACACAAGCCAGTGCCGCGTCCGCGTCGCCAATATTAATATAAGAAAGCTCCTTGCCGTGCAGCTGCTTTGCCGTAACTACCGAGCTAGCAGGCAGTGGGTCGCTGTAAAGAGCGGCTTGCTGGTGAGGGTTTTCGCCATAGCGTAGGGTCTGCTTTTTCTCATATGTGACTGTTAGCTTTTCGGGATATGGCTCTTTGGTAAGATAACCGGCAATTAGTGCGTCATATGCTGCAGTGTGGCGGAATGCCTTTGCCGCCAAATCTTTTTTTGTGCCGATGCTTATGCCACCGGCGCCAAGCTCGTCAAGGATTTTATCGTAGTCACTTGGGTCTACAACCACGGCTACATGTGCGTGGTTTTTCGCGGAGGAGCGTATCATGGCCGGGCCGCCTATATCTATGTTTTCGATGGCTTCAGCTTCCGTTACATCGGGCTTTTGAATGGTTGATTTAAACGGGTAAAGGTTAACCACCACAATATCAATTGTACCGATAGAATGCGCCGCCAAAGTCTCCATATGGGAAGGATTGTCGCGCATTGCCAATATCCCGCCATGTATGACCGGATGTAAGGTCTTAACACGACCATCCAACATTTCTGGGAAACCTGTAACATCGGCAATATTTACGGCCCCATGCTGTTTCAAAAGCTCGTATGTGCCGCCAGTGGAAATAATCTCGTAACCTTGCCGGATTAGCCCCAAGGCAAAATCCTCAATGCCATGCTTGTCTGATACACTGATTAACGCTTGCTTTTTCATCTGTACCCCTCCTAATTAGCAAATTTACTTCTGCAACGCTTCAAAGCAGAATGAATTTGCGATTTTTGCCGAAGGCAAAAAAATTACATTATTTATTAATTTTAACCCCGACAATGCAATTCGAACTTACAGGGAAACTTATACTATTACCGCTTACCTGCGCATTACCCAGTTCATTCTCATCTAAGTCCACAAGTTTTGCGGAAGATGGCGTAAATGGTAAACTCAACGTCACAATATCGTCCTTGCCGCAGGTCTCGTATAGGCGTACATACAAACTCCCATCTGTGGTAAGCCCGGCAGCGGAAAACACTGTTGTTGCTGCCTTAAGCTCCATTAGTGACCCAACAGGGGCAAGACTCCCCTTGTGGCTGCCGGTGCTAAGGTAGTTCATAGGATAGCAGAAATCATCTGCCGTGGTTCTTAGTGCCTTGGGGCAGGCACTATCTACCGTAACCCACAAATTAACTTTGTGAACACCACGCTCCGGATACGGGTCCGGATGGTCAGATGAGTTTAGCAATGTAAGTGACAAATTATCATCCACCCCGCGATAGCCGTACTTACAGTCGCATATAATGGCCAGCGCGCGGTGGTTTTCGTATACGGCGGCGCCATATTGCAAGCCGCAAACATCTTGGTGCTTGCCCGGGCGGCGGATATGCCCTGCCGGTGTGTCGGTTTGGTAGGCCGTTGGGCTGTTTGCTAACGGAAGGTTGAACATCAGTACCGGAACGTTTTCATCCTTTTTCGCGTACTCTTCCCAGTTGATATCTAAGGAGTATGCCAAGGCTTTTGCATCCTTGTCTAGGATTATTGTTGTCTTGATACGAGAAGTCTCTATGCGCTGCTCTATTGTTAATGTTTTACGCAAGTCTCCGCCAACATCCGGGATTATACGCAATGTTTTGGTCACAGGAGTATGTCCAAGGTGGCGACCGATATTCCATGCGTTGTTTGTCGCTTTTTCTGCGGAAACATATACTAAGCTACCGCCATCGGAATCCTGATTGATTTGCTCTATGCCTGTTTTTTTATCGACTAACGATACCAGCGCGCCTGTTTGATAGCAGAAAATGGCTTTTAGATGGTCATTTTCCATCGTGATCGGCCCATGCACTTTTTCGGCACGGGGGAAGCCGTGAGTAAGTGTCGGATAGCTTTCCATTTCCTTTTCTTTAACCACTACTGTCTTATAACCCATTGCAGGCACTTCTACGTCTACATACACGCGGATGTATTTATGATCCCAGTAGTTTTGATAATCATGGTCACGTAGCTGGAAAGGCAGCGGTTCTCCTGCGTGATCTGTGACGGCAAGACGCTTTAAATCCCACACCCAATCCCACATGGTTAGCTCCACAACTTCTTTGCGGGGGTGAGGCGTTGGGTTAAAGACAGTGTATATCCGCACTCTGCCCTTGCCTGTTTCCGGGTTTGGCACGCCAGAATAGTTAGATATCCCAAAACCCGCCCCGGCGCCTTCCGATTGAGTACTTGCTATATCTGTGTCTACTTCAATCATGGAGGTATCTATGTTTTCGATAATCGCGCGGGTAGCGTTTTCCCTCATAGTATTGGCTACAGACATCGTATCCGCGAATAGCCCCATGGCATGCTCCCTTGCCTCTTGTACCGTAGAGCCTGTTAGTATATCGTGGAAATGGCTGAACAAAACATTTTGCCACGCCCTAACCAAGTTTTTACGGGGATAGGTGTAGCCTGTAGTCATGTTGCTAAGGGCATATAGGCTCTCCGCAGATACTAGAGCGGATTCCCCTTTGCGGTTGCCTAGCTTAATACGGCTCTGGGTAGTGTAACAGCCTGTAAATATGGCGTTAATTTCATCATCCCAAACAGGCAGATTATCCCGCACAGCTTCGGCCTTTTTAAAATACTCGTGCATTGTGCCAAAGCGTAGCCTGGGGTATATGGGCCATCTTTGCATTTCTATTGCTTTTTCTATATCCCTGCGGGTAGGGCCGCCGCCATGGTTGCCCACACCGTATACATACATACCCGTTTTAAGACCGCCGCTTAAATTGGCAAGCTCTATTGCTGCAACTCCCAGCTCCGGTACCACTGCGGCGTTGTACCAGAAAGGCTCGCAGTATATGAGCACTTCCTTGCCGGAGGCCGCCTTCCAGCGATACAACACATGACGAGTTTGTTGCCCGCGGCAATGATAGTAGTACTTAACATTCCCGTACGCGTTAATTTCGGGGATATTATTGCTATGCCCAAAGGTGTCCGGGGAAAAGTCCACTTGCAGCGTATCCGGGTCTAGTCCCCAGTTGTCACGCATGTATTCGCGGGTATAGCTGATATGCCGCAGCAAGGATTCTGTATTTGGCATGTTTTTGTCTGTTTCTACCCAGGCTGCCGCGGTGCATTCCCAGCGGCCTTCTTTTATGCGGGCTTTTATTTCATCCATCATAGCTGGGTCGTAGTCTTCTACAATTTTGTAAACAGATGCTTGGGACTGAGAAAATGTATAGTGAGGATATTCCCGCATAAGGGCTAAAATTGTACGGAATGTGGACAATGTCGCGGCTACGGTTTCCTGCCAGCCCCACATCCAGTTCATGTCTATATGGGCGTGAGACACAAGCAAAATTTCGTATTCCTGCGCGGCCTGTTGAAGTGGGAGCAGTGTTTTTTCCGCAACTTGGCATACGCTGTTGGTTAGCACCCCATCGCTTTCCATCGCCGTTTCCAGTATCTCTATAGCTTTGGATACAGGGGTTTCGAACTCGGTGTTTTCCTCCGCAAGCTTTAAGGCAAATTCAAGCTGCGCCATTGTGCGGCGGATGTGCTTGCTGGGCAAACTGATTCTACGCTGGGTTTCACGTGGCATACCAAAGGTAGTCTCCCACTGCAGTTTTTCGCGGTTGCCGCCAACTTTGGTTTTTACATCGTAAAACCTTTGTGCAAGTGATTTTGACATCTGCTAACCCTCCAGGATATTTTATTTTAATCAAGGCATGATAAGTTATTTTTGATTTTCACATTTGACCACATATTTTATGGATCACTATAACCTGTGTAATCAGTGTTGGTTACGGGAACCTACGGTAATTAAAAGTCTTTTCAGGGATGTATGGATTGCTTTCTAAAAACATTTCGATCTGCCATATATTTATCCGCTTAATAATGCTGCGGTTTTGCCATGGTTCGTTGGTATAGATGCGATAGTACCTGTACAGCCTACTATGAATTTGGGATTGCAATTGCTCGTTATTGGTATGGCGGTAAATATCAATGAGGCTGCCGGCATTGTCGGCGTCAAAAAAATGATCCCTCATTGTAAAATGGAACCCGCTGGCCCTATACAGGCTGGCGTTAAGCCTACCCGAAACAAACCCAGAAGCGGAAACATTAGCCACCACCAGAAACAGCATCCCAATAATAAGATAGACCCGCATAACATCAAACTTATCCCTAAACAGCGCTACCAATGTAAACACACACAGCAGCACTTCCATAACCAAAAACGTAATAACCGCCATCCTAAGAGGCGTAAACCCAAAAACCTGCATATACATATTCATCCGATAAAAGGATGACGCGATAAGTACCCCTGTGAACAATGTAAGCATAACAAGCATCAGCCTTATTATACCTGCACGGGCATGATCCCGGTAAATCTGCAAGAAAACAATAATCACGGTGAAGTTAATAATCGTAATAAACAGCAGCTGGAAGAATCCTTCCCGGGCATACTCCGCAAATATAACATCTCCCGGCAAAGTGTTAAACCCGCCCATAAAAAGATAGGCCAGTTGCACATAGCAAAAGGCCAAAAAAACAAGATTAAGCACCAGCAAAAAAGCCAACGCCACAACATTGTCAAGATTAAACGGTTTAAACCAAGCCTCGCTATGTTTCATAAACTTGGCGTTGTACGCATATCCGGCAAGGAAAATACTGGCCCAAAATATCGCAATAATATGACCAAAAAACCTGGCCAGATTAGGCTCATCATGCCCCGCGAAGAAGTCCGCAATCAATGTGGCAAACACTTGATCTGCGCTAACCATCAAGAGGATAATTACCAGGGCCACCGGTATCGCAATGCCCACACCCAACAAGAAGCGCAGGGCCGGGTGATTCTTGGTGATCTTGGTGGATTTGACGGCGGCTGTCCATATACGCGTACCGGCAATCACATTGCCCGGCAAGACCTTTACGGTATTGCCCCAAAAAAACAGTGCTCCAAAAGGATACTTAGCGCCGTGTATAGCTCCAAAAATAATAAAAGCGAACAGCACCCAAGCCGCCGCTACATTAAGATAAGTAAAAACAGACCGTCCAAACACCATATTAAACGCGGCCAAAACCATGAGGGGTATTGCCCACAAAAATGCCCGTGGATGGTTAAGCCAATCCAGCCGCTTCAAGAGTATATACAATAAAATGACGGTTACACCACAGAAAATAAAAAATGATAACTGCGGATACACCCGTATACCCGTAAAGCTTAAGCTATATAAAACCGCCGTAATGATGGCAAATACAGCAAGAGTAGCAATACGAGAACCGCTAATCTCAAGCTCAGCAGCGATGGCTTGGGGGCGTTGTAGAGACTTGTAATACTGGCCCTCCGGGGTAAGCGAGATATCACCCCTTGGAGACGCGTTCGGGATGGGTACATCCTCTTCCTTTTTTACTTCTCCATCCGCAATCATCTTATCAAAATCGATATAGGGATAGTTTTTTTTCATGCTTTTTTTGCCAAAATCCCCTTGGTTCAAGTAAGAATCTAAGAGAGCCTTTAAACCCTCAGATGTTTGTGTTGTTTCTGGTCCGGACATTGTAGTACCCTCCTTATGCGGTTTTGCATAAGTATAAAATCGCAATACCAAAATTATGGGTAAGTAAAGTTTAAGATTTTTCAAGCAAATTTTCAAGTATTTCATTGTACCGCGATGTTATGACCTCGCTGGGTTGACCTTTTTTGCAAAATGACAGCTTTGAAAGCTTTGGAGAAATCCTTTCAACAACGAGCTGGTTATCCACAAGTTTATCTTGCAGCGCGCTAAGCGCTTCCAAAAACCGCTTATCTTTTTTTGCCTTGTCGTAGAAAGAAAGTATATAAACATAGTTGAGTAGGTTATATCCCCACAAAGGATACTCTATTTGCATAAACCGGGTGCCTATACCATATTGGCATGGGCCTATTGGCGTCTTGATTACCCAGTGCTGTAACAAAAACTCCACGGCTTTATCCAGAGCCGGCTCGTTATTTAAGTAATTGCTAAAACGAAAAGCGTCAAGGACGTTAAGTGTCGGCAATGGGTTAGAATACTCTGTTTCCGGCCCGCGCCCAAAGGAGAACTTATTGCAGCGCCATCCCCCGTCTGTGTATGGTGTGTCCAGGAAATATTGGAAAGTCTTTTGTATTCTTTCGTCTGATTGATATCCCATGTTGCATAGAAATGATGCGACATAGGCTGTATGACATGGCAAGATGCCGCCTTTGGGGTACACCTTAAAGCGGCCGTCTTGGCGCCATATGTTAAAAAACATCCCGCATACGGTTTTTAGTATTGGGTCAGATGGCTGCATGCCCAAGTCCAGAAGCATAAGCGCGCTATCATAAGCCGAAAAAGGACTGCCCTTTAATAGCCGGTTGTCGGGTGTGGTCCAGTAATCCGCGCCGAGGTCATGCCTGTGGGATAGTATTTCGTCTATGTCGGCTTGGTATTTGCTATTTGTGAGCATCCTCTTTACCTCGTTATATCAGGTTTATTTCAGGTTGCGTAAGTATTTTTGGTTGTGTAAATCTAACCACCCCGTCGCCTGCGGCGCCACCCCTCCAAGGAGGGGAATTGGGGGTGCATCCTACCTAATTCCCCTCCTTGGAGGGGTGGCGCGTAGCGCCGGGGTGGTAAGCTTTAACCAGCACTCCATTATCTTAAACCAAGCGTCTAATTATCTCTTCCTTACTCCCATCAAGCATATCAATAACAGGGATTTCAATCATCGTATACGCCCCCGGCGCCTGCTTCACACTTGCTCTCGCGCATGCCACCATTACCTGCGACGTCATCGCCGGGTTATTTATCCTCATGCTAAACTCAAAAAGCTGATTATGAGTCTTGCCCGACACTCCTTTACGAACCAGATTAACCCCATGCCCCATGTCTATAAGCGAATCAATATTATTTTCCTGGAATATATGAGTCTCATCGTTTATGAAATACGGGTCTGCTTTAATTTTGGCGGCGATATCGGCAAAATTATGGCCCGCTTGCGGCTCTACATATACCAACCGCCTATGAACCCCTGTCCCTAAGGGGATGGTAATGGATAAGGCGTTTTTAACACCTTCGATTGCCTTAACGGCTACAGTATGCCCAAGGCTCATCCCCGGGCCAAAGTTTGTAAAACTCTGCCCCTGCGGCGCGAAGACCTCAAACAACGCCCGGATAACAGAATCTCCCCCAGGGTCAAACCCTACAGAAACTACCGCGGTACTGCCGCCCTTTTTTGCGGCTGCGTCCAGACGCGTACGCAATTCCCATATGCTTGAATGTATGTCATAGCTATCTACTGTATTGATGCCTTGCGCCAGGCATTTTTCCGCTACTTCGGGGATTGTACGCGACGGTGTACAAAGGATTGCCACATCTGGTTTTGGCGTTAGGTTACCGATATCATCTACCACCGGGACTGCAACTTGCGGTTTGTTTAGTGATTGCGTGCGCATTACCACACCGCATAACTCTATATCCTTTGCCGCTTCTATTGCTTCTGTAACGGCTTTGCCTATGTTTCCATAACCTACGATAGCTATTTTCAGCATGCTTTACACCTCAACTCCGTTAAATTTTATACTTATCAATTCCCATTTGTTGTCTTTAAATTGGTAATGGGCTACCTCACAATTTTGATATGACCTTGATTGCTTGACAGCTTCCACAGTTTTGCCCATAGTGCAGGCTTGGAAGACACGCAACACATAGCCATGGGCCAGTACAAATACATTTTGATGTCCAGCTTTGCTCACATCATCCATAAACGCACTGACTCTGTCCATCATATCGGTCATAGATTCCCCTTTTGGTGGCGGAGGAAAGTTAACCGGGTCCGAAAGCCAATATGCCGACTCCGGGAAGGCCTCTGCTAAGTCATCCCATGGCATCCCTTCTGCCGCGCCTACGCCAACTTCTACAATGCGAGGGTCTGTTATTGGCTTATAGCGGCCACCAAAAGCGATTTCTACCGTATCTGTGGCGCGTTTTTGTGGGCTTGAGTATACGGCGTCGAATGTTATACCTTCCAGAGATTTGCCAAGATCTTTGGCTTGCGCAATACCTTTTGCCGTAAGCGGCGAATCTAGGTTACCACCTTGGATTATGCCCTTGGTGTTGTATTCGGTCTCACCATGTCTTGCTATGCGAAGTTGCATACTATTTCCCCTTTACTGATATTTTCTGTCGTATAGCATCGTCGATTTCCTCCATAAAAATTGCTTTGTTGTCTGTAAATAATGTTTGCACTATCCGTTCCTAAATGCTAGAAAGCGGTCGACTGCCAAAGCCAGATATGTCCAATCACGCATGCATTCGTTTTAGCACCACATTCACACCAATCATCAACGCCATCATCACCGCGCAGATAGCATACGCAATCGTAAAGCTACCCCTAACATCATAGAAATAGCTGGCGATCACCGGCGTAATCACACCTGAGAGCCCCCAAGCCAAAAACAAAAGGCCATAATTGATCCCAAAATGTTTAAGGCCATATAGGTCTGCGCACAACGCTGGCATGACGCTCAACAGCGCGCCAAAGCAAAAACCTACGATAATCAACCCCAACACCAAGAGCGGCAAATTTGTGAACAGTGCAAACACCGCCATGTTTACGGTTTGCAGACCCAGGATTACAAATAGTGCATTGATACGACCAATTTTGTCTGACATAATGCCCCCCGCTACACGCCCCAGCGTATTCATGAGCGCTAAAAAGGCTACTAATCCCGCTAACACCGCAGCGTCCGTAATGCCCGCTTGCGAGCGTGCAATACGCGTAAGATTACCTATTATCATAAGCCCCACCGAGCTAGTCAGCACAAAAATGAGGAAGATCATATAAAATCGCCCTGTTTTAAGCATATAGGCCCAATCGTGGTTGACCGCCGGGGCCGATTTCGCAGTCTTAACTTGCGCAGGTACATGTGGCGTATAGCCATCGGGCGGGTTTTTAACAAACTGGGCGATGAGCGTTGTAATGCACAAATTGACTATGCCCAGTATGATAAATGTCCACGCAATGCCCAGGTTTTCTAGAAGCGCCGAAGCAAACGGTGCCATAAATACCGCCGACAGACCAAATCCACCTACAATCAAGCCGCTTATCAAGCCTTTTTTGCTTGGGTGAAACCATTTCAGGGCCGGTGCCGTTACGCATGCGTATCCAAAGCCCATGCCTGTGGATGCCAACACTCCAAACAATAACACTACTCCCAGCACCGTGTTACCCACAACCCCCACAAGCACCAACCCCAGGCCCATCAAAAGCCCGCCGGCAGTCAGTACCCAGCGCGGCCCAATCTTGTCTTGTATGCGCCCACCAATCACCACCGACAATGCAAATGTGACAATAGCAATAGAATACGGCAGTCCCGCCTGGCTGGCGGTCCAACCGAAGCCGCCGTCGGCTACTGGTGCGGTCAGGTGCGATGTAAGCACACTCCAGGCGTATAGTACGCCTATGGATAAGTTGAACAGCACACAGGCTGCCAGTACAAAGTTAGCTTTTTTTAGCTCAGTCATGGGTTCACTCCGTTTTGGTATTATTTTTTACATATTTGCTAATCACTCTTCATTTCCCGCCCGTTCGATTTCATCCATCTTGGGAAGTTTACGTACGGCAGGGATGAGAAAAATCAACACGCCAAACACCACGTACATATATCCCTGGAAAATAAAAATATGATCCAAATGCGCCACCAAGCGCCCCACGATACCGCCTAAAAGCGCTCCCACCGCGCCCATCAGCGAGAAGAACGTGGTCGTTAATGTATCGATGCGCCCCACCATATCCTTAGGAGGCAATTTTTGTTCCAGCGACATGTACAGGATACCGGCGGAGCTGGACAATGCAGCAAAAAACAGTAATGACGCCAGTCCGGCGTAGAAGTTCCCCGGTAGAATATATACGAACACTACCCGGCTGACACCACGCAAGACTAGCATGGCGGCCAGGAAATACCCGATTTTGAATTTGTTACCGAAAGACCCGATGAAAGACGATGCCAATATGCTGCCTACCATCCCAACCACCGTGAAGATGATATACCCCTGGACCCCAACGTGGTATTCGGCAAAAGCGGGCATGTTAGTTGCCGAGATTTCCATAACGATACGCATCGTAATCCATGCAGCCATTAAATATATCAATACGCTGCCGCGCAAAAATTTCCATCCGGCAACTAAGTCGGTCATATAGCGGTACTTGGGTGCCTCAGTATTTTTTCCCTTTGCGGAAGGGTCACGCAAAAAGCACGCGAACATGAATGCACCCGCCAAAAATGCGGCACTTAGGCCGTAGACGATGCGCAAGTTCATATCTTCGCCCACAGCGGAGAATAAAATAAATGCTATCCCGATACCACCGATAAGCGCTGCGATATTTATCATCGAGTTGGCTGGCAAAATCTCGTTTTCATCCACAATATGCGGCAACAGTGCTGTGCCTGATGGCGCCTCGAACAGCGCGGCAATCGAATAGACGAAAATGACGCCAAACATGAACACTACCCCCAATGTTTCCAATAAAGGGGTGAACGTCAGCAGCGCCAGCACACCGAATTCCAAGAAAGTCGTTAGGCGCATAATCTTCGCTTTATTATTACGATCAACGATGGGCCCTACCGCCACCGAGAAAACAAACGGCACAATCATTAAAAAGCCTGCGATACCCGTGTACATCGGGTTCCCGTACAGCATATGTACGCTAAGGAGCATGAAAACCCCGAAAATCCCCCCGCCTAGTCCCGAAAATATCTGGTACATCATGTACAAGCGGAAATGTCCATTGGATAAGAACAATTTTATCATGAAAAATCTCCTAATATATAGCGGCTTTAAAATGCTTTGCCATTTACGAAGGCGTATTCCAATTTTGGCAAGGAAGCAAACAAGTCCTTCAATTCAGCTTCCGTGTACTTTTTTCTAAAAGTAGTTGCTCCTGTTGCAAACGACCGGAGGCTAGGCATTTCACGCAAAAACTCCAAATCTTTAATCGCTATACGCCCCATAATATTTGAGTGGATTTCTAATTGCTCTAAATCCTCCAGAGCAATAAGCGGAGAGTAATCCTCAACCCGCTTAAAATTTTCTATACTCAAAACGACCAACGATTTTATATTGCAAATAGACGCTATATCTTGCACCCCTGCTCCGGAACCGATTAGCAAAAATTTGAGTGAGTGTAGATTTTCAAGCGCAGACAAGTCCTTGTAATTCCCCCATTTGAAACGAAGCTCCTCTAAATCTCCCTGACAACAAGCCGCATCAAATAAACGCTGGGGTGTGTGGGAGCTGAAATGCAACCCTTTGAAGGTTTTTGGGTTAGCTTGCAAAAGTCTATCCATTCCTTGAGAATCTGTTTTTGTTCTTTTGGCGAGTAACCTTCTGGCTTCCCATAAATCTTTGGGTGACCATCCGGAACAGCTGCGAACGGCAATGCATTTGGATACCGGCTGTCGGGAAGTTGTGTGCATGATATGCATATCCGCTCCTGTCCTTGATATTCATTCACTTCACGGACAAAGTTAGCGTATGTGCTAATATCGTTAATGTTAATACCGGGGAATCCAGGGAGTCTATCAAAATATCCTGTTTTTACTTGTTCGTTTGTAAGCACTGTCATACACATACCTGAGCCTCTCATAATGTTACTTTTCCGGTTTTATCATTATCATCAAAACTGAGTTGTTACACTAGTTCACTAAAACAGCGCGCACCGGACTACCTTCTCCGCCCTGGATTTTTAGCGGAAAGGCCGATAACGTATACATGCCCTCTGGCACACCTTCCAACACTAAGCCTTCCAATATCGCGATACCGTTACCCAACAAAGTCTTATGCACCGGGAAATCGGCGGCATCATATGGGTCAACGGATAAATAATCTATGCCGAAGGTTTTGATTTTTTTACCTACAAGATATTCGGCGGCTTCTGGGGTCAGGGCTATGAAGTCTTGCTTAAGAGTGCCTTGCTGCATATAAGCGGATTGCCCGGTATCCAGCAAAATAATGTCCCCGGCTTGGATATCTAGTGGCTCAAGGTCAGCTTTGCGGATATGGTTGCTAACAGCGATGCGTATAACTTTGGCTGGGCCGTAGAAATAATCCAACGCGATTTCATTACAAGTAGCGCCACCGGGGATAAAATGTAGCGGCATGTCCGCATGGGTACCTGTGTGTGCCGACATAGACAGCTTTGTAAAATGGTATGGATCGCCGTTTGCCATTTGGGCAAGGGCGGTGACGGTGGGTCTTTCATCGCCAAAGACCGGTAGGTTGCTACAAATTTCGGCGGTTATATCATAGATTTTCATTTGTTTTCCTCCTGATGGCTCGTTCCTTTTGTTACAGGGCGTCTATTTTCTTCTCGTTTTATCCAGCTCCTTATACCGCGTCCCACATATGGCTCGTTAGCATATCTTGCGATTACATGCAAGTGCGAGTGAAAAACTGTCTGACCTCCGGCCTCGCCGCAATTCCAACCAACCGTGTAACCATCGGGTTTATATTTCATATCCAGGTACTGTTTTGCCCTGGCAATTAATTGTTTTGTTGCTTCCCATTCTTCATGGCTTAAATCAAATACAGTCACCTTATGAGCTTTAGGCATAATCATGCACGAGCCAATGAGTACAGGTTCATGCAGTTCGATACAAAAGCATAACTCATTATCGAAAAGAAATGTGCCGCGCTTATCGTTTTTGAAATTGCAAAAAGGGCATGAGTCCAAATTATATTGCCCTGCCTCCGATTTTACGGTTTTACATATGTCCAAGTTAAATGCCTCCTTCGTTGGCGCCTATGAACACAGCTTCTAAATCAGTTTGTATGAAAATCTGCTACACAGATGTTTACGCGCTCTCCTTTAAATGTAAAAATATAATGCTGTTTCTCCACGATACGCAGGAGCGGTATATACAAACCTGTCTATGCTGCCGAGCTTAAAACATATTTTTAATAAAAGCGACAAGCGAGAAGGTTTGAGTCTTGTGTTTGATGTATCAAATCGCGTTATTTTATAGGGCATATTTTATATCCTCCATGATTTGATTAAAAACCCGCTCCCGCTCCGTAGATGTATCATAAATCGTAAAGCCGTATTTGGCCAAATGTCCAGACATAAAATTGCTGAATGAAATAGCATCTTCAGCAATTTCTTTTAAGTCTTCATCGCTAAAACCATATGTCCAATCGTCCTTAGTATCGTATTTTTTGAAATCACAGATAAACTCATCAACCGTTTTTTTGTTATGTGCCAGCCCTATGCACACAAAATAGTCTTCTAATTCTTCTATCCCATACATTTTAAGAATAGGCAATATTTTTTCAAAGTTAACATACGCGCCTTCCAATACAAATCTATTTCCTTTTACAACGCCAAGACTGCGCCATCCGGGATCCAGTCCGCGCCCATCAGCCGAAGAAAACAAACCAAGAAAATGCCCCAGGAACGGCGCAATATTGTTTGTTGTCTTTTCTCTATCCCAAGCAAGCCTAATATCCAATTGCGGATATGCCCCACCAAACGCGGCTACAAGTTTATCGATATTTATAACAAAATAATTTAACTCTTCGTTTATTTTTCTTGCCAATGTTGTCTTGCCGGCTCTTGATGGACCCGCAATTATTATGTTTTTCAAATGGTGGCCCTCCCCATATATAAATTCATCGCGGTTTCATTCCTATCCAAAGACAAAGCCCGCCAGCTTCGATAACACTTTTGTCATCACATGTTAGCAAATTTACACCTTCACAGGCTTGTTCTATCAAGCGGACTTGATATAAGGGAAAACTTGTGCAGATGCTTACGGCAAGCGTTATACAATTTTATCTAAATCATGACCAATCCCCTCAAACACCCTATAAGCATGTGGGATATTTAACGATGATAAGTGCAAACGTAATATTTCATTATCACAAAACAGAATATCTGCTGTCCCGATGTGAATGTGAATATTTAATTTGCCACGTATTTTTTCCGCATTTTGCCGCACCAAACATAAAATATTTTTTTCTTCCAAATCTCTTTTTTCACGTATCATATCGTTATATAACACAATGGCTTTTTCCGATGCCACACCTACTGTTTCAGAACCTTTGTGATAAAGATGATGATAGGTTCCTGCATAAGCGGTTATGGAGCCAAATAATCCGGAATGCTTTATAGCAAAATAGAATGCCATGTTGCCACCCATTGAAAATCCCGACAACACCCTACCCTCACGGGTTGCGTCCGTTCTATATTGTCCGTCAATGTAAGGAATCATCTCTTTAATTAAAATGGATTCTATTTGCAGTAAAGCGTCAAAATAATCCTCTTCGGATGAGATGATATTGGCGAAAACAGTAATAGCTCGTCTTTCTCTGCACACATTTTCCAGCGGATATATCTCGGATGACTCGTTTCCCGTCCATCCATGAAGGTGATAAACAACGTGATATTTCTCGTCACAATGTTTGTAACAAGGCGGTAAATAGATGTTATAGCCGATTTCGTGATTTAATATTTGGCTGTAGAATGTTTTGTGCGTAACATTTTGAGGCGGTTCTGATGGTGGATTGATGAATTTCATTTTATTCTCCTTCTCCCCAAATATGAGAATACAAATAATGCTCACATGCTAATGAATGTAGCACAATTTTGAAGGCTTGTCCTTTCATACAAGCAAACCTCTTAAAACCTCTACATATAACTCATGTTCGACTTGATGTACACGCTCTTCCAGTGTTTCTAATGTATCCCCTGGCAATATTTTAACTTGGCGCTGGGCGATAATCGGCCCGGTATCCACACCTTCATCTATAAAATGCACCGTGACACCTGTATGGCTTGCGCCGCTAGCAAATGCTTTTGCGATGGCATCCATACCAGGGAAAGCTGGAAGCATAGACGGGTGTATGTTAACAATTTTGCCGCCATATTCGCTAAGTAATATCTCGCCAACAATGCGCATATACCCAGCCAATACGATAAATTCTACGCGGGCGGCATTAAGTTCAACCAAGATACGCTCTTCGTGGGCCAAACGGCTTTTGAAATCCCGTGGGCTGCACACAAACACAGGTACGCCAAGCCGCTTAGCTCGGGAAATTACCTTGGCTTCGGGCTTATCGCATACAAGCAAAGAAACCTTTGCGTTTATCTTGCCGTTTATAACGGCGGTGGCAATTGCCTCAAAATTGGAGCCGCTTCCCGACGCGAAAATAGCTATGTTTTTCAAATTGTTTTCACTTCCATTCTGTGACGATTTGTCTTTCATGACACTAAATTTATTTGCTAAGCGTAAGAAGCTATGTTCATAGTACTTTTAGGCCAACTTAGATATCTCGTGTGCTATAAACCGCCGGTAATTGTCCGCCTCAGGCCTATAATGCATATTAGATATAAACTCCAACATTTCATCTTTTGAGACGAGTTTTGCGCCTATTACTTTGCCATGTTCAAGAGTTAGCGCATCTAACGAAAAATCCGCTTTAGCAAAATAAATGTCCACAATATGATGAAACTCATCCCAAATTAATCTGCCGGCAAAAAATACAGCGTCTTTGTTTATGTGCAGACCGACCTCTTCTTTAATGCCTCTAATCGCGCATTCATTTGAGGTTTCGCCTGCGATGGCATGCTCTAAAACAACATCCCACGCACCCGGGCGAAATGCTTTATCGTATGACCGTTGCTGCAACAAAAATTCCATGGATGAGTTAAATATATAGGCATGAATGCCAAGATAATATTGGCCATCTTGTAGCTGTGTACCCTTTGGGGCTGTGCATCCCATTGGCTTTCCATCCTTGTCAAGGATATCAAATAGCTCCACGATTGCCTCCGTTCGAAATTATTGCTTAGAATCTATTTTTCTTCGAAACCTACATAAAAATTGTATCAGCATTGTTAGGGTCACACAAGTTATAATATTTTCATCATTGTGTATTATTAAAACAAAAGCGGTAGACTGTCGCCCAGGGATGGACTATGTCCAAACCTGAGCGACAATCAACCGCTATCGGTGGTTAAATGTATAAAGTCTAGATATTATCGCTTGCTTCATTTCAATTTATATACATGGATTCCACTCCTGTTATTAGAATACCGATTAAGGCTCTCGTAGTCGTCGCCATATTTTTTTCTGGCGTATGCGTCGGTTTTAGCCCAAGCGGCTTCGTGCATTTCATCAGGGATTAACTGCTTGACACCAGAGGCACGTGTTTTTATCTTATGAAGTCCCATGCTTAAAGTCCAGATATAATTCTTGTTATCATAGCAGCCGGTATCTGTTAAAGTGGTGTGCAAGGCAAAATTTTTGTTTATACATTCGTCGGCTTGCTCCCAACTTGAAAAAAGTGGCCCGGCAAATCTGGCATCTGTCAGAGCCTTATCGTAATACTCTTGTATGTCTTTATAAACAGAATTGTATTGTTCGTTGGCGGCTTTTTGTTCATCGGTGTAAGATGCGGTAGCCCATCCACCATATTGCAGAAAGTATCCACCTGGTTTAAGCACACGTATAATTTCTTCTATTACCAATTCTGGATGGCTTACTTGACGCAACATATCAACTTCAAGTACAGCGTCTACACTACTATCCGCCATTGTAAGCTTATACCCATTCATACGGGCGAAAATAATTTGATTAGCAGGGACGCTATGTTGTTTCGCTCTTTTTTCGGCCGATTCTAACATTGCCTGAGATATATCAGTTGCTACAACATTTAACCCCGCTAAAGCAAAAGAAATGGCTGATGCTCCAAGTCCCGCACCGATATCTAAAACAATTTTACCGTCACCTAAAAACACAGCAAGATTATTTGAGTCGCCTATATTGTCTGTTTCTCTATTGTGGAAATACCCTGGCTCATAATTAACGCCTACCTGCTCATAGCCAAACCATTTAAGCCCATCTCCCTCGGCCATAAAAGGAACGTCATCGGTAAATTGATATACACCGCCCATGACTGGCACGGTAAACCCACAATCACATCTGCTTGGAAGAAATCCGGCCACTTGTTTTTCACATTTAGGGCATGTAAAAATATTCATCGTATCCTCTCCCTCAAAAAATATTCATGCATTATCTCAAGAGTCTCACTTGGTAACGCCCCATCTAAAATGGCAGCTTCTAGTTGTGGGGTCATATTTTCGATATGTGGAAGCAGTACTTTCAGCAAAGACCAATCGATTTCACCTTCAATTATCTTCTTAAGTATCGCTTCTTTTGATGTCATATCCAGAAATGGAATTATTTTTTCAAGAAGGCCTTCACTCAGGGCGTTGCATTTTGCGGCATTTATCACTTGCAATATGTCATCATCATTCAAATATTGTGCAATAGAGACGATGGGTGTTATGTCTATCCCTTCGTTATTTAATTTACTTGCAAACGCACCAAGGGTGCTTGGTCTTACTAAGGGAGCAAGATTGACAATATTGTCTACATTTATATTGCTTTTTATGATTTTTGATTCTCCATATGTCGGACTTCCGGAGCCAACCAGCTCGTCAAGGGTTATCTCAAAAAGTTCAGCAATTTGGATTAATATTGAAATATCGGGGAAGCTGTCACCTAATTCGTACTTAGAAATGGCTTGCCTTGTAAGACATAGTTTATCCGCGAGTTCTGATTGCGTTAATCCTGAATTTTTTCTTTCTTGCGCTATGTAAGCACCAAACTTTTTTGTATCAAACACAGGCCTATCACCTCATGGCTGTATTTTACTTTGCTGATACTATAAATCAAGCAAAAGTTAGTTGCTTATTATTGCAGAGTGGCCAACATGGATAGAAAGTACTCTTTGTTACCGTCGACTTCTGTCATACAACATCAGCAAAAACCCCATTCCTGCAAATACAGCCAGCAATAATACAAACCATAAAAACACCATAGGCCAGCCCACGGCATTGGGATTCATAAAAAAATATGGGAAGAAATCAATTCTTTCGCCGATGGCTACAAAAATGGCCCAGTACACACCGGGGAAAACCATCGCCATCAAGACATGCCTGAGGTATAAAAGCCCCTTACTCTCGAAGGCAAAATAATTTGCCAGTGCAAGTACCGTGGCTAATACATGAGTAGAAAAATTTACATAGCCAGAAAAAAACATAGGTGTCCCGGCGAAGGGTACCAATAAAAAGTTATACACTAAGCCAGTAACGGTTGTGGCCAGCATCACAGAGGCAGAAATATAAGGCGTAAGCTTGTTGTTTTTAATTGCCATCATGGCAAAAAAGCCAATTACCAGCAGCAAATTGCTTTGATATGTAAATGTCTTAAGAGCACGGAAGTGAAACCGTCCGCTACCAGCTATGCCCGGGAGCAATTGAATCTCGCCGCCCCCGGACAGGCCTAATATAACACCGTACATAATCAAACCGGCGCTAAGCAGTAAGTATAGCTTGTGTATGTTTTCTTTTTTTAACATTTAGAATTTTACCCATCCACTCATATTAATGCTTGGCGTACTTAGTCAATAATGCTACATCCCCACTCCGCAACTTCTCTAATCCGCGCGTCTTCATGATTACGGCATTGCTTTATTAGGGCGTGATACTTATCTTCCCCAGAGTTTATCATGGCGCGGAGGGCGCTACACTTCCATTTCCATAGGCCGCCTCTGCCTCCCAGTACAAAAGGCGGGGTGTAATCTTCCAATTCATCCATCGTGACGATATTTTCTAGTTTGAGATATTCTTGAAACTGTGACAATAGCGGAATCTCTTCTGTCGCGTTAAATTTATCTTGGTTGTGGGGGCATACATCTTGGCATACGTCGCACCCACATAACCACGACCCCAATTGCCGCATTACATCTTCATCGGGCATCGTATCCTGCAGCATTGTGATATGCTCGATACATTTATTTATGTTCATTGTGAATCCATTGGTTAAAGCATTGGTTGGGCATGCTTGGATGCATTTATTACAGCTTTCATCGCAATGGGGCAGATAAATATCATCCGGCATAGCGTCATATTCGAGCTCTTGTTCCACTACCCACACTTCAATCCAAATATAAGAGCCGTGCTCCGGGTCGTATATGAAGTTGTTTCTCCCAAATTTGCCTAGGCCTGCCTTTGCCGCTGCCCATCTGTCTGGCAAGTAAAATCTGATTCTATTTATCCCTATGGTTTCTAAGTAATTTTCAAACTCGGTTTTTGCGGGATATCTCAAAGCGGGTTGCAGGAATATTTCCGACATCAAATATAATTTGGGCACATATTTGTCTAAGCCATCTGGTATTTTGTAGTTATTATACCGGCGCGTACATACGATAATGGATTTGGCGTTTTGTGGCGGTGGGTCTGGGCGGAACCTCTCATATTTTTCTTTTGACTCGGGAATTGTTTCGACACGTTCTTCCCAGTATTTTTTGGACTCTTCGTAGAAGGCATGGGCAGGGATGATACCGCAGGCTGTGTAGCCCAGTTCTAGGGCTTTGCTTTTTATTTCTGATGATAACATGGTTAACCTCCTTAGGTTAGTATATTGTACAGCAATTACACTTTTAAACGGTCCCGCCCGAGCCGAAATCGCGAACGCTTCAACGCGATTTTGGCGACAGGCGGGGCCGATTTAAACGTGTAATTGCTATAGCACGAAACCAACGGCGATACAGGGATTAATGCTATAATGCACTGCTACACAAATACATCTGACAGGAAACTTACTATAGTATGAAAATCACATTTATAACCGTAGGCAAGTTAAAAGAAAAGTATATTAAAGCGGCTGTGGATGAATACGCAAAGCGGCTTTCTAAATATGTCAAGTTTAATATTATCGAGGTAGCGGACGAACCAGCCCGGGAAAAGATAAGCATTGCCGAGGAACAAATCGTCCTCCAGCATGAAGGCGAGCGTATACTGAAATGCATCAAAGAAAGCGGGTATGTAATTGCTACGGCTATTTCCGGTGTACGGCTAGACAGTGTAGGATTTGCGGAGAAAATAACAAAGCTATCCGTTGACGGCAACAGTCATATATATTTCATTATTGGCGGCTCTTTGGGACTAAGTCCGGAAGTGACAAAAAGAGCCGACTTTTTACTGTCTTTCTCTAAAATGACTTTTCCCCATCAGCTCATGCGGGTTATTTTGGCAGAGCAGGTTTACAGGGCTTTTCGTATTAATAGCGGAGAGCCTTATCATAAGTGATAAAGCAAATTTATTGCTAATCTACACCAACAATATAAAAAACCTCGTTGCCATGTGTAAAACTGTCAAAAGACCACCCGCGTTGGATTGTATATTCATATAAGGTTTTCTCATATTTAGGAGATAACTCACTGCTTGTTCCTAAGCTTTGTAGTGGTAAAGAGACAACGATTTTAGATGCTTTTATACTATCCAAAAACGCACACATAACCCCAGGCTGCCGCTTTTCGAAACGATGAGCTTCTTTAAAAAAGAATGCCACATCGAATTGGATAGAAGGCGGGTGGATAAGTATATCTTGGTGAAAGCATCCCCCATTGTATCCTTGCTCGGTTACATAAATGTCTAAAAAATCTACCCTGGCCTTGTTCAAATCATATGCGTAGTAGCCTGTGTCTATTGGTAAGCCCATAAAAGGCAAGCCTAATGGGTGTAAGCCACATGCCAAATCCGCAATTAGCTTGCATTTGCCGACTCGGCTAAATAATTGCTGATACAAAGCTGTTAAATCGTGGCCCCGCTCTTTAGTTGACGCATGGAAGCCTAATTTTTGCCGCGAAAATTCCTTTAACGCTATTGGGTCATCCTTTACTTGCCTAAACTCATCTATAGCTTTTTTGTAATCCATTTCACCTAAATATAATGCCGCAATATTATGAATCTTCTCGCGTACCCTTTTTTCTAAATCGGCTAAATCTTTTGAGACCGGGCAGGATAGCTTAATAAGCGATTGTATTGTTTCGGCAGGGATTTCAACATTCTTATATTTAGGCATCTTTTTGATTTTTTCTGCTATTTTATTAATTTTTTCGGCGGTTAACTGTACCATTTTACCTCCATGGGTCTAGTGGGCGTCATGAAATAGTTACACCCTCCCCAGGTATAACATGGCCGATTGCAGCAGCTTTTTCTCCTAATGAGGCCAATACTTCCAGGGCCTTGTCGGCGTTTTCTTTAGCAACGGCCACCACCATGCCGACACCCATATTAAACATATTAAACATCTCTTTCTCGTCCATGTTGCCTTGTTGTTTAAGGAAGCCAAAAATAGCCGGGATATCCCAAGTCCCGCGGCGGATTGTTGCCCCAAGCCCTGCCGGAAGTATGCGCGGGATATTTTCTATAAACCCACCGCCGGTTATATGGGCCATGCCTTTTACATCTATGGCATCAATTAGGGCAC